>Ga0075423_10000269_pt1 | contig 39442 bp, 37 predicted proteins | sample SoiMethybrSBSTD2_FD_80114 | JGI IMG/M metagenome (GOLD analysis project Ga0075423, IMG submission 80114) | Bulk soil microbial communities from a Populus tree surrounding site in Tennessee, USA - Soil MetaG P. TD hybrid SBSTD2 | ecosystem: Environmental > Terrestrial > Soil > Tree plantation...
GGCGAGCTCGTGGTCGATGGGCGAGGCGTGGCCTTCGCGTGCCTCGAGCACTTCACGGGACGCGCCAACCCCCAGACCGGCGGACTGGGCCTGGCCCCGCACCTGCTGCCCTTGTGGATCGCCCACGAGGTGGCCCACACGATTCGCTACACTTCACCCACCAGCCGGGCGGAGCTGAAGCGGCTCGTCGCCGAAGGCGAGGGCAGCTACGATTTCTGGACCACCGGCAGCCGGGCGACGCTGCGGGAGCTGCTGGTCAACGAAGGCCTCGCCGTCGCGGCATCCCAGGCCGTGGCCCCCGGGTTCGAGCCGTGGGAATACTTCGGATATGGACGCCGCCAGTACCGCCGGGTCCGGGAGCTGGACGCGTTTCTGCGCCGTGCCGCCGCCCCCGAGCTCGACCGCCGGGGTTTGGGGTTGCGGCTGCGATTCCTCTCGGGCGGGATGAGTCCGGCGTCTCGTCTCGTGGGGGGGAAGGTGCTGCCGGAGCGGTCGGGATATTACCTGGGACACCGGCTGGTGGAGCGGTTCGTCACCGAGCGAGGTCTGGCCCCGGCGGTGCGCGCGGCCGCTGAGGAGTTCCAGACCGAGGAAGAGCGCTCGATGGGACAAACCGCGTGAGCGCGTACGACGCCGCAAAAGAGCGTCGACAGAATCACACCCTGCGTGAAGTGCTCGGCGACCTAGTGTCTCACGCCCGGGAAATCGCAAAGCGGGCGGGCACCATGACGCCGGCCCAGCTGGAGCAAGCGCAGGAGCGGCTCGAATGGCTGGCCGACGAGGTGTGGCGTATCGCCACCGGACCGGAGCCACCGACACCCGAATAGGTATCTTCCCGTTCCATGCCCACCCCTGCTGGGACCTTCACCGTCGCCGTGCGCAAGGAAGACCTGGTCTTCGCCGCCGCGCATTTCATCACCCTGCCGGGGCATCGCTGCGAGACCTTGCATGGACACAACTACCGGGCCGGCGTCGAGCTCACCGGTGACCTCGAGCCCGACGTGTGGTATGTCTATGACTTCGTCGCCCTGAAGCAACTGATGCGCCGTTTGACCGGCGCTCTCGATCACAAAGTGCTCCTCCCATCCACCAATCCAGTCCTGACGGTGCGCGAGACCGAGGGCGCGATGACCGTGGCCAACAATGGACAGGCACGCTACCGGTTCCCCGCAACGGATTGCGTCGTGCTCCCCATCCCGAACACGACGGTCGAAATGCTGGCGCAGTATCTGGCCGGCCAGGTCAAGAGCGACCTGAGGGCGCACGGAGCGACCCACATCCGCGGGCTGGCAATCGAGGTGGAGGAGAACTTCGGGCAGGGCACGACCTACCGCGAACTCCTGACCTGGGATTGATCATGGCGACCGAGACGGCGCTCACCGAGGCCCAGATCCGGGAACGTCTCACACAACTCCCCGGCTGGAAGTACGAGCAGGGGATGATCCGACGGTTGTTCAAAACCGATGGCTGGCCGACGACGCTGATGCTGGTCAACGCGGTCGGTTTTTTCGCCGAAGCGGCGGACCATCACCCCGATCTGAAGGTGAGCTGGGGATCGGTCGAGGTCGCGTTCAGCACCCACAGCGCCGGCGGGATCACGGAAAAGGACTTCGAGCTGGCGCGGTTGGTCGAGCAGACTGCCCTGTGGCGACCGGGCCCGGGGTCGAGCCTGCGCGGCACGCCGAAGAAGTTTGTCGCCCGCGATGGCGCGTAGGCCGCACCGTCACCACATAGACGGGACGCCTTGCAAGGAAGGCACGCGGCGCGTCCCGCCGCGGTTTCGGACGTGCTGCACGATGTTCGCGGGCCACGTGGAGACCTGCGACTACGACGTGCGCTACGAGTGGTGGAAGCGGCAGCGGTTCTGGGTGATCACGATTGCGGAGTCGGCGGGCGGTGGCGGTGTGGTCATCCGCTACTGTCCCCACTGCGGCGCCGAGTTGAAGCCGTTACGTCGGTGGCCGCTCAAGGAGCGCGCTGGGCGGGGACAACCCGGGCGATGGATCGCGCCGCGGACGAGGTAGGTGCTCGAGTCACTTCCCCACGCAAAAGCTCGCAAACACCCGGTCCAGCACATCGTCCGGCGTGACGACCCCGATCAGATCCTCCAACGCCCCGGCCGCCGCTCGGAGATGCGTCGCCGTCGCCGCCGCGTCCACCTTCTCCCGCCGCGCTGACCAGAACCCTTCCAGCTCATCCAACGCGGTGCGCAGCGCCGCGCGGTGCCGCTCCCGCGTGACGACCGGCTCGACGTCCCCCAAGGCCACGAGTCCACCGAAAGCGGTCTCCGCCAGCCGCTGCCTCAGCGCGTCGATGCCGGCTCCGCTGATTATGGAAACCGCGATGGAGTCTTGGTCGGGGGCAGCCGATGGCTGCGCAAGGTCGGCCTTGGTGCGAACGGAGACGACCGGCGCCCGGCAGGCGGTTAGAAACTCCCGGCGAGCGGGGCTCGGTGCATCTTCACAGAACAAGACGAGATCCGCCGCGTCGAGATAACGCCGGCTCACTTCGATGCCCAGACGCTCGACGCGGTCGTCGCTGTCGCGCAGTCCGGCGGTATCGACCAGTCGAAACGGAAACCCCTCCATCACCGCCGGGGCTTCGATCGCGTCGCGCGTGGTCCCCGGCAGCTCGGTGACTATCGCCCGTTCGTGACCCAGTAAAGCGTTGAACAGCGATGACTTACCGGCGTTCGGCGGACCCGCGATCACGACCAGAGCGCCTTCTCGCAAACGCTCGCCCTCGGGCGCGGTAGCCAAGAGGCGCGCGACCTGATCGCGCGTAGTGCGCCAGGCGCGTTCCACCCGGTCCTCGCTGACTGGCCCTTCATCTTCCTCGGGGAAATCGATCTCATACGCGATCAGCGCTTCGATCTCGACGACCTGGCCGCGCAGCTGCTCGAGGCGGTGGGACAACCCCCGCTCGAGCTGGTGCAACGCACGCTGCCGTTGTGCGGGGGCGCCCGCATCGATCAGGTCGGCCGTCGCCTCGGCCTGCAGGAGATCCATCTTGCCGTTCAGAACGGCGCGGCGCGTGAACTCCCCCGGCAACGCCGGTCTCGCACCGCCGGCGACGAATCCCGCGACGAGGCCGGCGGGAACCAGCACGCCGCCGTGGGTCGAGACCTCGACCATGTCTTCACCGCTGTAGGACCCCGGGCCCGGGAAGCAGACCGCGAGGACGTCGTCCAACGGCTCGCCGCTCACGGGATGGGACGCCCGGGAGCGGAACACCGTGCGGGATGGCTGTGGGTGGAACGGATGCAGTACGCGGGCCGCCACGTCGAAGGCGCCGTGGCCGGACACGCGAATCAGCGCGAGCGCCCCCCGGCCCGCGGGGGTCGCCAGGGCGACGATCGGATCTGAGAGCACGCCGGTCTGTCCCCTTCGCCCGACCCGGCGCTCATTTCTTCGCCTGCGCCGCCAGCCGGCGTTGTGAAATCAGGTACTGCTGCGGCAGGCTGATCAGGTTCTGCACCGCGTAGTAGAGGTTGAGGCCCGAGGCAAGCCGGAGGAACACGAACGTCAACATCGCCGGCATGAAGTACAACAACATCTTGGTCTGAGGATTGGGCGGCAGGCCGCGCTGTCCGAGCTTCGAGACCGCGAACATCGACACCCCCATCACCACCGGGATGATGTAGAGCGGATCGTGACGGGCCAGGTCCGGTAGCCACAGGAACGGCACACCGCGAAACTCGATCGTGTTCGAGAACACGAAGAACAGCGCGAGCAGCACCGGCATCGGCAACAACATCGGCAGGCAGCCGCCCAGTGGGTTGATCTTGTGTTCGCGATACAGCTTCAGCATTTCCTGCTGCAACTTGGCGGGGTCGCTCTTGTACCGGGCCTGAAGATCCGTCATCAGCGGCTGGACCGCCTGCATCCGCATCTGAGATTCCATGGCCTTCTGCTGGAGCGGCCACAACAGCATGCGGATGAGCACCCCGAAAATCACCAGCACCCAGCCATAGGCGAGGTGCAGGCGCTCGTGCATCCAGAACAGGATGCGGACGACGACGAGCGACACGGGGTGAATGATGGGCCGGAAGATCGACCAACCGTACGGGTTCGCGTCGTCGAGGCCATGACCCAGCCGGTCGAGGCGCCGGTGCTCGAACGGGCCGACGTACACATCGTAGCGGAAATCACCAGCCGGCGGCACGGCGAGGGTCGTGGTGACCGCGGCGCGCGTCGCGAGCGGCGTGCGTCGTGTGCCGAACAATCCCGCGACCGCCACCGAGTCGCGCGTCTGCCCCACCGCGATCGCCCCGGCGAAGGGGCGCGCCTTCTGCTCCGGGGCCAGCACCGCGGCGAAGAAATACTTCGACTTCACCGCGACCCACTCGAACGGCCCGTCCAGCACCGCCCGCTCGCCCGGATCGAGGGAAGCAAACGTCGTCTTTTGTGTCTTGTCCGCCTTCGTGACCACGGCGAATTCGCGGTAGTCCGCCAGCGGTTCCGCGTCCACCGAGCGGAGGCCCTGGCCCAGGTCGACGAGCAGGACCCCTCCTGTGTCTCCGAGGCCTTCGATCTTGCCCGAAACCGACAGGTGGTAATCATCCGGGACGAAGTGATAACTCAATGTCACCGAGCCACTTCCGAGCGGGGCGGTGAACGTCACGCTGTTGGCTTGGCGGTTGGCAGTGAAGGCCAGGTCGGACAAGGAAACCGTGTCCGTCCCCAGCACGAGCCGCGACCCGAGCATCGGGTGGCCTACCGGGATCAGGTTCGCCAACGCTTGCGTATCCGTTTGAGCGAATGACACGTACTGCGCCAGCTCGGCCGCGACCATTCGGGCACCACGCGTCGTGAACCCGAAGCGATACAGCGGGCTCGTCACCCACACCGTCTCGGCTGGAAGGGCGGCCGATGGACGGGGTGTCTCAACAACACCCTGCACCGTCGAATCGCGGCCCGGCAGCGCAGCCGGCGCCGGAGCGCGCACCGTGGTGTCCCGGGAGCCGATCGCCGGCCGGTTCGTCACCTTCGGCTTGAAGAGCAGTCCCGGCAGCAGGGCCACGATGAACATCAGGAAGACGGCCAGGACGATGCGACGCTGGTTCACAGGAGGTGGGCCTTATGGAACGGGATCGAACCCGCCCGGATGGAACGGGTGACACCGCAGAATGCGCTTCAAGCCGAGCCAGCTCCCTCGAAACGCGCCGTAGCGCTCGACCGCTTCGTAGGTGTAGCGGGAGCAGGTGGGAGTGAAACGACACTGCGTGAACATCAGATGCGACAGCGTCAGCTGGTATCCCCTGATCAAGCCCATCACGACGAGTCGCGGCCAGCGCGACGGCGAAAGCGTCATGGCGAAAGCTGGGAGGTGCCGTCCGTCAATTCGGCGCGCAGGTCGGTGAACCGAGCCGCGTAGGCACCGCGTCGAGCGCGAATCACGAGATCGATCGCGGGAAGCCGGCGCAGCAGATCGCGTCGCAGGATTTCGCGCACGCGACGTCGCAGACGATTGCGCGCCACGGCCGTCAGCCCGTACCGGGGAACGACGATGCCGACGCGCGCGTGGCCCTTCGTATTGGGCCGCCACGCGATCTCGAGGTGGCGGAGGCGCACCCGTCGTCCCGATTCCCAGCATTGCGTCAGGTCGATTCCGCGCGACAATCGCGCGCGTGGCGGGTACCGCTCGCCCGTCAGCGGCTCCGGTGCTTGGAGGGGATCTGAACAGTGAGGCGCTTGCGCCCTTTCTTGCGGCGGCGGGACAGCGTCGCCCGGCCCCATTTCGTTTTCATGCGGGCGCGGAATCCATGTTTGTTGATACGCCGCCGATTGCGCGGACGGTACGTCGGCTTACCCATTCGATCCTCACAGAAGGCCGGGAAACCTACATCTCGAGCGGGAGTGCTTCAAGGTTGACTTTTCCACATAGGCTCCGTAGTTTCGCCGCGCCCTTGCAATACGTCCTTCCCAAATATCGTCCTTGATGGAGCTGTCAGCGAAAGACACCTGGAAGCGCCTGTTGGAAGAGGCGCGACGCGAACTTCCCGAAGCCACGGTCCGGACTTGGCTCGAGCCAGCGGTGCCGCTGGGTCTCGAGGACGGACGGCTGGTCTTGGGAGTGCCGGATCAGTTCGCGGCAGAATGGAACGACTCGAAGCACGCTCCGATGCTGGCGCGCGCCGCCGAGCGCGTCTTTGGCGCACCCACCCCGGTGGCGTTTCGGGTGATGGAGGATCGCCAGCAACGGCCGCAGATGGATTTCTTTGTGGCCCCCAAGCCGGCGCCGAACTCGGCCGGGGCGACCACTCCACTCAACGAGCGCTACACGTTCGACACGTTCGTGGTCGGCAAATCGAACGAGCTCGCCGCGGCGGCCGCGCATGCCGTGGCCGAAGCGCCCGGTCGCACGTACAACCCGCTCTTCATCTACGGGGCGACCGGGCTCGGCAAAACCCATCTGATGCAAGCGATTGCGCACGCGGTGCTGCGCCGCAATCCCGAATGGCGGCTGCTGTTCGTGGGCGCCGAGCAGTTCATCAACGAGGTCATCGAGAGCATTCAGGCGCGGACTATGCCGGATTTCCGGCGTCGCTACCGCAACGACATCGATCTCCTCCTGGTCGACGACGTGCATTTCCTCGAAGGCAAGGAAATGACCCAGGACGAGTTCTTCCACACGTTCAATGCCCTGTTCGAAGGTCGCAAGCAGATGGTGCTGACCTCCGACCGGCCTCCCAAGGAGATCCCGGGCCTCGAGGACCGCCTCATTTCGCGCTTCGAGTGGGGCATGGTCGCGGATATCGGAACGCCCGACCTCGAGCACCGCATCGCGATTCTGCGCAAGAAGGCGTACCAGGATCACCTCGAGCTGACGATCCCCGACGACGTGCTGCGGTTCATTGCCGAGCACATCCGCTCAAGCGTGCGTGAGCTGGAGGGATGCATCATCAAGCTGCTGTTGTTCGCGTCCCTCAAGAACCGTGAAATAACGATCGAGCTGGCCCGCGAAGCGTTGGCCGACAAGATCCGGCAGGGCGAAGAAAGCGCGTTCGCCGGCCCCGCCACGCCCAGCATTGACCGGGTCCAGGAGGTGGTGGCGCGGCGCTGGGGGGTGACGCCCGAAGGGCTGCGGTCCAAGGCGAGGACCAAGACGCTGACGATCCCGCGGCAGGTGGCGATGTACCTCGCCCGCGACATGCTGGGCATGCAGCTGGTGGAGATCGGCCAGGCGTTCGGAGGCCGGGACCATTCGACCGTGATCCACAGCGTGGACAAGGTCGAGCGGCAGATGATGCGGGACCGCACCTTCAAGGAACGGATCGAGATGGCGCGGCAGGAGTTGTCCGCACTGTAGCCAACATTGCCACACCCGCCGATGTGGGCGGACGGGAGAAGTCGCGGGAAGGCCCAGAATATGTGGAAAGGATCAGGGAGCCCACAGGTGGCCCACATGAGAAAAGCCACCCAAAGCGTATCGTGGCTGGTAGTTTGGAGATCGGCCCACATTTCCCCGATCCCTACTACTACTACTAGTTTTCTATTAACAGAGACGTAGTAACAACTTCTCCATGTGGAGTGCTCAGGAACCCGAGGCATGAAGTTCACGATCACGCGGGAACAGCTCCAAGAGGGCCTCACGGCGGTGGCGGCAGCCATCCCGGCGAAGACCACGCTGCCGGTGCTCTCCAACGTCTTGATGGAGGCCACGAAGCAGGGCCTGCGGCTTTCTGGAACCGACCTGGACATCGCGGTCAGCACGACGGTAGCTGCTGACGTCGATACCGAAGGCGCGGTCACAATTCCCGCCAAGAAGCTGAGTGACATCGTGCGGGAGCTCCCGTCCGCGGCGATCCGGTTTACGGGCGCCGGCGAGCAGCGCGTAGGGATCGAATGCGGGCGGTCGCGCTTCAAGCTGCTCGGGCTGCCGCGCGAGGAGTTTCCGTCCTTCCCCGCCGTCAAGTTCGACAAGGCCTGGCAGGCAAGCGCGGGCGTGGTGCACAAGCTCGTGGCCCACGTGGCATTCGCCGCTTCCACCGAAGAAAGCCGGCCGATTCTCAATGGCGTGCTGTGGGAGCTGCGCCCGGATCGGATGCGCATGGTAGCCACCAACGGGCACCGTCTGGCCAAGATGGACGTCCCGGCGAGCGGTGGCTCCACGGCCGATCTGATCGTGCCGCCCAAGGCACTGGAGCAGATCCGGCGCCTGTTCGGACCGGAGGACGCTCTCGAAGTCGCCAAGAGCGACAACCACATCGGCTTCCGCGCGGGCAGCAAGCTCGTCTACTCACGGCTGATCGAAGGGCCGTACCCCAACTACGAGCAGGTCATTCCGCGCGAAAACGACAAGACGGCCACGGTCGACAAAGCGGCCATGAGCGCGGCGCTGCGCCGCACCAGCGTGGTGGCGAGCGACCAGACGCACCGCATCCGCCTGGCCTTCTCGGGCGGCCTCGTGAAGTTCTCCGTGCAGACCCCGGATCTGGGCGAGGCGCAGGATGAGCTGGCGGTGACCTACGACGGAGAGCCGCTCGAGATCGGCTTCAACGCGACGTATCTGCTCGAGATCCTGAAGTACATGCCCACGGACGAAGTGCAGCTGACCTTCAAGGCACCGGAGCGCGCGGCGACGATCGAGCCGGTGGGCTGGAACGATCCGGCCAGCTATCTCGCGCTGGTGATGCCGCTCCGTCTCGTCGACTAGTCGGGCACGCTGTCCTGCACGGTGTCCTTCACGCTGTCGCTCGCCGTATCGGAGATCGATTCCGGCGGCGTCACCAGGACGCTGTCCATGAGGGAGTCGATCACCGCCGTGACCATGGGCGGGACGAGCGCCGGCACCGGAAGCGAATCGAGCAGCTCCTCATCCGGTGGAATGAACACCGGCACCCCGTGATAGCGCGCGAGGATCAGGTCGCGCCGGTGCAGCATGCGTCCGGAGCGATACGCGGGATTGGAGGAGAGCGGAAACGGTAACGTCGCGGCGAGCGCCGCCGCTTCATCTTCCGAAAGGCCACCGGGTCGGGATCCGAAGTACTTGACGCTCGCCTGCGGCATCCCCCACACGCCGGGCCCCAGCTCCACGATGTTCAAGTACAGCTCCATGATGCGATCCTTCGGCAGCGTCAGCTCGAGCCGCAGCGCCGTCACCGCTTCCTTCAGCTTCCGGAACGGATTGCGTGTCGGGGACAAATAGAGATTCTTGGCGAGCTGTTGCGTGATGGTGCTGGCTCCGCGCAGCCGGTCACGACGAGCCCAGAGAGCGCGCAGCGTTCCGCCAACGGAGGCTCCCGGTTGCAGGCCGAGCGCATCCCGGATCTCCTCGAAATCGAGCCCGTGATGCGTGCGGAATCGGGAATCTTCGCCGATGATCACCATGCGCTGGAGGATCGGCGACATGGCGTCGAGGCCGGTGGGCTGATATCCCGCCGTGTCACCGCGCAGCCGCATCATCGCGGTGCGCTCCGGCCAATGCGAGCGCCACCACACCGGCGGGGGCCACACGCCAAACAGCCAGATCAGCGCGGCGGCGACGAGGCCTAACGCGACACGTCGGACCGTTTTACGTTTTTCGCCGATGGGCATTCCTGAAAAGCTCACGGCTGTCGCCGCGCTTGGCCAGGGGGCCGGCGCGCCCCTTCCTCCCGGCATCTGATGGACATCGCGGGCCTACAGCAGCGCCTCCAGGCGGCCCTGGGGAAACAGTTCACCGTCGGTCCGTTGCTCGGCCAGGGCGGGTTCGCGGTCGTGTTTCGCGCCCGGGACCACACCCTGAACCGGGACGTGGCGGTCAAGGTGATGGATACGGCCGGCGCCCCGTCCCCGATGCTCGCCGACCGGTTCGTGCGCGAAGCCCAGACGATCGCGCGCCTCGAGCATCCGCACATCGTCCCCATTTACGAGGTGGGCCAGACCGCGGATCTGCTCTACATCATGATGCGGTGCGTCGACGGGCCCAGCCTGCGGCAGCTGCTCGGCTCCAGCCCCAATCACAGGCTTAGCGTGCGGGACGCCGCCCGTGTCGCCCGTCAGGTGGCCGACGCGCTCGCCTATGCCCATGCCGATGGGGTCGTACACCGCGACGTGAAGCCCGACAACATCCTGCTCGACAAGCGCGGGCATGTGATGGTCACCGACTTCGGGATCGCCAAGGCCGCCCAGGCAGCCACCGCTGCCCAGCTCACCACCGAAGGCATGATCCTCGGTACCCCGCAATACATGAGTCCGGAACAGGCGACCGGGGATCCCGTGGATGGACGATCCGACATCTACTCCCTCGGGATCGTGCTGTATCAGATGTTGACTGGCGGTCCCCCGTTCGATGGGGATTCCTCGGCCAAGATCATCGCCCTGCAGATCTCCGCCGAGCCTCCCGATGTCCGTCGCATACGCGGTGACATCAACCCTCAGCTCGCGGCCGTGTTAGCCCGGATGCTGGCCAAGGATCCGGCCAGCCGCTATCAAACGGCGTCCGAAGCCAGTCGAGCCGTGGTCGACGCCCTGCCGACCGCGGCACGGGACCGGGTGCGGCCCCTGCGGGAGCGTCTGCCGTCGATCGCGTTGAAATCGCTCATGGGCCTGAGCGCGGCGGGTTGCCTCACGACAGTCGCCTTCTTGGCGGGAGCAGCAGTGGTGTTCTGGTTCGTGTTGAGCCGGCCGCCGCGCCTCGCCTTCCGGGGAGCCGCCGCGCCGGACAGCCTGGTCCAGGCGCTCGTGGCACAGCGAGTCCTGGCGCCGGGGGACACGGTACAACTGGCGTTTCAGCCGGGCGACCGTGGCGATACGACGGTGTTCGTCGTCTCCGCCAGGCGAGTTGCGGTCGTGACGCCCCACGGAGCGCGAACGTACCCGCGCGACAGTGTGGCGTACACGTTTTCACTGCATTGGAAAGCCGGGCCCGATGTCCGCTACGTCCTCATCCTGCCGGGGGCGCGACGCGACACGGTCTATCCCGAAATGTCGGCTCGCGGGGCGTGGAATCTGTCGCTCCGGGTGGACGGGTTGCTCCCGGCGGATTCGCTTCCCAAACTCCGGCCCTAACGGGGCCCGCGAGTCGAGACGCCGAACAGGCTCGCCGCGTCGATCTCCGAAAAATCGCGCGGGGCCGTCCCAACGAGACCGACCTGATCGGCTCGTCCTACCGACACCCCGAAGGCAAACGCCCGGCGCCGCAGCGATCCGTCGGCGTCGATGCGCCCGAACAGCGCGACGCCCCGCCTTACGGGCAGCGTGGCCCGCGCCGCGAGCGCGTAGCTGCGCACCGAGTCTGAGCCGAGGCTGGCTTGGATCGAAACTTCCAGCAGGTCGCCCGGTCGCACTGTAGCCGCGGGAACGAAGGCGACCTCCTCCCGAACGCCCCGCACCGTTGGTCGTCCCACGTTCCGCACCACGCCGCCGATGGTCATCCGCGGACCCATCTCATACCGGGTCCCGAAGTCCCACCCCACGCCGCCGGTGCCGCCGCGGTACAACGCCACCGCCGTTCCCAGGGCGAGGCGATTGGAGACGCCTCCAAGCCCGAGGCGATACGTGTGACCGCGGAGGCCACCCGGCAGAATGTCGCGCTGATATCCGAACGACAGGCCACGGGCGTTGAAGCCCGCGGTGAGTTGCCCCAGCTGACCCTTCGCGCCGGGCTGTCGCACCGTGAGATCGAAATGCACCGAGGCATCGTGCCGCGCGCCGAGTCCGCCTGGATTCACCCAAACCGCCCGCGCATCGACAACCTCGGTGGCCGTCAGGTAGGCCGTGGCGCGATTCGGCACCGCCTGGCCGCTGGCCGAGCGAAACCCCAGGGCGCCCATCAGGGCGACCGCGGCCGAGCGGCCGCCCCGCGCCATCACGGCTTCAAGGCCGTGACGATCGTATTGGATTTTTGCCGTCGTGGGATGGTGACGCCCTGCAGCGGAAGGTCGATGGTCATGGTCGTCGAATCGTGTACCTCACCGCCCAGAAACCGGCCGTCCTCGGCGAGGTACTGAACGCCATTGCCCATCCCGCTCCCGTCGATCGTGAACGCAGCGCCGCTCTGTTCGCCCGAGCCACTGAACGTGTAGCTCGCGGCGACCTCGATGCGCAGGGCACGGATGCCGCCGCGATCCTGCCACGTGGTCGCCGTCCGGTGGCTCTGGACATGCGTCGTGATGGTCGAGCCTCCGGCGCCCTCGGTCGTGGTCGTGGAGTCGTTCCAGGAGGTATCGGGCCGCACGCCGCCGGTGGGGAGCCGGGGGAAGAAGCTCCGGAACCGGGGCAGCAGGTTGCCGAGGTTCGCCGCGGTCATCGTATCCGATGGAATAGGATTCTTGAACTCTCCGTTTGGACTCAGCCGGCCGGTGACGCGATACCCTTTGGCGCTGGCCAGGTTTATCTGGGGTGGCAATTGGCTGCCGGAATCGACCGTCACGGAATCGACGGTAAAGCTGGCTAGGTAACCAGCCGTGTCCGCCGGTCCGGCGACCGTCGCCGTCAGGTACAAGCCGTAGCCCAGATGCATGGTGGGGGGCAATCCCGCGAAATCCTGCTCGATGTGCACGTCCTGCCGGACGAGGTACCGCATCGTGGCGGGTGCGAGCTGCAGTAGCGGACTACGGCCGGCCGGCCGCGCGGAAACGGCGGGCGTCGGCGCAGTCGGCGTGCCGGGATTCGCATAGTGGCCACCGCACGCGGCGGTGGCACAGAGTGCGGCGCATAGCAGGGGTCGGCTCATGGTGGCGGGGGTCTCCTCAGGACGTGGAACGGTCGGCCTTGGTGCGGCCGAAGATCGCCACCAACTCGGCTCCTTCATGGGTGACGCGGAGCAACCGCCAGCCGCGCTTCCCCATGTCGGTCCGCCAGGCGATGAGCTTCTGCCATTCCTCAATGGTGGTCCGAAACACTCGGAGGTCGGCGACTCGCTCCCAGTGCGCCGGGTATGGCTTGCTGCCGGTCATCGAGTGGAGACAGGTGGGGCCATAAGCCGAGTTCTGTTTGGCCGCGAAGCGGCCAGATGGTCATCTCTCTGGGATGGCTGTTACCAGCCACCTCGTGCGGCCTACCCGCAGCTCGAACGACCCGGGCCAGGTCTCGCTGCTTATTTGGCCTTGCTCCGACTGGGGGTTGCCGTGCCGCGTCCGTTACCGGCCGCGCGGTGGGCTCTTACCCCACCGTTTCACCCTTACCCCGGTTACCTGGGGCGGTTTGTTTTCTGTGGCCCTGTCCGTCGCCTTGCGGCGCCCAGGCGTTACCTGGCAGTCTGCCCTGCGGAGCTCGGACTTTCCTCGACGCGTCCTAAGAAGCGACGCGCCGCGACCATCGTGCCCCACCTCTCCCCACGCGTAAGCTAGACGTCGCCAGGGGTGGGGGGAAGCCTCAACGATCCTTGCCAAGACGGCGGACCAGCCGTGCCAGACTGTCACTCGGTCCGGCCAGCAGTACCTCGCTGGGCCCAAGCCAGAAGCCGTCGTTTGCCCGAAACACCGTCCGGCTGAGTCGGACGGCGTCCCCCGCGAACACCACCGGGGCTTCGAGTCGCACGACGTGCAGGACACTCGATGAGTCACCGCTGTCGAGTAATACGCGTCCCCCGGGATCCGAGGAAAACACCAGGGCAGGCGTGCCCGGCGTCGACATGCCCTGGACGAGACTGCGGGTGAACCAGTCGGCCGGAGAGCGATACACCACCACGGCGAGCAACAGGCCACGGCGCTGGCGCCGCACGTCGGCTCGGAGCGAGGCGCCTCGTTGGGCGGCGACGCGCGCGACGGCGGAATCGTAGGCCGCCAGGAGTCCACCTTCGAGCAACGAGTCGTAACGGGCCGGGCGGGGCACCTGGGTGAGGCGAATGAGTCGCGCGTCCGTGCGGCTCGAGTCGCGCGACATCGCCTCCAGTCCTGCCAACCAAGCGGCGTCGCAAAATGGTGGGGCGCCCCAGTTCTCCGTAGACGCATCGAGCGAAATCCCGACTGCGGGGATCAAATCGGTGCGCGTCGCCGCGAACCGCGCCAGAACCCGGATGCCTGAGGCGAGCCGGGTCCACAGCAGCGGGTCGAGTGGACACGATTCCGCCGCGGTGTCCGGCGCGAACGACCTCGGCCCTACGAGCGGCAGCCAGCGGACGCTGGTCGCCTGGAGACGCCCGGCGACCTGCTGCCACCCGGCCCGGAGGGCGTCGCGTTCCCATCGTGAGGTCTTAGCGGAGTCAGCGATCGGACCAGCGTGGGCGTCGGTAACGAGGAGGTTGAGGCCGCCGCCGTCCAGCAGGCGGATCAGGGAATCGAGCGCCGTCAGGCGGGCCAGTGGCGGCGTCGCGGCTGCGAGGGCCGGGAAGTCTCCCACCAGGGCCCGAACGCCCTGACGCTGCAGCCAGGTTGGCGCTGCCGCGACCCGGTGAGGCCGTGGGGGAGCGTCGCGTCGTTCCAGCCGCTCGACGGTCGCCCCGGTCGGCGGCACGGCGCGCGGTGACCGCGCCAACACGGGCAGCTGACCGCCCTCGAGCTGCAGCCGCGCCCGCGGTCCGGCGGAGGGGATTCGCGCCCACTCCGCGGGACGACGCGACCACCGGGCCAGTGAAACGAGAAACGAGCGCGTTCCCGTGGCGGAATCCTCCTGGCCCGTCGCCTCGAGCGCCGATCGCGAAAGGACGATGACGAGACCGCTGGCGACGCGGCTCGCGGCAACCAACGGCGCGTCGCTCCGGGCCGTCGACCGCAGACCGGGGGGCTGCTCGAACGCATCCGGACCCGCGCGGGCCAGTGTCGCCGCCCCGTTGTCGACGAGCAGCAGGTTGTTCACTCCCGCGGGGAAGCTGTTGAACCCGATGCCGCGCAGGCCCGTGTTCTGGACCGCTCTGGCGCGTGGTCGCGCCGTCGGATCGACGGCGTCGCGTAACGCAAAGTCTCCGATCGTGATTCCGGCTCCGCTCCAGGCAAGCCAGCGATTCATCACCCATCGCGCGAAGCTGCCCTCGCCTTCGGTGGGATACCCCAGCACCACGACGCCGCCGCGCAACGTCCATTCCGTCAGCAGGGCCAGGTCGCCGGCATCCAGCGCGTCCGATCCGTTTTCAGGGCGGGGTCCGCCGAGCACCATCACGGTACGGTACCGCTCGAGATCGGCGCGAGTCAGGTGGGGATAGTAGCGGCGGTATTCGACGTGGTAGCCGGCCAGGCGCCATGGGGTGGCGGTGGCGACGAGCTCGGTCGATGGCGAGAGCGCTTCGTCGAGCAGGAGGAGGCGGCGCGCCTGCGACTGACAGCCGGCGAGGCCGGCCGCGAGCAGCGGGGCGAGCGGAACGAGGCGTCGCTTCAACGCGCGCATCGAAACCCGGTGTTCCATAGCGAGCGACGGTCGTCCGGATAAGCGAACCGTTGGATGGCGGTCGCCCGATTGGGCGTCGTGTTGAACGCCCCTCCTTTGATGACGTGTCGAACTACCCCATGGCTCGTGTCCTCGGTGGCGACCCATTCCCAGGCGTTGCCGATCAGGTCCACCGCGCCCACGAACGAGCGTCCGAGAGGGAATCCCCCGACAGGCTTCAATGTATCCGCAACCGATCCGGCGTTGGCGCGGCCACGGTCCCACACGTCGCCCCACGGATAGCGGTAACCATGAGGGCCACGCGTCGCGGCCTCCCATTGATCTTCGCTGGGGAGGCTGGCGCCTCTCGACTCGCAATAGCGTTGCGCTTCGCTCCACAGGATACCGGTCGCAGGCCAGTCGATCGGTGGCTTGGCGCGCCACGGGGCGGCAGCCCCAGCGGAATCGAGAAACTGCCGATAAGCGGCGACCGTGACTTCAGTCGAGTCGATGTAAAACGAGTCGAGTGACACGGTGCGAGCGGGGCGATCCGCCGCCCCACCGACCGGGTACCGTCCCGCCGGAACGAGGACCATGCCAACCGGCCGGGTGGCGATGGTGGGACGGGACCGTAGCCCCCATGCAACCACGACGGCGATCCCCAGCAGCAGGACGGCCGCGACACCGGCAATGAGCGCTCGGCGCTGGCGTAGTGGCGAGGCCCGTCGTTCGGTCGTGGGCTTGGCCAGAGAATCGATGAATGTTTTCGCGGAAGCGGGTCGGTCGGCTGGGACTTTGGCGAGCGCCTGCAACAGGGAGTCTTGGACGTGGGGCGGTACGTTGGGCCGGACGGTGCGAATCGCCCTCGGCGCGTCTACGATGATCCGGGCCACGATCGCCTGGGCGCTGGGACCAGTGAACGGCGGCTCACCCGCCAGCATCTCGTACAACACCGCGGCGAGCGCGTAGACGTCGCTGCGCGCGTCGATCCGCTTCTCCCCGCTGGCCTGCTCGGGGCTCATGTACGCGGCCGTCCCGACGGTGACGCCGGTCCCCGTGAGCGTGTTGGCATCGTCTTCCTGGAACCGTTTGGCGATGCCGAAGTCGGTGACGAGGGCATGACCGCCGGACAGCAGGATGTTGGCGGGCTTGATGTCGCGATGGATGATGCCGCGCTCGTGCGCGTACTGGAGCGCATCTCCCACCTCCGCCGCGATCCGGATCGCGTCGTCCAGCCCCAGCGGACCCTCCCGCTGCAGTCGCTGGGCCAGCGACTCTCCCTCGACGTATCCCATCACGTAGTAGAGGAAGCCGTCGATCTCATCGGCTTCGAACAGCGGGACGATATGCGGGTGCGACAATTTCGCCGCGAGCTGGACTTCGCGCTGAAAGCGCTCGGGGCCCAGGTAGGCACGCATCGACGGTGGCAGCACCTTGATCGCCACTTCCCGCCCCAGCTTCACGTCCGTGCCGAGGTAGACGGCGCCCATACCGCCCTGCCCCAGCTCCCGCACCAGGGTGTAGCGTCCCGCCACCGCCACGGAGAATTTCTCGAACAGCGGATCGGTCACGCGGCCGTGAGGCTGTAGGGCAACAGTGCCTGGCGCATTTCGTCGGCGGTCTGCCAGCGTTCGGACGGGCGTTTGCGCAGCGCGCGGGAGATCACATCGGCCATGGGCGCCGGAACGTCGGACCGCAGGTCCTGTAGAGCGGGCGGCTCGTGATGCTGCTGCATGTCGATGACCGTGGCGGCGCTGGGACCGCTGAACGGTGGCCGGCCCGCGACCGACTCGAACAGGACGATGCCCAGCGAATACAAGTCGGTGCGGCCGTCCACATCGTCGCCACCCGCCGCTTGTTCGGGACTCATGTATTCCTCGGTGCCTACCACGAACCCGCTGCGTGTGACGCGGTCTTCCCCCGATTGAGCGATTGCCCGCGAGATCCCGAAGTCCACCAGGACCGCCCCGTCCGGTGAGAGCACGATGTTGTCCGGCTTGATATCGCGGTGGGCCAATCCGGCCGCGTGGGCATGTGACAACGCTTCCAGGACCTCGCAGCCGATCCGCGCGACCAGCTCGAGCCCCAGCCGCCGCTCACGCCGCAGCGCCCCGCGCAACGATTCCCCGGGAACGTAGGGCATCACGTACCAGAGGAGGTAATCGCTCTCCCCGCTGTCGAGAATCGGCGCGATGTGGGGATTGTGGAGCTTTCCGGCGTAGCGGATTTCACGCAAGAATCGATCGGCGGCGACTGAAACGGCGAGCTCCGGGTGCAGCACCTTGATAGCGACCCGGTTCCCGCTCTTGTCGAACGCCCCGAAAATGGACGCGTTCCCGCCCCTCCCCACCGCCGTGATGACCTCGTAGCGGTCCCCAAGGGCTGTGCGGACCCGCTCAATGAGGTCCCGACGTGCCATCGTCCCTCTCACGCGTAAGGCGGCCTAAGATGCGGTTGCCGAGCGTCCGGCGGAAGGTAGCTTGGCCCAAACCCTATGATCCGCCTGACGATAACCCTCGCCCTGGTCGTGCTGGTGACCTCACCGGCACACGGGCAGTCACGCGCGCCTGCCCCTCTGAAGGGGTTCGACGTTTACGCGGCGGAGGCCGTGCGACAATGGGGCATCCCCGGCCTCGCGATCGCCGTGGTGAAGAACGACTCGGTCGTCTTCGCCCGAGGGTACGGCGTCCGTCGAATGGGCACGACGACCCTGGTCACGCCACATACGATCTTCGCCATCGGATCCTGCACCAAGGCCTTTACCGCCGCGGCCCTCGCGATGCTGGTCGATTCCGCCAGGATCGCCTGGGACGACCCGGCGGCGAACCACCTCAAAGGGTTTGCGTTGTCCGATCCGTACGTGAGCCGCGAGCTCACCGTGCGCGATCTCCTCACCCACCGCAGTGGCTTGGCGCGTGGGGACGCGTTGTGGTACGCCACGCCGTACGATCGCGCGGAGGTGTTGCGGCGGATCCGGTTCTTGAGGCCGAGCTGGAGCTTTCGCAGCCACTACGGCTATCAGAACATCATGTTCCTGGCGGCAGGGGAGATCGTCCCGGCCGTCACAGGAACATCCTGGGACGATTTCGTGCGTGCGCGCATCTTCGGTCCGCTCGGGATGTCCGCCACGACGACCAGCGTGACCCAGCTCGATTCGCTCGGTGACGTGGCGACGCCGCACGAGCGCTACGAAGGGCGCCAGCAGATCATCGCCTGGCGGAACATCGATAACATCGGCCCCGCCGGCGCCATCAATTCGAACGTGCTCGACATGGCGCAGTGGATCCGGCTGCAGCTCGGCCGGGGCGAGTTTGCCGGCCGGCGCCTGTTGTCGGCGGCCGCGATCCGGGAAATGTGGTCCCCTCAGACGATTATTCCGCTGGATACCCTCACCGAGCGGCTGCGCCCCTCGACGCATTTTCTGGCCTATGGTCTCGGATGGAGTCTCTCGGACTATCGCGGTCGCAAACTGGTATCTCACGGTGGGGCGATCGACGGCTTCCGCGCCCTGGTTGGTCTCGTGCCGGAGGAACGCCTTGGCGTGGTCGTCCTGACGAATGGCGGCGAGCCCGGACGCGCCCTGACGAACGCGTTGTTCCTGCGAGTGGTGGACGCGTTCACGGGAGGGGCGGCCACCGATTGGAGCACGGTATTACGTGTGGTGCGCGACTCTGGCATGGCGCGCGACAGCGCCGATCGGGCGAAACAGGAGCGGGACCGCGTCAGCGGGACCAAGCCATCGCTCGACCTCACCGCGTATGCCGGCACCTATCGGAACGAGATGTACGGCGACGTCGCGGTTGCGGCGGACAGCGGCGCGCTGGTCATGCGGTTCGGTCCGTCCTACACGGGCACGCTGTCCCACTGGCACTACGACACCTTCAAGGCTGCCTGGCGCGACCCGGAGGAGGGCTTCGATCTGGTGACGTTCGCCCTCAACGCCGAAGGCCACGTCGACCATCTCACCTGGCCCGGGCTCGGCGATTTCGCCAAGGTGGCGACCGCCGCTCCGTGACCTCGCTCGAGGCCGTGCGCGGCGACATCACGCGCCAGGCCGTCGATGCCATCGTGAACGCCGCGAACTCCACGCTGCTGGGCGGTGGCGGCGTGGACGGCGCGATTCATCGGGCCGCCGGCCCCGAACTCCTCGAGGAATGCCGGAGCCTGGGCGGCTGCCCCACCGGTGAAGCCCGGATCACCCGGGGATACCGTCTGCCGGCTCGCTATGTGATTCACACTGTGGGACCGGTGTGGAGCGGCGGGCGGCGGGGGGAACCAGCGCTCCTGCGCAGCTGCTACGAGCGCTCTCTGGCGCTGGCCGAGGAGCATGAGCTGCGATCCATCGCCTTTCCGGCGATCAGTACCGGCGCGTATGGCTACCCGATCGAGGCGGCAACGCGGATCGCGGTGGAGACCGTTCGGGATTCTTTCGAGCGCCCGTTGAGCCTGGAGCTGGTGCGGTTCGTGTGCTTCAGCGACCGGGATTGGCGCATCTATCTCGACCTGCTCGACTAGAGCGAAATCGCGCGCATCGTGGCCGAATCATCGCGTCGGAGGTTGATAGGGGCTTGAGGTGCGGATCGCAGCACTTGATCGCGCATTGAAGGCCCCGTTGTAGCATCGCTGTGCATGGTTACCGTGTGCACGTTGCTGCCTCCGGCCGAGCGTCAGCGGTTTGAAGCAGTTGGCGACGGCTGCTTCGTTTCCTTGCACGCGGAGTCGTGTCGCGAAGTCCTGTCCGCGGCGCGCCGGCGCCGAGTGGACGCGGTCGTGTTGTCGGTGCACCGCTGTGGCGGGGAGGAGCTGCCGTCCGTCGCCCGCCTGGTGCGGGAATTCCCCGCGATCCCCGCCGTGGCGCTGGTGTCGCGTCACGATCATCACTCGACCGAGACGCTCCTGCGTCTCGGCGCCAGCGGCGTTCGCGCGGCCGTCGACTGCACCGAGCCCGGCGGCTGGCGGCGTCTCCGGGAGCTGGTCGGGCATCCGGCCTCGCCCGTGGCCGCCCGGATACTGCATCGCCTGATTCCGGCGTTGGGTGACGAGGTTCCCGAGGATACGCGGTTGTTCTTCGAGGCCATGACGCGTCTCGCCCCGGCAATCCGGACTGTGCGGGGTCTGGCGCGGCACCTGCGGCTGCCGGCCAGCACGCTGATGTCCCGGTTCCTGCGGTCCCGGCTGCCGTCTCCCAAGACCTATCTCGCGGCCATGCGCCTGGTCCACGCGGCGTACCTGTTCCGGAATCCCGGGTTGTCGGTCGCCGATGTCGCCTACCGGATGGATTTCTCTTCCCCGCAGAGCTTCAGCCGGCACTTGAAGGCGATGCTCGGCATTACGGCCGGAGAGTACCGCCGCCGCTTCCCGTTTGACGTCGCGCTGGCGCGCTACGTCGACCTGCTCGTCACCCCGTACCGGGAGACGTTTCGCGCGTTCCGCCCCCTCAACGCTGGTGGGGACCAAGGATCGGACGCCGGAGCCGTCTTCCGGGCGGGGTGAACCATCAGAGGCCCGTCGTCTGGACGGGTGCGGCGCGGTGCTCCGACGTGACCGCACGATGCTCGGCGGTGACCTGATCGGGAGGGAGCACTGAAAATCGCGCGATGCTGGCCCGCAGGCGCTCGGCAAGCTGGGCGAGCTGCTGCGAGGTCGCGCTCAAATCGCTCATCGACCCGATCTGGGACCGGGTGGACGACGCGGCCTGGTCCGCGCTCACCGACGAGCTGCTCGAGATCGACGCGACCTGCTGGAGCGACTGGGCCAGGTCGGCCAGACGGCCGGCCTGGCTCCGGGAGACGTCGGCGGTGGCGTTGACGAGGTCTCCGATCAGCTGCACGCCCTGGTGCAGCTCCTGCAGCGCGCCGTCCGCTTCCGCCGCCACCGCCCCGATGTCGCGCACCTGCGTTTCACCGGTCTGCATGGCCCGCGCGGCGGCATCGATACCCACGCGCAGCTCCGTCACCAGCTCCGCCACCTCGCGCGCCGATCGCGCGGCTTCGGCGGCCAGCGCCCGCACCTCGTCGGCGACCACGGCGAATCCCTCGCCGCGTTCCTCGGCGCGTGCCGCTTCGATCGCCGCGTTCAGCGCCAGCAGATGCGTCGAACGCGCGATCCGTGCGATCGCCTGCGCGAAGCCGCCAATCCGGTCCGACATGCCGGACAGGCCGGCGACGGTGGCGGCGGTCGCCCGCACTTCCTCCCCCACCGTCCGCAGCGTCTGGCTGGCGCGCGCGACCCGCTCGCGGCCCCGCTCCGCGGCATTGACCAGACGACGCGCGTCGACCTGCATCATCTCGGCTCGGGTGCGCAGGGCGCTGGCCTGGTCGGAGGCCTTGGCACTTTCGCCGCGCGCCGATTCGGCCAGCTCTCGCTGGTGACCCAGTCCTTCGGCGAGATCCTGGGCCGTATGCGTCACCATTTCCGACGTGGAATGCAGCTGCTCGGCCGACGCGGCGAGCTGCTCGGCGAACGCGGCCACCTCGTCCGCCTCCCGCTGCACCGAAGAGATCGTCGCGCCGATTTCGTCCAGCATGCGGTTGAAGCTCTGCTCCAGGAAGCCAAGCTCGTCCGACTCCGCGGCGGGCGCGCGGACCGCGAGAAATCCATGCTCCGCTTCGCCCATCACCCCGCGCGCATGCCGGATCCTCTCGATCAGGGTCGCGGGGATGCGCTTCAGGGAGACCGCGGTCAAGATGAAGACCACCGTCTCGATAAAGGCGCCGGTGTCGAGTCCGGGGGACCCGCGATAGAGCTGGCCGTGCGCATAGCTCGCCACCAGGTAGGCGATCGATGCCATCAACACGAGGAAGTCACCCACGCCACTCGATTGGTCGAAGGCGTAGGGCAGTACGGCGATGAAAAACGCGACCACCAGCCCGCCGTGACCGAACCATAGGACGAGCGTAGCGACGAACACGACATCGACCAGTGCCAGGGCGTAGATCAGCCACCACCGGTACCAGCCCCGCTCGTGCATCAGGCCGATGAGCACGTTGAGCGTCGCGAACGCACCCGAGGTCAGGACGATGGTGCCCGGCTGGGTCGGGACGGTGCCACCGAACGCACCGATCAACCCGAGCAAGGCGCCGACCGCGATCAGGATCCAGCGACGTCGATGACTGCGAGCGAACGTCTCGAGATCCTTGAGCCGCTGTTCGAGCCCGGTGGTATCCCCCGACCAGCCGCGCAGTCGCGCAGCGATCGACGAGCGGCCCGCTGCCTGCGGTTGCCCTGGTGTCTGAGGAGTCGGTTCAAAGCCGGTCACGATGGGAATGCTACTGCGGGAGGGGGGGATGTCCATCAAGGACGCAGGGCGCTACACGCCCAGCTCCGATTTGGCCACGAGCGCGACGACCTCGAGACCGGCCGCTTCGATCGTGGCGTGGCCGCCTTCCTCCCGGTCGACGACCGCGAGGACCCCGAGCACGATTGCACCGCCCGCGCGCACCGCTTCGACCGCCGCCAGCGCGGAGCCGCCGGAGGTGATGACGTCCTCGCAGACGACCACGGGGTCGCCCGGTTGCAGGCATCCTTCGATCTGCCGGTTGGCGCCGTGGGACTTGGGTTGTTTGCGCACGGTGAACGCATCGAGCTCGAGTCCCTGGAGCCGTCCAGCGTGGGCGATCGCGTAGGCAACAGGGTCAGCGCCGAGCGTCAGCCCGCCCACGGCGCGAGGGGCCCAGCCGGACGCCTGAATGGTCGCGAGACCGAGGCGGCCAATGAGCGCGAGACCCGCGCCCGCCATGGTCGTCCGTCTGGCATCGATGTAGTAAGGTGAATGACGTCCCGACGCCAACACGAAATCCCCATGGAGCACTGAGCGGGTTCGCAGGAGGGCGACAAGCTCTTGACGGTCTGCCTCGATCGGTGCAGTAGTAGTTTTCGCCACTACTACTACTCTTTCTTGCCACCCATCAGTTTGCGAAACGCGCCCATGAACCCCGATCCCGAAGGCGCCGCGGTCCCGGTTGCACCGGCCGCGATCTCCTGGGCGAGCCCGGTCACCATGCTTTGACGCTGCGCGGGATCCCGGCTGAGCCCCCGCATGACCGCGGCTTCGAGCGCCGGGGGGAAGCGCCCCTCGGGAAGCGCCTGGCTCAAGGGGACAGGGGATTCCTTGAGCAGCTGCTGGAACAGCTCGCGGGGGTTGCGACCGGTGAACGGATGATGCGCCGTGAGCATGTAGTACGCGATCGTCGCGAGACTGTAGATATCGGCGCGCGCATCGACCAGCTCTCCGGACAAGGCTTCCGGCGCCACGTATTGCAGGGTGCCTACGAAGAAGCCCGTGCGCGTCAATCGCTCCTCTGGAGGCAGCTCGGCATCGCGGGCGATTCCGAAATCGAGCAGCTTGGCGACGTTGGATTCCTTGTCGTAGACGATGTTCTCGGGCTTCAAGTCGCGATGGACGATCCCGACTTGATGTGCCGCCGCGAGGCCATGGGCCAGCTGGTTGATGATGTCCGCGACGAGTGCCGGAGCGACAGGCGCGTTCTGGTGTAGGAAGTCCGCCAGGGACTGTCCCCCGGCCCATTCGAGCGCCAGATAGTAGAGTCCGTCAGCCTCGCCATAATCGTACGTGCGAACCACGCCAGGGTGGCGCACGCGCGCACCGTAGCTCGCTTCGCGGAGAAACCGCTTGACGGCGGTGGGGTCGCCCCGGAGTCGGGGGCGCAATACCTTGAACGCGCAGGGGCCGTGGTCGGGATGCTCGGCGCGGTACACTTCCGCCGTGCCTCCCTCACCCACGCGTTCGAGGAGGCGATAGCCGGCGATGGAGCGACCGGCGAGATTCTCACTGGCCATGCGATCGGGCGAAACTAACGTCCAGACTTGAGGTTAGGCAAGGGATGCGACGCGCGGTATTGCAGTTGGTGACGATCGCCGCACTGGCGGGCTGTGGACAATGGCAGCGCGTCGGCACGCCGGATCGACCGCAGCCGGGCGTCGAAGTCGCCAGGCTGTTCGATGCCGCGACGATCTACGATCGCATGGGCCTGTTCGTCACGGGCACGCCGTTGCCCATGGTGGCGTCGATTCACTTTCTCGGCGGGCGCACTCCCGACTCGACCCTCGCCGTGTTCGCCTTGTCACTCGCGAATCACGCGCTCACGTTCCGCCGGCAAGGCAACGAGTTCGTCGCGGAGTACCATGTCGAAGTCGTGTTCCGCCCCGACTCCGGAGCAGCGGTCCAGCTGGCCAGCGATCAGACGGTCCGCGTGCGCGGCTTTCAGGAGACGTTGCGCGCGGATGAGAGCATTCTGTTTCAGGGATACCTGACGCTTCGCCCCGGGGCCTACATGGCGAGCGTGTCCGTCCGAGATCGCAACAGCCCGGCACTCGCCAAGCGCGAGCGCCCCGATACCGTTCCACGCTTCCAGGCCGGCACGATCTCGAAACCCATCCCCGTATACGCGGGCTCGCCGCGTGGTGGGCTGACCGACCGGGTTCAGCTGCTCGTAAACCCGCGCGCGACGTTGCCCTACGGCACCGACACCCTGCGCTTTTACGTCGAGGGATATGGACTGCCCACCGGCACGCGGCTTGCGGCTGAAGCTGTAGACCTCAATGACAACGTGCTGTGGCGCGACACCGTAACACTCCGAGACACAACGGGATTGGCCCAGGTCACTCTGCGACTCGCGGCGACCGAGCTCCCGGTGGGCGAAGAGGAGTTGCGGATAGAAACAGTGGGCGGCGTCACACGAATTCGCATGCCCTTCCTCGTAAGTTTCTCCAATCAATGGGTCATAACGAATTACGCGGAAATGGTGAGCCTGCTCCGCTACTTCGATCGCCAGGACCTGGTGACGAAGCTGCGGAACGCTCCGCCCGATCAACGGGCGAGCGCGTGGCGCGAATTCTGGACTGGCACCGATCCGGTACCGCTGACGCCCGAGAACGAAGCGTTGGACGAGTATCTGCATCGAGTCCAGAGCGCCAACTTCCGCTTCCAGGAGTCGGGGCAGCCGGGCTGGCTGACGGATCGGGGCGAAGTGTTCATCTCCCTGGGCGCGCCCGACGAAGTGCTCGACTTTTCGGGAAGCGCGGTGTCTCGCGGCGCGACGCAAACGATCCGTTGGACGTACAACACACTTCGACTCGTATTGATCTTCCAGGACGTAGCCGGGTTCGGCCGATTCGAGCTCACCCCGAGCTCGCGGGCGGACTATCAGCAGGTCCTGGCTCGCGTGCGCCGGCAGCAGTGACGCGCCTCGCCGCGCTCGCCCTGCTCGCGAGCGCGCTCGGCCCCGCGGTCAGCGCCGCGCAATCCCCCGCCAATGCGTCGCAGCGCGCCGAATCGCTGTGGCAGGCGGGACGCCCGTGGCATGCCGCGGAGACGCTGCTCGACGCCGCGGCACGCGCGCCCCGCCAGGATCCCAACTTCATCGTTCAAGGGGCGCGCGCGGAGCTGCAGGCGCGCCGGTACGATCGAGCGCGCAGTCTCCTTGTCGGCCAGCCCTGGCTCGACGCATATGCCGGAGGCGATGCGCTCGCCGTCCTGGGAGAGGCGGAATCGCGCCTCGGGATGCCGGATCGAGCAGCCGAGCGGTTCGTGGCGGCGCGCGAGCATACCCGAGGTCCGGCCGCCCGGCTCCTGGCGGTACGTGCCGCCATTGCGTTCGAGGCCGCCGGCCAGCCGGACAGCGCGGCAACGTATTTCGCGGTCGCTCGCAACGGCGGGCTTGCGACGATCGACTCGTGGCTCCGGTTGCGGGAGGCGCGGGTGCGACGAGACACGACCCTGTCGCTGCGTCTGCTGATGGGATTGCCCCCGGTCGTCGCGCGCGAAGCAACCGCGGCACGAGCGGCGGCCCTGCTGGCGGCGGCGGACAGCCAGGCCGCCCTGCGCGTCTTCCGGGAGGCCGGAAAGTCGTTGGTCACCGCGCGGCTCGCCTTGGCGCTCGGGGACTCGGTCTCGGCGCGCGCCGAGCTCTACGGACTGATGGCGCGGGCACCCTTGTCCGACGATGCCGCGAGCGGCGTCCTGTTGGCGCACGGGCCATTGCCGCCACGCACGCCCCGGGAGCGGGTCGCGCTGGCTCGCACGTTGCGGACGCACGGGGCCCCGCAGGAGGCGCGTGACCAGGTCACGCGCGCGATCGCCGGGGGGGATTCGAGCGGCGCCACGCTGGTACTGCTCGGTGAGCTGAACACGATTCTCGGTCGCTACCGCGACGCCGAGACCGCATACCGCGCCGCCGCGCGCGATTCCGCCTGGACCGCGCTGGCCCTGTACCGCCGCGCGCGCACGCTGGTGCGTGTCGCGGACGCTGGAGCGACGGAAGCGTTGGCCGGCTTCGCGCAGACGTTCCCCACGGACACCGCGGCGCCTACCGCCCTTTATCTCCTCGGCGACTACCTCGCCGATCGCGGCGACCAGGCGGGATCCGAACGGTGGCTCGCCGAGCTGACGCGACGCTATCCGGTTGACCCACGGTCGTCGCTCGCGCGCTTTCGCCTCGCCGCCGCCGCCGTGCAACGGGGCGCCCGCGACAGCGCGGCCCGCCTGTACGCCGTCGAAATCGCCGCGGGCGGCGCCCAGTCGGCGGCGGCCCGCTACTGGCTCGCCCGCCTGGCGCACGAGCGCGGCGACAGCGTCGGCGCGGATACGCTGTGGCGCTCGCTGGCCCGCGAGGATTCGATCGGGTATTACGGCGTCCATGCGCGCCGCGTGGCGGGATTGCCGTTGCTGCGCATCGCGCCGGACAGCGCGGCCCGGACGGCCTCGGCCGACTCCGGGTTGGCACGTCTCGACACGTTATTGCTCGCCGGACTCGACACGGAGGCGAACCTTGAGGTGCGCGCCTTGCTGAGCCGCGCCCCGACGTCGATGGACGATCTGCTGGCCTGGAGCGTCGGTCTCTCGGCCCGCGGGTGGGGTTCGTCCGCGGTGCGACTGGCCTGGAGCGCCGCCCCCCGGGCGCCCAACGATGCGCGCGTGCTGCGGGCCATTTTCCCGTGGCCGCGGCGAGCGGCGCTGGAAGCGGAGGCCCGCGAATTCGGCATCGACCCGGCTTTGTTCGCCGGCATCGTGCGCCAGGAGAGTACGTTCGACGCCGAAGCGCTGTCGCGCGTCGGCGCGCGCGGGTTGACGCAGCTCATGCCCGTCACGGCGGCGGCGGCCGCGCGTGGGCTGGACCTGGCGTTCGCGCCGGAATGGCTCACCGTTCCCGACCTGAACCTGCACCTGGGCGCGGCGCATCTCGCCGCCCTGCTCAAGCGATTCCACGGCCGCGTGGAAGTGGCGGTGGCCGCCTACAACGCCGGCGCGGCGCCCGTGGTCCGGTGGCTGACCAAGCCCGGCGCCGAGGACGGCGACCAATTCATCGAGCAAATTCCCTATCAGGAAACACGCGGGTACGTGCGCTCCGTCTTGCGTAACCGCGAGCTGTATCGCGCCCTCTACGCCGCGGGCCGCTGACGAGGGGCTCCCGCTTGACAAGCCCATAATCCTGCTGCCTCTTCAAAACCGCCTTTTGTCGCTCGCGGAGTCTTCTTCGGAGGAGGGCGGATCGCATGGCACGGGGCAAGGTGAAGTGGTTCAACGACGCAAAAGGTTATGGGTTCATCGAGCAGGATGGTGGTGAAGACGTGTTCGTGCATTTCTCCGCGATTCAAATGGACGGGTTCAAAACACTCGCCGAAGGACAAGTCGTGGAGTTCGAGGTAATGAACGGCGACAAAGGTCTGCACGCCTCGAACGTGATGCGCGTCTAGGCTCACCCGCCCGCTTGACCGCCGCCCCGCCGGAGCCGTTCCGGCGGGGCCGTAGTTTTTGTGCCGTTATCTTCCCACCTCATGCCGCCCTCCTCGCCCGAGCGCTTGTTCCTGGTCGACGGGTACGCGCTCATCTACCGGGCCTTTTTCGCCATGATCGCCCGGCCGCTCACGACGCAACGCGGGGAAAACACCTCCGCCGCCTGGGGCGTCACCAACTTCCTGCTGCGGCTGCGCCAGCGGCACCATCCCGACTACTTGGGCTGGGTGCTCGACAAGGGGGAGTCGTTTCGGCACCGCGAGTACCCGGCCTACAAGGCCACGCGGGAGAAGCTGGGCCTCGAGCTGCAGCAGGATTTCGACCGCTCGCTCGAGCGCATCCACGAGCTGCTGGCCGCGTTCCGCGTGCCGGTGCTCGCCGTCGAAGGGTTCGAGGCCGATGACGTAATCGGCACGCTGGCCGTCGCGGCTGCCGGGCGTACGCTGCAAACCGTCATCGTGTCCGGCGACAAAGATTTCTATCAACTGATCGGGCCAAGGGTCGCTCTGCTGAACCCCGGCCGCGGCGGTCCGGCCGCCGTGGAAGAGACCTGGGTGGACGAGCGCAACGCCAACGAGCGGTTCGGGATCGAGCCAGGACAAGTGGTCGACTACCTGGCCCTGGTGGGCGACAGCTCCGACAACATCCCGGGCGTGAAGGGCGTGGGTGAGAAGACCGCCGTCGAGCTGCTGCGGACCCACGGGAACCTGGACGAGATCCTGGCTCGCGCCGCGGAGCTGCCGGGCAAGCGGGCGCGGGAGGCCCTGCTCGCGCACGCAGACGAGGCCCGGTTGTCTCGCGATCTGGTCACCATCCGGCGCGACGTGCCCGTGACCCTGGATCTCAGTGCCCTGCGCGTCTCCGCGGCGGATACGGCGACGCTCGAGCGGCTGTTCGTCGAGCTTGAATTCCGATCCCTGATCCCGAAGCTCACGGAGCTGGGTCCGATACCGGGGGACGGACCGCTGGAAGTGGCCACCGCGGTGCTCCCGGTCGAGGCGGCGACCCAAGCGGCCCTGATCCTCGAGCATCCCGATCAGCTGGCGGCGGTCGTCGCCGAGTGCCGCGCCGCCCGCCTGGTCGGCCTCGACACCGAGACCGCCTCGATTGATGCTTTGCGGGCGGAGTTGGTCGGCATCTCCCTTGCGGTTGCCCCCGATCGGTCCTGGTATGTACCGCTGGCGCACGTTTCTCCGGAGGGACTGCTGGCGGGGGACGCCACGCCGCGCAACCTGCCGCCGCTTTCGAGCGACGCCATGCGCCCGTTGCGCGACTTGATGGAGGACCCCTCCATTCCCAAGGCCGCCCACCACGTCAAGTACGATTGGCTGGTGCTGCGACGCGCCGGCGTGGATTTGCGCGGCGTCACCTACGACTCGATGCTCGCTGCCTTCGTCCTCGATCCGGGGCGCCGCTCGTTCGCGCTCGACGAGCTGGCGCGGGACCGGATTGGACGGCGCCTTCGGACGTATGGTGAAGTGGTGGGTCGTGGCCGGGCGGAGCGCTCGTTCGCGGAAGTGTCGCTTGACGAGGCAGCGCGCTTTTGCTGCGATGAAAGCGAAACGGTGCTGCAATTGCACGGCGCACTCGCCGGGGAGCTCACCGACCATCGCCTGCAGCCGTTGCTCGATGAGGTGGAGATGCCCCTCGTGCCGGTGCTGGTGGACATGGAATGGGCCGGCGTGCTGGTGGATCGCGAGCGCCTCTCGGCGCTGTCCCGGGAGTTCACGGCGGAGCTGGTGGCCATCGAGCGGCGGCTCTACGCCGCGGCGGGAACCGACTTCAACCTGAACTCGACGCCCCAGCTGCGCTCTCTCCTGTTCGGGAAACTGCAGCTGCCGATCCTCAAGAAGACCAAGACCGGGCCATCGACCGACGTCGACGTGCTGGAGGAGCTCGCTTCCCTCGGTCATGAAGTGCCGCGGCTCCTGATGGAGTATCGGGAGTTCACGAAGCTCAAGTCCACCTACGTGGACGCTCTCCCGTCCTACATCAATCCGGCGACCGGACGCATTCACACCAGCTACAACCAGGTGGGCGCCGCTACCGGTCGACTGTCTTCGGTCGACCCGAATCTGCAGAACATCCCGGTGCGCACCGAGCGGGGCGAGTCGATCCGAAGAGCGTTCGTTCCCGCTCCGGGTTGTCAATTGTTGATCGCCGACTATTCCCAGATCGAGCTGCGCCTGCTGGCGCATTTCTCCGGCGATCCGGCCTTCGTGGAGGCGTTCGAGCGCGGTGGGGACATTCATCGCCAAACCGCCGCCGTGATTTTCGGGGTTCCTCAGGAGGGGGTGACCGCCGAGATGCGGGCCCGCGCCAAAACGATCAACTTTGCCACGATCTACGGGCAGGGGGCATTCGCCCTGGCGCGCCAGCTTGGCATCACCCAGGACGAGGCCAAGGCGTTCATCCAGCACTACTTCGAGCGCTTCGCGGGGGTGCGAGCGTGGTTGGATCGCACCATCGCGGAGGCACGACTCAAGGGATACGTCGAAACGCTGTTCGGCCGGCGCCGCTACATCACTGAGCTGAAGGACCGCAATTTCAACGTGCGGGCCTTCGGCGAGCGCACGGCCACCAATTCCCCGCTGCAGGGGTCGGCGGCGGACCTCATCAAAGTGGCCATGATCCGCCTGCACGGGGCTATACGAGATGAGCGGCTGGCCTCCAGGTTGTTGTTGCAGGTGCATGACGAGCTGGTCCTCGAGGTCCCCGAAGCGGAGGTCTCGCGTGCTACAGAACTCGTAAAACGCCATATGGAAGGGGCCGCCAAACTGGCCGTCCCACTTGTCGTAAGTGTCGGTGTAGGAATGAATTGGGTCGATGCCAAGGGTTGAGCACGAGTCTTGCGCAATGGCATCCTCATCGGCACTATTGGCGGGCGTTTGGTATCCTAGGGCCGCCGCCACACGCCCAGGAGGGTGCACGTGGTGAAGTCACGTCGTGGTTTTACGTTGATCGAGCTGCTCATCGTTGTGGTGATCATCGGGATCCTTGCGTCCATCGCGATCCCGAAATTCGCCAACACGAAAGAGAAGACATACATCGCGGCGATGAAGTCCGACCTGCGGAATCTCGCCACGGCCGAAGAGGCGTTCTTGTTCGACAGCCTCACGTATACGACCAGCCTGGTGATGGTGAATTTCCAGCCCACGGTCGGAAACACCATCGTGATCAATACGGCGACGAGTGGCGGGTGGTCGGCCACCGCTTCCCACGTCGTGACCACTAAGAAGTGCTACATGTTCTACGGGAACGCGGCGCCGATCGGTACCGCCACCCAGGAGGGCAAAGTCAGCTGCAGCTAGGCCGGCCCTGGCAGGAATTCAAACGCCGCCGCGAGGGGATGTGCTTCGCCCTCGACGGCGGCGTTTGGCTTCACCGCTGGCGCCTGCGGGGGGAGCCGATGGCCCATCTGGTGAGCGCCGACAAGGCCCGACTGCTGACGTTGGGACGGGAGCTCGGATTCTCCGCCGAGTGGCTCCAATACAAGCCGTTGAAGGATCCCCGCACGGGCGTGCGGGTGGAGGCCTGGCACTGGGACGTTCTGGGCTCGCGTCTCCGGGTGTTGGACCGCTAGCCGTCTAGCTGTCCGAGCGCGGGGCGCGCACCCCTGGCCACCAGTTCCACCGTCCCGCGATGTGCATGATCGCCGGGACGAGGACCATGCGAATCAGCGTGGCGTCCAGCAGAACTGCCATTGCCAGGCCGAATCCCATGAACTGCACGGCGAGCACCCGCGCAAAGGCGAACGCGCCGAACACCAGCATCATGATCGCCGCGGCGAAGGAGATCGTCGACGCCGTCATGGAGAGTCCCTCCATGGTCGCGTGGTCGTTGCGCCCGGTCTTGTCGAATACCTCCTTCACGCGGGTGAGGAGGAAGACCTCGTAGTCCATCGACAGACCGAACACCGTGGCGAACACCAGCACCGGCACGACGGAGAAGATCGCTTCCGTCGGTCCCTCGAGGCCGAACAGCCCCGCGCCATAGCCATGTTGAAAGACGAGCACGGTGACGCCGAACGCCGCGCCCACCGACAGGCAGTTCAACAGGACCGCCTTGAGCGGCACGAGCACCGAGCGAAACGCGACCAGCAGCATGAGCGCCGTGATGCCGAGGATTAGGAGCACCACACCCGGGAACCGGCGCATCAGCGCCTCCTGGAGGTCCACGCTGGACGCGGCGAAACCTCCCACCAACACCTGGGCTCCCTCGAGCCCGCGCGGCGCGCTGCCCGCCAGGCGCCTCGCGTAGCGGGCCAGATCCATCATCCCCGTCAGCGACACGCTGTCGGCGGCGATCACATCCACGAGAGTGGTCCGCGCGTCCCCGCTCAGATAGGCATCGAAGAACTTCGGGTACCGGGCCCGCACCCCCGCCGGGTCGCTGTAAAACACGGCGAGCTGGAACGATGACATCACCGGCCGCAACGAGGCGACTCCACGGACTTGTTTGACGCGCGCGTCTCGACGCAGCGAGTCCGAAAGAGCCTTGATCCCGAACAGCGGCGCTCCTCTGATCGCCGACTGACCGGGGGGCAGCTGCACCACGATTCGAATCGGCAGGATGAGTCCGTTGGCGCCCATGCTGTGCAACATGGCCAATCCCTGACCGGACTCCGATTTGGGCGGGAACCAGTTGCGCGCGGGCAATCCGATGCGGATCTGGGTCAGCGGCAGCATCAGCAGGCCGACGATCGTGGCTCCGACCGCGATGGCCCGCCACGGGCGATGTCCGAGGACGCGGGCCCAACGCTCCCATCCCGTGGGGGCGTGGATGCGGGCCAGCGGCCGGGCGAGCCAGCGCGGCCGGTCGATGTCGCGCCCCAGCAGCGTAAGCACGGCCGGCAGGAACGTCGTCGCGAGCAGCACGGCGGTGGCGACGACCAGCAGCCCCCCGATGCCCACGGAGCGCGTTTCGATGAGGGGGGTCGTGATCAGGGCGGCGAAACCGACGACGACGATCAGCCCGGAGGTCACGACCGCCGATCCCGCGGTGCGGATGGCCCGAATGCCGGCGTCCACGGGCGAGAGCCCGCGGTTCAGCTCCTCCCGGAACCGGGTCACGATCAGCAACGAGTAGTCGATGCCGACACCGAGCCCGACCATGGTGGTGATGTTCAGCACGAACACCGACATGGTCCAGAATTTTGCCAGGACGGCGATGATCCCGAGGGCCGTCGTGATGGCGAGCATCCCGACCATGATCGGCAAGGTCGCCGCCACGAGGGCGCCAAAGGCAAGTACGAGCACGAGCAGGGTCAACGGCAGGATGCGGCGCTCGCCGTCGGTGGTGTCTTCGGCGCTGATGACCCGGACATCGTGATCGAGGGCGGCGCTACCGGTGACTTTCACGTCGAAGCCGGCGGAGCCGGGAACCCGTTCGAGCGCGGCGCGGATGCTGTCGCGCATTTCGGGCACGAAATCGAACGTGATGTCGCCGGTCTGCTCGCGGGCGAGCGCGGCCAGCAGGAACGTCGTGCGGCGGTCGGCACTGACGAACTCGGAATCGTCGACGGAGCGGATAGAGGCGACCTGCCGCACGAACGGCTCGCGCCCGGCGGCCGCCACCAGCGTGTCGAGCACTGCCGTGAAGCGACGATTGTTGATGCGCACCGGGCCGCGCACAACGATCGCGACGTACTCGGCAAATGGGCTGGGGAACGCGGCATCGATGAGGTTCGACGCCCGGGTCGATTCGGTGATGCGCTCGGGACCGCCCCGCACGGCGAGGACGTGCTGGACGCGCGCCGCCCGCGGCACGAACAGCGCGGCGAGCGCCACCCAGGCCGCGATCACCGCCCAGCGATACCGGATGATGAGGCGGGCGGGAAGCGCGATCATTCAGCGTCCAAACACAAGCGGGCCACAATCATAGACCCCCTGCGGGGGCAAAGCTAGATTCACGAATATGGAGCAGCAGATGCGCACGCGGCTCGTTGGCGGGATCATCGCGGTGATGGCGTTGGCGGTGGGTTGGAGTATGCTCACGAAACTGCTGCCGCGCCGTTCGCCGCCCCGGGCGCAACCACCGGCGAGCTCGGCTCCGATGCCGCGGACTCGGCCACGGCCGGCATCGGGAGCGACGACCAGTCAGGCGGGAACGCGGATCGCCGTCAACGAATCGATCGGGCCCGGCTTCATGGATCTGGTCGCTCGGGCGGAAATCCGTCGCCGCATCCGAGCCAGCTTTCCGTACACGTATCTCAGTCCGATCGTGGCGGCCTCGAGCGACTCGATGCTGCATCGCTGGGACGACCGCGTGGGCCGCCCCGTCCGCGTGTTTCTCCCCCCCGATACCGTGGACAACTTCCAGCCGGCGTTTCTCGATGCCGTCCGGGCGGCGTTCGGTCAGTGGGAGCGGGCCGGGGTTCCGGTGCGATTCGATCTGCGCGCCGATTCCGCGGACGCGGAAGTGTACTTCTCCTGGCGGGCGCAATTCGATATCGATCGCACGGGACAGACCGACCTGGAATGGGATTCGGAGGGCCACCTCAAAACGGGGTTGGTGACGATCGCGACCCATGATCCGGCCGGGCATCCGCTCGCTCCGGACGACGTCCGCGTGGTGGCGCTGCACGAGATCGGGCACCTGATCGGTCTCGATCACTCTCCCGATTCCACCGACGTCATGTTCGCCAAGACGGTCAGGCGCGAGCTCTCGGACCGGGACGTCCGCACGGCGCAGCTGCTTTACTCGCTGGCGCCGGGCAGTTTGCGCTAGCGGCCGATGCGCGTACACCGGGGCGTCCTCCCCCTCCTGACTCGCGACGGTCCACCCGACGGCGGCGCCGCGAGCCTCGCTCAGGCGCTCGATCGCCGAGTGCGAGAAGGAGAGCTGATCGAGCGGCTCGAAGGGGGCGACGTACGGTGTTTCGCCTGCGGACATCGTTGTCTGGTGCGCCCCGGCCGCCGGGGAATCTGCAAGGTGCGGTTCAACAGGGACGGTACCTTGCTCGTGCCGGCCGGGTACGTGGCGGCGCTGCAATGTGATCCCACGGAGAAGAAGCCGTTTTTCCATTGTCTTCCGGGCAGCGACACCCTCACCTTTGGCATGCTGGGCTGCGATTTTCACTGCGGGTACTGCCAGAACTGGCTGACCTCGCAGGCGTTGCGCGACGACGCGGCGGGCGTCACCCCGACCGATATGCGCCCCGAAGAGCTCGTGGCCCTGGCGCACCGTCACGGCGCCCGGATGGTTGGGTCGTCATACAATGAGCCGCTCATCACCGCCGAATGGGCCGTCGAGGTGTTTCGTGTCGCTCGTCCCGCGGGCCTGAAAACCGCGTTTATTTCGAACGGCAACTGCACACCCGAGGTCCTGGACTACATCCGTCCCTGGACCGATGCCTATAAGATCGACCTCAAGGCCATGGACGATCGACGGTACCGCGAGCTGGGCGGCGTGCTCCAGCACGTGCTGGACGCGGTGCGTCTGGTGTACGAGCGGGGCTTCTGGCTCGAAATCGTCACCCTGGTGATTCCGGGGTTCAATGACGACGACCCGCAGCTCGTCCGGGCGGCTGAATTCATCGCCTCCGTTTCTCCCGAGATCCCCTGGCATGTGACCGCGTTTCACCAGGACTACAAGATGACCGAGCCGGACAACACGTCGGCGGCGACCCTGGTGCGTGCGTGCGAAATCGGCGCGCGCGCCGGCCTCAAGTTCATCTATGCCGGCAACCTCCCCGGCCGGGTGGGACGCTGGGAGCATACGTGGTGCCCCGACTGTGGAGACCTGCTGATCGAACGTCACGGTTACCAGATCCGGCAACAGCGAATCGGCGCCGATGGCGCATGTCCATCCTGCAGGCGGCGGATCCCGGGAATCTGGTGCTGACGGCGCTGGCGCTCCTGCAAGCGGGCCTGACCACTGTCACGGTCCGGACGCCCGCGAAGTTCGATGCCCTGGTCCGCGCCGCGATCCAGGAGGGCGCCTTTCCGGGCGCCGCGCTGGCGATCGGGACGCGGGACTCGATCCTGTATCTCCATGGCTATGGCCGGCTGACCTGGTCGCCGCACAGCCCCGCCGTCCGGCCCGAGAGCACGCTGTACGATCTGGCGTCGCTGACCAAAGTGGTCGCGACGACCACGGCGATCATGGTGCTGGTGGATCGCGGCGCCGTGGTGCTCGATTCACCCGTCGTTGCCTATTTGCCGGAATTCAGCGCGCCGGGAACGGCGCGCATAACTGTGCGGCATCTGCTGACTCACACGTCCGGCCTCCGTGCCGACCTTCCCATCGACACGATCCGCGGCGCGACTGACGCCGCGGCGCTCTGGCGCGCGGTGTTCCGGGAAACACCGAGATTTCCGCCGGGGACGCGCGTCGTCTACAGCGATATCAACGCCGTGCTCCTGGGGGAAGTCGTGCGGCGCGCGAGCGGCACATCGCTGAACGCGTTCACGGCACGAGAGATTACCCGGCCCCTGTCGCTCACCGAAACGGGATTTCGGCCGTCGCGCGCGGCCTTGGCGCGGACCGCCCCGACGGGCGTCTGGCGCGGGCATGCGATCGCCGGTGTGGTCAACGACCCGACCGGGGCCAAACTGGGCGGGGTCTCCGGGAACGCCGGGTTGTTCGGCAGCGTGAGCGACCTGGCCGCGTTCGCGCAATTTCTGTTGCGCCAGGGGCGGTCGGCGGATGGCCGAATGCTGGTGCGATCGGAAACGGTGCGCGCCTTCACCACCCGGCAGGTGTACTTCGGAGGGAATACCGAAGCACGCGCGCTTGGCTGGCAGGCGTTGCCGACCGGCGAACAGGTGAGCAGTGCCGGGTCGCGCTTCGGTCCGCACAGCTACGGCCATACCGGGTGGACCGGGACGTCCCTGTGGATCGATCCCGATCGGGGCGTGTTCGTGGCGCTCCTGACCAACCGGGCGTTTGCGCCGCGCAGCCGCCGGTCCTTCACGGTACTCAAGCGGTTACGTGGCGCGCTCGCCGATTTGGCCGCCGCGACCGTCGATGCCCGGTGATCGGGGTCGGGTACGGGACTCCCGGCGCGGCGGCCGGGCGACTAGGTTCGCGACATGGAGGGAGCTGTGACGACTACCGAGCTGACCGAGGAAAGTGTTCGGGCCGCATTGCGATCGGTGAAGGATCCCGAGCTGAACCTCAACATCATGGATCTGGGACTCGTGTACGATGTCGATCTGGATGACGGCAACGTGCATCTGCGGATGACGCTCACGTCGCCCGGGTGCCCGGCGGGTCCCCAGATCATGAACGACATCCACAAGACGATCCGGCCGCTGCCCGGCGTGAAAGACGTGGATATCGAAATCGTGTGGGAGCCCTACTGGACGCCCGAAAAGATCGAACCCAAGATCCGGGCGATGATGGGCTTCTAGGCTCAGCCGGCCCGTAGCACCGCGAGCAGCGCTTCCCCCAACACCTCCACCTGCCACTGCCGTAACCCATCGACACGACCCAGCGCCGCGCGGTCAGCCGGGTTGGCCCGGGCGATCGCCTCGAGCGACGGCTTGCCGCACAGCACGCCGGCGTCCAGTCCCAGCCGCTCCGCCACCGGGTTGCGCGCCAGTTTGAGGCGCTCCACGCGGGCCTCGATGTCCGGTTCGCGCGCCTGGCGAGGCCCGCGCTCTCGCACCGGCAGCTGGTGTTCGGGAAGGTCGAGCGCGCGCTGGACCGCGGCGATGAGTGCCGGGCCGTAGCGCCGCGCCAGGGATGCCGGCAAGCCCGGGATGGCGTTCAATGCGGCCGGCGTGCGCGGCAACGCCTGGCTCACCGCCAGCAAGGACTCGTTGCCGATGACTCGGAACAGCGCTTTGTCCTGATCGGCCGCAACCGTCTCTCGCCAGGCGTAAAGCTCCCGCAACGCACCGAGCTGCCGTGGGGTCAGGGTCCTGGCTCCCTTGACGCGCTGAAATGCCTCGGAGGATGGTCCGCTGTCGCCGGTCCAGCGCAGCGATTCGAGGCGGACACACTCCTCCTCGAGCCAGGACAACCGTCCCAGCTCCTGCAGTTTGTTCCGGAGCGCGTCCCGCAGCGCTGGCAGGTGTCGTGTGTCGTCCGCGGCGTACGCGAGCATGGCAGGGGTCAACGGACGTTGCGACCAGTCGGCGCGTTGGTGGGTCTTGGCGAGAGTGATGCCGAGATATTTCTGAACCAGGGCCGCCAGGCCGATGGCCGGCTCTCCCGCGAGCTGTGCGGCGATCCGCGTGTCGAACATGCGCTTGGCGCGAAACCCGAAGTCGCGGTCCAGGATGCGGAGGTCGTAATCGGCGTCGTGAAACACTTTCTCGACGTTCGCGCTGGCCAGCAGCCCGCCAAGAACCGAGAGGTCAGGCACGACGAGGGGGTCGATGATCGCCGTGGCGTTACGGGTAGAGCATTGAATGAGATACACGCGGTCGACGTAGCGGTGAAAACTGGCGGCCTCGGTGTCCACCGCGACGAGCGGCTCGGCCATCGCGGTGGCGACGACTTCCTGCAATGCGGCCGGCGACGCGACGTATTGATAGCCGCTCACTCGTCTCCTTTGCCGAGCAGGTCCAGACCACTGGCGATCTCTTCCAGGGCCTTGGCGAGGGTCTTGTAGAACTCCGGGTCGGGAGGTTGCGGCGCACCGCCGAGGGGATCGCCGGCGCACTTGCGCGCGGCGCGGGCGGCGTGGCGGATGTAGTCAGTGGCGACGCGCATTGATCGCTCTCAAAGTAGTGATGCGGGAGAAGATATGACGCGTTAGGTTGGCGTGCATGAACACCGTCGTGAGAGTCGAAGCGGGTGATGCGAATCTCGCCGTTCAAGTGGCAGGGACGGGCCCTCCGCTGCTCCTGGTGCACGGATTTCCGCTCGATCGCAGCATGTGGCGGAACCAGCTGGACGGAATCGGCGGCTGGACATGCATCGCCCCCGATCTTCGCGGCGCCGGCGAATCGACAGTGCCACGAGACGGCTATTCGATGGCTCGGTACGCCGATGATCTGGTCCTCGTTCTGGACGCCATGGGGGCGGGAACGGCGGTCTGCTGCGGCCTGTCGATGGGCGGGTACATCCTGTTCGAGCTGCTGCGGCGTCATCCGACTCGCGTCCGGGCTCTCATCCTGTCCGATACCAAGGCCGAGCCAGACACTCCGGAGGGGAAGCGCGGCCGGGACGACCTGGCTCAAATCGCGAGGCGCGAAGGATCGGGCGCCGTCGCGGACCGGCTGCTGCCGAAGCTCGTGGGCCGATCCACGGCGGCGCGTGACCCTGCGATCGTCGCGGCCGTGCGGGACATGGCGGTGCGGTCACCGGTGGACGGAATAGTCGGTGCCCTGGGAGCGATGCGTGATCGGCCTGACTCGATCCCGCTGCTCGGGCAAATCCGGATTCCTTCCCTCGTCCTGGTGGGCGCGGAAGACGAGATCACGCCCCCCGCGATCGGCCGCTACATGGCGGATCGGATTCCTGGTGCGCGCTATCTCGAGGTTGCCGGTGCCGGGCACATGGCGCC
>Ga0075423_10000271_pt1 | contig 39379 bp, 24 predicted proteins | sample SoiMethybrSBSTD2_FD_80114 | JGI IMG/M metagenome (GOLD analysis project Ga0075423, IMG submission 80114) | Bulk soil microbial communities from a Populus tree surrounding site in Tennessee, USA - Soil MetaG P. TD hybrid SBSTD2 | ecosystem: Environmental > Terrestrial > Soil > Tree plantation...
ATGCATCCCAGTTCTTCAAAGGTACGCAAGTCTTCAACGTCAAAGGCGCACTTTATCGGAGAAGAGTCCGCTTCCGGAAACGAGTCACATACCCCTGAGAGCCAAGAGCTCAACACCTGTCTTTCCATTTCGGATATAATGATGAGGATTCGCTGCAGACCTCCACTTGAGCTGATTGAAATCATGACTCGCGTTCAGAAAACGACGCGCCCTGGAGGTTTGCACGCCGACACGACCACCTGAAGAAAGTTCTCGAGCACATTGGACGAATTCGTTCGGTCATATGCGACGGCCATCTCGGTCATTACGGTTCCCGGTCCAATCGGGCGATAGACCACGCGCTCGCGATGGAGATTGCGTATGGACGCGGGCACGATCGCGATGCCCAGGCCAGCGGAGACCAGGCTCACGATGGTCTGCATCTGTGTCGCTTCTTGAGCGACTTGAGGCGCGAAGCCGGCGCCGCTGCAGATCGACGTGATTTGGTCGTACAGGCCCGGCGCAGCATGCCGTGGAAACAGAATGAATGCTTCGTGCGCCAGCGCACGCGCATTGACCGAACGTTCCCGACGGAGCGGGTGATTATTCGGCAGGGCCAACATCAATGGCTCCCGCCAGATCGTTTTGACGATCGTGAATTCAGGAGCCTTTTCGAGCGGGCGTCTCACGAATGCAACGTCGATTGCACCCGATGCCAGCAACTCGATCTGCTCTTCCGTGCTTCGCTCGAAAAGGTTGAGCTTCACGTCGTGGAACTGCGCGCGGAAGGAGCGCAGGATCGACGGCAAGATCGTGTACGGTGCGGAACTAGAAAACCCGACGCGCAGGAATCCGGCAGATCCGTCCGCGGTGCGTCGCGCAGTACTGATGACTCGATCGGCCTGCGCCAGCGTGCGGCGCGCCTCCTCCACGAGTATTCGTCCTGCATCAGTTAGCTGGACCCGCCGCTTGGTGCGTGCAAACAATCGCACGCCTAATTCGTCTTCGAGCTGGCGAATCGCCTGGCTTAGGGGCGGCTGCGCGATGTGGAGACGATCGGCGGCGCGGCTGAAGTGCAACTCTTCGGCCACCGCGACGAAATAGCGAAGGTGTCGCATTTCCATATGCAATGGATATTATTCTATAATAATTTAATATTGGACAAGTATATTTTAGCTGGCTTATTCTGTTCGCGCTGAACCGGGAAATTCTGAGAGTACAGAATTCGCGATGGGATGAGGATTTGCTGCAGACCTCCACTGGAGCTTATTGAAATCATGAAACCGAAAACAATGTTCGAGAAGATCTGGGAGGCTCACATCGTTCACGAGGAACCGGGCAAGCCTTCCCTGGTCTATATTGACCGTCATCTAGTGCACGAGGTCACGTCGCCCCAAGCCTTCGAAGGTTTGCGCCTTGCCGGACGCAAGGTAAGGCGGCCGGACCTGACTTTCGCCACTATGGATCACAATGTTCCTACAACTCAACGAGCCCTTCCCATCGAAGATCCCATCTCCGCCCAGCAGATGGAAACGCTGGCGAGCAACTGCAAAGAGTTTGGGGTGACACTTTTTGATCTCAGCAGCCCGGATCAGGGAATTGTTCATGTCATCGGACCCGAGCTGGGATTGACGCTCCCCGGAATGACACTGGTTTGCGGCGATAGCCACACTTCCACTCACGGAGCCTTCGGAGCTCTCGCCTTCGGCATAGGGACCAGCGAAGTGGAGCACGTTTTGGCTACTCAATGCCTGCTGCAAGACACGCCGAAGACCTTTCGAATTCGAGTTACTGGCCAGAGACCGTACGGGGTCGAGGCCAAAGACATCATCCTTTCGATCATTGGTCAGATTGGGACTGGAGGAGGCGCCGGAACTGTCGTCGAATACTCTGGCGATACAATCCGTGGATTGAGCATGGAAGAGCGAATGACGGTTTGCAACATGTCTATCGAAGGCGGCGCGAGGGCTGGAATGATTGCTCCCGATGAAAAGACGTTTGAGTATTTGCGTGGGAGGCGTTATTCACCCGTCGCCTTCGATGCCGCCGTAGAGGAGTGGAAGCGATTGCCCAGCGATCCGGGAGCGTCGTTTGATCGGACCTTAGACCTCGACGCGGCAATGCTCAGCCCGCAGGTAACTTGGGGAACCAATCCCGGCCAAGTTGTGGCCGTGGACTCCAGAATTCCTCATCCTTCGGATCTGGCAGATCCGAATGCCCGGAAATCGGCCGAACGCGCCTTAGCCTATATGGACCTGAAGCCTGGCACTCCCATTGAAGATATCCCCATCGAGCGCGTTTTCATCGGCTCATGCACCAATTCACGTATGGAAGACTTGCGACGTGTGGCTCAATTCATCAAAGGAAGGCGGGTCTCCTCCAAAGTCTATGCAATGGTCGTGCCCGGCTCGCAGCAAGTGAAACGTCAGGCGGAGAAGGAGGGACTGGATCGAATCTTTCGCGAAGCCGGATTTGACTGGCGTGAATCGGGCTGTTCGATGTGCCTGGGGATGAATCCCGATATTCTCAAACCAGGCGAACGTTGTGCCTCGACTTCAAACCGCAACTTCGAAGGACGCCAAGGCAAGGGAGGACGAACTCACCTCGTCAGTCCGATTATGGCGGCAGCGGCGGCGATTGAAGGCCACTTTGTGGATGTGCGGCAGTACCAGGTGAATTGAGGAAAGCATCGGTGGTTTCTAATCTCTTTGACGGCTGTGCCGTCTGATGTGCGGAAGAATCTCAAGTTTTTTAGGCTAGACTCTCCCCAGCGCGGGAGAGGGGAGCCTAAACTCTTCTGGGGTGCCGTACTAGACTCTCCGCACATCCACAGAGCGTAAGGCAATGCGCTCTTATGAATCAAAGCTGGACTACCAGACAAAGGAAAGAACGAATGGAGCCATTCATCAGTCTCAAGGGCATCGTCGCACCTCTGGACTTGCCCGATGTCGATACGGACCAGATTATTCCAAAACAGTTTCTGAAGCGGATCGAGCGAACCGGGTTCGGCCGGTTTCTCTTCTATGATTGGAGATTCGTTGATGGAACCGCGCTTAATCCCGATTTCGAAATGAATCAGGAGCTCTATCGCGGCTCCACAGTGCTGGTCACTCGGGCCAACTTCGGTTGTGGTTCTTCCCGGGAACACGCACCTTGGGCTTTGTTGGATTACGGATTCAAATGCGTCATCGCTCCTTCGTTCGCAGATATCTTTTACAACAACTGCTTCAAGAACGGCATGCTGCCCGTACAGCTTTCCGAAGAGCAAGTGGAACAGATTTTTCGTCGAGTCCGCCGGACTCCCGGCTACCAACTGAGCGTCAGTCTGGTCACCAGGCAAATCACATCAGACGATGGACTTCAATTCAATTTTGAGGTAGATGAATTCCGCCGGTACTGCCTGCTGAACGGCCTGGACGATACTGGTCTCACCTTGCAGCAAGAAGACAAGATTCGCCAGTTCGAGGCGAGGATGCTCAGTGGTTAGAATTGGAGTTAACTGCCGCGCGCCGTTTTTTGCGGAGAGGGGAGCTGTAAGGAATATCACCCGCCCTGCGCGACCGCCGTCGCTTCGGGCACCTTGCCCCAATGGGACGAGGAGTTACCACCCCCCTAAAGTCCCCGTAGGACAACGGGGACTTCAGGGGGGCTTGCTCGCGCCCGGCCCTACGGCAAAGCGAAGGCCACCAACGCATCGCCGAACACCTTGTTATACTTATTCCCCCCTCCCGCAGCGATTACTACGAACTGCTTGCCAGTCTTGGTCCCTTTGAACGTCATTGGAGTTGCATGGCCGCTGGCTTCCAGTCCCGCCGTCCACAGCTCTTTGCCTGTATCTTTGTCAAATGCCCGGAAACACCTGTCGTTTGTGGCAGCAATGAACACAAGCCCGCCGGCCGTGACGATCGAGCCTCCCAAGTTTGAGGTTCCAGTCGGAGGGATGCCTCGCTTCACAAGCTCTTCAACGAACCCAAGGCGAACCTGCCAGCGAATTTCACCCACATTCAGATCAATGGAGGTCAGAGTGCCCCACGGCGGCTTTTGACAGGGAAACTCATTGGAATCCCAGAACCGTCCATTGGGAATTCCGCGCGGTACGTAGGCCGCCTTGCTTCCAGGAGCCGCTTTGATCATCTTCAAAATCTGGCCGGCATCCTGCGAGTTCACAAAGAGCGAATTAGACGCCGGATCATAGGACGCTCCTCCCCAGTTCGGGCCCCCATTCGTTCCCGGAAACAACAGGGTATAGTTCAGTTTCTGAGGTTGGTAGAACTCTCCGATTTCCACATCCTCCAGGATTTTCAAACATTCGGCGCGGGACTCCGGCGTCACGTCGGTGACCTCGTCGCGGGCCATGGTCTGGCGTGCGACAGGCGGCGGCTTAACAGGAAACGGCTGAGTTGGCCAGGCTTGCTCGCCCGGGACATCGCTAGGGGGAACCCTTCGCTCTTCGATCCCAAAGAGGGGCGTTCCCGTGAGACGATCGAAAACAAACAGAAAGCCCATCTTGGTGATTTGGGCTACTGCGGGAATGATCTTGCCATCTCGCTTCAGGTTGACTAGATTTGGTTGCGCGGGCAGGTCCCAATCCCAAAGATCATGATGAACGATCTGATGGTGCCAAAGCCGACGACCGGTCTGAGCATCCAAAGCCACCAGACAATCGCCAAATAGGTTCTGTCCTTTGCGCTCTCCGCCATACCGATCGGGAGAAGGAGAGGTAAGCGGCAGAAACAGAATGCCTCGCTCTTCGTCACAGCTCATGATCGACCAAACGTTGGTCCCACCGCGTTCGCGCCATGCATCCTCCTCCCAGGTCTCGTTGCCAAATTCCCCGGGATGCGGCACCGTATGAAACCTCCATACCATTTTTCCAGTGACGGCATCGAAAGCTCTCACGTCACCGCTAGGCCCTTGAGGTGTGGCGTCCGGGACGACAGAACCCACGATAACCAAATCCTTATAGACGAGCGGTGGCGAGGTCAGACCGTAAAGCCGGTGTGGAAAATTTTCGGTGAAGCCGCGCTTTAGGTCGATGAGCCCGCTCTCCCCAAAGCTTTTGATGGGCTTGCCATCCAGAGGGTCAATCGAAAATAGCCGTCCGTCCAGCGTTCCCAGAAAGACTCTTTTCTCCTTGCCCCGCTGCCAGAGAGCCACACCACGGTTAACGAATAGGTTATAAGGCCGGCTCTTATCGACCTGAGGATCGAAGCTCCACAGAGGCTTTCCGGTTTCAGCTTCGAGGGCAATCAGGCGTGAAAAAGGAGTGGTCAGATACATCACACCATTCAATACCAGCGGTGTGCATTCGAACGATGAGCGAACCACGTAAACACTGCCGTCGCTGACGTCTCCGGTATGGTAGGTCCAGGCAACTGCCAGCTGCTTGACGTTTTCGAGATTGATTTGGTCAAGTGGAGAATACTTGGTTCCGCCCAGGTCGTTGCCGTAGTGAGGCCATTCTTGAGGAAATGCGCTCGGTGCCGGAAAGAAGATGAGCGCCCATAATGCCATCACACTCGCTCTGAGCAAAGTCACGTCTTCCTCACTCCTTCCATCCGTTGTGGCAAAAGGTAAGTTGCCGTTCGACTGCTAGGAGCCATCAGGTTGAGACACCTTTTTGCAACTCGGCCAGAATCCGATCCGCGCATTCCTCTCCGCGATGCACGCAGTCTGGAATTCCCACTCCCGTAAACGCATTGCCAGCAAGCTGGAGAGTCGAGTGGCTTTGAACGCGAGACTCAACCTCGGTGACCCACTCGAGATGACCGACTGGATATTGAGCCATCGCTTTTGGATGGCGGTCCACGCGGTGGAAGAGAGGTTCCGCACTCACTCCCAAAAGATCTTGAAGTTCCTGGCGAACTACCCGAACCATTTCACGGTCATCCAGCTGAAAGACAGCGGGCTGAAGAGCGCCGCCCACAAAGGCGCGCAACAGCGCCTGATCTTTCCTGGAGCGGCCCTCGAACTTGATATGACAAAACGTACAGGCCAAAATCTGTCGCCTTTCTATGGCTGGGACCACAAACCCGAAACCATCGAGAGGGTGAGGAACTGCACTGCGAGAATACGCGAGATTCACAGTCGCTGTGGAGGCATAGGGCACCAACTTCATCTTTTCAGACAAACCTGAATCGAAACGCCCCACGAGCTTGGCGGACTGATAGGAGGCTAGCGCCAAACAGACCGCGTCCGCTTCCAAGCGGCCGCCGTCTCTGAGATTAAGAATCCAGAGAGCGCTGGCTGGACTCCGGTCCAGCGACTCAACAGAAGTGTTGAGGCAAATCGAACCTGCCGGCAGTCTGGCTTGAAGCGAATCGACAAGCGTTTGCATTCCCTGGTCGAAGGAGACGAAGAGGCCATAACGTGGCCCTCCGGCGCTATCCTCAGCCGCACGAGCTCTTCTGCCTCGCTGGCGGAGTATTCCCAGAATAACGCTGCGATGGCGTCGTTCCATTTCCAGGAATCGCGGCATGGTGGCTCGCAGACTGAGCTGCTCCGGGTCCGAAGTATAGATCCCGCCGACCATGGGCTGTGCCATGCGTTCTAAGGCTTCTTGGCCTAGACGCCGACGAACAAAATCCGCCAGGCTCTCGTCCGAGTCCGCAGCAAGATGACCTTTACGAGGCAGGATCAGGTCAGCTGCCATCCGCAGTTTCCCTTGCCAGCTAAAAATGGGCGAGCTTAGAAACGGCCAGACTTGCGTGGGAGCAAGCAGATAGAATCCCTCAGGGACCGGCAACAACCGTCCGTCGCGGACGATAAAGCTGCGCCGGTAGTCCTTGCTGCTACCGATGAGATGTGATCCCAGGTCAAGGCGCTGAGCCAGGTCAAGAGCCCAAGGTTTTTCGGAGATAAAGGAGTCTGGGCCTGCCTCCAACAGGAAGCCCTCACGATGGGCCGTCTGTATGACACCACCTAAGCGACCACTGGCCTCGAGCAGCTTAACTTCGAGGGGAAAAGGAAGATGGGAACTCGATTCAATAAGACGGTGGGCCGTAGCCAGTCCGGAGATGCCTCCTCCAACAACCACCACGCGGCGGCGAAATTCTGACTGCCGCCCGTTCATGTAGAGATATGCCCTTCCTGGGCTCGGCGAACCACATCTGCCAGCATGCGAATAAAGCTGGGATGGTCGTTTACCGTGGAGGCGCGATAAAATCCCATTCCTCTCCGTTCTGCGACCTGTCTGGCTTTCAGATCCAGATCAAATAAAACTTCGACGTGATCGCAAACAAACCCGATGGGCACCAATACCACATTCTTCCCACCTTCATCAGCCAGCCGCTCGATGGCTTCGCACACATCGGGCTCCAGCCAGGGATCGCGCGGATTACCACTTCGGCTCTGGTAGACAAGCTCCCATTCTTTCAGGCCAATTTCCCCAACGACGGCCGTACAGGTTTCCAAGAGCTGATCCTGATAGGGCTTCGAGAGCTGTGTGGGAACGCTATGAGCTGTGAATAGCAATTTGAAATCGCCTCTCTGATCAAAAGGGATCTCGTCCATCTTACAACGCAGCCTGTCAACCACCGCCTCGACAAACAGTGGATGTTTGAACCAAGGTTCGCAGTACTCAATACTGGGGCAGCCTGTGCCCGTCTTGGACTGAACTTGCTTCATGGCCTGTTGTAAGGAAACCTGATACCGTCCCCAACTGGCTTCTCCCTGGTGGGGCGCCAGTATGATTCCGACGACGGCGTGCCTGATTCCATCCAAAATCATCCGTTCAAGGGTTTCTGCAAAGAGCGGATGCCAGTTCCGCATACCTACATAAACAGGCAACCGCGGCCCCTCTCTTTGGAGCAGACGTCTCAGGCCTTCTGCCTGCCGGAAAGTCAGCTCGTTAAAGGGGGACCTGCAACCGATCGCCTCATAGTTGCGCGCGACCTCTTCAAGGCGCTCAAGGGGAACGGCGCGGCCACGCAACACATTCTCCAGATAGGGACGGATTTCTTCCCGTCGCGTTGGTCCACCGAAGCCGATCAGAAGGACTGCGTCGTACACGTTGACCATCGCCACATATTCGGCCCGAAGGGCCAATTCAGCCCAGGGCCATACCCTGGGCTAGAAGGGCTCAGGCAGAATTGCCTCACACTTGTCCCGCTACCAAGCCGGCTTCCGTATGCAACGGCCCGAAGGGCCGAGCCTAATCAAGCCCAGGGCGACGCCCTGGGTCCAGAATCCAAGACCCAAATACCATGAGCCCTGAAAGCGGCGACCTGTGCTTTCAATCCCAGACGTACCGCTCATCATATGGCACCCGGTATTTCTTCAGGAACTCCCGAAACTCTTCCTGAAATGTGCGCCTAGGATGGTGGTCCTTCTGATTCCCAATGTACGTGACAACATCAGCCACATGGGATTGGCTTACCGAAAATGCGCCGTAGCCGTTCTGCCAATGAAAATTTCGGTAAGTCTTTCCCTTTGTCTTGATCCATTTCGAGGAGTCCTTTTTCACTGCCTCGATCACATCGCAGAGAGCATGATTCTTGGAAAGATGAAACAGGACATGTGCATGATCCTCCACGGAATTGATGAGAATGGCAGACGAATTGACTCCCTTCAAAACCGTGGCCATGTACGGATGCAGCTCTGACCGGATTTCATCAGATAGGACAGGCTCGCGGTTCTTGGTACTGAAAATCAAATGAATCAGGATCTGCGCCAGTGATTGCGGCATGGGTAACCTGTTCGGTTAGACCGCCCATTCAGGGCAGAATCTGCTTTCGTGACCTGAACCCAGGGCGATGCCCTGGGCTTGATTGGGCCAGCCTTTCAGGCTGGGATTTCCGCCCTGCCAGGCTTCGCAAGACCTTCGACTCTCTTGACTGGGCTTGCCCCCTCCCATCCGTTCATTGCTTCTCTCGGACCGCGCTCATCTCATGCACCGCATCCACTAAGGCGATGACATGGTCCACAGGTGTCTCCGGCAGAATTCCATGGCCCAGGTTAAAAATATGACCGGGTCTGCCTTCTGCCTTGTCGAGTATGGCTCTGGCTCTTTTTCTGATGTGTTCGCGGCTGGAGAATAACACGAGTGGATCCATGTTACCCTGAATGCCGACATCATGGCCGATCTGGTCCCAGGCTGTTGCCAAATCGACTCGCCAATCAACACCCACGACATCGCCACCAGCTTCTCGGACCAAGTCGAGGTAGCCCGTCGTCCCCGTCGAGAAGTGAATAACAGGGGTTCCCTTTTTGAGGCCTTCAATGACCTGTCGCGTATAAGGGAGCACAAACTCCCGATAATCATCAGGGCTCAGACAACCCACCCAGCTGTCAAAGAGCTGTACAGCCTGGGCCCCTGCTTCCACCTGACCATTCAGATAGCCCGTCAGGGCGCGTGCGATCAGGGCCATCATGGCATGCCAAGCACCCGCATCGCGATACATGAGGGTCTTTGTATGACGATAGTTCTTGGACGCGCCACCCTCCGTAATATACGAGGCCAAGGTGAAAGGAGCTCCGGCGAACCCAATCAGTGGGATGTCAGCTCGCAAACCGGAGCGAGCCTTGCGGATGGCGTCGAAAACAAACTGCAGAGATTCCTGCGGTTGCACCTCACGCAATCGATCGACATCCGAGCCGTTGCGAATCATTCCATCTATAACCGGACCATCCCCTTTTTCAAAGCGTAACCCCAGTCCCATGGGTTCGACGACCAGCAAGATGTCTGCAAAGATGATGGCCGCATCCACTCCCAAGCGATGAGCAGCGGTGACGGTGACCTCTGAGGCCAGATCGGAGTTCTTGCAAAGGTCCAGGAAAGATCTTTTCGCTCGAATCTCCCGGTACTCCGGCATGTATCGGCCCGCTTGACGCATCAACCAGATCGGTGTGACACCCGCCGGCTGGAGGCGGCACGCTTTCATGAAGGCACTTGATTCCAGTCTGTTCAGAGGGGGCGTGGTGCCGGATCCGGCACCGGGCCATTGCACGACCGCGGTTCGGGTTGGAGTCGCTGCCCTTTTCTTCGTCAGCAACTCATGAGATTGCTCTGAAGCTTCTTTGACGAGCTGCCCCATTTTTGGATGCTTTGGTTCCAGATCAACCTCGATCAGCTCCTCCCGCAAAGCTTGGCTGCACGAAGGACCGACCGAGGCGACGACCATGTTTGAAAAGCCTCGACGCAAACTATCCGCCAGCCCGATCTGCTGGGCCACTTGGAAGAGATGCGACACCTGCATCGCGTTGGTGAACAGGAGAACATCAGACTTGCCATCAACAATGAGTCGAACAGCCTGCTGGAGAGGCGTTGTGTCCGCTGGCAATGTCCAACGATAAACCGGGACCCGAAAGACTTGCGCCCCGCGTCTCTCCAGCTCTGCAACAAAACCAAGATTGGGAATCCCGTATTCTTGAACGGCGACCTTGGCGCCGATGAGGACAGGACACTTCTCGCTTGAGTCCATTGCCTCCAGGATTTCCCGCCAGGTGTTCGGTTCCGGGACTGTGATGCTTATGGGAACGCCCCAACTTCGCAAGGCTGCCACTGGCTTGGGACCTCGAGCAACGACCGCAATTTTGGATAAGGCCTCCACCAACGACTGACGGGAGTGGCGCGATTCCAGGACTTCAGTCAACGTGCGAGTTCCCACCCCTGTCATGAAAATGGCAACCTGAATCTCGCCGCGCAGGAGCTGATCTGCAAAATCGAAAGCGCGTACATTTTCTTCCAGCGGCACTTCTGACATGGATGGGGCCATCTGCGGCACGCCGCCATGACGCGATATCAGCTGAGCCATTTCCTGAGCGAAACGACTTTCAAAGGCAATCACACGAAGCCCGTCAAAACCGCTGCCCATCCCCATCTCCTAGTCGCCGTAAAGAGAATGCAGATAGCGCTTACAAGCAACGCAAGAACGATACCAGATCCTTTTTTTCCTCAGAGTTGAGTCTGATCCCGAAAATGATGTTAAAAAATTCAACTGAGTCTTCCAGCGTAGGCAGTCGACCGTCATGAAAATATGGCGGCGAATCCTTGATCCCTCGCAAGGAAAACGTCTTGACCCAACCCTCTGCCCTGCCCTGATAAAACTCTTCCACGTGCAGGTCGTGCATCGAGTTGTCGGTATAGAACGGTGCGGGGTGGCATTGACCGCACCTCGCCTTTTCGAAAAAGAGTCTCTCTCCACGAAGCTCTGACGCTTGAGCCCGCGATGGATCCAGATGCCCCAGCCGGTCGAGCATGGGAGCCGGCGGCAAGCCGATAATCGAATTGAAATCACCCATGCGGTTGGTCGAGATCTTGTCCAGCTGACGGCCACCAATCTGCTGCTGCAGACTGATGTCGCCGTCAAAATATTCTTCCACTTCAGCAAAATGATCCGTCGAGCGGATCGAGCGTTTGAGACTGAAGAGCAGGTTATTATGGTTCCCTCGAAGAGTCGGGGTGTCGAGCCGAGCTCGAGCCAGCGTAGGACGCGTACTAGGGTCCAATTCAATTGCGCCATTAGTATGGCCATTTACATGACAGTCGAAGCATGCCACACCGCGGCTGGGCACCGGCGTGAGTCGATGTTTGCTCTGGTTAAACCAACTGGTGGGGAACTTGGTGACCAACAACCGCAGACCCTCTATCTGCTCTGGAGTCAGAACTCCGTCGAAGAGCTCGCGAAAATTTGCCTGGGTGATCTCGCGCCCTCGCGATACATCACCCAAGTCCGGACGCGTTGTCAGGAACAACGGAGGTGGAAATTCGGGAAGGTACTCATTAGGAATATCGAAGGAGACGTCGAACCGATCGTGCTCGGGATGCTGGCTGGTCCACATCTCCGGAAAGAGCATGTGCCCCGTAGATTGCAGCGGATGTGCTAGAGGTCGAAATCCTTCGGGAAAGAGATGCTGGGCGCGAATCGACTGAGGTGACAGATTCGCCAAATCCTCCCAAGTCCTAACCGCTTCAGGCAGTCGGGTCACCGGTCCCACTGGTAGGGGTTTGCTCCGACTCATCGTCACCTCGGGATCCAATTTGCCTGTGAAGTGGTATCGCAACTCCATGTAGCTTTTCCACCGTTCCATAACCTTTGGCTTCTGCCGATTCAGCCTCGAGTAAAATTCCTGGAAATCCGCAACGTCGTCCACAGAAGCGTAAGAAGTTTGGCCCAAGCCGCCATATCGGTAGAGATCCGTCGGGGTGATGTCACCAGGACGGAGATCGGGATATTGGAGAAGCTCCTTTCCGATCGCCTGATATTGGGGGTAGGGTCTTTCCCAATCCGAAATGCGCGCTGCCGAGCTGTCAGGCGATGTTCGATCCTCAATGATTGATTCGGGGTCCTTCGCTTCCTGCATAGTGCTTCCACTTGGTCTGGCTTCAAATAGCCAATAGACAGCAACAAGAGAAAAGAGTGTGAGCGTGAGGCGGAAGCTCGTCTTTGCGAAGTTTGGACTCATGGGTAGCCGTAAGGGGCTTTCACAACCAGGAGGGATGTCCTAATCAGAACATCTGAAAGGAACACCCCACCGAGGATAACAAATCGCCTTCTCTTTTCCTAGTGCCGGGACGACTCACTCAGTTGACAGACTGGCGCACAAATGTTTCGTTCGCGGCGGGGTCTTCCGGGCTGCCGAACAAGACCACAACGACCCGGCACTCAAATCCGTGGTGGCTAACATGCGGCATGTTTCGTCAGGACGTTGCCATCTGTCGATCGGTTGCAATATACTTCGCTGCATTATTTCCGTCCTCTAGGAGTAATCCGCATGCAATCCACCTTTTCACGAACTGTCGCATCCAGAGCCGTGTCTCTCTGCATAAGCTGCATTGTGCAGTGGTACTTCTTCACTCCAACGATCTTGACGGAACAGCGTACCATTCCTGTCCATCCGTTGGATGCTCTCAGCAAGGATGAGATTATTAGAACCGCAGATCTCTTGAAAAAGAGTGGCAAGGTCAAGGAGGATTCTCGGTTCTCGATTATCGTTCTCAACGAACCACCTAAAGCTGAGGTACTAGGTTTCGAACCAGGCAAGGAAATCCGACGAGAGGCTTTTGCCGTGGTCTATGAGCGATCCAGTAACAAAACCTTCGAGGGTGTCGTCGATCTCAAAGGTGAGAGCGTCCTCTGGTGGAGCGAGGTTCCTGGGATGCAAGCCTCTCGGCTGATGGAGGAGATGATGATCAAGCCCGAGGTCGTCAAGAGCAATCCGGACTGGGAGGCCGCGCTAAGAAGGCGTGGAATTACAGACTTTGAGAATGTACAAGTCGACCCTTGGGGTGCAGGTTACATTGGCTTTCCGGATGAAGAAGGAATGCGCGTGGCGAGAGCGGTCGCCTATTACAAGGGGAACTCCAAGAACTACTATGCCCATCCTATAGAAGGTGTGGTTGTCTATATTGACTTGAATAAGATGAAGGTATTCAAAGTCATCGACACAGGAACCATGGTACCGGTACCCAAAGGGGAGGCGGATATTGACGCTCGGGCTGTAGGAAGACAGCGTGTCGGGCCCCAACCTCTGTCCATCAGTCAGCCTCGAGGCGCGAGTTTTGCCATCGAGAACAATGAGGTCCGCTGGCAGAACTGGCGCTTCCGGTTCGGCATGCATCCACGCGAAGGTCTGGTGCTTTATACGGTCGGTTACGAGGACAAGGGCAAGATCCGTTCCATCCTCTATCGGGCAGGTCTTTCTGAAATGGTCGTGCCCTATGGGGATCCGGACCCAGCCTGGTTCTTCAGGAACGCCTTTGACGAAGGAGAGGATGGCATTGGGCGTTTTGCAAATTCTCTGGAGCCTTTCACTGATTGCCCAAATAACGCAACCTTCTTCCCTGCGGTCTTTCCCGATGACAACGGTGGTGCTAATGAGACTCCTCGGGCCATTGCGCTATATGAAAGAGATGGAGGGTTACTGTGGAAGCATTCCTTTGAAGAGGGAAATGAGTCCCGGCGAGCGCGCGAGCTGATTCTGGCCTGGATTGCAACGGTAGGCAACTATGAATATGGCTTCAATTGGGTGTTTCACCAGGACGGCAGTCTCGAAATGGAAGTCCTCCTGACGGGTATCATGCAAGTGAAAGGTATCAACCCGCTTTCCGAGACCGAGGTAGCTTATGTCCACGGTGGCCACGGACATTTGGTCGGGAAGGACTTAGCTGCGGTCCACCACCAGCACTTCTTTAACTTCAGACTGGATCTGGACGTCGATGGAGCAAATGGAAACAGCGTAGTGGAGCAAAACACTGAATCTTCACCTCCCGGGCCTGAAAATCCTTACGGAGGAGCCTTCGTTATGAAGGAGAGTTTACTGCACAGGGAGGAGGACGGTCGGCGTCTCTTGAATCTGGCATCGAGTCGCCGGTGGAAGGTCATCAATCCTTCAATCAGAAATGATTTGGGACAGCCGGTAGGTTACATGCTAGTCCCGGGGGAGAATTCAGTTCCTTATGCCAATCCGGATTCATCGGTTAGGCGGAGAGCCGGCTTCATGAATGCCCACCTTTGGGTCACACCTTACGACTCGAAGCAGACCAATGCCGCGGGATACTATATCAATTTTAATAAAGGTGGTGATGGTTTGCCAAAGTGGATTGGTGCGAACCGGTCCATCGAAAATCAGGACGTTGTGCTCTGGTACACCATGGGCATCACCCATATTCCTCGACCGGAAGAATGGCCCGTCATGACGGTCCATCGCGCCGGGTTCAAGTTAGCTCCTGCTGGCTTTTTCGTGCGGAATCCAGCTCTGGACGTTCCCAAGAGCGAAAATCTTAGCGAAAGTGGTAAATGAGAGCGAGGCCTGCTTTGGATTGGTAAGATTTAACATCGATCTAACTCTGATTCAATCTTTCGAGCGTAGACTGGGTGTGCTGCTTAACAACTGTCTCAGCGTAGGATCGGTTTCGGGTGATGATTGCTCCTTTTGATTTCCGGAAAATCAGAGCGAAATTGCAGTTTTTCGTAGAAAGCCTCGAACCATCGCTCGGATGACAATCACGTTGAATCTATTTGTCGCTTTATGAATAGGTTAGAAACGACAAGAAAATCCTCTGGTTTGGACTGGACATTGCATCTCTGATAGAGCTGAAGGATAGAAGACTCTGCAAATGGCAACCAGCCATCACACCACCTCGAAGGTCTTTACCCCTGCATGCCGAAAATGAGTCGTACAAACAAGGAGAAAACGATGAGAGGGATCGCGACCAACCGCGTTCTAACCATAGCTTTGTGCTTTCTCACTGGGTCACTTCCCTTGGCCGCCCAGACCACCACTGGGTCTATCGTGGGAACAGTTACTGATGCCACGGGTTCCTCAGTCCCTAACGCTTCCGTGACTGCGATGAATGAGGCGACTAGTATCGAGTTCAAAGCGGCCACCGACGCAACCGGCACCTACGTGGTGACACCGATTCCAGTGGGACGTTACACCGTGACCGTGGAAACAAAGGGTTTCAAGAAAGCGGTGCGGGCTGGAATCATCGTAAATGTCCAGGATCGCGTGGCCGTGAACATGGTTCTTGAAGTCGGTGAGATCTCCCAGACGGTCGAGGTGGAAGCTGCCGCGCCCGCCTTGCAGACGGAGTCGTCGTATTTGGGTCAGGTGGTCGAAAGCCAGCGCATTGTGGATCTGCCTCTCAATGGTCGCTACTTCACGCGTCTGGCTGTGTTGACATCTGGCACGGTACCCACTCCCCCGGGTGCTCGCGATGAAAAGACGGGCGGGTTTAGCGCCAATGGCGTCAGGCCATATCAGAACAACTATCTGCTGGACGGCATCGATAACAACAGTCTTTCTGAAGACATGACGAATGAAGCCAGCTTCGTGTATGGGCCGTCACCCGACGCCATCGAAGAGTTTAAGGTACAGACCAATTCGATGAGCGCCGAGTTTGGCCGGTCCGGTGGGGCGGTCATGAATGTGACTATCAAATCGGGCAGCAACGGCTTTCACGGATCGGCTTTCGAATTTCTCCGCAATGAAAAACTGGATGCCAAGAACTTCTTTGATCCGCCAGACAAGTCGATTCCTCCCTATAAGCAAAATCAATTTGGAGGGGCCATTGGCGGTCCCATTATCAAGAACAAGACTTTCTTTTTTGGAGACTATCAAGGAACGCGGATTCGGCAGTCCAAGACGTTTCTCGCCACAGTTGCGCCACCCGCTTGGAGAACTGGAGACTTTAGCGGATTCAATCCTATCTTCGACCCTGACCCGACGATAGCGGTCGGTGACGACATCGTCCGGCAACCATTTCCAAATAACCGTATTGACCCGTCCCGTTTTGATCCGGTGGCGTTAAAGTTGATCGAGTGGATGCCGCTACCCAATGTGCCTGGGGACGTTTCCCCGAGAGGTGTGACCAACAACTACCTGACAAATCCGGTATTGGCGGATCGAGTTGACCAATTCGATGTTCGTATCGACCATAAGTTTTCGGAGAAAGACTCGATCTTTGGCCGCTTTAGTTGGTTAAATAACCCTCTGTCTCCTCCTGCGGCAATTCCTCCGCCACTCAGTGCCGCCGACTTTGGTTCTGGCGACTGGACGAACAACACTCGCAGTGCTGTCATCAGCGAGACGCATATCTTCTCGCCGCGAGTTGTCAACGAGGCCCGCCTTGGCTATAGTCGCTTGCGCACCGAGCGATTGCAGTTTAATTCCAATGACAACCTCTCCCAGCAGATTGGCCTTCCGGGCATTCCGTTCGTGTCCGGCAACGGGGGACTTCCTGAGTTTGACATCGATGGGTTCCAAAATTTTGGCAGTGCTACTTACCAGCCGACTCAGGAATTTGGAAATGTCTGGGATTTCATCGACACCCTCAGTGTCATCCACGGCAAGCACACCCTGAAGTTCGGAGTGGAAGTCAAGCCCCAAGTCAATTTCAGTATTCTGCAGCCGCCCGTCCCTCGCGGACAAATCGACTTTTCGGGTTCTTCCACTGCCAAGTACAGCGATCAAGGCAATACGGGCTTGAGCTTTGCAGACTTCCTCCTGGGAAAGATTGACAATGCCCAGATCGGTTCCTTTATCAACGACACCTTCCAGCAACCGGGATACTTCTTCTTCGTTCAAGACGATTTCAAAGTAAGTAGTAAACTTACCTTAAACCTCGGGTTGCGCTACGACTTTGTCAGTCACGCGAGGGAAAGAAGGGATGCCCAAGCCAGTTTCAATGTCAGCACCGGAGCACTCGATCTTGCCAACGGAAGGCAGGATCCTCTCCCATCCAATTTCTTTCCCGAAGTCCCCATCAACCGTAACGCGCCTCGACAGCTAGTTTCTCAAGATCGTAACAACTTTGGTCCTAGAGTCGGATTTGCCTATCAGCTAACTCAGAAGACCGTGCTTCGCGCAGGTTTTGGCGTCTTCTACTCGTCTTATGAAGCGGGGCCGTTGAGTATCCCTAATCCCGGGAACAACCCACCGTTCTTCCTGCAATCGAACTATGCAAGGCTAAGTTTCGCGGAACCAGACCCGACCGTCAACCAACTCTCCAATGGTTTTCCTCTAGATGCGCTCAGCACTCCGGCCTCTCCATCCCTGTTTGCCCTGGACCCCAATTTCAGAAATCCGTATGTGCAACACTGGAACATGAGCATTCAGCGGGAACTAGGGTGGAATACGGTGTGGGAAGTCTCTTATGCGGGATCAGCCGGAAAGAAGCTCTATGAATTCCGCAATGCTAACCAGCCGACTCCCACAGCTGATCCTAACAGCCCAACGGACGAGCGCCGGCCACGACCCTTTCTGGGGACCGGTCTCACCTACTGGTGTTCGTGCAACAGCTCCATTTATCACTCTGTACAAACTAAAGTGGAAAAACGCTTCTCAAACAATCTGAGCTTCCTAGGTGCTTACACCTTCGGCAAATCAATTGACGAGCAATCGCAGGCTTCACTGGGATTTGATAACAGTCAAGGCATCCGCGACCAACGTAATGTGGGCGCTGAGAGGGGCCGCTCGGATTATGACATCAGACACCGCTTCGTCCTCAGCTACACCTACCAGCTTCCTTTCGGTCAAAACTCACACGGTGCTACCAAGTTATTGCTGAACGGTTGGCAGTTTATTGGTATTCACTCGTTCATGACGGGGAACCCTTTTACTGTTACAGCTAGCGACAACTACTCCAACGCCGGAGGTAACACTCGTCCAGATGTCATACCAGGAGTAGACGCGATACCGGACAGTCAGACCCGCGAGCATTGGTTCAATCCGGCAGCCTTCCAGAACCCACAGTTGGGTAATTGGGGGAATGCTGGGAGAAACACTTTCACGTCTCCCGGGGTTATTGGTATCGACTTCTCGATATTCAAGAATTTTCAAATTACAGAAGGAACTAAGATCCAGTTCCGGGCAGAGTTCTTCAATCTGCCGAACCATCCTAATTTCCGTGGTCTCGATACGACCTTCGACAGCCCCAGCGCCGGCGAATTGACAAGTGCCCTGCCATCGAGGCAGATTCAGCTTGCCCTCAAGTTTATCTTTTAGTCCCCCTGTTTTTGTTGCGGAGAGCTCGGCCTCACGACCCGCTCTCCGCCGCACTTATCTTTGCGTTGCCCGCTTGTTTCCGACCAGACCGAAGTCCCAGAACCTCCCAGGAAATGTGAAGGAGGGTTCCTGCGACGATTGGAGCCCGATCGTGTTACAGTCTGCTACAAAAACCCTCTTCGCTATGGCGCTTGCCCGGCACCCTAGGGGAAAGTTTTACGGAAGGGCTAGCTCCCACTGTCCCGTCAAAAAAGGCGGGGAATATTTTCATTGTTGTGGGGGGGCCGCGGTTGTGGTAGAGTCCTCGCCAGACGTTTCTCGGACAAGAAAAAATTGCGCGAGCAGCAGGATTCGTTTGACGATTTGGCGTGGATCCTTCGGAGTGACAAGTTGATTCTGCCCCAACATTTTGTCAGCGATGAGCCTTCAAGAAAAATGGAGGAAGCGATGAGAGGAACTCTGTGGAATCAAATACCGATCGTGGGTTTATGCCTTCTTTTGTGCGGGCTTCCCGCTGCGGCTCAAACCACCGCCGGATCCATTGTAGGAACCGTTACCGACACCACGGGTTCTATAGTGCCAAACGCCGCAGTCACAGTGACCAATGAAGGCACCGGAATCACTTTCAGCGCAACCACAGACACCGCAGGCAACTACGTGGTGACACCGATTCCGGTGGGCCGCTACACCGTCACCGTGGAAACCAAGGGCTTCAAAAAGGCTGTGCGAGCGGGCATTATTGTGAACGTGCAAGATCGCATCGGCGTCAACGTAGTTCTTGAGGTCGGTGAGATCTCCCAGACCGTCGAAGTGCAAGCCGCCGCACCCGCTCTGCAGACGGAATCTTCCTACCTCGGCCAAGTGGTCGAGAGCCAGCGCATTGTTGACCTGCCATTGAATGGCCGTTATTTTACGCGGTTGGCGGTGCTGACGGCAGGCACGCTCCCGACGGCTCCTGGGGCCAGGGATGAGAGGACTGGCGGCTTCAGCTCCAACGGAGTGCGGCCCTATCAGAACAACTACATGCTTGATGGCGTTGACAACAACAGCCTGTCCCAGGACCTGACCAATGAGTCCAGCTTCGTCTATGGGCCTTCGCCTGATGCCATCGAGGAGTTCAAAGTACAGACCAACTCGATGAGCGCCGAGTTTGGCAGGTCAGGTGGAGCGGTCATGAATGTGACTATTAAGGCAGGCACCAATGGTTTTCATGGATCCGCCTTTGAATTTCTCCGCAACGAGAAACTGGATGCCAAAAATTTCTTCGATCCGGCCGACAAATCTATTCCCCCTTACAAACAGAATCAGTTTGGCGGTGCTGTCGGCGGCCCCATCATCAAAAATAGGACCTTCTTTTTTGCGGACTATCAGGGCACGCGCATCCGGCAGTCACTGACTTTCCTATCGGCCGTCGCGCCGCTAGCTTGGAGAAATGGGGATTTCAGTGGTTTCCAACCGATTCTGGACCCGGACAGTCCCACGCACCAACCGTTTCCCAACAATCAGATTCCCAAGGCGCGCTGGGACCCAGCGGCCGCTAACCTCATCGCTTTGATGCCCGGTCCCAATGTTCCGGGCGACGTTTCTCCTCGAGGTGTAGCCAACAATTACCTGATTAATCCGATCGAGCCAAATACTACCGATCAGGGCGATATACGGATCGATCACAAGATCTCCAACAGCGACTCGATTTTCGGAAGATTTAGTATGTCGAACCAGGTTTTGACACCTCCTGCACGTATTCCACCGCCACTTGCCGCCGCGCAGTTTTCGTCGGGTGATTGGACCAACAACACCCGGCAAGTGGTGTTGAGCGAGACTCACATCTTCTCGCCACGCATTGTCAACGAATTCCGAGCCGGCTATACGCGGCTACGGACCGAGCGGCTACAATTCAACTCCAACGAGAACCTGTCGGAGAAGGTCGGTATTCCCGGAGTTCCATTCACGGAGGGCAACGGCGGCTTGCCCCGCTTCAGTGTCAGTGGTCTCCAAAACTTCGGCAGTGCAACCTACCAGCCAACCCGCGAATTCGAGAACGTCTTCACGTTTATCGACACCTTAAGCGTGATCAGCGGCCGGCACACTCTGAAGTTCGGCGCCGAATTGAGGCCACAGGTGAATTTCAGCATTCTCCAGCCACCTGTCCCTCGCGGACGTTTCTATTTTACCGGTGATTTCACGCGTGATCCCGACGACCGATCCAATACGGGTCTTGGTTTCGCCGACTTTCTTCTAGGAAGGGTTAATCGTACCCTGGTTGGTTCTTTTATCAACGACACCTTCCAGCAGCCCGGTTATATCTTCTACGCTCAGGATGACATCAAGTTAACTCGCAAATTGACACTGAATGTGGGGCTGCGTTACGAATTCATTTCCATGCCGAAGGAGAGAAGGGATGCCCAGGCGAGCTATAACCTCACCACGGGGGCGCTGGACATCGCCAATGGAAGACAGGATCCACTCCCTTCCAATTTCTTTCCCGAGGTTCCCGTTAACCGTAATGCGCCTCGCCAGCTCGTCCCTCAAGACCGGAATAATTTTGCCCCTAGAATTGGGTTTGCCTACCAATTGACTCCCAAGACCGTGATTCGCTCGGGATTTGGCATCTTCTATTCTTCCTACGAATCCGGTCCGCTAAGCATCCCGAACCCAGGCAACAATCCGCCCTTCTATCAGGAGTCAAATTTCAATCCTGTTAGCTTTGGCGTGCCGAATCCCATTGTCAACCAGCTCTCCGAGGGGCTGCCGGCCAATATTTTCGCCGAGCCGGCGGCGGTCCCGCTGTTTGCTCTGGATCCGAACTTCCGTAACCCCTACGTACAACACTGGAATTTCAGTGTGCAGCGGGATCTGGGATTCAATACGGTTTGGGAAATCTCTTACGCGGGTTCGTCGGGCAAGAAACTCTACGAGTTTCGCAATGCCAACCAGCCTACGCCGACGCCGGACGCCAGCAGTGACTACGATAGCCGACGCCCTTACCCATTCCTGGCCAATGACCTCACCTATTGGTGTTCCTGCAACAGTTCGAGCTATCACGGCTTGCAGACGAAGGTTGAGAAGCGCTTTTCCAACGGCTTGAGCTTCCTTGGGGCCTACACCTGGGGTAAGTCGATCGATGAACAATCGCAGGCGTCGCTGGGATTCGACAACAGCACCAGTGTTCGAAACGAGCACAACTATCACGCCGAGAAATCGCGCTCGGATTACGACATTGCCCATCGTTTCGTGGTCAGTTACACTTACAACCTGCCGTTCGGCCGCGACCGGCAGGGCGCTGCCAAGCTTCTGCTCGGTGGGTGGCAACTCATGGGCATCCACGCATTCAACACTGGCACTCCGTATACCATCCATGCAAGTAGCGACTTCTCAAACGCTGACGGTGACTCCCGGCCCGACAGGGTTCCCGGCGTCTCCGACGTGCCTTCCGGCGGCCGGATCCGGGAGCAATGGTTCAACCCCGCGGCTTTCACGAATCCAGGTGACGGACAGTGGGGTAATGTCGGTCGCAATATTCTCACTGGCCCAGGACTGGTTAGCGTTGACTTCTCTCTGTTCAAGACGTTCCCGATTACCGAGCGTTGGAAATTACAGTTCCGCTCGGAGTTCTTTAACGTGATTAACCATCCGAACTTCCGCGGGCTGGACACAACCTTTGACAGCCCCAGTGCCGGTGAGCTGAGTGCCGCGGGTGCGGCACGGCAGATTCAGTTCGCTTTGAAACTGCTGTTCTGAGTCTGTTGATCACCTCGTCACTGCAGAGATTGTGGCCGACGGCCCCGCCAGTCGGACAAGCCGGCGGCGGCGTTTCTCAAGACCGCCAACATCAGGGAACAGAATCCTCATTTAGCCCAACATCATCGGCGAATGCCACCAACCAAGCCTCACACGCCAGGGCTCCGATAGGAGCCAGATGTCTAAAGCCCCGGAGCACCACAGCAGAAACCAGCTCCCTAGCTGACTGGGATCGTCCGTAACCTGAAACAGAAATTGATTGCAGTGCCATGCCAGATCATGTGCATATTTTGATTGGTCTCAAGCCGAGCGTAGCCTTGTCCGATCTCGTCACAAAACACAAAATCTAGTTCGTCAACATTTATCAACGAGAAGAAATGGGTAAGAGGAAGATTCAACTGGCAAGAAGGCTTTGGCCCATTTTCGTACGGGCATTCGCAGTTGGACGATGTGATAAGATGAGTTTGATCACGTCGCTTCTATGCAGCGCTTTCTTTTTTCAGCGGGACGCTTTCTGAAGGTGTTGAGTTCCTAGGGAGTTGGAATTCCTGGCGATGGGAGATGGCGATCATTAAGGGAATGCCAAGCAGGTCGATATGCTGGTTGTGTGGGGTCGCGGCGCTGCTGCTTGCCGTGTTGCTGCACGGTGATGATTCTGGCCCTCAGGCGCTGAAGAAGAAACCTACGTCAGACGCCGTAGACCAAGCCATACAGCAGGTGGAAGCCGGACCGGACGGCTGGGAGTCCGAGCAAGCTGCCTGGGAGATCGAACAGGTTCTCAGTGGCTTAGCGCAACAACTGAGTTCCTCCCAGCTGAATTTAGCAGGCCTGGTTCAGCCGGACTTCCGCGGGACAGCTCTTCGTTCGGCAACGGAAAAGCTAATCCGGTCCGAAAATGGCTTGGCAGTGTTCGAAAGCGCTGTTGACAACCGCTTAGTGGTTAGCGCTCAGGGTTTCGATGGCGAGTTCCGCTCCCTGGTTTCCGGTTACAAGACGGTTGAATGGGCTAAGTTCAAAATAGTCGGCATCGACCTCGTTAACCGGAATTCGGCTGTAACCTCTCTGCTATTCCAGCTTGCGGCAACCACTAGCGATGGATCCCGTGAGCAGATTCGGGCGCCTTGGCAGTGCACATGGCAGAAATCCGCTGACGGAAAATGGAGACTTTCAAGGCTCGAAAGCGGAACCATTGCGCGCAGCCGCAGCAGGACGACGCTCTTCACGGATGTCTCTCAGTCTGCTTTGGGAAGCAATGCGTCCTTCCGAGCGCAACTGAGCCACGGGAACGAGATTTGGCGAAGCCGGATGGACGCGGCCACGGGCATGGACATCTATGGCCATCAGGGCGTAGCCGTGGGAGATTATGACGGTGACGGCCTGGAGGATTTCTATGTCTGCCAACCGGGCGGGTTGCCCAATCGTCTTTTCCGTAATTTGGGGAACGGCCAGTTTGACGATGTCAGCGAGCGGGCGGGGGTAGATGTCCTGGATGCCACGTCCATGGCACTCTTTGCGGATATTGACAACAATGGAACCCAGGATCTCATCCTGATCCTCTCTGCCGGTCAGCCGTTGCTGCTGCTCAACGATGGGCGTGGACGTTTCCGCATTTCTCCGAAGGCATTCCCTACTCATACTGCTGGACAAGCTACCATGACGTCCGCGGCCCTGGCTGACTATGACCATGACGGTTTTCTGGATCTCTACGTATGCGCCTATAGCTGGCCGGTCACGGCAGCTCAGGTACCACGCCCTTACTATGACGCCGCCAACGGGCCGCCAAACTTCATGTACCGCAATCGAGGAGATGGCACCTTTGAGGACGTAACTGAAAGGACTGGCCTCAATCAGAATAACAATCGTTACAGCTTCGCTTGTGCCTGGGGGGACTACAACAACGATGGCTGGCCGGATCTGTTCGTGGCCAATGATTTCGGGCGAAAGAACCTGTACCGCAACAATGGCAACGGTACCTTTACGGATGTGGCTCCTGAAGCAGGTGTGGAGGATGTAGGAGCCGGCATGAGCGCTGCCTGGGGCGATTTCGACGGCGACGGATGGGAAGATCTCTACGTTGGTAATATGTGGTCATCAGCGGGCCGGAGGATTACAGCCCAAAACCTATTCAGGGGCAACGAGACACCATCTGTCCGGTCTCTCTACCAGCGTCATGCGCGTGGAAACTCGTTGTTTCGAAATCGGGGGGACGGTCGCTTCGATGATGTCACCCTGGCTGCTGCCGTTGAAATGGGCCGCTGGGCCTGGTGCTCGAACTTCTTGGATTTTGACAACGACGGCTATGAGGATCTGTATATCGCCAATGGATTCATAACCGGCCCTCAGACTGAAGACCTTTGAAGTTTCTTCTGGCGACACGTCGTGTCGCCCTCGCCGGAAACCACTGCCCGATCGGGAAGCTACGAGAATGGTTGGATTGCCATCAACCGTCTCATCCGCGAAGGCGGAACCTGGAGCGGCCACGAACGCAAGGTGGTTTACTGGAATTGCGGGAATGGCAAGTTTTCAGACGTGTCAGGCGTTAGTGGCCTGGATTTCCCAGAAGATGGCCGAGCCTTCGCCGCCTTTGACTTTGATCTGGACGGAGACGAAGATCTCGTTTTGAAGAACCGGAACTCTCCCCAATTGCGTCTCCTGCGAAACGATTCGCCGGGTTCGAACCACTCGATTGCCTTCCACCTGCAAGGCAGCAAGTCCAACCGCGATGCGGTGGGTGCTCGGCTGGTGCTCGAGACTTCGACACGCACCTATAGTAAGACGGTTCGAAGTGGGTCAGGTTTTCTGTCCCAACCCAGTCGGATCCTGTACTTCGGCCTTGGAAGCGAGCCTGTCATTCGTCAGTTGACGGTCTTCTGGCCGGGGGGCGCGAAGCAAACATTTCAGGCTCTTCCGGCCGATCATCTTATTCAGTTAGAGGAAGGTCGAAACGAGTTCAAGTCGATCGGCTTTCGTCCGGCTCAAGAGCCTACCCCAGTTCCGGTCAAGCCCGCCGCAAATGAAATACAGGCTCGATCGGGTTTCTGGCTTACCGAGACCGTTCCATCTCCGCAGTTCGAACTCCGAGGCTTTGATGGCACAACACATCGTCTGGAGAATTATCGCGGACGCCGGCTATTGCTTAATTTCTGGGCCACTTGGTGCCGCCCCTGTCAAGCTGAGCTGGCCGATTTGCAAGCCCGTCATTCAACCCTTGAATCGCAAGGCGTATCGCCTCTGTTGATCTCCGTCGACGAACCTGGCGAGCAAGAGAGTGTTCGGAGCTACGTCGCAAGCAAAGGTCTCACGTTGCCTGTTCTGTTTGCCACTGAGGAAGTCATCAGCCAATACAGCCTCTTGCTCCGGCAGATTCTGGACTACGCCAGTGACTTGGTCATTCCGACTTCCTTTCTTCTCGATGAGTCAGGTGAAATTGTCAAGGTTTACTTAGGCAGCAGCTCCGTAGATGGAATCGTTGAAGACTTGAAAAGCTGGCCCAACGCCCGGTCCGACCTTCTGCAACACGCACTGCCCTTCTCGGGCCGAAGTTTTGCCACAGACTTTCGCAGAAATTGGACGGTGCTCGCAGACTCGTTCGCATTGGTCGGTTTCAACACGCAAGCTCTGACTTACTTGCAGCATGCAATCCAAACTAACCCGCAGAATGCGTTGGCCCTCGATCACATGGGGTTGATTTATGCAAATCAGGGAAAGTGGAAAGAATCCTACGAAGCTCATCAAAAAGCGGTTGAATTGAGCGCCCTACCCATCGCGACCATGGACGCCCACTTGGCGACAGCGTTGCTTCATCTGGGCAAGCCGGTGGAGGCTGGAGTGGCTGCGGAACGAGCCTTGTCAGCAGCACCGCAAGATCCGGAGACACTGCGGGTTTGGGCGAGCGTCCAGGCTGGTCGCGGGAAGTTAAGCGAGGCTTTGAACGCTTTGCAGAAATCGTCGGAACTTGATCCTGAAAGCGCCAGCGGCCTTTACAATCTGGGTTTCGTCCACGAGAAGATGGGACACCGAACTGAAGCGGTGGCAGCATTTCACCGGGCCATTTCAGTTGATCCTCGTCAAGCCGAAGCTCTCAATGCATTAGGGACACTGTCAGCAGAGGGAGGAGAGCTGGAAAAGGCGGGCGACTTCTTCAGACGCGCTGTAGCAGCACACCCCGACTTTGCCGAGGCTTATCGCAATCTGGGCTTGGTTCACGTCCAACAAAGCAAGTGGAAGGAAGCCGAGGCGTCTCTGCGCACCGCAGTGAACCTCCAGCCAAGCTACGCGGACGCATTAAACGATCTTGGAGGCGTCTATCTCAAGACGGAGCGCTACCAGGAGGCGCTTCCCCTCTTTCAACAAGCTCAGAGAGAGAATCCCCTGCTGGTTCAAGCTTACCTCAACGCGGTGCGAGTCTATGTTGCCCTCGGTCAAAGGGAAAAGGCTGTAGCCACGTTGGAAGCACTCCTCAGGGTTCGCCCCCGAGAGCCCGCCGCTGTTGAGTGGCTGCAGCAGCTCAAGAACGGGAGCCAATGAGAAGGCACGAAAAATTCAATCGTCCCCCTCACGCGGCGTTTCGCCAAGGGACCCCGTGAAGTCCCCCCCTTGGAAAAGGGGGACCGCAGGGGGGTGGTTAACCCCCTCGCCGTTTCCTGGAGTTCTAAATGAAGAAATCCATCGGCGATAACATGATCCCGAAAGGGTGGAGCTTCGAGAAAGGGTTGGAGCTGATCAAGGGCGCCGGGTTCGACGGTGTCGAGCTGTGGCTGGGCGAGACGCCCTGGTTCCAGATGAATACCACAGACGCGGAAGTGGAGGAGCTCAGACGGAAAGTAGAAGATGCCGGGCTCGTCGTGTCAAATGTTTCGAACTCCCTGGATCCTGAGTTTCCTCTTTCGGCCCGCGATCCAAGGGTCCGTGAACAAGGAATGCGCGTGATCGAGCGCCAGATTGAAACGGCTCTACAGCTGAATACTGATGCCATATTGATTGTGGCAGCCTATGTCACCGACGAAGTGCCTTACAACGAAGTCTATCAGCGCTACCTTGAAGGATTGAAAATCCTTGGAGAAAAAGCCGCCAAGGCCAAGGTCAAGATCGGTTGTGAAAACTGCAACTCTGAGCAGCGTTTTCTGATCAGCCCTCGAGAATTCCAGCAGTTTTTGAACGAAGTCAACAGTCCATTCGTCGGCATTCACTTGGATGTAGGTAACATTCACGATACGGGCTTCGCTGAGCAGTGGATTGAAATACACGGGCCGCGCATCACCCGTGTTCATGTCAAGGACGTGATGAAAAAGCGCGGGCGTTGTGGTCACGAGAGCGTCTATACCAACCTGTTTTTGGGTGACAACAACTGGCCGGCCATTCGGGCGGCTTTCACCAAAGTGGGTTACGATGGCTGGCTGATTGCAGAGATGGAAGGTCGTTATCGTTACGCACTTGACCAGCAATTTTACGACACGTCAGCCGCCATGGACCGATTCATCTCGGGAAGACTGTGAAAATTGGGCAAGGTTCAGTACCATTGGCAAGCTAGATTGAGCCGATTCCTTTGCTATGGTCATCTTTTGTTCTTCATCGTGACATCCTGTGTTCTGGCCTTTCCACTTTTGAGTTTGACTAGCCTGTGACGTTCGTTTGCAGCCAATCAAATCCTTCTATCCGCCTAGGTTTCTCAAGCTTGCCTCAATCATTTTCTTGGTGCCTCCGTACGGCTCGCCATCACCTTCCCATTCCATTGAAAAATAGCCCCGATACCCGCTCACCCTCGCAATCGCGAAGGTCCTGTCGATGTCAGTGGTGAATAGTCTGCGTTGAGGACTCATCTCTGAATCCTTCACGTGAGAAATGTTATAGGCATGCCTAAACATGGCAGTGACTGCCTCATAGTTAAATTTCTCATTGCCGCTCAGCATTGAATTGCAGAAGTCCGGCAGAGCATGCAGGTAAGGATGGTTAACTTTCTCAATTACTTTGACCAGGAAGAAGGCATCCTCGCTTACGAGGTTGTCATTCTCCAGATTGATCACAACCTTTTTCGGGGCTGCGTAATCCACAATCCTTTGAAGGCTTTCAGCCGCTCGCTCCACATTCGGAGATACTGAACCGACAGGCCGGATACCAACTTGAATACTCGGAGATCCAAGAGTCAACGCAATATCGACCCATTTCTTAGCATTTTCTACCGCCATGCCGCGCTGAGCGGTTTCGGGGTCGTACAGACTCGCCCCAACAGAGACGGGGATATTGACGATGGTTACTCCCACTTTCTGCATGGCCTTATTGAGAGTTTCAAGGTAAGCAGGGCTGGTTGAACCGAAGTGGTCTCCGATCGGTTCAATCTTACGAAGGTCGAAATGAGTGACCACAGTTCCCGGAAATCCTGTCAGGTCCATTCCAGGCTGTTTCGGGTCACGGTCATGGTTGGCGGCACTCTCAATGAAGGCTCGAAAAGGCCAGGATGAAACCGCCAAGCGTTCCCAGGGCTGAGCGGGGAATTGCAAATCGGGCCCGATTGGAATTGCATAACCACTCGCAGTCCAGCCAGCTGCGCCCGTCATGAGGAGTCCGGCACTCCTTAGGAAATCGCGCCGTGAAGTCATTTGCATGAAAAGCTCCTTGAAAATCCCCTTCAGAGAGTCAGCAGACGCCAGCACACGGCAGTATTATTCATTGGGGTGTCTTGTTCACAGCAACAGACTCGGGTGAGCAATCGAAGGATACTGCATTGCGAAGATAGAAACACCATTATTTCAATCGAGGTCTGAGTGCGCCCCATCGGTCAGCCCAAACTATGCTATGATGGCCACGGCTAAGGCTACAGAACTGGAAGGCTCGGACGGTTTTCTGTATGGTAGCGATCAAAATTTCTCGGTGCGGAAAACTACAGAGATGAAGGAAGCAGAGATTGATTTAACTAAGACCTACGACGCCGTTGTGGTCGGCTCCGGCGCCGCCGGGGGCATGGCAGCACATGTACTGACCAGCCATGGGATGAAAGTTCTCCTATTGGAGGCCGGGAAGAAGCTGGAGATTGATCAGGAACTGCGCTCCATGGAATGGCCCTTTGAGCATCCGCGACGAGGCGGTATGCCTCCTGACACTCATTCTTTAACCCTCAATGAGTATACAATTCGCCAGCCCCCCTATGGACCAGGTTTGGAAAAATATAAGAAGGTCTACTCCTACGTTGGAGACGAAGGGGGTGACTACGTCAAGAATATCCTGGTCGAGGAGCGCGAGAATCCCTACACCGGAACAAACTATGCTTGGGTACGAGCGCGTTGCCTGGGGGGCAAAACAAACATCTGGGGCCGGCTGGCTCTGCGACTCTCTGATTATGACTTCAAGGCGAAGAGCCGCGATGGCTATGGAGAGGACTGGCCGATTGCATATAGTGATTTGGCTCCCTATTACGACAGAGTGGACCGCTATCTCGGCATTACGGGAGTCGCCGAAAACCTGCCTCACCTCCCCGACGGCATTTTCCAACGCCCCATCAAGCTTAACTGCGCGGAATTAAAGCTAAAGAAGGGCATGGCAAAGCTGGGCAGAGTCCTCACGGAGTATCGCGCCGGAGTCACTACTGACGGATTGAAGCACAACAAGTATCGAAGCCGTTGCTTTGGCCGTGGTGCTTGCGAGCGCAAAGGCGGTTGTGATATTCACGCAGCTTTCGATTCGCCCACCGGTCTGATCTATCCAGCCATGGACACAGGCAATCTAACTCTGCGCACCAACTCGGTGGTCAGAGAGGTGGCGTTGGATACTGTGACAGGCAAGGCGAGCGGCGTCCACTTTATCGATGCTCTCAACAAGCAGGAGTACACCGCCAAAGGCAAGGTGGTTATTCTAGCGGCTTCAACCTTGGAATCAGCCCGCATCATGCTGCTTTCCAAATCGAGAATCTATCCGACAGGGATTGGAAATTCGAGCGGCCATGTAGGTCACAATTTCTGTGAGCACTTCATGGGACCCGGCGTTACTGGGCAAATGGAAGAACTCATCGGAAAATCTCCCACCCTGGATGACGGCCGACCCGGGGGGTTCTATGTTCCGAGATTTCGGAATCTTGCGCAAAGAAATCCAAAATTCATTCGCGGCTACGGCTTTGAAGGCAGTAGCGGCGCGCGTATGTTCCCGCAGCATGCCCACGGCATGCCTGCATTTGGTGCTTCGTTTAAAGAAGCAGTTCGTAAGAATTACGGGACGCTGATCAGCATGGGCGGATTTGGAGAGGTTCTGGCCCGCTATGAAAACTATGTTGACCTCGATCCCGTGGTGAAAGACAAATGGGGCATCCCGTCGCTCCGCTTCCGCTATCGGTTTGGCGACAATGAAAAGCGAATGGCCGAAGACATGATCGAGACGGCCCAAGAGATGTTCGAAGCGGCTGGACTGAAGATTGTGGCCGTGGAAAGGGACCTGGAAACCGAAGGGTGGTCGATTCATGAGCTGGGCACTTCCCGAATGGGCAATGATCCGAAGACCTCTGTCCTTACGCAGTTCCAGCAGTCGCACGATGTTAAGAACCTTTTTGTTGTCGATGGCAGCAGCCACGTCAGCGCCTCTTGCCAGAATCCCACCTGGACGATCATGGCTTTGTGCTGGCGTTCGTGTGATTATTTGGCTGATGAGCTAAGGAAGGGAAATATCTGAAACCACCGGGAAAACGAACTGATCATCTCAGGCAGCCAGCTCCGAGCTGGAAGATTACAGACGGAAAAGACTCTCAACCAGTCTAAAAATTCCTCCTCGCTTGACTAATGAAGGGAATGCCCAAAGCCATCGTATTCCGAACTGTTCTGATGCACATCAATTTGCAGGTTCCTCGTGGTTTACGTCCCGTCAATAAGTTGCTCGTCCAACTCTGACCCATTACGAAAGGAGCTTCAATATGTTCACTCGTCGTCAAGCTATCAAGTCGGCCGCTTTAGTCACTGCCACTTATTCAACTGTCGCCTCGGCTTCGGCGATTATTGCTCCAGCATCGTCGGCTCTGATACCTGGAGACGCCTTCACCTTACCTCCCCTCGGTTATGCGTTTGACGCCCTCGAACCACACATTGATGCTCAGACAATGCAGATTCATCATGACAAACACCACGCTGCCTACGTCACCAATTTGAACAAGGCCGTCGCCAGCGAAGCCAGCCTGGCAGGCAAATCCGTTGAAGACCTGGTTCGTAACCTGGCTTCAGTTCCCGAAGGTGTCCGCACTGCGGTGCGTAACCACGGTGGCGGGCACATCAACCACTCCTTATTTTGGCAGCTTCTTAAGAAAAATGAAGGGGGCAAACCACAGGGCGAACTCGCCAAAGCCATCGACAAGAAGTTCGGGAGTTTCACCAACTTCCAACAGGATTTCACGAAAGCAGCTACTGGGGTTTTCGGAAGCGGATGGGCTTGGTTGACGCTCGACAGCGGCAAAGAATTGCGAATCGAATCCACACCCAACCAGGACACCCCACTCTCGGTCGGACGTACATCGCTGCTTGGAATTGATGTTTGGGAGCACGCCTATTACCTCAAATATCAAAACAAGCGGCCTGACTACATTACAGCCTTCTATAACGTCATCAACTGGGATTTCGTGGGTGAGCGATACCAGAAGCTAGCGGGCTGAAGGTCCACAAAGTCTAAGGTCCAGGGTCGACAGCCGTGGGATCTTCGACCCTGGACTCTCGACGATTCGTAGCTAGACGGACCAGAACCCCATCAGCTGAAGGCCCCAGGTCTAATGTCCAATGTTAACCTCTTGACGTTGGACCTTGGACTTGGTCTCTCCGTGAAGCCATGCCCCATCGCTTCAAATCCTCCCTTGTTGCTATCACTCTTCTGGCGTCGGCCTTCCTGTATGTGGGAGCGCAAGACTCTGGCTGTAAGAAGCCGATCCGCTTTAGAATCACGCTAGATCCGGAAATTACTTCCAAAGACGTGTCCGGCCGTCTGCTGGTATTCATGGCTGAGAGCAAGAATGCGACGCCACCTTCCTTTGAATTTGTAAGAAACAATGGTTGGGTCGCGGCCATGGAGGTCGATCACTTCGTCCCAGGCCAAGCATTCGAATTTGATCCTGATCTAAAATCCTATCCTCATCCCTTTTCCAGCGCTGGCGTGGCCACATACCAATTCGCGGCGCTGCTTGATTCGGACCATAGTTATGCTTACAACGGTCAGAACGATGGCGATTGGTTTGGACCAGTCGTTACAGTCGAAAATCTCGATCCTTCAAACACTCTTGAAATTGGTCTTACTCTAGGCAAGCAGACAGAGACTAAGGCTCAGGCTGTCGACACAGAAATAGTAAAGTTCGTCAAATTTCAGAGCCCCTTGCTGACTCGTTTCTGGGGGAGGCCCATCAGAATGCGTGCTGCCGTGCTGCTGCCGACCAGCTTCAACCAGTCAACGTTCCGAACGTATCCTGCAATCTATGAGGTCCACGGCTTCGGAGGCAATCACATTCAGGCGGCAACCAGAAGGACAGATGAGCGCTCGAAGCAAATGGTCAAAGGGAAGCACGTGGAGATGGTGACGGTCTTATTGGATGGATCGTTCCCAACGGGCCATCATGAATTTGCAGACTCCGTCAACAACGGCCCATGGGGAGAGGCCCTAACCGAAGAGTTTATTCCCTATCTCGAGAAGCGATTCCGGCTCATTCCCAAACCCCACGCTCGTTTCTTGACCGGTCACTCTTCCGGAGGCTGGAGCACGCTTTGGTTGCAGATCACCTATCCAAATTACTTCGGAGGAACCTGGTCTACGGCTCCCGACCCTGTGGATCTTAGAAGTTTCACGGGTGTTAATCTGACTCCGAATTCAACCGACAACATGTATCGAAAAGCGGATGGTACTGCAAGAAACCTGGTCCGTCAGCATGGAAAGCTCGTTACCAGTTTTGAAGAGTTTGCCAAGAAAGAAGACGTATTGGGAGAGTATAGTGGACAAATGGCTTCCTTTGAGTGGGTCTGGAGTCCCAAAGGGCGAGATGGCCGCCCGATGAAGCTCTTCAACCGTGAGACCGGAGATCAAGACCCATTTGTGCAGCAGGCTTGGCAAAAATACGATATCCGTCTAATTCTGGAGAAGAATTGGAGCTCACTGGGACCGAAGCTCCGCGGGAAAATTCATGTCATCTGCGGCACTGAAGACACGTTCCACCTGGAGGAGGCCGTTGTTCTGCTTTGCGACTTCCTCAAGGCGAAGGGGTTCGGCAGTGCTTGCGAAATGGTTCCGGGTCGCGATCACGGCAATCTCTATCAGAGTTATAAAACTTACCCAGACGGCCTTTACATGCGAATTGTGAAGGATATGGAAGCAATGTTCAGGGTCAATAATCAAACTGTCACCTCACACCGTCGCATTGCACACTGACAAAGCCATAGAGACTCAGAGTCGCTGAGAAGCAAACTGACGATTAAGGCTAGAAGTCTTCGGCCAGTCATCAACGGCACTGTCGTGGAAGCCGCTGCTGACGTCCTTCCGCGTCAGTGGCGCGCGATTGGATGCTGCTCTCGCCAAGAAGAAAAAATAGTTTCGACTCCGCTCTCGCCGTCATCGTCGGTCCTTAAGAAGCAAGGTCGGTAGGGACGATCACAACGGCAAACGCAATTGTACCTCTCAGATTTTCCTGAAGGTGATACCCGGCCGAATCATTTCTGCGATCACCAGTCCTACTTGTCCCGACGGTAAGGCATGCACTTCTACGCCGAATGACTGAGAGTGGACCGGGTTGAGAAGAATCTGCCAAAACTTCTCCAATTGTTGAGGAATAGTTTCGTCTGTCTTAGCGTTCAGATAATACCAAGCCAGCAGTGCCGCAGCCCCCGAAGAGCGATGCTCGTCCGGACCCTCGCCCCAAGCTCCCCGATCATTTTGGCTCCGAACCAACCAGCGGACGGTTACCTCTCCCTGTTTAACGATTTCTTGATTGAGAGTCGCGTCCTCCAGGAGATGAAACGCAGCCAAGAGACCTTCGGTGCACGACGTAACCGTCTGCTGTGACCACTCCTCAGATTCCTGACCATTCTGAAAGTTGGGAATATTCCCAATCGGCTTGCGGGATTTCAGAATCCAGCGGACGGCATCTGCAGCCAGTTCCCGGTAGTGCTCGTTCTTGCTGATCGAATAGCTTGCGGCAAAGAAAGCCGCGTGGTTGGCGGTCGTCTGAGTTGACGGCTTGGTCTGGAGACGAGAGTCGTCATAGCCATTAGCGATGGCTCCCTCGTTGTCTCCGTCGCTAATGACCCACCCATGCGACCCTCCCCTGCCTTTTGCCCAAGGATCGTCCTTGCAGCCTTCTGTCACGAATCGCGCATAGCGATCGAGGGCTTGCCGGTAGGTTTGCTTTCTTTCGCCGTCAGAATAGACCTGAACGCGAGCCAGAGCCAGGGCAGCCAGGCCGATGTCAGACAGGTCAACGATTCCCTTCGCATTTTGATCTTTCCAGTACCCGCCCTCGCTGCCCTTCGACGTCACGATCCGTTGTTGCGAACCGGCGAAGGCATCGGCCCAGCGAAGAGCTTCGTCCAGATACCTGGAGTTGTTCTTGGTCAGCTCGAAGCCAGAAACCAGAACCCGCGCAAAGTTTCCTCTCACTGCGGGTGAGTCCTCCCCCTCCGGCACGTTCCTCAAAGTTCCCTCAGCGATCCCCGTAGTCATAATCCATTGGCAGATTTCGTCGAGGTAACCCGTGAACTGCTTTTTGGCCGCACCGTCGAGTAACTTGGGCGACCTGCTAAACAGTTTAGCGGCCTGTAAACTGCTGAAGACTCCAAAAAGCAGTGTGAGAATCAGAGCCGCGGACTTTCGCAGATTCAAGAGAATTCTCCAAGAGGTGTCTCCCGCGAGCACCGCCTTTCGGCGGGACGCCGGAGTTTGGACACTTGTATTCCGGGATTGGTGACCCGTAAGCCCACTTCACGGAGGCCAACTGCAGCAGGCTTTGCCTTCAGCTTGTCAGGCACGCGCGATGAAGATCATTAGGAGAGCTTTAGGCCTTCGACGTATTGAATGAATTTCACCCAGCGCGGCTTGCCTTCTCTTTCCGCACTTTCCTGAGCTTGCCGGGCCAGCTTCAGGGCCTCCTCGCGGTTCTGTAACGTCATCCCCTGCTCGTTCTCAAGAAGGTCAAGAATTTTCAGCATCTTCTTACCCGCTTCCTCTCCTCCGTAAAGCCGAGCAATAACGTGACGAGAAAAATCCTCAGGATCTGTGGCCGGGTTGAATGCAAACTGAGCAAAGGTCAAATAATTCAGCTCGACATTTGGCCGTTCAGGTGATTCTTCACCAAAAACGACTAATCCTTCGAGATTGCTCGATAACGCGTGGTGAGTGATTTCCTGAATGCGCCTAAAGAAGAGCTGGCTGCCGGTTTTCAAAGAAGCATTGCCCCAGGGCAATGAGCCTATATTGTGAGTTGAGGGCGCTCTAAATGGAGAAGGCCAGAGGTTTTTTTGGAACATCTCGGTGAGCGACCATTCACAAATTGCTGTGTCGGGGATCAGCCGAGTGAATTCAGGCGGGAATGGTGCATTGACCTTGAGACTGGATCGAGCCCAATACGGTGGATTCTGAATCGAGTCGAAATCAAATCCCGTGTAGGTGGAATAGGAGAGCCAGGAGTTCGGATCCAGTTTTCGAGCCTCCTCGGCCACAAAGGAAACAACGCGGGCCATATCCTTATAATATTCGGGATCCTTGCCTCCCATAGCCTGCCTGGCTTTTTTGCAATCGTTACAATAACAGACAAAGAAATCGCCTATCTCCAGGCTCAGACCGCCAATCTTGAAGTTTTGATAGAGCCAGTGAAGCCCCTCCCTATACCAGTTTCGATTCTCAGCCTTTTCAGGACAAAGCGTGTGCTCGCGAAAATCCCCGTTTTGATCCACGGCTCTGAGTTCCGGGTGCGCTTTGATCCAGCTGTCCAGATTGTAGGGATGTTGCCCCTCATAAAAAAAGCCCCCGTAGCCTCCGAGTCCAACCCCGGGCAGGATGCGGACTCCGCGATCCTCGGCGTAATTACAGATTTCCTGAGCGGCAGCAATGCCTCCATGAGACTGGCGCAGAAATCCCCAGAGGATCAGCCCGTTAAGGCGATGCTCACTCATGAAATCAACCGTCTTCTTGAGGTCTCGCAAGTAAGCTTCGGGGCTGTTCAGATATTTGTTAGGAGTCGAATAGTGGCTTTCCTCTTTTGAGGAGCTACCGTCCGAGTCACTCAGATCCCAGTCGGTTCGGTGGTCCCAGTTCCGAAACCATCGGTACTTGAGATGAGCCCGTTCCACGATGTTGAGCTCATTAAGAAGCACCCTACCCATGTTTACCGTAAAATAGCTCTTTAGCTCATTTGCCGCGTAAAGCGTCCCGAAGCGATCCTTGCCGGAGGCGAAAACCGTTGTCTTTCCTGATTTGCGGAATGTCTTGAGAAAAAAGCTTCCGTCCGTCATCGCTTCCCACTTGATGGAATAGTTCAGTGACTTGAAGACCTGTTGCGCCAAGGGGTTTGATTTGAAGCTCCCCAGGTAGATGACAAGATCATCCTTGGGCGGCTTCTGGCCCTTGGCTGGGAGTAGTTTCAATCCCTTGATATCCGGTTGCAGAGCCGCAAGGAGGACATCTGCTGAGTACTTGTCCTCTTCACCGTACAGGATGACAGCGCTGGTCCCGTAAAGTTCGACAAGACCCATCACCGGCTTGTCGGCGCCCCTTTGCGGGGATGAAGCCGCATTTGCCCAGGTGGCCCATATTGTTATCGCATACAGGAAGCAGGTCAGCTTGGTAATCACGTCAGACATTTGAACAGGCTTAACAAAAAAAGGGCCTGGTCGTTGCACCAGGCCCTTGTGTATCTCGAGTCATCTGTTTCTGGAAATTCCCTAGTTCTTGGCGGCAAAACTCTTGGTACCCTCGGCTTCGCTGTCATACACATCGAAAACGGTCAGGAGCTTCGTCACGAGCAGAATATCTTTGACTCTCTGGCCCAGGTTTGCCAGCTTCATCTGCCCGCCCTGATTGCGTATGCTCGTGAAACTGCCTACCAGAGCACCCACACCGGTGCTGTCGATATAGGTAACGCCCGCCATGTTGATCAAAATATTCCGAGCTCCTGCTTCCAGCAGTTCCTTGATCTTCTCTCTCAGTGCCGCAACCTCGTCGCCAATGACAATTCTACCCTGGGGACTCAAAATCGTCACATGACCGAGATTCTTGGTTTCAAAAGTCACTGCCATCGCCGTCCCTCCTTAAGGATCTCACAAATTTGCCCCGAACCTTCCCATTCCGAACGTGAGCTGTCACTATAAACCATAACGAGATAGAAGGCAAAGGTATAGTAAGAGCGTGCCCTGGCCCAGGTTGTGGCAAATCGAATCGAGGCTAGCCGCTCTGGGCAGGGATTGCCAAAACCAATCCGGGTCTAGACTACCTCCGCCGCTAAACTCCTTCGAACGAATGACGATTAGTCCTTCCATGGAGAAAACTAAGCTAAGTCTAGAAGATCTGGTTGTCCAAGCCGGAGGGATGCGCGCAATTCCTGCGGCGGCCCGGAAGGTTTTGGACCTCGTTGACGATGACAATACAAGTTCGGCGGTTCTGGGGGAGGCACTGAGCAAGGACCAAGCTTTGGCTGCTCATGTCCTGAAAGTGGCTAATTCGGCACTCTACGGTTGCTCGCGGGAGATTGCCACACTGCCGATGGCCGTGAGCGTCCTGGGCCGCAAGGCTCTCAGGAACCAGACCATTGTCGTAACGACTCGTGGTGTTTACAAGCGATTTGGCATTACGGAAAAGATGTTATGGTCGCACGCGGTGTGCACAGCCATAGGAGCCCGGCTTATCGCCAGGAAATGTTGTCCGCCTATGGCAGAAGACGCGTTTATCTGCGGACTCATGCACGATGTGGGGAAAGTCATTCTTAACAATGAATGTCCGGAAATGTTCGCCGACGTCATGATGCGAACTTACAATGACGGAGAACCTTAACCTTCAGGCAGAAAGATGATTGTTTGGTTATTCGCACACCCAGGTTGGTGCTCTCGTCACCCAAAGGTGGAATTATCCTACCATGATCAGCCAGGTTGCCCTTCACCACCACAGCTACGAAGAGTCAACGCCGACGCTCGATGGCGCGGGAGCGGAGAACATCCTAGCGTGCGTTGACCAGTCCAACACAATCTGCAAGATACTGGGCGCCGGCTACCGCCAGCCCCACGCAGAAGTTGTCCTGGAAACGCGACCATCCTTTCATTTGCTGAAGCTTTCTGCAGACCAGATTCCAGTTCTCATCGCAGAGACGCAAGAAGCCTTAGCCAAAGAATCAGCCGGCTGGGCCTGACCCTACTGTGCCTTGCTCCATCCGAGATCGATGCCATACCCGCCAATCGTCATTTTCCCTTGACAGCCGGGTCGCTTGCGAGACCAAATAGAAGCTACCGGCTGAGTCGCGGAAAAATTTAGAGGTCTGTCTATGATTCCGAACTCGCCGGCCCAACCTAACGGGATTAAATGTCACAAAGGTCCACGTACAGTGATGTCGTCGGCTGGAAGGACAGACATTTGAGGATGCTTGCGCTCTTGCTTCAGGCCTTTCGATCTTTTCCAGTTGTCCTTCATCATAGCGCCCAACAGATCCTCCACACACAATTCACCAAGCCACCAGGGGCGCGTGTTTCCAGAGTCCACGCTTTGATCCTCATTCTTGCGCTTATTGCGGGAGCACCCGTACCAGTCTTTGCTACTGATGCCGTGAAGCCGGACCCGAGCTCCGTCGAATTCTTTGAGAAGCAAATCCGTCCCTTGCTCGTGAACCACTGTATGTCTTGCCACGGGCAGTCACAGCAGTTCTCGTCCCTGCGCGTCGATTCCCGCGAGGCGCTTCTGAAGGGCGGCAACCGCGGCCCGGCTATAGTGCCCGGTGACGCCAGCCTCAGCCTTCTCTTCAAGGCCGTCCGTCATGAAGGCTTGAAAATGCCGGTTGGCGGGAAGCTTACGGCGGAGGAGATCGCAGCCATCGAAAAGTGGATCAATCTAGGGGCGCCATGGCCGGTTGATGTTGCCGGCTTGCCTGCGACTGCCACCACTCCGGGTTTCTACGAACGAATCAAGAGGGAACATTGGGCATTTCAGCCTGTCCGCCAAGAAAAACGGATCGATACCTCCGATGTAGAGCATCCCGTCGACCAATTCATTTTCGCGACGTTGCGCACTGCAGGCCTGAAAC
>Ga0075423_10000273_pt1 | contig 39333 bp, 32 predicted proteins | sample SoiMethybrSBSTD2_FD_80114 | JGI IMG/M metagenome (GOLD analysis project Ga0075423, IMG submission 80114) | Bulk soil microbial communities from a Populus tree surrounding site in Tennessee, USA - Soil MetaG P. TD hybrid SBSTD2 | ecosystem: Environmental > Terrestrial > Soil > Tree plantation...
CGCACACGAGCCCCTACTCCAGAACAGCCCGTGGGAGGCGGCAATGGCAAAGATCGAGAGCATCGAGGCGGGACACTATCGTATTCCCCTCGAGGCGGCGCTGTCGGACTCCACGCACGGGATCATGACGGCCTTCGAGCTGATCACGGTGTGCGTGCGCGACAGCGACGGCGCCCAAGGCGTCGGCTACACCTACACCACCGGACACAATGGTGCGGCCGTGCACGCAACCTTGACGCATGACATCTTCGCCATCGCCTGCGGAGAGGACGCCGATCTGATCGAGCACCTGTGGAGCAAGGTTTGGTGGGGGTTGCACTACGGCGGGCGCGGCGGTGCCGCCGTGCTCGCCCAATCGGCGTTCGACATTGCGCTGCACGACCTCAAGGCACAGCGCGCAAAGTTGCCGCTTTGGAAGCTGCTCGGTGGTCATGACCCGAAGGTGCCGTGCTACGCCGGCGGCATCGATCTCGATCTCGACGCCGGCGCGCTCTTGCAGCAGACGGAGGCAAACCTAGCCAAGGGTTTCCGCGCCATCAAAATGAAGGTGGGTCGTGACCGCATGAGCGAGGACGTCGCCAAGGTGGCGGCGATGCGGAGACACCTGGGCGACGGCTTCCCGTTGATGGTCGATGCCAACATGAAATGGACCGCAGACGAAGCCATCCGCCGGGCGCGTGCGTTTCAGGCCTTTGACCTCCTCTGGCTCGAGGAACCCACGATTCCCGACGACGTCCCCGGGCATGCCCGCATTGCGCGTGAGGGCGGCATTCCCGTTGCCACCGGTGAGAACTTCCGCTCGCTGTGGGAGTTCAAGCAGATGATTGCCGCTGGCGGCGTTTCCTATCCCGAGCCGGATGTCACGAATTGCGGAGGCATCACCGTCTTCATGAAGGTTGCGCATCTTGCCGAGGCCCACAATTTGCCCGTCACATCGCACGGCGCACACGACCTGACAGTGCATCTGTTGGCGGCCTGTCCCAACCGCAGCTATCTCGAGGCGCACGGTTTCGGCCTCGATCGCTACATCGCCCATCCCTTGCAGCTCAGCGATGGCTGCGCGACCGCGCCCGATCGTCCCGGGCACGGAATTGGCTTCGACTGGACGGGGCTGGAGCGGGTGAGCGTCCAACGCTAGCTTGGCGCTTTGGCAAGGCGGTGCTGGTGATATGAGCGACACGCTTCCAACAGCCACACGGGTCAGGGACCCGGGAATTCGCGCCATCTACGCGCAGGAGAGCCGCTGGCAGGCCTGGCTCGACGTGGAAGTGGCCCTGGCCAGAGCGCAGGCCGAGCTCGGGATCATTCCAGCCGAGGCCGCCAAGGCGATCGCGCAGGCGGCGCGACTGGAGCGGCTCGACCGCACGCGCATCGAGGCGGGCTTTGCGCGCACCGGACACACGCTTGTGCCGCTTGTCTGGGAGCTCGCCCGCGTAGTCGGCGAGCCGCATGGCGGCTCGGTCCACTGGGGGGCGACAACCCAGAACATTACACAGACGGGAAATCTGCTCTTGCTGCGCAAGGCACACCAGATTTTCTTCCAGCTGATCGGCGAGATCCTCAGCGGGATGGCCGATCTCGCCGAGCGCAGCGCCGAGATGCCCGTGGCGGGCCGCACGCACGGGCAGCACGCCGTACCGGCGACCTTCGGGTTCAAGGTGGCGGTCTGGATCGACGAGTTGCTGCGTCACGTCGAGCGGCTGCAGCAGGCGCAGCCTCGCCTGTTCGTCGCAATGCTCGGCGGCGGCGCCGGTACGTTCGCCTCCTTGGGCAGCAATGGCCCCTTGGTGCAGGCAGGCATCGCCAAGCATTTGGGCTTCGGCTCGATGCAGGTGCCGTCGCGCGCGCTCGGCGATCACTTGGCCGAGAACGTGTGCATCCTGGGCCTGCTCGCCGCCAGCTGCGGCAAGATTGGGCGCGAGATCTACACCTTGATGAAGACCGAATACGGCGAGGTCGAGGAGCCGGTTCCGCCGGGTACGGTCGGCAGCTCCACAATGCCGCAAAAACGCAATCCGAAGCTATGCCAGGACGTGATCGCCCTCTCAGCCGAGGTGCGCGCTCTGGTGCCCCTGGCGTTGGACGCCATGCAGACCGAGCACGAGGCCGACCGCACGACCAGCTTGATGATGGACGCCGCCGAGACGCGCGCATCGGTTGCCATCGGGGACGCCTTGAGCCGGCTCGGCGAGATCGTGCGCGGGCTGCACCTCGATCCAGAGCGCATGCGGCGCAACTTGAATTTGGGCGGCGGTTTGATCATGGCGGAGGCCATCATGCTGGACTTGGGTTTGATCCTCGGCCGCCAGCATGCTCACGATGTGGTCTACGACGCCGCGCAAACCGCCTTTCTCGAGGATCGGGCGTTCGCCAGCGTGCTCGCGGCGGATCCGCGCATAAGCGCGCACCTTTCGGCGCCTGCGATCGACAAGCTGCTCGATCCCGTCGCTTACATTGGACTGTGCGCGGAAATGGCGAGGCAAGCCGCGGCCCGCGCGCGCACGATCCTTCCCCTTCTGCGCGGCGAGCACTAAGGGGTGCACCGAGCCGCAAGGCCACGGACGGGCAGGCGAGCGATGCCCCGACCTAAGCTCGGCACACTGCTCAGCCGCGCGCCGCGCGCGGCGGCAAGGGCAACCTTCCAGCCATCCGTCGCACCCTTCCAGGCATCAGGACAGCGTCTCGACCTCGACGGGGAACAGCCGCGCCATGTCGTCGACGTCCATCAGGTGAAACACATTGAAGCGATAGGCCTCGCCGATCAGCACCTCGGGTGGGGTGAAGGGGAAGGCCAAATTGCCGGCGGTCGACAGGCGACCCTCATAGCCATGGTGCAAGAGGTACTGCTTCGTCGTGCGGATCACCTCCTCGGCCCGCTCCGGTGAGGGCGCAATGCACTCGCCCATCACGAATGCCTCGCGTGGCATCTGCGCCGGCGGCTCTGCCCAGGAACGCACCCCGTCCACGCCGTAGAGCCGAAAGCCCAAGCGGTAGTCCTCAACCGCATCCTCGCACACGAGCTCGCGGACGATGCGGGACACCTCGGCAAATATGGCCTCGTGCCGCTCGATGAAGCGTGGATCGGCGGCTCCCGCGATGAGCAGGGCGCGATGGCCCAGCTTGCTTGCGCCCTCGAGCTTTAGGGTCAGCCGCGCAGCGGCCTCGAAGGTCGCGCCCTCGACACGCGTGCGCCGGTCATCGATGGCCCGATACGTGACGTGGCGCAAATCGGCGCGGCCGGAGGGCTCGCGCACTTCGTAGGGGTCGGCCTGTTCGTAGAGGCTGTGGGCAGCGACGCTCGATGGCGTGGCGCGCCGGTTTGGCGCCATGCTTTCGAGCTCGAAACCGTGATCGTCGAGTACACCGAGGATGGTATCGCGCCCGCCTGGAATGCAGCACAGCGAGGCGCACTCGATGATCTTGGCCATATGCATGGAGATCCCGGCCGGAAATCGCAGCATGGCCGGGATGCTGGCAAAAATGCCCGTGTCGCAAGCGCGCCCCAGCACGACCACGTCCACATCGGCCTCCAGGGCGCGCCGGAATGCCTCGAGCCCAAGTTGTCCGACAACGTGGGACGCGGCCTCGACGTCCGCCTCCGTCAGCGGCGGCATGGTATCCATGGGCCGCACGCGCCCAGCCGCGATCGCCTGCCGCAACTCGCCGCGCGAGACATCGGCGGCAACCACGGCCATACGGAAGGCGAGCCCGTCCTCGTGCGCAATCTCGCGCACGATCTGCAGTGTCTGCTCCAGATGCGGCCTGGCGCCGGCCGAGCCCGCGGAACCGACAATCAGGGGAATGTCGAGGCGCCGGGCCGCCCGCAAGACCTTGCGCAGATCGCGTTTGGCACCGACGCGGGTCGGCGCCATCTTGCCGCTGCCGAGATAGGCTGGCCCGATGTCGATCGACCCCATGTCGACCCCAATCATATCGGGCGCGCTGGCAAGACCCCGCTCGAACGCGGGCGTCGGAATGCCATAACCGAGCTGGCCCGAGGCGCCGAGCGAGCGCAGCGGCCGCCGCCGCCGGCCGAAATCGTCAAGCAATCGTGCGATGGCCGTCATAGCTCGATGTCCAGAAGCGGCACGTGCTGCTGCGCGCCATAAACGTCGCGATCGCCGACATCGCCCGACACGATTTCACGCGGCAGTGTCACCTTGACAGCAAGGGCCGGTTCGTAGGGCAACACCGTCACCTGGTTTTCACTCAAGCGATAGCGCTGCGCGACTTGGGCGCGGAGCGAGCCGACCCGCGCCACAACGTGGGCGAAGGTTGCCGCGTCGGGCAGCATGATGTCGAGGGTCAGCAGGCACGGGCCGGCGTTCTTGCTGCGAATGACCTTTGCCATGGAGTGAAGACGCATGCGCTAGCTCCCACGCTGGTCGGGGCGGGCGATAGAGATACCCCAGCGAGCCGCCAACACGCGTAGCGTGAACGTCCGGGTCGGCAATTGCAACGGGGCAATGGCAACAGCCGATAGCCCGCGCGCACAACCCGGGCAAAGCGCCTGTTCGCTGGCGTGTGAGAGGCTGCTCGCGGAAAGCGTGGCCGGGCCCCTTGCACATGCATTCCCGAGGCTGATCTCCCCGCGCAGCGGCAAGCGGCGCCTTAGGGCTTGGCGTTCTTGCTGGCGTTTGGCTCGTCGCTGCCCCACAGCCATGACCACCAGCTCGCCGTCGGGGGTGCCGGCGGCTCTTGGCCGGCGGTCGGGTTCGCGTTCGGGGTCTCCTTGGCTTTCGGCGCCGCGGCGGTGGCCTTCGCGGCGACCGGCTGCTTTTTTGCCGCCTTGGCTGGCTTGGCCGGTAGGCTCGGCCGCTCGGCGGTCGATTTTGCCATCAACTCGTGGGCCTTGGTTTCATCCTCGACGGCGCGCGTGTAATCGCCCTTGCTCGCGTAGGCGCGACCCCGATTGGCGTAGGCGCTTGCGTTGCTGGGCGCCAGCGCAATGACCTTCGAGTAATCCTCGATGGCGCTGTCAATCTCACCCGCCAGTGCATAGGCGAACGCACGGTTGTGGTAGGCCGTCGCATCGTCGGGCGCACGCTCAATCATTCCCGAACACCCCTTGATCCTCAGCTGAGGGTCTTGGCTCTGGAAGCAGTCCTGCTCGTCGTTAGCCAAGACGGAAGCGGTGGCCAAAAGGATCATCGCTACGCTTAAAAGTAGCTGGAGCATAAGGTTTTTCCCACACAACCCTTGCTGCTGCGGCTCCTCCTAGCGGCTAGTTGCGCCAGAAACGAGGCAAGCTTGCGCCGCCGCTAAGGAAAGGCGGCGATCTCAAACCGTTGCTTAGTGCCGGCATGCACGCAGCGCTCATCCGTGGACATCCGATGAACCCTGCATAGGGGGCTCCGCAGAAGGGCCGGCAGCGACGCGCGGCCCGGCGCCCCCGCACCCCAGCCACGGTCCCGCGCGCACCGTCGCGGCGCGCACCCGCAAGCCCCGGTTTGCAAGACCGCTGGCGACCTTTGCCGGCAAAAAGGGCATCGCGATCGCAATTCGGTCACAAGCCGGTCAACCTCGCGGGGCTCGGTCCCTCGTCAATGATAAGAAGGCATCGATGCGATTGATCGGTGTGGCGGACCTTTTCGCACAGCTTTTCGGCGCCGCAGATACGGCCGCGGTAAACGACCTGTTTGGCCCTGAATTTGACGGCATGGCCGGTGCGGCAGGCGAGCGACGCTTGCCGACCCCATGCGAGCGTGCCATCGTCGGAGTTCGGCCTGCTGGAGGTGTCCCCCATGTATTATCGTTGGTTTTCCGAACCCGGCCAACTGTCGCGCCGGGCGCTGGTGCCGGTGCTTTCGTTGCTGGCTCTTGCCGCCGGATTGGGCGCGATGTCCGCGACCGTCGCAGCGCAGTCGCGTTTCGTGTTTGCCAACGAGAGTGATTACGACACGGTCGATCCGCACGCCTCTTTCGATGTCGGTCGCGTGGCCGTGCGGCTCAATCTCTACGATGGCCTCATGCGCTGGCAAAGCAATCCCGCCAAGCTCGAGCCCTGGGTCGCGGAGAGCCACAGCATTTCGGCTGACGGAAAGACCTACACCTTCAAGATGCGCAAGGGCGTGAAATTCCACGATGGGACGGAGGTCAGAGCATCCGACGTCGTCTACTCGCTGGAGCGTATCTTGGCGCTCGGCAAGGGCGCATCGTCGCTGTTCAAGTCCATGGTCGAGCCCGGCAAGGCCAAGGCCATCGATGACTACACCGTTGCCTTCCAGCTCACGAAGCCCTCGGCGATCTTCCTGTCCATCGTACCGGAGATCCATATCGTCAACGCAGCGCTCGTGAAGAAGAACGAAGTCAACGGCGACTGGGGTGCGGCCTGGCTGTCGAAGAACAGCGCCGGGTCGGGGGCCTACAAGCTCAAGCAATTCGACCCGGCCATTGGCTTCGTCGCCGATCGTTTCCCTGATCATTTCAAGGGCTGGGGCGCGAAATATCTCGACGAGATCGAGTTCCGCGCCGTCAAGGACACCAACACACGCGTGCTCGGATTGATGAAGGGAGATTTCAACGGCATCGGCGGCTATCTGCAAACCGATCAGCTCAAACGCCTCGAGGCCTCGGGTAATGCCAAGGTGCTCGAGGCTGAGTCCATGCGCGTCATGATGATGCAGTTCAACACGACGCGCGCGCCCTTGAACGATGTCGATGTCAGACGCGCGCTCAACTACCTCTTCGACTATGATGGTTTCAACAAAAACATCCTGGGCGGTCTGGTCGAGCGCAACCCAACACCCCTTCCCAACACGATTTGGGGTAACCCCAAGGACGTGCAGGGTTACGCCTTCGACCTCGACAAGGCCAAGGCGGAGCTCGCCAAAGCTGGTAGCAAAATCGACCGGCCGCTCGAGATTCATTTCCTCACCGGCTTTGCCCAGAGCGAGCAGGCGGCACAGCTGTTCCAAAACGGCCTGCAGAAGGCCGGCATTCAGTCGAAAGTGATCGGCACACCCTGGCCAACCATCGTCGAGCGCTTCAGCAAGCCGGAAACAACGCCAGACATATCCGTGTATTGGATATCCACCTATTACGCCGATCCGCACAATTGGATCGGTGAGATGTTCCACTCATCCGGGGCCGGTACGTTCAAGAATGCCCACCACTACAAGAACCCGAAGGTGGACGCGCTGCTGGATAAGGCAGTGCAAACAACCGAGCAGGCGGAACGCGCCAAGCTCTATGAGGAGGCAACCCGTTTGGTGGTCGCCGACGCACCTGGTTTGTGGATCTACAATACCAAATGGTACGGCCCCTATTCGAAGAAGCTGCAGGGCATCGTCTTCTGTCCAATCGGTAATGCGCAAGAGATGCGCACCGCCTACTACGAGTAACGCAATCTCCGCTCCTCCCCAGACCACGATCGGGGAGGGGAGATGACGGCCCGATGCGCATCCTCGCCCTCATTGGCAAGCGTCTCATTTGGTTCGTGCCAACTGCGGCGGGGCTGATCGCGGTCGTGTTCTTCATCTCCCGCGTGATTCCGTCCGACCCAGCCGCTCTCCTGGCGGGAGAGACGGCCAGCCGCGAAGCGATCGAGGCCCTGCGCAGCAAGCTCGGCCTCGACCGTCCACTGCTCGTGCAGCTGTTCGATTACTATCGCCATCTCCTCAACGGCGACCTCGGCACCAGCCTTTTCACGACACGGCCCGTATCCGAGGACTTGCTGGCGCGTCTTCCCGCAACCATCGAGCTGACGCTGGCCGCTATGCTGATTGCGATCATCGTCGGCATCCCGCTCGGTGTTGTTTCGGCGACACGGCGTAATTCGCTGTTGGACCACGGCGTACGCGTGGCGACCGTCGCTGGTCTGGCGATGGCTAGTTTTTGGCTGGCGCTCATCCTGCAGCTTGTCTTTGCCATGGATCTCGGTTGGCTGCCGCTGCAGGGGCGAATCACGGGCTTTCCGCCGCCGGCGGTCACGGGGTTCATGACGCTCGACGCCCTTATCGCGGGCCGCTTCGATCGGTTCGGCAGCGCCATCGCCCATTTGCTGCTGCCGGCCGTAACCCTTGCCGTGCCCGCCCTTGCGACAGTGGTGCGCTTCACGCGCGCGGGGGTCCTCGATACGCTCGAAAAACCCTTCGTCACCTACCAGGACGCCATTGGCATTCCGCGCGCACTGATCGTATGGAAGTACGTGCTGCGCAATGCGCTAACCTCGACCATCACGCAGATCGGACTGCTGTTCGGAATCTTGCTGGCCGGTGCCGTGGTGATCGAAACCGTGTTCCAGTGGCCGGGCATCGGCACCTATGCATTCGAAGCCATCCTCCAGTCCGATTACGCGGCGGTCATGGGTTTCACCGTCTATGCCGGCGGCATTTTCATGATTGCGAACCTGCTCGTCGACATCGCGCACGCCAGCATCGATCCACGGGGCAGCCACGCATGACCGGCTTTGGCCATGTTGCGCGACAGCTGGCGCGTGATCGATCCGCGCTCCTCGGTCTCGTCCTGGTGCTGATCGTGGTGCTGGCCGCTATCCTCGCTCCCTTGCTTTCGACGCATCCCGAGGCGGTCTGGGACATGAGCCCGGCCAATCGTCTGAAGCCGCCCAGCAGGGAGTGGCTGTTGGGTACCGACCGCATGGGCGCCGACATTTATAGCCGAGTGATTTACGGTGCCCGCATCACCTTGATTATTGCCTTCGTGGCGGTTGGCGCCGCCCTGCTGATCGGGGTGCCCATCGGGCTTTGGGCCGGATGGAACGAGTTCTGGATCGGCGAGGCGCTGATGCGCGTGTCCGACGTCTTTCTGGCCGTGCCTCAAATCGTGCTTGCGATTGCGATCGCGCAGACTTTGGGCCCCTCGATCGAGAATGTCATTCTTGCCCTGTCGATCACCTATTGGCCCTGGTTTGCACGCTTGGTCTATGCCGAGGTGCGCGCCCTGAAGCATGAGACGTTCATCGAGGCGGCGATCGCGCTTGGCGTGCCCAAACGACGCATCGTCGTGCAACACGTGCTCCCCAACGTCATGTCCCCGATCATCGTACGCACCTCGATCGGCATGGGATTTACCATTCTGACCGCGGCGTCGCTCGGCTTCCTCGGCCTAGGCGCGCCCCCGCCCGCACCGGAATGGGGCCGCATGATCTCCGAGTCGCGCGAGTTCCTGCCCGAGGCGTGGTGGTACGCACTTGCGCCCGGGCTCGCCATCTTTGCAGTCGTGATGGGGTTCAATCTTTTGGGCGACGGTCTGCGCGACGTGCTCGACCCCCGCCTTAGGCGCGCCCATGACCGTTGATCCGCTGCTCGAGGTCTCAGGGCTCAGTATTGGCTTCCGCACCGAGCGGGGGACGGCGCAGGTGCTCGACGCGGTCAACCTCACGGTGGGGCGCGGCCGCATCATGGGGCTCGTGGGCGAATCCGGCTGCGGCAAGACCACGCTCGCACGGGCAGTGCTTGGCATCCTATCCCCCAATGCACGCATCGAAGGCGGCGCGATTCGCTTCGACGGCGACGATCTAATCGGCATGGAACGCGAACGCCTGCGCCGCGAGGTGAACGGCCGGCGCATCGCCTTCGTGCCCCAGGACCCCTACAGCGCCTTCAATCCCCTGTTCCGGGTGGGCGACCAGATCATGGAATTGATGAAGTGGAACTCCCCGCGGCGCGCCAAGCGCGAGCGCGCGCTCGGCGCACTACTGACGCCCTATCCGCGCCAGCGCTACCGGGCCGACAAGGCCGCTGCCCTCGCGATGCTGAGCGAGGTGCAAATTCCCGACCCCGAACGTGCCTTCAATAAGTTGCCGGAGCAGTTCTCCGGAGGACAGCGCCAGCGCCTGATGATCGCCATGGCGCTCTTGACAAAACCAGACCTCGTCATCGCCGACGAACCAACGACGGCCCTCGACGTCACCATACAGGCGCAGATCTTGAAGTTGTTGAAGTCATTGGCAAAGGATCGCGGGGTCTCGGTTTTGCTCACCACCCATGATCTCGGCACCGCTTATGAAGTCTGCGACGAGATCACCGTCATGTACGCCGGCCAAGAGGTGGAGAGCGCCCCCATCGCCGAATTCTTCGCCAACCCGCGGCACCCCTATACGGCTCGCCTGCTCGAGAGCCTGCCCAACCCGGCCCGGGACATCCACGAAATCGGCGGCGAGATCCCAAACCTGGTGTTTCCGCCGAACGGCTGCCGCTTCCATCCACGCTGCCCCAGTGCGAGCGCCGCCTGCTCCTCCGCGCGGCCTCCCGCCAGCGGGACGCATCAGGTCGTCCGCTGCTTCCACCCGCAGCCGTCCCGCGTGCGGATGGCCACATGAGCGCGCTGGAGCCCCTGCTGCAGGTCAGCAACCTGCAGCGCCATTTCCCGGTGCGCAATGTCCTGGGCGTAAGGACCGGCACGATCAAGGCTCTCGATGACGTGAGCTTCGATGTGCGCGCCGGGGAGACCTTTGGGATCGTCGGAGAATCCGGCTGCGGCAAGACCACGCTCGGCAAGACGCTGGCGGGCATTCACACGCCCACCGCCGGTCGCATTCGCTTCGAGGGCGTGGAGATCTCGGCCTTGCAGGGTGCGGCCCGGGCCGGCGTCAGTCAACGGCTGCAGTATATTCATCAAGACCCCGGAAACGCCCTCGATCCGCGCTGGACCATCGCTCGCTCGCTCGACGAGCCGCTGGCGACGCATACCCGGCTCAGCCGAGCCGAGCGCGCCGCCCGCAGCCGAGAGATCCTCGCCGCCGTCGGCTTGCCTGCCGAGCATCTTCACCTCTATCCGCATGAGTTGTCGGGCGGCCAACAGCGTCGCGTAGGTCTGGCCCGCATCCTGACTTTGAAACCGCGCCTCGTCGTCCTCGATGAGCCGACTTCAGGCCTCGATGTGTCCATTCAGGCGACCGTGCTTAAGCTGCTCAAGTCGCTGCAGCGGGCGTTCGATCTCACCTACCTCTTCATCTCGCACGACCTATCGGTCGTGCATGTCATGTGCAGCCGCGTCGCGGTGATGTATCTCGGCCAGATTGTCGAAATCGCACCTGTCGCGGACCTGTTCGCCGCGCCTCGGCATCCCTATGCGCGATCGCTCATGGCCGCAATACCGCGCATTGGCGGCCGCCGCGTCACCGATACATTTGCGCTGGAAGGCGAGCCGCCGGACGCGGGCAAGTTGCCCTCCGGCTGCCGATTTCGCGCGCGCTGCCCCCACGCCATGGCCGTGTGCGCGGAACGCGAGCCGGTGCTGGCCGGCGAGAAGGGGCACCAAACGGCCTGTCATCTGGCCGAAGGCATTGTGCCAGCCCGACCGTGAGGTGCCGAGGCCCGCCACCCGTATGGATCGCGGCACGGCGCGCACGGACCGGCATGGCTGGCGTTGGGGTTGCTGGTATTGGGATCGCAGCATGACGCAGATACGAGCTGAAACGCGCCGCCGCGCTTTGCTGTTCAGCCCCTTTCGCCTGCGCGAGGTCACGTTTCCCAACCGGGTCGTGATCGGGCCCATGCAAATGTATGCCGCCGCTGCCGACGGCCTGGCCAACGATTGGCATTTTCAGCATTTGGCAAAGTATGCGGTGGGTGGCGCCGGCACCGTGATGACGGAGGCGCTGATCGTCGATCCGATCGGCAGAAATACCTACGCCGACTGTGGCATCTGGTCCGACGCGCAGGTGCCTCCGCTGCGGCGCATTGTGGATTTTCTGCACCGGCAGGGTAGTCTCGCGGCGGCCCAGCTACACCATTGCGGACCCAAGGCATCGCGACGACGCCCATGGCAGGGTTTGGGGCCCCTCGATGAGGAGGACGCAGGCAAGGGCGAGCCGGCATGGCAGCCCGTTAGCTCAACGGACGAGCCGAGTACGGCCGGCTGGCTGCAGCCCCGCCCTTTGACGATTGCAGACATCCGCAGGCTCGTGGAGGACTACCGCCACAGCGCCCGCCGCGCCGCGGAGGCCGACTTCGACGTCCTGGAAATACACGGCGCCCACGGCTACCTGCTGCACGCGTTTCTGTCTCCCATCGCCAATCGCCGCACCGATGCCTATGGCGGGGAAATCGCTGGACGTATGCGGCTGGCGCTGGAAATCGCCGAAAGTGTGCGCAGCGCCTGGCCGGCCGGTAAGCCGCTGTTCTTCCGTATTTCGGCCGTGGACTGGCGCGCGGATCTCGATGCCCGCAGCGATGGCTGGAGCATCGCGGACAGCTGCACGCTGGCGCGCGAGCTTGCGGCTCGCGGCGTCGACCTTATCGATTGCTCCTCTGGCGGCATCCGGGCGGAAAACTCGATGATCGATTATGCCAAGCGACGCCAGCCGCTCAAGCGCAACTATCAAGTCCCCTACGCGGAGGCGATTCGCCGCGAGACCGGCATACCGACAATGGCGGTCGGAGCCATCCTCGACGGACCCCAGGCGGAGACCATATTGCAGCGGGGACAGGCCGATCTCGTCGCCGTTGCACGCCAAGCGCTGGTCGAGCCACATTGGGCATTGCGCGCGGCCCAGGCTCTGGGCGTTGACCCGCAATGGACGCTCTGGCCACCCTCCTATGGCTGGTGGCTCGAGTTGCGCGCGCGTACCGGCATCGTCGATTGAGCAACGCCTGGGGCGAGCCTGCGTCGTTTAAGTCTTTGGCAGCTTCTCCCCCGCGGGGTGGGCACTAACCTTGCCGTCGGCGAGGTCAGTCTTGACGGCCTGGGCGCTGCGCCCGGCCGGGTCACCATAACCACCGGCGCCGGCTGTCTCGATCACCAGGCGGTCTCCGGGCGCCAGTCTCGTCACGACCTTCGATGGGATCATTTCTTTGCTGCCGTCGCGACGCTCAATCCACGAGCGCGCGCAGGCACCAGCACCCCCTCCGCGCATACCCGGCGCGGGCACGAAATGGCGCTCGCCGCGGTGCGAAAAGGAGAGCGTGCCCTCAACGTCGTCGAGGACCTCGAACTCCTTGATTTGGCCGAGGCCTCCACGCCAGGTCCCGGGGCCGCCGGAGTCTGTCTTAAGACACCATCGGTTGATACGAATGGGGGCCTCGAGCTCCATCGCCTCGGCCGGCAGGTTCATGCAGTTGGTGGCATCGGTCTCGATCGCATCGACCCCATCAAAACCGTTGCCCGCGCCGCTGCCTCCCGACAACAGCTCGCCGGTGACGAAGGGGGTGCCACCCTTGCGCTCCCCGCCAAACGCCATCACCAACAGCTCGCCGGCATTGGGAGCGGGTACGCGATCGGGTGCCGCATCGGCCAGCGCGGAGAGCATGGAGCAGGTGATGCGCTTGATCGTTGCGGAGCGCGCGTTGACGGCCGCGGGCGGGCGCGGATTGACAAGGCTGCCCGGCGGCAACGCCAGCGAGATGGGGCGAAAGCAGCCGCCGTTGTTGGGAATCGTCGGATCGGTCACAGCGCGGACCGTAAAACAAGCTGCCGCCAGGCTCCCCGAGGGTACGCAGTTCACGGGCCCCCGCACTTGCGGGCTAGTGCCGCTGAGGTCGAACTTGATACTGCCGTCGCCGGGCAACGTTACCGCGACCTCGATGCGCACCCGGCTCTCCAGATCGATCCCGTCATTGTCGAGATAATCGACGTAGCGCCAGGTACCACGTGGCAGCCGGCGCAAGGCCTCGCGCGTCATCGTCTCGGATCGCTCAAGCAACAGCTGAAAGGCGGCCAGCAACGCGTCGGTACCGAGCTTGGCGCTTGTCTCGCCCAATCTGACGCCCGCGATTCTGCAGGCAGCAACTTGGGCGTGGAGATCGCCAAGAAAGATCTCGGGAATGCGAACGTTGAGACGCAGGATGCGCGTCAGCGCCTCATCGAACGTGCCGCCGCGCGCCCAGCGCACCGCGGGAATGCGCAGACCCTCCTGATAGATTTCGGTGGCGTCCGTCGGCACCGAGCCCGCCGTCTTGCCGCCGACGTCCTGATGATGCGTCATGGTGGCGGCGAGCGCGATCGGGCGAGGACCGGCAAATACCGGCATCAGCACGGCAAAATCGGGAAGATGCGTACCGCCGCTGTAGGGATCGTTGAGAAGATAGACGTCGCCGGGGTGCATGGCCTCGACGGGGAATGTGCGGATGATCTCGCCAACCGCCGGAATCAAGGTGCCGAGGTGGACAGGAATCGCGCACGCTTGCGCCAGGGTGACGCCGTTCAGCGTAAAGAGAGACGCCGAGGCATCCAGACCCTCCTTGACAATCGGGGAGCACGAGCTCTTGAGCAGCGTCGTCTCCATTTCCTCGGCGATGCAGTCGAGCCGATGGCGCAGGACCTCGAGCGTCACGGGATCGATTGCAACAGGCACACCCTTGGTGATCATTGAGCCTTCTCCATCAGCAGTGCCGCGCCGGCGACAACGCTGGCCTGCCAGCCGGGCGGCACGAGCGTGGTCGAATCCTCCTGCTCGATCACGGCAGGACCGCGAATGACTTCGCCGAACGCGAGTTTGGCGCGGTCGTGAATGGCGGTCTCGCAAACCGCCGACCGGTTTGGAAAAAACACGCCCCTGACCGTCTTTTGGCTCTGCCCAGGCGCCGTTGCCGGTGTGCCGCCGAGCGCCACCTTGGGGAGGCGGGCAATGTGCACCGTGCGCAAATTGACGATTTTGGCCGGGGAGCCGGTCTTGTGCCCGTTGATGCGCTCGTGCGCTGCCTCGAAGGCGGCAAATAGCGCCGGCAGGGGCTCGCTGGCGTCGAGCTCGAACGGTACCTCGATAAAGTGGCTTTGTCCGACGTAGCCGACGTCGGCAAACACCCGGCGTTCGCGCCTGAGGCCGTCGATGTGCTCGGCACGCATGAGCGCCTCGGCGCTGGCATCGAGATTGCTCAAGAGCGCCCGCACGGCTGCCAGGTCGGTGGCGGCGAGAGGGGCATGAAAGGCGCCGGAGACTTCGTGAGCAATCGGCGCGGCAAGCAGTCCCGCGGCCGCCAGCACGCCTGGGTAGCGCGGCACGAGAATACGACGGATGTCGAGCTCGAGCGCGAGCGCCACCGCATGCAAACCGCCGGCACCACCCAGTGGCACCAGCGCAAATTCGCGGGGATCATGGCCGCGATTGACCGAGACCAGGCGAATGCCGTCCGCCATATGCGCGTTGGCGATACGATAGATTCCGAGGGCTGCCTCCGTGAGCGAGATCCCGAGAGGCCTCGCGATCGTGTCCTTGATCACCTGGTGCGAGTGCTCGGGCTGAAGCGGCAACGCACCTCCGGCAAAGAATGCTGGATCAAGATAACCAAGCACGATGGCGGCGTCCGTTACGGTTGCGCTTTGACCACCCCGCCCGTAACAGGCCGGACCTGGCTCGGCGCCGGCCGACTGTGGCCCCACGCGCAGACCGCCGCCGCTGTCGATCCAGGCAATCGAGCCGCCGCCGGCGCCCAAGGTCGTTACATCGAGCATGGGCACGCGCACGGCGTAGCCGGCGATATGGGTTTCCGGCCTCACCTCGACGCGGCCCTTGCCGATGAGCGCTATGTCGCTCGAGGTTCCGCCGACATCGATGGTGATGAGGTCGTCGAGCCCAGCCTCGGCGCCTACCGCCGCACCGCCGAGGGCGCCGGCCGCAGGGCCCGATAGGAACAGGCGCACTGGCCGTAAGCGGGCCGTTTCGGCGCCGGCGAGACCGCCCCGTGACTGCATCACTTGCACGGGCACCGTCACCTCGGCCTCGGCCAGGTGGCCCGCCATGTCGGCCAGATAGCGATCGACCACCGGCTTGATATAGGCATCGAAGGCAGTGACGACAGTGCGCTCGTATTCGCGAAAAGCGGGATCCACCTCGGATGACAGTGACACGGCAACGCCGGGCAGCGTCGCGCGCACGCGCTCGGCGACCTTGCGCTCGTGCGAGGGATCGAGAAACGAAAAAAGCAGCGCGATCGCAACGGCGCCCACCTCCTCCTGTTTCAACTTCTCGATTGCGGCGGCGATCGAGCTCTCATCGACAGGGCTGAGCTCGCGACCATCGGCGGCAATGCGCCCTTTTACTTCGACGCGGCGCGCCCCCGGCGCCAGCCATCCCGGCGTCTCGGGTCGCAAGCGCAGATCATACATTTGCCGCCGCATCTGACGCCCGAGCTCGAGGATGTCGCGAAACCCCTCGTTGGCGATCACGCCGACACGGGCGCCCTTGCGTTCGATGACAGCGTTGGTTGCGACCGTGGTGCCATGCGCGAAGCGTACGATGTCCTTGGGCCTCATCCCCGTGCGGCGCAACAGTTCCGCAATGCCGCTGGCAACGGCGTCCCCCGGGTTGGCACGGGTGGTCGGAACCTTGAGAATGGCAATCCCCGCAGGACCAGAGGCGATGACGTCGGTAAACGTGCCGCCGATATCTATACCGACGCTAATGCCGTGCGCCATCGAGAGCCGCCTCCCCCTGCCTCAATGTCCGGCGCTCGCCGGCACACGAAAAATCCTTCAGATCCGGTACTATTCTTGGGGTGCGGCAAAGACAACAACTCTGTTGCGCGAGCGACTTGCAGCAGTCGACGTCGATCAACGCTAACAGTGCGCCGCCTGCCCCGCAACATCGCTCATTGCCGGCTGGGCGCGGGGGTACCGCCGTTTTCGGCCGGCACGGCAATTTTTGCGGATGCTCGAGGTCGGATCGGGGCTTAGGTCCGCGCCGGCTTGACCGCGAGAATGTCCCACGCCACGTTGATTTGCTTCATGCGTTGCTCGCGCACTTGGCGATCGGAATTATCGTGCGCCAGGTCGGGGTGCCAGGTCTGGCGCAGGCCATCGACGATCTTTTTGATCGCAGCGAGGTTCGCATCCGCGGTGACCCCCATGCCAAGCACCCGCAACGCATCCGAACGCGTGCGCGGAACCTCCTCGTTCCAGGCGGGGCTCGGGGCGGCGACGGTGCTCCAGACGGCCGCGGGCCCGCGCGCCACCGCTTGCGCCAGCGCGACCCTTTGATTTGTCGGCATCGCGAAGCTCGGAGGTCTTGCGGCCTCAGGCTTCGGCCGCAAGCGATGTCGGCGCGTGCGCAGGACGGTCAGGACCAAGGCCGTGAGCGCGACGAGCACGGCAGCGAGCATAACAAAGCCTGTCCAGGCGGGGATATGCTGCGCGGCAAGCGGCGTGAGGGACGTAACCGTCAAGGCAGACGTCTCGACGACCGGCGACCGAGCCTCATGCGCTGCTGGCGGCGTCACCGGTGTGAGAGGCGAGGCGGACGCGTCAGCGACCTGCGGCCCGGCTGCGGCCACGACCGCGGGCGGCAAGGAGGGCGCAGGCTCCGGGACGGCCCCGGTCCGGTTGATGATCCTGGGGACAACCGGCGCGGGAAGTGCGCCAGGAGTGGGAGCAACGGGCTGGGCCTGAGCAACGACGGCGGGTGCCTTCGCGGGCGGTGGCTCGTTCTCCAAAGCCTTCGGCGCGGCGGCTGGGTTCGGCTCGCTGCGCGTGACGCTCGCCGCAAAAGGCGTTCCCGGAAGCGGGGGCGCGTGCGCCGCGATCGGACTTGTGCCCCTTGTCGCGGATGGCGTGACGAAGATCGCGTCGATGCCAAGCATGGGGGCAAACCCTGGCGGCATCGCCACGGTCGCCTGGGAGAGCGCGCGCCGGTCGGCGCAGTAGCGCTGCAGGCGACCGTAGCGCCAACGTTCGCCGCTCGCGCAAGGATCGTCGGCGGCCAGGTTCCAGTGGGGTGGCATGCGAACCTGTAGTCGGCCGTTCTCGTAGACCGCGCGGTCGGGGCGAGCACTGGCGGCGACGGCGGCCCACGGCAAGGCCACGCCCTCGCAGTCGATTTCGAAGCGGTGAATGGTCCAGTCGCGACAGAGCGCCGGATTTGCCGGCGAGCAGGCACGGAAGGACCGTTGCTCGCGCGCACCGATGATCCGATGCCCCTGGTTCTGCGATGGCGTCAGCACCGGGCGACCGCTGATGATCGCGCAGGTAAAGGGCATGACGAGGAGATCGTCGCAGAGCGCTAATGCCGGATGCAAGATGCAAAGCAGAGCGGCCAGCAGCACGCCGCCGCCCGTGCGAAGTATGCCCACGCGCGTGGTAAGTTTAGCCATGCGCCCGCCCCGTTCTCGAAGAGTGCCAGGCGAAACGCTTCCGTCAGACATTGGCGCATTTATGGCACCTGCCCCTCGGCCGCGCTCGGGCGGGGAGCGCCCGCCTGCCGCTGGTGCCCGGCCAGGGATGGCAAGACACTCGCCTGGCGCCGCCACAAACGATCGGGTGCGGCTCGCGAACCCGGCGCGACGGTACCCCTATTGGGCGGGTAGCGGGCGACGTCCTGGGACCGCCGGGCAGTGGCGCGCATGGCCAGCCGCGAACAGGCCAAGCGCAAGCTGCGCCGGCGGTGCTCCGAAAGTATAGAGAGCCCGTCGCTTTGGCTTGTGTGCATTTGAAAAACTTGTGCCTTCGCAGGGCCTTAACGCGACCCGCAAGGGGGGCATAAGGCTGCACGCGACATTCGGAAGGAGTAGCATTCCCGTTGCTCTCGACGCCTTACGAAAATCCCGGGAGGATCGAACATGGCCCGCATTGGACGGCGTACATTTCTCAAGTTGACCGGCACCGGCGCGATCGCGGCGCGCACGGCCGGCATGACGGCGATCCTGGCGGCGGGCAAGGCACCAGCCCATGCCCAGGGGAGCACGCTGCATTGGCTGCGCTGGAACGATTTTGTGCCAGCCTCCGACGAGCTCCTGCGCAAGGAGATCGTTCCCGCCGGCGAGAAGGCGCTCGGCATCAAAATCACGCTCGAGACCATCAACGGCAACGACATCCAGGCGCGCACGACCTCGGCAATCCAGTCCGGTTCCGGCCCCGACGTTATTTGCGGCCTTAACAATTGGCCGCAGCTTTATGCCGAGAGCGTCGTGGATGTCAGTGATGTTGCCGAAGAAATCGGCAAGGCCCAGGAAGGCTTCTACAAGGAATCGACGGTCGTTGCCAATGACGGCAAGAAATGGATCGCGGTCCCCTGGTGCGTGCTCGGCGCGCAAATCGCCTACCGCAAGTCCTGGTTCGAAGATATTGGGCTTAGCAAATTCCCAGATACGTGGGAGGCCTATCGCGATGCCGGCAAGAAATTGAAAGCGAAGGGCCAACCGTTGGGACAGACGCTGGGGCACACCTTCGGAGATGCGCCGACCTTTAGTTATCCTTATCTGTGGTCATGGGGTGGCAAGGAAGTCGAGGCCGATGGCCACACCGTGGTGCTCAACGGCAAAGCTGCGGTCGATTCGGTGAAGTTCATGAGCGCCTTCTGGAAGGAAGCCCACGATGAAGGTGGTCTCGCCTGGGACGACACCAATAACAACCGCGCCTTTCTGTCCGGCACGATCAGTGCCACCCTCAATGGCGCATCCATCTATCTCCTGGCCAAGAGCAAACCCGATACCTACCTGACCGAAAAGGGGACGCCGCTGTGGCAGGATATTCTGCACGCGCCGTTGCCAAAAGGTCCCTCGGGCCAGTTCGGCTATCATCTGCCGATGTCCAACATGCTGATGGGCTACTCCAAAAATCAGAAGGTCGCCAAAGACTTTATTCGCTGGATCACGTCCAAGGATGTGTACCAAAAGTGGTTCAATTCCCAGCAGGGCTATTCCGTCGGGGCCACCACGATCTGGGAGAAGGACCCGCTCTGGGGCAAGGATCCGGTCATGGAGCCCTTCCGCGTCGCCGCCCGCGCCGGACAATTTCCAGGCTACGCCGGACCTGCCGATCGCAAGGCCGCCGAGGTCTTGAGCAAATACATCATTACCGACATGTACTCCAAGGCGGCCCAGGGCATGCCCGCCGAGGAGGCGGTGAAATGGGCGCACGAGGAGGTGGCGAAAGTTCACGCCTAATCGCGCACACTCCTTGGCTTCGGCACTGAGCCCGCCGACGCAAGGGGCATTGAGAAACAGGGGCCAGCACCGCGCGTTCAGCGGGCGTCCGCCCGCGCGCCCTTGCTGGCCTCAATCGCCGCCCAGACGCGCGCGGGCGTCGCCGGCATCTCGATGTGCGCAATGCCCAAGGGCGAAAGGGCATCGCAAATGGCGTTGATGGTCGCAACCAGCGAGCCGACGGTGCCCGCCTCGCCCACGCCCTTGGCGCCCAGCGGGTTCACCGCAGTTGGCACGGCCCGCATGCTGAGCTGCACGCTCGGAATGTCCTGGGCGCGGGGCATCTGGTAATCCATGAACGAGCCGCTGATCAGCTGGCCATTCTCCAAATCATAGATGATGGCCTCACCCAGGGCCTGCCCAACCCCCATGGCCACGCCACCTTGCATCTGGCCGTGCGCAAGCGTCGGGTTCAGCACGTTGCCGAGGTCCTCCACGACCACGTAGCGCACGATCTCGACCACACCGGTCTCGGGATCGATCTCGACCTCGACCATGTGGCACCCGTTCGGGAAGGTGACCCCGGGCGGCGCGAACTCGGCGATTTCGCACAGCCCCCGGGGGTCCTTGGTTTGCGCGTGCCGCGCGACATCGCCAAGCCCGACGGAGCGATTGGAGCCTTTGAGCGGGAAGCGGCCATCGGCAAAGCCGATCTCCTCCGGCCGGGCCGCGAGCAGCTCGGCGGCGAGCGCGCGACCCGTCTCGATCACCTTTTCCGCGACCCGCTTTGTCACCGCTCCCCCGACAGCGACCGCACCCGAGCCGCCGTTGCCGCGTCCGTCGGGCAGGTCGTCGGTATCGCCGGCTTGATAGCGGATGGCATCGCGAGGCAGGCCGAGCTCACGCGCGACAAGATCGGTAAGCGTTGTTTCGATACCCTGACCGGTGGACATGGATCCGGCGTAAAAGATTGCCGTACCATCGGCATTGAGCATGAGTTTAGCGTGGTCCTTGCGCGGCCGAGAAAACGGGCCTGCGGCAACCTCGATCGGGTTCGCCATGCCGAGCCCGCGCAGTCTACCCCGGGTCGCCGCCTGTTCTCTGCGCGCCGCAAAACCGGCCCGGTCCGCGAGCGAGGCGGCCGCGTTCATGTTGGCCTCGAACTCACCGCAATCGTACTTGAACAAAAAGCCGGTATCGTGGGGCATGGCCGAGACCGGCACCACGTTGCGGCGGCGCAACTCGAAGGCATCGAGCCCGAGCTCGCGGGCCGCGATGTCGATCAGCCGCTCGATGGCATAGGTGGCCTCGGGCCGGCCGGCGCCGCGATAAGGAGCGTTCGTCATCGTATTGGTGAATACGCCGGTGACGCTGGCTTCGATGTTGGCGATCCGGTAGACGCCGGCGATGCCGCCGATGTTGTTGAGAAGGAACAGCGAGCGCCCGGACAGATAGCAACCGACATTGACCCTGAAATCGATCTTGAGGCCGACGAAGCGGCCCTCCTCGTCGAGGCCCAACACGGCATCGAACGAGATGTCCCGGCCATGATCGTCAGCGAGGAAGCTTTCCCGACGCTCCGAAATCCAGCGCACGGGCCGGCCCAGCTTGCGTGCCGCATAAAGCACGAGCACGTCCTCGGGGTAGGCTCCGCTTTTCATGCCGAAGGAGCCGCCAACGTCCTTGGCAATGACGCGAATTTGCGCGGCGGGCACCTGCAGCAGATGCGCGAGGGCCCCCCGCAAGATGTGCGGGCTCTGATTGGAGGCATGCAGGATGAGACGGCCGGTCTCGTCGAGCCGGCCAAGCGCCCCGCGGGGCTCCAGCGAGAGCGCCGCGACCCGTGATACCTGCGAGGAAAGACGCGCCACGCGCGGCGCCCGCCCGACGGCAGCACCCGCACTGCCCTTGTGCCAGACGAAGGCGACGTTGTCGGGGACCTCGTCCCAGACGCACGGCGCCCCGGGCGCCCGCGCCGCGATCACCCCCGGGACCGCGGCAAGATCCTCGGTCTCGACCACAACGAGCTCTGCCGCGGCCGTCGCCGCCTCCAGCGTCTCGGCAACGACGAAGGCAACCGGCTCCCCAACCGCACGAATGCGATCGCGCGCGAGGATGGGGCGCTGCGCCTGATGCGCTTTCTCGCCATTCGACCGCGGCAAGTTCACCCCGCAGGGAAAGTCCGCCAGTTTGTCGGCTGCCAAGTCCTTGCTGGTATAGACGGCAAGGACTCCGGGCGTTGCCAGCGCCGCGGCGATGTCGACTGCCACAAGGCGCGCACTTGCCACCTGCGCCCGCACCACGACGGCGTGCGTCATCCCCTCGAGCGGCACATCCGCGACATAAGCGCCCCGGCCCGTGACCAGCCGTTCATCCTCGATGCGCCCCTGAAATCGACCCCACTGGTTCAATGCCTGCTCATTCCTCTGTTGTTGCCGAGCAACCTCGCCGAGCCGGGCTCTCGCTGCCCAAGCGCGTTGATCCGCCTACTCGTAAACGAAGGCCCGGTCCGTCAGGTCGATGGCGGGAAATTCATCCTTTTCGCTCCAGTAATCCTGGGTGTGTTGCCACTCCGGCTTGTCGCCGCGCTTGGGCAGGAGGTGCATCGAACGCATGATGTAACCGGGATTGAAATTCTGCGCATCGATCCACGGCAGCAAGGGCATATCGGCATCTTGCGGGCGCAAGGCTACGGTCACCTTCTTGGCACCGCTCGCGTCCATATGCTTGAGCAGTCGGCAGACGAAATCGGCAACGAGATCGGCGCGCAAGGTCCAGCTCGCCCGGAAGTAGCCGAAAACCCAAGCGAGATTGGGAAGCCCCGTGAACATCGTGCCGCGATAGGTGACCGTATCGGCGAAGCGCAGCGGTCTGCCATCGATCACGAACTCAATGTCACCCAATACGGAGATATTGAAGCCGGTGGCGGCGATGATGATGTCGGCATCGAGCTGCTTGCCAGATTTGAGCAGGATGCCGGCGGCGTTGAAGCGTTCGATCTCGTCGGTGACCACCGCCGCCTTGCCCTTGCCGATGCTATGAAACAGGTCGGCATCGGGAACGAAGGCGATCCGCTGCCGCCAGGGGCGATACCTTGGCGTGAAGTGCGTCTCCACGTCGTATTCGGGTCCCAGCAGATTGCGAATGACGCCGATCAATTCCTTGCTGACGACGTCGGGCTCCTCCCGGCAGCGACGCGTAAACGTCGCCTGATCGAAAAGGATCTTGCGCCGCACGATTTCATGGATCCAGGCCTCCTCGACCTGTAACTGCCGCAGCGTCTCGGCGAGCTCGATGGCATTGCGGCCCGTGATGAAAAACGTTGGCGAGCGCTGCAGCATCGTCAGTTGGGCGCAGTCCTCAGCGATCGCCGGAATGATGGTCGCGGCCGTGGCACCCGAACCGATGACGACCACCTTCTTGTGGGCAAGATCGAGATCCTCCGGCCAAGTCTCGGAGTGAACCAAGCTACCCTCGAAGGCATCCATGCCCGGCCAGGACGGCATGAACCCTTGACGGTGCCGGTAGTAGCCCTGGCACATCCACAGGAAGTTCGCCGTGAACGTCAGGTGCTCGCCCGTATCCTCGCGCGCGGCCGCAATCGTCCACACACAATTGGCGCTCGACCACACCGCTGAGAGGACCTTGTGCCGATAGCGGATGTGGCGGGCGAGGCCATTCTCCTCGATCACTTCCCCCATGTAGGCGAGGATCTCGGCGGCGGTTGCAATGGGCGGACCACGCCACGGCTTGAAGCGATAGCCAAATGTGTGCAAGTCGCTGTCGGAGCGGATGCCGGGATAGCGGTGCGTCCACCAGGTGCCGCCGAAGCTCTCCTCCACATCGAGAAGAACGAAGGATTTGCCGGGGCATTGCTTGCTGAGGTGATAGGCGCCGCCGATTCCAGAGATACCCGCCCCAACAATGAGGACGTCGAAATGCTCGGCCTGGCTTGCGTTCCCGTTTTTCGGCATCGGTTCCCGTTCGTGTTGAGCGTGCGTCCGCGCCGCGAAAGCCTAGGCCTGCGCCATGGCCGCGGACCATGGCGAAGCGGCATCACTGATGCCGATGCATGCGCCGCCTTGTTGCAGCAGCAGGCTGGGGCAGGCAAAATTGATCGGCAGCACACCCCGCTCCACGATCTCGGTATCCCCGTCGGCCAGCAAAGCCTCGAGAATGTCGGGGGCGAGCCGCGCGTCCGCCGTCACCTTTTCGGGGCCCGACACGTCGATCCGCGGCGCATCCGCCGCCGCTTCGGGGCTCATGCCGAAATCGGCGACAAATGACAGGAGCTGCAGCACGGCCGCCATGATGCGCCGGCCGCCGGATGCACCAGCCACGATCCATGGCTTGTCGCAATTGCGCAAAATTACGGGAAACATGTTGGTCAGCGGCCGCTTGCCCGGTGCAATTGAATTCGGTTGGCCTGGACGCGGATCGAACCACATCACCCCGTTGTTCATCAGGATGCCCGTGCTCGGCAGCACCACCCGGCTGCCCATCGAAGACAGCAGCGTCGTGGTGATAGCGACCATGCTCCCGTCCGCGTCGCACGTCGACAGATGCGTGGTGCAGCTTTCCGCGGCCTGCGGCTCGGCGTCCCCCAGCGTGCTCAGCCGTCGTGCATAGGCCGCCTTGAGGGCGCGGGCGAGCGTGACATACCAGTGCGCGTCGGGCTTCTCCGCACGCTTGGCGCCGGCCAGCAACGCCATGACGTCGGCGGCAGTCGGCGCCGCCGTCAGGGGGCCTGTTGTTTGCAGCGTATGTTGGCGCCACGGCAGTTCGCGCGCTGCGAGGACGCGCACTTGGCAAGTGCGCAAATCATCGCTTGAGAGCACCCCGCCCATGGCGCGCACATCGGCAACAAGGTTGGCGGCGATCTCGCCCCGGTAGAAGTCGTGCCAACCCGCCCGCGCCAAGCGCTCGAGGGTCTCGCTCAGCTTGCCAAGCCGGAAATAGCTCAAGGCACCCTGATAGGGCGGCACCGGTGGCAAGCCGTCTCGCAAATAGATGCGCGCACTTTCCTGATAGTTGCGCAAGACCGGCGCCGATACGGCAACCTTGAGGGTTGTGTACCAATCCTGCGGCAGGCCGCGTTTGGCGAGCGCCACGCTCGGCGCGGCAATCTCGGCGAGCGGCAGGCGGCCCCAGCGTCCGTGCATTTCGGCGAGGCCTGCGACCGCCGACGGGATAACGAACGACAGCGGCCCATGAATGTTGGCATCGTTCTCGACCTCGGGCCAGGCGAACAAGTCAGCCGCGATCCGGCCCGTCAACTTGAAGCGGCTAGCCTCGAGCGCCGCCGGTGCGGTTGGCCCGAAATCGACGGTCTCCGCGCGCACCTGCCCTGCCCGGTGCACCAGCGCGTGACCGACGCCTCCAAGCCCCGAATTCCACGGTTCCACCGCGGCCAGGGCCAGCGCCGTGGCGACCGCGGCATCGATGGCGTTGCCGCCGGCATCGAGCACCGCGATGCCTGCCTCGGACGCGTTCTTGCATTGCGATACCACCATGCCGCGCCGCCCCGAGGCCGCCGGCTTGGCCAAACGCCAATGCTGAGTGGTGTGGGATGTGGGCGTGAACTGCAATGGGGTCGAGCCTCAGCCAATTTCCGCAGGATCATACGCCAACCCGGCCGCACCGTAACCGCCGTCGACGTTGAGGATGTGCCCCGTTACCCAAGCGCATTCGTCGGAGGCAAGATAGAGTGCCGCGCCGGCGACGGCTTCGGCCGTGCCATAGGAGTGCGTGGGAATGCGATCGAGATATCCTTGCCTGCGGCTTGGGCCGTGCCGGCTGATGCCGGTTTCGATCGGACCCGGCGCGATCGCGTTCACCATCACGCCATGTTGAGAGAGTTCGACGGCAAGAACCTTGCACATGTGCATCACCGCGGCTTTCGAGCAGCCGTAGGCGATCCCGCCCATGTTGCCGCGCTGCCCCGAAATTGAACCGATCTGAATGATGCGGCCGCCGCCTTGCTCGACCATGTGACGGGCGGCGGTTTGGGCGGTCAAAAAGGAGCCGGTTAGATTGATGCCAAGCACGCGGTGCCAATCCTCGAGGCTCGTGTCGAGCGCGAGCCTGTGCAGGGCGATGCCCGCGTTATTGACGGCAATGTCGATCCTGCCAAACTGCCGCACCGTCTCCCGCACCTGGGCCTCGCACTGCTGAGGATCGCTGACGTCTGCGCGCAGAGACTGGGCGGCCCCGCCCGCCGCGCCGATGGCGCAGGCGGTGGCCGCGGCGCGGTCCCCATCCCGATCCGCACACATCAGGCAGGCCCCTTCCGCCGCGAAGCGTTTGGCGATGGCCGTGCCGAGACCACCACCGGCGCCGGTGACGAGCGCAATCTTCCCCTTCAGTCGCATCGCGGCGCTCCCTTCACTCCTGGGCTAGGCAATTTAGCGGCAGGGCCGCAGTTTTCCATGACCGGGGTGGAGCTGCAAAGCCGAAAGCACACGCCGTTGCCGGCGTGCCAGGGGTTTAGGATCCACCATGCGCCCAGTCCCAGTAGAGCTTGCGTGCCTTCAGCATCATCGGCCCGGGCTGCAGTTCGCGGCCCTCGATTCGATTGATCGCCACCACCTTTGAATTGTTTCCCGTCGAGAAGATTTCGTCGGCCTCCATGAAGTCGGCGACCTTCAGCGTGGTTTCCTCGACTGGGATGCCGGCCGCGCGCAAGAGCTCGATGGTACGCCGCCGCGTGACGCCGGCGAGAAACGTACCATTCAAGGCGGGAGTCTTGACCACCCCGTCCTTCACCATGAAGAGATTGGAGGTCCCCGCCTCGGCGACGTTGCCCAGCATGTCGAGTACCAGGGCATTATCGAAGCCGCGCGATTTCGCCTCCATCACGCAGCGGGCGTTATTTGGATAAAGACAACCGGCCTTGGCGTCGGTCGGCATCGTTTCCATCGACGGTCGGCGGAAAGGCGAGAGCGTGATCGAGAACCCTCGTGGCGGATTCATCGGGGACACGTAAAGGCAGAGCAGGAAGCGCGTGGTCTCCGGGTTCGGCGGGACCGAGGAGCCGCCGACGCCGCCGTCCTCCGCCCAATACATGGGTCGGATATAGATCGCCTCCTTGGAGCGGAAGCGTCGCAAGCCATCCTTGACAAGGCCCATGATCGTTTCCACCGATTGCGTCGGTCTCAGTCCCAGCGCCCGGGCCGATGCGTTGAGGCGCCCGCAATGGCGATCGAGGTCGGGCGTCACTCCCTCAAACGCCCTCGCGCCGTCGAACACCGAGGAGCCCAACCAAAAAGCGTGCGTACGCGGCCCAACCACAAGCACGTTGCCTTCGTGCCAGTCACCATCGAGCCACGTCCAGGTCTCCGACCACTTCGCCATTGTCTGTCACCTCTCCTGCGGTCGCTCCATGAGCCGCCTAGTCATGGCGCAGAAACCGTCCCAACACTAGAGCCGAGCGCTGAGGTTCTTGCCGCCGGCAATGGCCATCTTGCCCGGCATCAACTAAGCTTCAGGCACCGCTGCGGGCGCCGGGCGTTCGCCAAGCGGGGGTGTTGCTCGGCCTGCTGTTGCTCGGGCCAAGTCAAGGAAAGGCGCGCTATGACCAATAAACCCAATCCGCCGTCCGCCGCCCGCGATAAGGTGCGTGCCACGGTGCCAAAATTGATCGAACTCACCGAAAACGTGCTGTTCGGCGATGTCTGGGAGCGGCCTCAACTCTCCAAACGCGACCGCAGCCTCATTACCTGCGCGGCCCTCGTGGCACTCAACCGCACCGAACAGCTCAAGGGCCATCTCGAGCGCGCATTGAACAACGGCGTCACCCCGGAAGAAATCGGCGAATTGCTCACGCATCTTGCCTTCTACGGCGGCTGGCCCGTCGCCATGTCCGGTGCGCTCGTCGCCAAGGAAGTTCTCGAACGGCACAAGAGCTGAGGTTCATTGGCTGTGGCTGGCCTGAGGCAAGAGACAGGCGCGCAAGCATCGTTTGATTGGCAAGGGAGAGATGAGATGGCGCTGTATGAATTGCGTACCTACACGCTCTATGTGGGAAAGATGGCGGAAGCCACCAAGCTCTATCAAGAGCTGGGCTTTCCCGCCCTGCAAAAAGGCGGACACGACAAGAAGCTGATCGGCTACTTCCAAGGCGATACGGGCATGATCAACCAGCTCGTGCACCTTTGGAAATTCGACGACGATGTCGATCGTCGCAAACATTGGGCCGGTGTCTTCGCCAACAAGGATTTCGTCGAGGGCTTCGCGGCTCGCTTTCGACCTCTCGTCATGTCGCAGGAAGTGAAGCTGCTGACGGCCGCCCCCTGGGGTCCGCATCCCTGAGCCTCGGGTTTCGGTAAAAGGCCAGGGCATGCGCCGCCGCCAAATGCATCTGGGGATGTCGATCCGGGGGCTCGGATATCATCCGGCCGCCTGGCGACATCCCGACGTGCCCGCAGACGGAACCTTGAGCTTCGAACACTATCGCCGCAGCGCTCTGGCTGCCGAACGCGGCAAGTGCGACCTCGTCTTTTTTGCCGATGGGATTGGCATTCGCGAACGCGATATTCCGCGCGGCTCGCTGGCGCGCTCGGGGTATGAAATCGTCGAACTGGAGCCCATGACGCTGTTGCCGGCGCTGGCCGTCGTCACCGAGAGGATCGGCCTCGTCACGACCGCCTCGACCACCTACAACGAGCCCTTTCATATTGCCCGCAAATTCGCAACCCTCGACCTGATAAGCCACGGACGTGCAGGCTGGAACGTCGTCACTTCGTGGTCGGAAGCCGAAGCCAGAAACTTCAATCGCGAGCAGCACGTCGACTACGACACGCGCTACCTGCGCGCAGCCGAGTTCGTGGAAGTGGTGAAAGGCTTGTGGGACAGCTGGGAAGAGGATGCCTTCCCCTTCGACAAGCAATCCGGTCGGTTCTTGGATCCCGCCAAAATGCACGTGTTGGACCACAAGGGTGCCTTCTTCTCGGTGCGAGGGCCGTTGAACGTCGGTCCCCTACCGCAGGGCCATCCAATCATCGTCCAGGCCGGCGCCTCCGAACAGGGTCGCGAGCTGGCCGCAGCCACAGCCGACATCATTTATGCCGTACATCCTTCGCAAGCGGGGGCACAGAGCTTTTACGCCGACCTCAAGCAGAGATTGGGCAAGTACGGCCGCGCGGCGGATGACCTGAAAATTCTACCCGCCCTGCGCCCGGTCGTGGGCAAAACCACCAGCGAGGCGCGCGCGAAGTTCGATCAATTGCAGGAGTTACTCGAGCCCCTCGTTGGCTTGGCACGCCTGAACCAAACCTTCGGCGACCTGTCGGGCTATCCGCTCGATGGTCCCGTTCCGCTCGACAAACTCGGGCCGGCAGAACTGCGCAGCATCTCTCAGCAACTCCTCGACCGGGTGCGGCGGCAAAACCCGAGCATCCGCGAGCTCTACCAGGAGGTCGCGGGTATGGGCGGCTTCTGCCTGATCGGAACGCCCTCGGATATCGCCGACGTCATGCAGGCCTGGTTCGAGAACGATGCCTGCGATGGCTTCAATATCACGCCGACCCACCTGCCCGGAGGCTGCGAGGATTTTGTGGAAATGATCACTCCCGAGTTGCAACGCCGTGGGCTCTTCCGCCGGGAATACCAGGGCCGCACCTTGCGCGAGAACCTCGGGCTGATGCGCCCTGTCAACCGATACGTGGCCGCGCGCGGGGCTTGAGCGCCCCATTAAGCGCAATTGCCGCGGGGGCGCGAGATCATCGCGCCCCCGCACTCGAGCCACCGCGGCCCTCGTCCTTCGGATGCAATGGCCGCCCGGCGTCGTGGGCGGACGCTTACGCCCAGGCGCGGTGCTGGCCGTCGTGGTGCTGGCCCCAACGACGAGGGTAGCCCCAAGAAGGGTAGCCGCCCCAGCAGCGCTGGCCCCAATAGCAATGGCGGTGCCGCCAATGACAATCGCGGTGCCAGCCATAGCGATGGCGATGGCTTCGGAAATGGGAGCAACCCCGGTCCCAGGCGTAAGTCACCCGCTCGATCGGAGCGGCCTCCGGCCCGCGGGCAGCCGATGCACCCATGCCGGGCGCCGCTTCGACGACGCCAATGGCGAGGCCGAAGGCCACAACGGTTGCCGCCGCGGCCGCAACCAACTTGGTCTGCATTGAGATCTCCAGGCTTCGAAGGTTTGCGGAACGACGACCCTGCGCGCGAGGATCAGCGTGCTGGCCGCCTGGGCGCAAAGCGCCCTCAGTTGGGCAGCAACACGCTGTCGATGACGTGAATGACGCCGTTCGACTGCATCACGTTGGCAATCGTCACCCTAGCGCTGCGACCCTTCGCATCCCTCAGCAGCAGATTGCCATCCTGCAGGTACGCCCAGAGTTTGCCGCCGCCGACGGTCGTGATTTCGTGCTTGCCGCCGTCGGTCTCGATCATGCTGGCAATGGCATTTCTCAGCGCCTTCTTGGGCACCACGTGATAGGTCAGGAGCGAGGTCAGCTTGCCCTTGTTCTCAGGCTGCAGAAGCGCATCGACCGTACCCGCTGGCAGCTTGGCAAACGCCGCATTGGTTGGCGCGAATACCGTGAAGGGGCCGGGACCCGACAGGGTCTCAACGAGCCCTGCGGCTTTGACCGCGGCGACCAAAGTGGTGTGATCCCTCGAGTTCAGCGCGTTCTGCACAATGTTTCGGGAGGGATACATCGCCGCGCCTCCGACCATGACGGTTCGCTCGGGTGCCGCGGGCGCCGGCTCGATGAGGCCCACGATCAGACCCAATGCGAGCAGCGAGGCGCCAAGGGCGATGGATTGATTTTGCTTGCTGGCTTTCATGCGAGACAACCTCCAGTTTCGTTTCTGCTCATGCGTGCGAGCGCTGGAGGTACGCAGGCTTCGGCCGCGGGTTGCGGCACCCACCAGTTCACGTTTTCTTGTGAGCCCTGGGTCAGCCGGCCGTCCTGATCAGTCTGGCGTGAAAGGCTGGGCCGGTCGGACGCCCGGTCGGCGAGCCGCCCGCCGGCTCGAGACTGATACCGAAGGTTGCCCGCTCGACGCTGGCGCGATCGAAGCGCGCAAGCGGCCGCTGCGTGACGGCGCCCGGCGTTTCGATCAGGCCGAGCGACTGCGGCACCCCGCCCTGGTTCTCCGTGGCGATCCAGAGTTGATAACTCTTGCCCGCGGTCGACCCGGCGGCTACCGGCCGCACATTGAGCACGCGGGTGTCGAGATCGACGGTGAGTAGGAAGGCCGGCGAGGCGTCGTCCTTTTGCAACACGGCGACGTAGGTCGCTCCCGCTGGACGCGGCGATAGCTCGCGCACGGCGATCGCCAACAGCAAGCAGGCGGCCAGCGCAGAGGCGGCGATGGCCGCTCGCCGCCAGCGCAGGGCGTAGCGCTCGAGCGCCAGACGCGGCGCAAGTTGTGCCACCGGCAGCATAGCCGCAACTTTTCCCTGCAGCGGGCTCGGGGCCTCGACCGGTGCGACGGCATCGGCAAGGGGCTGAAGGCGCGCTTCCCAGGCCACAATGGCGGCCTCCAGGGCGGGATTGCGCCGGCGCGCGGCATCCGCGGCGGCCCTTTCCGCGGCATCGAGGGTGCCCAGCACATACTCGCCGGCAAGGACATCGATCTCATCACGCTCGGTCATGGCCAAGACAATCCCGCAACTGCAAAAGGCTGCGCCGCAGCCAGGATTTGATCGTCGCCGGCGGGCGGGAAAAGCGCTGCCCGAGGGCCTCTCGGCTCATGCCTTCGCGATACGCGAGCAGCACCAGCTCCCGCCGGTTGCTGTCGAGAGCCTCGAGACATCCATTGAGACGCGCGAGCTCTTGGCTCTTCGCCACCCGATCCAACGGGTGCTCCTCCTCGCCGGACATGCTCATGACCTCAGGGGTGTCCTCGATCGAAATGGGGCTCTTGCGTCGCACCTCGTCGAGGGCTCGGTTGCGTGCGATTGCCACCATCCATGTGATGGGCGCGCCTTTCGCCGCATCGTAGTAGGCGGCCCGTTCCCAGATCTGGACGTAGACCTCCTGCAAAATCTCATCGGCAATATCGCGCCGGCGCAAGATGCGCAGGATGATGCCGTAGAGTTTCGCCGAGGTTGCCGCATAGAGGGCCGAGAACGCCGTGCGATCCTCAGCGGCGGTGCGTTCAAGGAGCAAGACCAGGCTCGGTGCCGCCGGGCGCACCGCCGCCAACCGGGAAAGCCCCCGCACGGGGGCACGCGCCACTTCAGCTCGCGCTACCATCGCCATCCTCCCGGCGTGCCGAGCCAAGGCTCGCGCCAACGGCGGCTCGCGGGCAGGACCCACAAGGCGTGCCGATTTGGCTTGGTACGGCTGGGCTTGGATGTCGGATCGGCGTTCGCCGCCTTCTAAAACACGGGATCGTTTCAAAATCGCGTTACCTGGCAGGCGGCAGGCGCGGCAGCCGCGCGCCGCCGCAGGCTGGCTTTAGCTTGGCCGCGGCCGGCCGTGGCCGCGCCAGGCCGGCGCAAGGGAAGGGTTGTGCCGCGCCGGACCGCCGCCGCGGCATTTTTTTTCACCCGGGCGTCTGCTCGGCTTGGGTGGTCGCTCTCTATCATGGCTTTCCCTGCGCCTTGGTCGTGGGCCGAACCGACCTCTGGGCTCGGCCGTGTTAGGCGGAGCTCGGCTAGTTCCCCACACGACTAGCCCCTACGCCCCTGCTGGGCCCCCTCCCGCTCCACGGGCTCGGGCCCTTTTTTCCGCCGGGCGCCGCCGCTGGCGCAGGCGAGGACCTCGGGATTTGTCCCGCGCGCGGCCAGCCGATCGACGTTCTGCCGGCGCTCACGCCGCCTTGCCAACTCGCGCGGCGCGCGTTCACGCCACCGCATCATGCCTCGCTAGCCGCACACCCGCCGCATCGAAGAGGTGGATGGCATGACGGTCGAGCAGCAGGGCTCGCCGTTCCCCGAGCGCGGCATCGGGATCGGGTCCCAGACGCGCCAAGAGCTCGCTCGCAACGCCTGGGATGCGCGCGCTTACAATGCTCTCGGCGCCCAGCGCCTCGATCTGCACGATCTCCGCCTCGATGCTGGCAAATCGGCCGCCCTGCGCGGCGTTCGCCGCCGTGGCAATGTTCTCGGGACGAATGCCCAGCGTGACCTCGCTTCCCGCCGTCAAGGCAGGGTATCGCGGCGCCGCGAGCTCGAGGGAGTGCTGGCCGAGTTCGACCAGCAGGGGGCCATTGGCTTTTCTGACCCGGGCCGGCAGCAGATTCATCGGCGGATTGCCGAGAAAGGAGGCGACGAAGGTGTTGGCCGGGCGCTTGTAGACCTCGAGCGGCGCACCAACTTGCACGATGCGTCCGCCGTTCATGATGCAGATGCGCTGACCGAGGGTCATCGCCTCGACCTGATCGTGCGTCACATAAATCATGGTGGCGCCCAGCCGCCGGTGCAGCTTACCGATTTCGCCGCGCGTGGAGACGCGCAACGAGGCGTCGAGGTTCGAGAGCGGCTCGTCGAACAGAAACACCTTGGGGTCGCGGACGATCGCCCGACCAAGTGCGACCCGCTGGCGTTGTCCCCCGGAGAGCGCGTGCGGCTTGCGATCGAGCAGTCCGGCAAGCCCCAGGGTGTCGGCGACGGCGGCAACGCGACGCGCGATTTCGGCGCGCTCGACCGAGCGGCGTTTCAATCCAAATGCCAGATTGTCCGCCACGCTCATGTGCGGATAAAGCGCATAGGACTGAAACACCATGGCGATGTCGCGGTCCTTGGCCGGCACGTTGTTGACGACGCGCCCGTCGATTGAAAGCGTGCCCGAAGAGATCGGCTCGAGACCTGCGATCATGCGCAGCGTTGTGGTCTTGCCGCAGCCTGAGGGGCCCAGCAGCACCATGAATTCACCGTGCCGTACCTCAAGGGAGACGGCATCGGCGGCGGGTACCTGCCCGCGCTCGTAGAATTTGGTGAGCTTGTCCAGGGTGACGATCGACATCAGTGCCTTCTCATTTCACGGCTCCCGCGGTCATGCCCTGAATCAGCCGCTCGGAAAAAAAGGCATAGATCACGACCACGGGAATAATGGCGATCATCAGGCCGGTAGCGATCATGCCGACGTCTTCCTGCGTGTCGCCGATGAAGCGCTGGATACCCAAGGGCAGCGTGCGGTTTGCCTCCTCGGTGATCAACACCACGGCGTAGAGAAACTCGTTCCATAGCAAAATGAAGTTGAGGATCACCGTCGTAGCGACGGCGGGCAGCGCGATCGGCAAGCTCACGCGCCAGAAGATTTCCCAGTCCGAGTAGCCGTCGATGCGCGCCGCATCGAATAGATCGGAGGGGATGCGCGCAAAGAAGCTTTCCAGGATGTAAATGGTCAACGGCAGTTGAATAGCGACATAGACCAGCGTCAGGCCGAGCTTGCTATTGTAAAGGCCGTACTGCACCAGAATCTGAAACAGCGAAATGATCGTGATTTGCGGGGGGAAGATGATGGTGGAGAAGAGGACGAAATAGATCAGCCGATTGAGGCGAAACCGGTAGCGCGCCAGGCAATGCGCCGCCATCGAGCCGACAAGGGTGAGAATGACGACGGCGCTGACCACCACCTGCGTCGAGTTGGTGAAATAGACCCCGTAATTGGAGGTGAACCAGGCCTCGGCGAATTTGTCCCAGTGCGCCGGGTTGGGTGGCGCGAAATGATTGCGATGGATTTCAGTGGTCGTACGCAGTGACAGCATGGCGGCCCATACGAAGGGGCCCGCGGCAAACGCCGTGTAGAGACAGAGTACCAGCAGTAGCGCGGCGCGCTTCGCGGCTGCCATAGTCACCTCAATACTCGAGCTTCTCGCGCAGCCGGAACAACCAGGTGAGTGCTAGGACAGCCGCGAGCACGATCACAAACCAGAGTGCCGCGATAGTGGAGGGATAGCCGAGATCAAAGGTGGTCCACTCGAAGGCCCGTTTGTAGACGTAGGTCGAGACCGTTTCGGTCGCCCACAGCGGGTTGCCCTTGGTGGTGATCCAAACGAGGTCGAAGATCTTCATCTTGCCGATGAAGGAAAGCACGACGAGGTTGAGCAGGGTGGCCCGGAGCAGAGGCAAGATGACGTAGACGAGCTTGCCGCCCCAACCGCAATTGTCGAGCTCCGCCGCCTCAAGCACTTCGCGAGGCAGCGAGTGCAGGGCGGCCAGCAGGACGACCATATTGAAACCGACCCACATCCAGCTGGTGACGAAGATGAGGGACGGCAGAGCGGTTTTGGGATCGCCGAGCCAGGCCTTTGCCCAGCTTGCAAGTCCCAGCGCGCGCAAGGCCACGTTCACGGGACCCCAATCGAAATTGTAGATCCAGAGCCATAGGATACCCACCACCACATAGGACATGAGGACCGGCGTGAACCAAGCGATGCGGAAGAAGCGCGCGCCAGGCACCTTGGCGTAAAGGGCCAGCGCCAGCAGCAGGGCAATGGAAACTTCGATCAGTGGCGACGTGCACGCCCAGGTGATCGTGTTGCGCACGGACCTCCAGAAGATGTCGTCGCGCATGAGCTCGGCATAGTTGGCGAGACCTACCGCCTCATCGGCGCGTGGCAGCACCTTGTGGAAGCTGTTCCAGATGGTACGCACGGCGGGATAGGCCGTGAACGCGGCGTAAATTAAAAGCGACGGCAGCAAGAACACGCCAATGGTGCCCCAGGGCGTGCTGCAGACACTTGCCCCCGACGTCTGCTGCTGGCCGACCGGCATGGTGCCCTGCTGCATAGAAAAACGGCTCGGCAGTCGTCGACCAGCGCGACAGGCTCAGTACGCCGCCGTCATTTGCTTGACGGCGTCCTCGACGCTGATCGTGCCCGCCGGGAAGGCGTTGTTCATCACCTGGATGAACACCTCCTTGGGTTTGCCGGTCATGACCTGGATGGGAATGCCGAAGTAGTACTTAGCCCCGGCATTGGTGGTGGCAATCATTTTGAAGTAATCGGCTGCCTGTGGCCCCGTCAGCTTCGCCGGGTCACTCTTGATCCCGGTCTGCACCTGCACGTTATCGAGCCAGCGGTTGCCCATTTCGAAAGAGGCAAAGGAGTTAAAAAAGGCCAGCACCTCTTTGGCATGCTTGGTAGCGGCGTTGCCGACATAGCTGCCGCCGATGGCGATCGAGCGGCACTCGTTGCACACCGCCCCGGGGACGGACGGGAATTTCATGATCCCGAGCGGGAAGTCCTTGGGCTGGCCGCCTTTGTCCGGCGGGTTGAAGGCGCGGGAGGTGTACCAGCTGCCGTTGAGGAAGGTCAGGGCGCCGGGATTGGTGTGAAAATAAATGTGCGCCTCGGCGAGTTTCAGCGTCGTAAATGTCGTGGGCAGCAGACCCGCCTCGGTCAGGCCGGCCAACCATTTCAACGTCTCCACCACGCGCGGATCGCTCCAGGCGAGCTTGCCGCGCATCAGTGCGCCATAGTCCTCGAGGCCGAGTTTCTTGAGGAGCGCCTCGTGCACGAGGTGCGCACCCGGATAGGGACGATCGCCGACGCCAAGGGCCATCGGCGTAATGCCCTTGGCTTTCGCTTTCTTGATCATGTCGAGAAAGGCATCCGGGGCGAGCTGGAGGTTGGCAGGCACCGCGATGCCGAGTTCGGCCATCACCTTCTTGTTGTAGTAAAGTTCGACCGTCCAGGCCTCCAGGGGCAGTCCGTAGGGTTTGCCCTTATAGCTCCAAGCCTCTTTGGCCCACGGCTCGACGGCGGACCAGTTCAAGTCGGAGAGATCGAGCAGAAAGCCGTTCTCCATGTACTCGACCTGATCCGGTTCGGCGTAGAAGATATCCGGGGCCTGGCCCGCGCGCAGTGCCGTCTTAAGGCCCGCATAGAGCGCGGTCTTCTCATACCAGGTCTGCTTGATCTTGATGCCGGGGTTTTTGGCCTCGAATTGCTTGATCGCCTCCTCGACGAATGTCCGTTTCGGCATCTCCGCCGCCCAGTGGCTCCAAAACGTGAGCTCCTTGGACTGCTGTGCCTCGGCAGGACCCGCCACACAGGCGGCCAAACCGGCGATGGCGATCAGCGTGAGTTTCTGGCTGGGCATCGACTTCCTCCCCTGCCTGAGGCCCGGCGGCGACTTGATGGCCGGTCTTGTCCCGCGTCGGGGACGGCGCTCAGGGTGGGCGAGAGGCTAGGGGGCACCCCGCAAGGCGTCAACTGGCAGCGACGCACGCAAAATCAGCCTTTGGCTGGCAGGCGACGGATGCTGCTCCGGGTCGGCGCCGGCACTTAGGCGACGCTGGCCGCACGCAAGTGGCAGGCGGCGAAGTGACCGGGCGCAACCTCGCGCATGGCCGGTGGCTCGCTGCGGCAGCGCGCGAACGCGTAGGGACAACGGGGATGGAAGTGACACCCGGAGGGCGGACTGATCGGGCTTGGCACGTCGCCCTGCAGGACGATGCGTTGCGAGATCGCCGCCGGCTCTGGCACGGGCACCGCCGAAAGCAGGGCTTCCGTGTAGGGGTGCTGGGGATTGGCGAAGAGTGAGCGCTTGTCGGCCAGCTCGACGATGCGACCCAGGTACATGACCGCGACACGGTGCGAAATATGCTCCACGACCGCCAGATCATGGGCAATAAAGACGTAAGCCAGGCCGAAATTCTTCTGCAGGTCGGCAAGCAAATTGATCACCTGCGCTTGAACGGACACGTCCAGCGCCGACACTGGCTCATCGCAGACGATCACATTCGGCTTGAGGGCCAGGGCGCGGGCGATCACCAGGCGTTGGCGCTGCCCGCCGGAGAATTCGTGCGGGAAGCGCACCATCTGGTCTCGCCGCAAGCCCACCTTTTCGAACAGCTCGGCGACGCGGGCCTCGATCTCGGGCCCCGCCAGACGCTCGAAATTGCGCAGCGGCTCCGCGACGATGTCCTTGGCGCGCTGGCGCGGATTTAGCGAGGAGTAGGGATCCTGGAACACCACCTGCAGGCGGTTGCGCCGTTGCCGCATGGCGCCACGAGCAAGGCCGTCGATGCGTTCGCCATTCAGGTAGACTTCGCCCGCCGTCGGCTCGATCAGCTTCAGGATCATTTTGCCGGCGGTCGATTTGCCGCAACCGGATTCCCCGACCAGACCCAAGGTTTCGCCCGGGTTGAGCGCGAAGGATATGCCGTCGACGGCATAGACCGTGCCGACCCGCCGGCCGAACAGGCCGCGCCGGACGGGGAAGTGCTTTTTGAGGTCGCGCACCTCGAGCACGGGGGTGGGGGTCCGCGTCATGCCGGCAGCTCCGCGAGCCGGTCGGCTTCCCAGCAGGCGACCCAGTGGCCGGCCGTCTTCTCCTCGAGCGGGGGATAGCTTTGCCGGCAGCGCTCCAGGGCATGCGCGCAGCGCGGCGCGAAAATGCACCCCTCAATCGTCTCTTTCAGCGAAGGCACCACGCCAGGGATTTCGGCGAGCCGCGCCGGCGCCCGGTCAGTCAAAGACGAGCCCAAGCGCGGCACCGAGCGCAGCAACGCGCGCGTATAGGGATGGCGCGGGCGCTGGAACAAGGCCGTGACGGGTGCCTCCTCGACCTTGCGCCCGCCATACATGACCACCACCCGTTGCGCCATCTCGGCCACCAGGCCGAGGCTATGCGTAATCAGGATGATGGCGGTTCCCGTCTTGGCCTTGAGCTGGCGCATGAGATTGAGGATCTGCGCCTGCACGGTGACGTCCAATGCCGTGGTGGGCTCGTCCGCTATCAAGAGCTTCGGGTCGCAAGCAAGCGCCATGGCGATCATCACGCGTTGCCGCATGCCGCCGGAAAATTCGTGCGGATACTGTCGCATGCGCTGGGCGGGTTCGGGAATTCCGACCAGACGCAGCATTTCGACGGCGCGCTGCTCGGCGTCCCGTTGGCTCATGGCGCGGTGCAGCGTGAGCGTTTCGCTGATTTGCCGGCCGATACTGAGCACGGGATTGAGGGACGTCATCGGCTCCTGGAAGATCATCGAAATCTCATTGCCGCGGATGGCGCGCATCTTGCGCTCCGGCAACTGAAGCAGGTCCTGACCGAGAAAGCGAATGCGACCGTCGACGATGCGGCCAGGCGGGGACGCAATCAGGCGCAGCACGGAGAGCGAGGTGACGCTCTTGCCGCAGCCGGATTCCCCGACCAGCGCCAGCGTCTCGCCGGGCATGACCGCAAAGGATACGCCGTCAACGGCGCGCACAATGCCATCCCGCGTGAAGAAGTGCGTCCTCAGGTCTTCGATCTCGAGCAGCGGAACGAGCCCAGCCATAGCCTTACATGTTGCGAGCAAGGCGCGGGTCGAGCGCGTCGCGCATACCGTCACCCAGAAGATTGACCGACAGGACCGCCAAGGCGAGAAAGAGGCCGGGAAAGAAGATCAGGTAGTTGGCGAGCTGAAACAAAGCACGACCTTCGGCCATGATGTTTCCCCAGCTCGGAATATTCAGCGGAGTTCCGGCGCCAAGAAAGGACAAAATGGCCTCCGTCAGCATGGCGGAGGCACAGATGTAAGTGCCTTGCACCAGTAATGGTGCGATCGTGTTGGGCAGGATGTGGCGCAGCAGGATCAGGGGCGTGCGCGTGCCGCTGGCAATGGCTGCGTCGACGTAGGCCTGTTCGCGCAGGCTGAGCACGAGGCCGCGAACGAGGCGCACCACG
>Ga0075423_10000274_pt1 | contig 39329 bp, 37 predicted proteins | sample SoiMethybrSBSTD2_FD_80114 | JGI IMG/M metagenome (GOLD analysis project Ga0075423, IMG submission 80114) | Bulk soil microbial communities from a Populus tree surrounding site in Tennessee, USA - Soil MetaG P. TD hybrid SBSTD2 | ecosystem: Environmental > Terrestrial > Soil > Tree plantation...
ACCCTTACCAGCCTTGCGGCGGCGGTATGTTTCTGTGGCACTTTCCGTGGGGTCGCCCCCCCTGGCCGTTAGCCAGCACCCTGCCCTGCGGAGCCCGGACTTTCCTCCCGCCGTGTTGCCACGGCCGGCGACCGTCCGATCTTCTCTGGCGCGTCCTTGAGTATAGCGCCCCGTCGCAGCTCCGCCCCGGGCGCCGCTCACGTCGCGACCAGCGCAAAATGACGACTGTCCCATCGCCACACGGGTGTCCCGGGGCCGAGGTGCACGCCGCCCAGCCACCGATCGAGCGGCGTCAGGGTGAGCCGATCGACGCGCCCCGCAAGCACCTCGACCGCGGCGGCCGTTCGCGAAATCCGCCAGTGCTGAAACGACTGCTCGCGATCAGCGATCAAGATGAGCGGTGTGGGCCCAGCCGCGAGATCGGCGAGCATCGCCGCAAACTGAACATCGCCGAGGCCGAGCTCGTTCAGCGGGGGGATGCTCGTCACGCGGCGGAACAGCGCGCCGAAGTCGATCGGCTCGTCCAGCGTGGCGAGCGTCGCGTGCTCGACCTCATCGAGGCCGTGGATCGCTGAGGGAAAGCGGCCGCAGTGCAGGTGGATGGCCGAGCGTGCAAACGGCAGGATCGGCTCGTATCGTGCGAAAGCAGTCGGATCCGGCGCGGCATAGGCTCGCCAGAGCGCGTGCGCATCGCGGAGTTCGTCGAGACTCAAGTGCTCTCGGCGCTCGAACAGTGCAGGAAAGTGGCCAGAGTCCAGCGTGCCGAGGCCGCGGAAATCGGCGTCGAGGGCCGGGAAGACGAGCGAGAGGCGTGGGACGTCCAGGCGCGTCAGCACGAACCAGAGATTGAGGGAGCAGAAGAGATCGCGCTCGAACCAGAGGACGACTTCGTCGTGCTCCTTGGCGCGTGACAGCATCGCGATCCCTTCGCGCCAGCGTCGCGCGTAAGCGTCGGCACTCACACCGAGGCGTGGCGCGAGCCATGCGGCACGCGTGTCGGCGTCCGCCTCGGCCGGCCCTTCCATCAGGATGTCGCGCCAGACCGCGCGCTCGCCGGGCAGCGTATCGGGAAAAACGGCGGCGGTAGCATCGCCGTTCAACAGGTGCAGCACGCGATCATTCTACAGAACGAGAGCTCGGCAGGCTCGAGCGGCGTCTACTGGCCGAACATTTCCTTGAAGAACTTCCGAACGGGACCGGGCTCCTCGACGACGACGACGGCCTTGGCGACACGCGCGGTGGCCGGTGGCCGTGGGCCCATCGAAATTCGAAAATCCGAGCGCTGACCCGCGTGCACTTCGATGTGTCGGACTTCCGGGAGAAAGCCGGGGTGCGTGACGCGCACGCGGTAACGCCCCTCGTTGAGGCGTCGCGAGAGCCGGCCATCTTCGAGGCTCGCCGTCGTCACGATCGCGTCCTGCGGCGTGAAAATCTCCACGGTCGCCTGCGGCAGCGGCTTGTTGGAACGAACGTCCTGCACGATGGCGGAGATCTCGCCCTGGTGTGTCGCCGTCGCTCCCACGAGGCCGCTGAACGACAGGAAACCGCCGCCGATCGTGAGCAGACCGGCGAGAATGCCGACGACGGTCTGCACGGTAGAAAGCGGCTGCCGAAGCACCACGGCGAGCCAGGGTGCGGGCGTTGGCGCAGTTTCGGCGACGGTAGTTGTGTCGTTTTCAGCCACGCCACGAGACTCGGCAAGGATCGGGCCAGCGCTCGGCCGCGCTAAACAGTTGTTATCGCGGCGCTGAATCGTGCGAGCGTGTCGAGGCGGTGAGGCAGAACGGCAAGGCACTGACCAGGACTGTCGGCGCGATGATCAGCGACTGACCAGCGTCGCAATGGCGCCGCGCGCGAGCGCGTCCACACGCTCGTTTCCGACGTCGCCGCTGTGGCCCTTCACCTTGTGCCAGAGGACGTCGTGCCGTCGCGTCTGGACGATGAGCCGCTCCCACAAATCCCGGTTGGCGACCGACTGCCGAGCCGCTCCGAGCCATCCATTCGCTTCCCAGCGCGCCCACCACCGGTCCCGAAAGCAGTTCATGACGTACGACGAATCCGTAAACAGGTGCACCGTGCGATGGCCGGCGATGGCGGCCAGACCTTCGATCGCCGCCATGAGCTCCATCCGCTGATTCGTGGTGTGGGCCTCGGCGCCGCTGACGATCCGTTCGGCGCCGTCGTCAAGGATGAGCGCCGCCCAGCCGCCCGGCCCGGGATTGCCGGAGCAGGCGCCGTCGGTGTAGAGCGTTACTCCTGCCAGTAGAGGTACCGGCCGCAGCTCTCGCACACCATGAGCCCGGTCGCCGCGCGGAGCTCCTGCATCGCCTGGGGTCGGATGCCGACCCGGCAGCCGCCGCATACGGCGGCCGACGTGACGGCGGCGACGGCGACGCCACCGCGCGCCTTGAGGATGCGGTCGTAGCTGGCAAGCAGGCCCGGCGGCAGCTCCTTGGCTTGGGTCGCGCGCTGCGCCCGCAGCGTGGCGAGCTCCTGCTCGACGGCGGCCAGCTTCTTGCGGATCACCTCCTCGTCTTGTCGCGCTTGCTCCTCGCGCGTCTTGAATCGCTGCTCCGCGTCCTTGATGTCGACGGCCAGGCGCTCCTGCATCTCCATGAGGCCGAGGATGTCCTCTTCGGTCTTGGCCTTCTCCTGTTTCGCTTCCTCGATCTCGAGCAGGACCGCGGAGTACTCTTTGTTCGTCTTCACCTCGTACAGCTTGGCCTCGAGCTTCTGGCGCTTGACGTTGGCGACCTCGAGATCCTTTTCCCTGGTGCGCAGGTCTTTGCGCGTCGTGTCGACCTTGGCCTTGATGGTCTCGACGGCTTTCTTGGCCTCCGCAAGCGTCGCCTCGAGCATCTCGATCTGTCGCGGCAGGCGCGCGGCCTCCGCCTCGAGCCCGTGAATGCGGGCGTCGAAGCCCTGAAGATCTATGAGCGTCTGGAGCTGTGCGTCCACGATGTCTCCATGATGAATACGGTTGGCTGCTCCAATTGTTGCGTCGGAACGGTGGGCCCACCTGGATTCGAACCAAGACCTGACCGGTTATGAGCCGGGCGCTCTGCCGTTGAGCTATGGGCCCGCGAGGCGAACGCGTTCATCCCTCGAGGAAGCTCCGCAGTTTCTTCGAGCGCGACGGGTGGCGCAGCTTGCGCAGCGCCTTGGCCTCGATCTGGCGGATGCGCTCGCGGGTGACGGCGAAATCCTGCCCGACCTCTTCCAGCGTGTGCTCGCAGCCGTCAGAGAGCCCAAAGCGCAACCGGAGCACCTTCTCCTCGCGTGGCGTGAGCGTGTTGAGCACCTTGTTCGTCTGCTCGCGCAGCGAGAGGCCGATGATCGAATCAACGGGCGAGACGACCTGTTTGTCCTCGATGAAATCGCCGAGATGGCTGTCTTCCTCTTCACCGATCGGCGTCTCCAGCGAGATGGGCTCCTGGGCGATCTTCAGCACCTTGCGGACCTTGTCGACCGGGACTTCCATCTTCGTGGCGATCTCTTCGGGCGTAGGCTCACGTCCGAGCTCCTGCACCAGCTGCCGCGACGTCCGAATGAGCTTGTTGATCGTCTCGATCATGTGGACGGGAATGCGGATCGTGCGCGCCTGATCCGCGATGGCGCGCGTGATCGCCTGGCGGATCCACCACGTCGCGTACGTCGAGAACTTGTAGCCGCGCCGGTACTCGAACTTGTCGACCGCCTTCATCAGGCCGATGTTGCCTTCCTGAATCAGATCCAGGAATTGAAGACCACGGTTGGTGTACTTCTTGGCGATCGAGATCACCAGTCGCAGGTTCGCCTCGACCATCTCCTTTTTGGCGATGGCGGCCTTGTGCTGGCCCTGCTTGATGACCGTCATCACCCGCTTGATCTCGTCGGCCCTGGTATTGGCGCGGGCCTCGGCCGCCTTGATCTCCTGCTGGGCCACCCAAATCTGTTGCTGCTTGGGACTCTGGAACTTCTTGGCGGCCTTCAGATGCAGGTCGGAGGTGCCGTTGACCGCCGGTGCGGCCGCCGGGTCGCGGAACGACACGTAGATGAGATTCTGCACCTCCTCGGGCGACGGCCGGCGGCCGTTCGTCCAGAGGTGGATGACGCGCTCCGCGCGCTCGATGTCGTCGAGCAAATCGCGCAGGCGTTGGACGAGACCGCGTCGCGCGGGATCACTGTCCTCGCGATCGATGATCTGATTGCCGATGTTCAGCGCGCGCAGCTTCTCGAGCACCTTGCGGTTGCGGTCCATCACCTGCGTTTCGAGCTTCTTCCACGCGGGCTCTTTGACCTTACCCTTCGTCTTGCGGTGCGCCGTCTTGGCGCCGCCGCTCTTGGCCTTGAGCTTGCGCGCCTTGTCTGCGATCAGATCGCGCTCGCGCAGCATTCGCTCGACGGCGCCGAACGCGTTCACCACCGTGCGGGTGAGATCCGCTTCCTTTTCCTCGGTGAATTCCTCTTCGTTGACGTCGACGACTTCCTTGATCGAAATGTCGCCGTTACGCAGCAGCTCGCGCAGCTCACGGAAGCGCTCGAGTGCCAGATTGGTGCTGAGAATGGCCACCGTCACCTGGTTCTTGCCCTCTTCGATGCGCTTGGCGAGCGCGATCTCGCCTTCACGCGTGAGCAGGGCCACGCGTCCCATCTCCCGCAGATAGAGCCGGACGGGATCTTCGGTTCGGCCGACGGGGCCCGGCGTGAGGTCGATCGGCTCGGCGGGTCCGTCGTCGTCGTCGTCGGCCACGGCCTGCTGGCGCTCGCGGCCAACCTCGGATGGCAGGCGGCCGGCCTTGGCGGAGTCCACCACCTCGATGTCCATCGCGCCGAACATCATCATGATGTCGTCGAGCTGATCGAGCGACACGATGTCCGACGGCAGGGCGTCATTCACCTCGTCGTAGGTGAGGAAGCCCTTCTGCTTGCCCATCGAGATGAGCCGGTCGAGCTCCTCCAGCTTGGGTTCTTCAGTCATGCGCTTGAACTCCTTGCGGGCCTTCGGGGCCCATGGGATGCGGAAGGCCGACAGCGCGCTCGACGACCTGCGCGCTACCGCCTTGATACTCGTACACGCGGGCGCTGTCCTGCTGCGCGGCGAGCAGATCGTCCTCGAGCGAGGCGTGCGCCCCCTCAGACGACTGCGTCTCGGCGATCGAGCGACTAAGCTCCCGCACGCGCCGCCGCCGCTCGAGAAATTCCAAACGTCGGCGGAACTGATCGATACTCGCGGGCCCGTCCGGCAGCGTCGCGTCTTCGACCATGAGCGCGGCGAGCATGTGGCGTGCCGCCGCGCTCGGCAGCTCGGCGAGCAGCGCGGTCGCCTCGACGTCCGGGAGTCGCTTGAGGGTGTCGACGATCTCCCGCAGAGCGGGCTGCGCGACGTCGGACGCGTCCAGCAGGGGAAGGAGGATTGTGCGCGCCTGCCGATCCACGAGCAGCAGCGTGACGAGTCGCGTGACGAGCTTCTTGTCGTCCGCGACCGCCGCGGTGGTGGCGACGCCGACGGGCGCCGGCGGCTTGCGCAGCGAGGCCTGCAGCCGCTGCGCCTCGAACCACAGCTGCGTGGCGTCGACGCCGAGGCGGAGGGCGGCCTCCCGAGACAGGGCCGCGGCTTCGTCGGCATCACTGACCTTTGACAGCATCAAGGCCACACGCGCGAACGCGTTCGTGCGTGCGCGCGGGCCGCTGCCGTCACCCTCACGAATGGTCCGCTCGAGCGCATAGGACAAGAGGCTGCGTGCGGTCGCGATGCGTTCGGCGAAGGCGTCGGCGCCCTCGGCGCGCAGGAACGTATCGGGGTCGTGGCCGGCGGGCAGCAAGGCCACTTTCACCCGCAGCGCACCGCCGCTGTCGAACCCGCCGGATCGGTTCACGGCCCACGCGAAGCCACCGCCGGTTGGCTCCAGCAGCTCCTCGGCTCGCGCTGCGGCCTTCTGGCCGGCGGCGTCGGCATCGAAGAACGTCACAACCTCGTCGCAGTAGCGGCGCAGCAGCGCCAGCTGGGCCGGCGTGAACGCGGTGCCGAGCGCCGCGACCGTCTCGGTGAAGCCGTGCTGATGGGCCATGAGGCAGTCCACGTAGCCCTCGACGATCAGCGCGCGGTTCTTGGTGCGCATGGCCTCGCGTGCGACGTCGGCGGCGTAGAGCAGATTGCCCTTGGTATAGAGCGGCGTCTCGGGGGAGTTCAGATATTTCGGCTGCTCGTCTCCGAAGGCGCGGCCTCCGAACGCGACCACGCGCGACTGCAGATCGCGAATCGTGAACAGCAGGCGGTTCCGAAACCGATCGTACGAGCCGCCGCGGTTTTCTCGCGGCACGGCCAGGCCAGCCGCGACGAGCGTGTCCTCGCCGATCTTCTGCGACTTCATGAAATCGGCCAGCCGGTCCCAGCCGTCGGGCGCATAGCCGAGGCCGAAGCGTTTGGCGACCTCAGGGTCGATCCCGCGTTCGGCGAGATACTTTTGCGCCCGGTCACCGGCCGGCTTCCACAGCGTTTCGGCGTAGAAGTGCGCGGCCAGATCCATCACACGGAACAGCTCTTCGCGTCCCGAATCGCCGGGCTGCCCGCCGTGTTCTTCTGGCAGGGCGACGCCGGCCGTCTTGGCGAGCGCGCGGACCGCTTCGGGGAACGACAGCCGATCCTGGCGCATGAGAAAGCCGAAGACGTCGCCGCCGACTCCACATCCGAAGCAGTGGAAGATACCCTTCTTGGGATTCACCATGAACGAGGGCGTCTTCTCGCCGTGGAACGGACAGAGCCCCTTCCAGTTCGCACCGGCCTTGCGGAGGTTCACGAAGCGACCGACGAAGTCCACGATGTCTACACCCGCCCGGATGTCGTCGAGGACGGCCGCCGAGTAGGTGGCCATCGTCAGCTGACCTTCAGCGCGGCGACGGTAGCGCCGGCGCCTCCCTCGGACGGCTCGCCATCCCGGAACGACTCGACGAGCGGGTGGCTCGACAGCAGCGTCCGCACGGCCTTGCGCAAGGCCCCCGTGCCTTTGCCGTGCACCAGGCGCACGTTCGGCAGACCGGCCATGAAGGCGTCGTCGAGATACTGCTCGACGAGATCGCGCGCCTCGTCGGTGGTTTTGCCCAGCAGCATGAGCTCCGGCCCGATCGCGCGGCCGGACGTCTCGTCCCCATTGGCCCGCGCGACGCGAATCGGTGCCGCGGTCACGGCGACCGGCGCATCGGTGGGTCTCAGCGCGGCGGCCGGTACGCGGACTGTCACCGAGCCCGCGCGGACCGTCGCCGTGTCGCCATGGATTTCGAGCAGCTCGCCCTTGAGCCCAAGATGCGCGGCGACGACGGCGGTGCCCGGTGTGAGGGGACGGTCGGTCGGCGGCGCATCGCCGACGCTCGGGACGACGCGAGCGCCCGCATCTTGCAGTCGGCGGCGGCTTTCCTGCAGCGCCGGCCGCGTGCGTTCGGAGCGCTTGAGCCGCTCCCATTCCGACGACACGGCGCGCCGGATGTCGGTCAGCAGCGCAGCGGCTTCGGCCTTGGCCCGCTCGACAAGCGTCCGTGCCTGCTCGGTGGCGCGGCGCTCGGCGTCACGTGCCGCGGCCAGCCGCGCCGCCGTCTCGGTCTCGCGCCGCTCCAGCTCGCGCACGCGCTCGGCTTCGGAGCGATTGCGCGCGTCGAGCTGCGCCAAGAGCTCCCCGAGCCGGCGCGCTTCGGCCGTGCGATGGCCCTCGGCTCTGAAGATGAGCTCAGACGGCAGCCCGAGCCGCGCGGCGATCGCGAGGGCCCACGACTGCCCGGGACGGTCGTAGACGAGACGGAACGTCGGCGCGAGCGTAGCGGCGTCGAATTCCACCGACGCGTTTCGCGCGCGGGGCTCGACGGCGGCGAAGGCACGAAGCGGCTCGAGGTGCGTGGTGGCCACGACGAGCGCGCCGGAGTCGGCGAGCGATTCGAGGATCGCGCGAGCCAGGGCCGCGCCCTCGTCGGGATCGGTTCCCGCGCCGAGCTCATCGAGCAGGACGAGCGAGCCATGCTGCGCCTCGGCCACGACCTCGCGGATCTGCTTGATGAAGGCCGAGAAAGTGGACAGGTTTTCCGCGACCGATTGATCGTCGCCGATGACGGCGAACAGACGCTCGAACACCGGCACGCGAGAGCCTTCGGCGGCGGGCACGTGACACCCGGCCTGGGTCATCAGCGACAGCAGCGCGAGTGTCTTGAGCGCGATGGTCTTACCGCCGGCATTGGGTCCCGTGATGAGCAACAGCGGGCGATCGGGGCCGAGCTCGAGATCGACCGGCACCACTTCTCGCGCCGGGTCGCGCCAACGCTGCGCGAGCAGCAGTGGATGGCGCGCCCGCCTGAGGTCCACGCGGCCCTCGCGGTCGATGAGCGGGCGCGACGCCTCCATACGCTCGGCGAGGTGCGCCCGCGCGAAGACCCAGTCGAGGGTACCGAGCGTGTCGATGAGGCTGGCCAGCTCGTCTCGCCGCGCACGGACCGCGTCGGTCAGCTCTCCCAGGATCCGCGTCGTCTCCTGCTGCTCGTCACGCTCGAGAGCGACGAGGTCGTTGTTCGCCTCGACCATGGCTTCGGGCTCGACGAACACCGTCTGGCCGCTCTGCGAGCGATCGTGGACGATGCCTCGCAGGCGGCCTCGCGACTCCGCGCGCACAGGAAGGACGTAACGGCCGTGGCGGACCGTCACGAAGCGGTCGGCGAAGACGCGGTCGCCCTCGGCCTGCAGCAGCCGCTCGAGGTCGGCCACGAGCCGCCGTCGCCGGTCGCGCAGCTCACGACGCAGCTGTCCAAGACGGCTGCTCGCGGCGTCGGTCAGCGCGCCATCGTCGTCGAGGGCGCGGCGTAGCCGATCACGGAGATCGCTGAAACGCGGTAGCGCTTCCGCTCTCGCGGCCAGCGTCGCCGCCACGGGGCGGATCGCGCGTCCATATGCGGCCAGGCGCGGCGCGGCCTCGAGGAGTGGAAGGAGGGCGAGAAGCTCGAGACCATCGAGGACGCTGCCCTCGGCACCCGTGCGCTCGAGAGTCGGACGCGGATCGCCGAGACCGTCGAGGGGAGGAGCACCCTCCTGCACCAGCGCACGACGCGCCTCAGCAGTGCTGTCGAGGGCTCGGTCAACGTCGGTGGGGTCGGTGAGGGGCTCCGCCGTCTGCGCGCGCTCACGACCCATCGTGGTGCGCGCGTCGGAAGCGACCAGGGCGCGGAGGGCATCCCATTCGATCCCGCGCCCCCAGAGCCGGCCTGCCTCCACCCTTCGCCTCATTCGCTCCCGTCCGGGCTGGACGGAAGTGCTGGCGGTACCGTCCGGAGTGCTGCTGCTGCTAATCGGCCATCCGCTCCCGCCGCTTCGCTTTCTTACGCGCGGCGAGGGCCTTCCGCTTGCGCCGAACGCTGGGCTTCTCGTAGTGTTGTCGCTTCTTGAACTCGGACAGGAGCCCGGCCTTCTCGCACTGCTTCTTGAAGCGCTTCAGCGCGCTTTCGAAGGACTCATCGGGCTCAACGATGACCTTGGTCACTCGGCTCCCCCCTCCGCGGAGTCACAGGCCTGGTGGATAAATGTCAACTATATACCATGTGACCCTACCCCCAGCAATCGGAGGTTGAGGCTACACCGTGACGGCGAGCGATGCGCCCGCAATCTACGCCGTCCTTCCGTTCATCGCCCTGCTGCTGACGATTGCGGTGGCTCCGCTCGGGGCGCTGCACTGGTGGGAGTCGAACGCCCACAAGCTGCTCGTGGCCGCCGCGCTCGGCGCACCGGTGCTGGTCATGTATCTCGTGCGCAATCCTCGGGCGCTCCTCGGGATGGCGGAAGACTACGTTTCGTTCATCGTCTTGTTGTCGGGCTTGTACGCCATTGCCGGAGGCATCCGGCTGACGGGCGACCTCCAGGCGACTCCGCTCACGAATACGACCTTTCTCGGCCTGGGCGCGCTTCTCGCTTCGTTCATCGGCACCACCGGCGCCTCCATGGTATTGATCCGCCCGCTGCTGCAAACCAATCGCGAGCGGCGACGCGTGAGGCACACCGTGGTCTTCTTCATCTTTCTGGTGAGCAACGTCGGCGGCATGCTGACGCCGCTCGGTGATCCGCCGCTGTTTCTCGGCTATTTGCAGGGCGTGCCGTTTGCGTGGACGTTCAGGCTCTGGCCGCACTGGCTGTTCATGACCGGCGTGCTGCTCGCGCTCTACTTCGTGTGGGACGCACGGGAGTATCGGCGCGAGTCTCCGGCGGCCATCCGGCGCGACATCGCCGAGATCGCGCCGCTGCGGCTGCAGGGCGCGCTCAATGCGCTCGCGCTCGGCCTCGTGGTCCTCGCGGTGGCGTTTCTGCGCGCTCCCTGGCGCGAGATCGTGATCGTCGCATGTGCCGGCGTCTCACTCTGGCGGACGCCGGCCGCGATTCGCCATGCCAATCGCGTCACCGCAGGCCCGATGGTGGAAGTCGCTGTTCTCTTTCTCGGCATCTTCGTCACGATGATTCCGGCGCTCGAGCTGTTGCGCGCGCGCGCCGGCGAGCTTGGCGTGCGCGCGCCCTGGCAGTTCTTCTGGGCGACCGGGGTGCTGTCGACGTTTCTCGACAACGCTCCGACGTACGTGACGTTCCTCGCGCTCGCGCAAGGACTGCGGATCACCCCAGAAGTCGTCGGTGTGACGCATCACGTGCTGGCGGCGATCAGCGTCGGCGCGGTTGCGATGGGAGCGAACTCGTACATCGGCAACGCGCCCAACTTCATGGTGAAGGCGATCGCCGAGGAGGCCAAGATTCCGATGCCGTCGTTCTTCGGCTACATGCTGTACAGCTGTGCCGTCCTGCTGCCTCTCTTCCTGGCCACCACGCTGATCTTCTTTCGCTGAGCCGCGGCGATGGCGACGACGCCCGTGTTGATGTTGCCCGGCTACGGCGACTCCGGTCCGCAGCACTGGCAGAGTCTGTGGGAGGTGGAGGATGCCGAGTGTCGCCGGGTGGTGCAGCGCGATTGGCTCGCACCCACGCTGGCCGAGTGGCGCGAGTGTCTCGATGCTGCGGTGGCCGCGTGCGAGCGTCCGCCGATTCTGGTCGCTCACAGTCTTGGCTGCGTGCTCGTGGCGCACTGGGCGCGGCAGACGCGCAGGCCGGTCGCCAGCGCTCTTCTCGTGGCCCCGGCGGACACCGACATGATCGCGCTCGTCCTCGATGTCGTCGCCAGCTTCGCTCCGGTCCCGCTCGAGACGCTGCCGTTTCCGAGCATCGTGGTGTCCAGTACGAACGACCCGTATCTGAGCGTCGAGCGTGCACAGGCATTTGCGCGTGCCTGGGGCAGCCGCTTGGTCGTTATCGAAGGCGCCGGGCACATCAATACCGATTCGGGCCACGGCGACTGGCCCCAGGGGCGTCAGCTGCTCGACGAGCTGCGCACGGTGTGACGCCTCACGGCTTGGACAAGAGCCCGAGCACTCGCTCGGCGGCCGTTGCAACGGCGGTGGCGACGATCTCCTCTTCTTCGGGCTCGAACGTCGTGAGCACGTGGTCAGGGACCTGGGCTTTGTGTTCGGGCCGGCCGATGCCGATCTTCACGCGGCGGATGGCGTCGGTCCCCAGCGCCTCGATGATCGACTTCACGCCGTTGTGCCCGCCGGCGCTGCCCCGCAGCCGCGTGCGCACCTTGCCCAGCACCATGTCGATGTCGTCGTAGACCAGAATCAGGTCCTCGGGAGCGACGCCGAGCTCGTTGCAGATTCGCCGCACAGCAGGGCCGCTGACGTTCATGAACGACTGGGGCTTGACCAGATAGAGCGTGTCGCCGCGCCACGCGCCGCGGGCCACGAGCGCACCGCTGGCCGGATGCCAGGCCTTCTTGAGCTGGTGCGCGAGATGGTCGGCGACGCGCTGGCCGATGTTGTGGCGGGTATCGCGGTACTCCGGGCCCGGATTTCCGAGCCCCACCACCACGTGGGCCAACGCGTCGCCTCCGGGTTACTTTTCTTTTTCCGCCTTCTTCGGAGCGGCGGGAGCCTTCTTGCCTTCGGCCTCGGCCGGCGCCGCGTCTTCCTTGGGCTTGCGCTCGGTGAGGACCTCGGGCTCGGCCGGCGTGACAGCGGCGGTCGCCTCCGCGGTCGGCGCGACTTCTTCGGCCATCGGCGGCGATACGGTCGCCACGGCCTGGCCGGGGTCATTCACGATCCGCACGCCCTCGGGTGGGCGAAGATCGCGGACGGCGAGCACGTCGCCGATCGCCAGGTTGGACACGTCGGCGTCGATGCGCGCCGGAATGTTGGTCGGCAGGCAGGAGACCTCGATCTCGTGCATGACGAGGTTGAGGATGCCCTTCGTATCGCGCACGCCGATGGCTTCGCCGACGGGATGCACCGCCACACGCACGGTAATGGCGCGGTCGGCGCGCACCTCCTGGATGTCGACGTGGACGAGCCGCTCCGTCACCGGATCGAATTGCATGTCGCGGATGATGGCCATACGCGCGCCGCCGTCACCGTCGAACTTCAGCGACAGCAACTGTGTCGTGCCCTCGTGACCGTGGATGATTCGCAGCACGTCCCGCGGGTTGACGGTGATGGTTTGCGGCGCGCTGCCGCCATAGAGGATGGCGGGCACGGCGCCCTCGCGACGGAGGCGGCGGGCGATACCTTTGCCCGTGCCCTCGCGGCGCTTCACGATGATCTCCGGCGTGTTCATCTGAGGCTCCTTGGCTCCGTCTCTATACGAACAGTGTCGAAACCGACTCTTCGTCGTGGATCCGTCGAATCGCCTCACCAAGCAGCGGCGCCACCGTGAGTACCGTGATGCGGCCGATCGCGCGCTTGTCCGAGGGTATTGGGATCGAGTTCGTGACGACCACTTCCTCGATGGGGGAGGCCTTGATGCGATCGATGGCCGGCCCCGACAGCACCGGGTGGATGCCGCAGGCGAGAATCCGACGCGCGCCCTCGCGCCGGATGGCCGTCACTGCCTGTACCAGCGTGCCGGCGGTGTCGATCATGTCGTCGATCACCACCGCGTCACGGCCGTCCACGTCGCCGATGAGGTTCATCGCCACCGCGGCGCCGGGCTTGTCGCGGCGCTTGTCGATGATCGCCAGGCTGGCGTTCAGCCGCTTGGCGATGGCCCGCGCACGCTCGACGCCGCCGGCATCCGGGGAGACCAGCACGGGATCCTGCAGGTCCTTCTTCTTCAGATAGTCGATCATCACCACCGGTCCGGCGAACAGGTGATCCACCGGGATATTGAAGAAGCCCTGGATCTGGCCGGCGTGCAGGTCCAGCGCGAGCACGCGATCCACGCCCGCCGCCTCGAGCAAATCCGCCACGAGCTTGGCCGAGATGGGCACGCGCGGCTGCACCTTCCGGTCCTGGCGTGCGTAGCCGTAGTACGGCAGCACGGCGGTGATGCGATGGGCCGACGCGCGCTTCAGCGCGTCGATCATGATCAGCAGCTCCATTAGCATCTCGTTCACAGGCGGGCAGGTGGGCTGGATCACGAAAACGTCCGCGCCGCGGACGTTCTCGTTGACCTGCACGTAGACCTCGCCGTCGGAGAAGCGTGTGACCTCCGCGTCGGCGAGCGGCACGCGAAGGTACTGGGCGATCTCCTCGGCGAGCGGACGGTTCGCGTTGCCGCTGAACAGCTTCAGGTCGTAGGACATCGCGCCCTCGCCCTCAAGGTGGTTGGGGCGGGAGGATTCGAACCTCCGAATACGGGATCCAAAGTCCCGCGCCTTGCCGCTTGGCCACGCCCCAGCATGTGTATCTCCGTCATCCCAGTGTCCGAATCGCAGGGCCATTCAACGTTCGTACCGCCCAGCAGTCCCAGCCCCCGCGCGTCAGCCGCCGGCGGATCTGCCGCGCGTGCTCGAACGAGCGAGCCACGCCGAACACCGTGGGGCCACTCCCCGACATCAGAGCCCCCAGGGCCCCCGCCGCCAGCAGCGCCGCCCGAATCCTGTTGATCGGCGGATACGCGGCGACGGCCGCCTCCTGCAGGCCATTGTAGAGGGTCGCGGCCACTCGGGCCGGTGTTCGTCCGCCCCAGCCGCCCGCCAACGCCTTCGCGTGGCGCCCGTCGGTGTACATCTCCGGCGTGACGCGCCCGTACATCTCCGCCGTGCTCACGGCGAAGCGCGGGTTCACGAGCACCAGTCCCAGTGCGCTGCCGCGCAGCCGCTCGATTCGCTCACCACGTCCGGTCGCGAGTGCCCGACCTCCGTGCAGGAAGAACGGCACATCCATGCCCAGCCCGGTTGCCACCTCTTCCAGCCGTGCCACGGGCCACCGCAGCCGCCACAGCCGGTTCAGCCCGACGAGCACCGCCGCAGCGTCCGCCGATCCGCCCCCGAGTCCGGCCGCGACCGGAATCCGCTTGTCCAGCGTGATCCGTGCGCCTCGCGTCGTTCCGGCCGCTTCACGCAGCGCCGCGGCCGCCCTCAGGGCCAGGTTGCGGCCGTCGGCGGGCACTCCGGCCGTGCGGCTCTGCAGCTCCAGAATGTCGGCGTCTTCGATCGTGACTTTATCCGAGAGATCGACGGCCTGCATGACCGTGACGAGCTCGTGATAGCCGTCCTCGCGCTTGCCCACCACCTCGAGCACCAGGTTCACCTTGGCCGCGGCCTTGAGCATGAGCCGACGGGCGGGCCGGCTTTCCTTCGACAAAGCACGGAAGGCTAACACGCGCGACCGCGTGCGGTCAACGGATGCTCTGTATTTTCGCGTCCTTGGGCAACGTCAGCGCGAATCGGTCGGTATCGATCCCGACGTTTTCTGTGTACGAGCGATAGCGCACCGCACCCGTCACATAACCGTTGCCGGCCGTGACGTCGAATCCGCTGAGCGCGCCGTCGTCTGCGCGCTGGAATGTGACCGTCGCCTCGGCGCGACCGCCGGTGATCGTCAGCTGCCGCGCCACGCCGGTCGTGGGGTCGAGCCAGACGCGCTGGCGGTTGTAGCGACCGATCAGGTTGATGGAGGGCCCCAGCTCGTCGGGCGGAACGAGCTCAGCGACTCGCAGGTCGGTCGGCGGAACCGCGCGTCCCGACAGGATCCCGACCAGCTCCGCGGGCTCGACGGGCAGGCTGAAAAGGCTCGCGGCGCTTTCGACCGTCGCCTCGCCGACGCGTGCTTCGTTGGTCATGGCGTTGTAGGCGGTGAGGCGGCCGTTGTGCATGGCGACGAGCAGGAACGGTTGGCCGAAAGGGGACAACGCCTCGAACCGGACCGAGGCGGGTGTGCGCGCGAGCAGGACGCCACTGACTTGCTGACGGTCGCTGCCGCGCTTGAAGCTGATGTCGGCCAGCGCGCGCAGGTCCTGGAATTCCTGCCAGCGCGCATTCAACTGCTCCACAACCCGCCGCGCCTCGGGCTCGATGGGCGCGTGCGGCGTGGGCGGCGCGATCGCGCAACCGCCCAGCAGCAGGACAACGAGGACGCTACTGAGACGCTTTAGAGCGCTCGCCCTGCGCACGGCGGAGCCGCGACTTCGCGTCCTGAACCTTCTGCTTCACTCCGTCGGCGCTCGGATCGAGCGACAGCGACTTCTCCCACGCGGTCACCGCGTCTTCCTCGAGGCCGTTCTTCGCGTAGGCGTCGCCGAGGTGGTCGAAGATGACCGGGTCCTCCTTGGCTTTCTCGACGGCGCGCTTGAGCTCACGAAGGGCGTCCGGATACTTGCCCTGCTGGTAGTACGCCCAGCCGAGGCTGTCGATGAAGTAGCCGTTCTCGGGCTCGAGCGCGAGCGCCTTACCGATGAGCGAGATCGCCTCGTCGAGATTCTGCCCACGCTCGGCGTACATGTAGCCGACGTAGTTGTAGGCCTCGGCGTGCTTGGGATCCAGCGCGATGACGCGGCGGAAGGCGCTCACGGCGTCGTCGAACTTCGCTTGCTTTTCGAGGACCACACCGACCTGGAAATGCAGGTCGCGATTCTTGTCGTCGAGCGACAGCCCCTCGCGCAGTGTCTCGAGCGCGCGATCGTATTCCTTGGCCCGAAAATACGCGGTGCCCAGATACAGGAAGAGCTCGGGCCGCTTCGGCTCGAGGTTCACCGCCTCGCGCAGCACCGCGATCGACTCGTCGTAGCGCTTGGCGCGGCCGTACAGGAAGCCGAGCTGCACCCGCGCGTCGATCGAGCGCGGATCGGCGCGGAGGATCCGCTCGAGCTCGGTGCGGGCCTCGGTGTCCTTGCCCGCATCCATATATGTGGTCGCGAGGAAATAGCGGGCGCGCAGATTGGTCGGCTCCAGCATGACCACACGCCGGAACGCGTCGCTGGCGCGGTCGTACATCTTCTGCTCGTAGAACACGGCGCCGAGCTTCATCCACACGCGCGCGTCGCGAGGCGCGATTTCGGCCAGCTGCTCGATCTCGGTCTGCGCTTCCTTGAAGCGACCCAACCGGATGAGGAGGTCGCCCAGGCGCTCGACGAACGCGGGGTTGTCAGGATTCGCCTGCACGGCCTTGCGGTAGGTCTCCACCGCCTCTTCCGTGCGGTGGCGCGTCTCGTAGACGTAGCCGAGGGCGGTCCAGGCGCCGTCGTGATCGGGGTCGAGCTCGACGGCGCGCGTGAGCCGCGAGATCGCCTCGTCCCAGTTCTCCGTCTCGATGGCCAACCGGCCCAGCAGGAACTGGGCCTGTGCGAGCCGCGGCTGCTTGTCGGCCAGTCGCAGCAGCACCGCGCGCGCGCGGTCGTACGCCTTCTGCTCGACCTGGTAGCGCGCGAGCGTGAGGTAAGCGTCCTCGTTGTTCGGGTTCAGCTCGATGACCTTTTCGAGCTCCGCCTCTGCCTCGCGGAAATTCTTCTGGGCACGGAGCAGCTCGGCCAGCGTCAGGTGCGGACCCGGGTCATCGGGTGCGAGCTGCACCGCCTTCTGAGCGGCGGCGAGCGCCTCGGCGGGCTGATCGGCGCGGATGAGCCACTGCGCCAGCTGCGTCCACAAGAAGGCGGAATTAGGGTCGCGCTTGATGGCCTCCTGGAGGAGCGGGATGGCCTCCTTGAAGCGGCCGGCCTGCACTTGCAGCTGCGCCGCCGCGAAGTCGTAATACGCCTCCGCGCGCGGATCGCGCGACGTGGACAGCAAACGCAGGCGCGGACTGTCGCCGTCGTCGCTACCGGCGCTGCGCGACAGCGTCGCGCAGCCGGCGAGGAGCGGCGGCAAGAGAAGGAGCACAGCAACCCTGGAACCGATCATCGTGTTGCACCTCGTGCGTGGTCTGCGCGACGCGCCGTCGTGAGCAGGCGGCGCGCGACGTCGGCCAGCGCGGGATCGGAGATCGCCGAAGCAGCCGCCTCGATGTCACGGCGGTCGTCGTCGTCGAGCGTCTTGCCGCGACGCGGACGGCGCTCGGCCGGCGGCGAAGGCTCGGCCTGGAGCGTTCCGAGAGTGAAGCGAATCGAGCGGATGGCCTCGAATTGCCTGTGGAGGCGCTCGGTCAACTCGGCCGCGCGCAGCGTCAGCTCATGCAGCCACGGTGAGTTGTCGACGACGACGTGCAGACAGCCGTTCGACAGCGACAGAGGCTGCGTGCGCCGCGCGATGTCGACGCCCACCAGCGATCGCCAAGCTATGCGGATTCGGTATTCGGGAAGTCGCTCGGCGATCTGGGGGACGGCGGCCGCGAGGACATCGGCCACGGCCCGCGGCGTTCCGCTCCTCATTACGACGGACATGATACACCGCGAAGTGCTCGTCAAATTGACTGGTTTCGGACCGACGCTTATAGTGGCTTGGTCCATGGCGAAACCGCGTCGCGGCGACACGCTCGATGTCGCGATCGAGGACCTCGCGTTCGGCGGCGAAGGCGTCGGACGCGCAGACGGCTACGTGATTTTCGTGCGCGGCGGGCTTCCGGGCGACCAACTGCGCGTTCGTCTGATCGAGGCGCGCGGCCGTTTCGGACGAGCGACGATCGACGAGGTCCTCGTCCCGTCTCCGGATCGCGTAGCAGCGCCGTGCCCATACTTCGGGCAGTGCGGTGGCTGCCGCCTTCAGCATCTCGCCTATCCTGCGCAGCTGGCGTTCAAGGAAAAGCAAGTCCGCGATTGCTTGGAGCGCCTCGGTGGCATCGGCGCGTTCGAGCTACGGCCGATCCTGCCGGCTCCGGAGCCCTACGGCTATCGGAACAAGATGGAATTCACCATCGCCAACGAGCCGCCCGTCGTCGGCTTGCATGCGGCCCAGCGCTACGACGTCGTGCTCGACATCGACCGCTGCCTGCTGCAGTCCGAGCCGATGAACGCTTTACTCGACGAATTTCGGCGACAGGTTCGGGAGCGCGGATTGTCCGTCTATGACCCGCAGACCGAGCGCGGGCTGCTGCGTTTCGTCATGATGCGCCACGGTCGCCACACCGACGAGGCGATGGTGAACGTGGTCGGGGCGGCCCCCGACGTCGAGACGCTGGCGCCGGTGGCCGACGCGCTGCGCGCGCGCGTGCCGGCGACGGCGAGTGTCGTGCTGAACGTCAACTCGAAGAAGGCCAGCGTGGCCGTCGGCTCCGAGGAGCACTTGCTGGCGGGACGCGATCACATCCGCGAGGCCCTGGGATCGGTGACGTTCCAGGTGTCGGCTAACTCGTTCTTCCAGACGAATACGCTGCAGGCCGAGCGTCTGTTCGCCGTGGTCGAGGAGGCCTGCGAGCTCGATGGCTCCGAGACGCTGCTCGACCTCTATGCCGGCACCGGCGCCATCAGCCTGTTGCTCGCCCGGCGCGTGCGCGCGGTCTACGGCATCGAAGTCGCCGCCGCCGCCGTGGCCGACGCCATCCGCAATGCGCGCGCCAACGACATCGACAACTGCACGTTTCTCGCGGGCGAGGTGCGCCACGTGCTGCCGGATCTCATGCGCCAGGGTGTGAGCGCGTCCGTTGTCGTGGCTGACCCGCCGCGCGCCGGCTTTCATCCCAAGGCACTGACTGCGCTCGCGGCGATGGCGCCCGCGCGCATCGTCTACGTCTCGTGCAACCCATCCACGCTCGCCCGTGACGTGAGCGACCTGGCGCGTCATGGGTATCGCCTGGAATGGGTGCAGCCGGTCGACATGTTCCCGCAGACCCCGCACATCGAGGCCGTCGCCCGCCTGCGTCGTCAGGCATGAAAACCTTCCTCGCCCGGCGACTCGCGCAGTCGCTGGTCGTGCTGCTCGGGATCTCGGTCGTCGTCTTCGTGATCCTCCATCTCACCGGGGATCCCGCGCTCGTGCTCCTGCCGCCCGAGGCGAGCGCAGACGACATCCGGCAGTTCCGGGAGCGGATGGGTTTCAACGATCCGCTGTACGTGCAATACGCGCGCTTTCTCGCCGGCGCGTTACGCGGCAACTTCGGCGACTCGATTCGTCACGGCGAGCCCGCCTTCGGTCTCGTCGTCGAGCGCATGCCGGCGACGTTCGAGCTGGCGGGCGCCGCGTTGCTGATCGCGCTGTGCCTTTCGATTCCCGCCGGCATCGTGTCCGCGGTGCGCCGCAACACCGCGGTCGACTACGTCTCGACGGTCGTCGCGCTGCTCGGCCAGTCGATGCCGACCTTCTGGCTCGGGATCATGCTCATCCTGCTCTTCTCGGTGCAGCTGAATTTGCTTCCGTCGTCGGGGCGGGGGGAGTGGCGGCACCTCGTGCTGCCGGCCGTCACGCTCGGACTGTTCACGACGGCGCGCATCACCCGGCTGACGCGCTCGGGGATGCTCGAAGTGCTCAATCAGGATTACATCCGTACCGCGCGCGCCAAGGGCGTGAGCGATCCGCCCGTGGTGTGGAAGCACGCGCTGAAAAACGCCGCCATCCCGATCGTCACCATCGTCGGCATCGAGCTCGGCACTCTGCTCGGCGGCTCCGTCATCACGGAAACGATCTTCGCCTGGCCGGGCGTCGGACGTCTCTCCGTCCAGGCGATCTACAACCGCGACTATCCGGTGGTGCAGGCTGCCGTGTTCCTGCTCGCCTCGACGTTCGTCCTGGTCAACCTCTTCGTCGACGTCGTGTACACGTACCTGGATCCGCGAATCCGTCTGTCATGAGCACGCGTGCCACCGCGCTGCCGATGCCCGAAGCGCTTGCGCCTCCGCGGAGCGAGTGGTGGGTGTTCATGCGCCGGCTGGCGCGGCGCCGGACGTCGCTCTTCGGTCTCGTGGTCGTGACGGCGGTGGTCGCGACCGCGCTGGCCGCGGCGCTCATCACGCCGTTCGACCCCACGGAACAGGACATCGGCGCACGCCTCAAGGCACCGCTCACGCGGGACGCCGGCGGGCGTGTGCACGTGCTCGGCACCGACCATCTCGGTCGCGACATCCTCGCGCGCATCGTCTTTGGCGCGCGTCCCGCGCTGTTGGTCGGCTTCGCCGCCGTGGCGATCTCCGGCGTGCTCGGCATGATGGCGGGACTGTTGGCCGGCTACTTCGGCGGCCGCGTCGACGACGTGCTGATGCGGCTCGCGGACATTCAGCTGGCCTTCCCGTTCATCCTGCTCGCCATCGCGGTCATCGGCGTGCTCGGGCCGAGTCTCACGACGATCATCTGCGTGATCGGCGTCTCGAGCTGGGTCGTGTACGCACGCATCGTGCGCGGCGCGGCGCTCTCCCTGCGCGAGCGCGAGTTCGTGCAGGCTGCGCAGGCCCTCGGCGGGCGCGACGGTCGGATTCTCATCCGCCACGTGTTGCCCAACGTCTTCACGCCCTGGCTCGTGGTGGCGACGCTCGACATGGCGCGCGTGATCGTCATCGAGTCCGCGCTGTCGTTCCTCGGCCTCGGCGTGCAGCCGCCGACGCCGACCTGGGGCGGGATGCTCGCCGACGGCCGCGTCTATATCTCGACCGCGTGGTGGTTGGCGACCTTTCCCGGCCTGGCGATCCTCCTGACCGTGCTCGGTATCAACCTGTTCGGCGACGGTCTGCGCGACACACTCGATCCGCGGCTCAAAGTGTAGTCAGGTGCGCGCGGCCGCGCGCCGTCGCAGCGCCAGCGCCACGGCGGCGGCGGGGACGGTCAGCCACAGCACGCCGGCCGAGACGCCGCTCGCGAGATCGATCGCGATGACGAGCGCGCCACCCGCCGCTGCCGTCCACAAAAAGACAGCGGCCGCGACCTCGAGCACGCGTCCTCCACCGTAACCGCCGACGGCGGCCGCGACCAGTGCGCCCAGGGTGTCGATGCCGACGTCCATGGCGCTTGCCGTGCGGCTCGGCACGAGCGCCTGGTGCAATTCGTCGAGGACAGCCCAGCCGATGGCGACGAGCAATGCCATCCACGCCGCGCGCTGCCGCGACAATCCACGCTCGCGGGTGAGCGCGACGAACCACAGGGCGCAGAGGATCGCGTATTCGGTGACGTGTGCGGCCTTGCGCGTGAGCGCATGCAGTGCCGCGAGTTGCGACTCGGTGGCGTGAGGCAGGAGCCAGCGAAACAACGGCGTCAGGACGGTCCCGGTGTTGTCGGCGCTGAACTCGGCGGTGGAAAACCACGCGATCGTCGCCATCCACAACAGCGGCGGCAGCCAAAACGCGAGGCGCTTCACGTCGCTATGATACAGTCGCCCCGTGCTCGGCGAGATCCTGGACGATCTGCTGATCTCCGCCTCGACGGGCTCCTGCATCACCGCCTCTCGACATTTTCCCGCGCGCCCCGCCGTGTACGCGCCGTTTCCGGCCACGATGGACCCGCGCATCGTCGAGGCGTTGCGCGCGCGCGGCATCGAACGGCTCTACAGCCATCAAGCACACGCATGGGATCTGGTCCAGCGCGGGCGCCACGTCGTCGTGGTCACGCCGACGGCCTCGGGCAAGACGCTCTGCTACAACCTGCCGGTGCTGCAGGCACTCGTGCACCAGCCCGATGCGCGCGCGCTATACGTGTTTCCCACCAAGGCGCTCGCTCAGGATCAGCTCGCCGAGCTTGAGCAGCTCGCCAAGCAGCTGCCCGAGATGCGGATGTTCACGTATGACGGCGACACGCCGCAGGACGCGCGGCGCGCCGTGCGGGCGCGCGCCAATCTCGTGCTCACCAATCCCGACATGCTGCACTCCGGGATCCTGCCGCACCACACCAAGTGGGCCGTGCTGTTCCAAAACCTCAAGTACGTCGTCATCGACGAGCTCCACGCTTATCGGGGTGTCTTCGGCTCGCATCTGAGCAACGTGCTGCGCCGGCTGCATCGCATCTGTGCGCACTACGGGTCGGCGCCGCAGTTCATCATGGCGTCGGCGACCATCGCGAACCCCGGGGAGCTCGCGGCGCGCCTCATCGGTCACGACGTCGACGAGCTGACGGAAAGCGGGGCGCCGAGCGGCGAGAAGACGTTTCTCTGCTACAACCCGCCCGTCGTCAATCCCGAGCTCGGAATCCGCGCACCGTATCTCGGCGAGGCGGCCAAGCTCGCCATCCGGCTGCTGCGTGAGAAGGTCGCGACCATCGTGTTCGCGCAGAGCCGGCTGTCGACGGAAGTGCTCCTCACGGCGATCAAGAGCGGTGTCGCCGACCGCGCCACCGGCGACTCCGGAATCGTGCGCGGCTATCGCGGAGGATACCTGCCCAACCGGCGCCGCGAGGTCGAGCAATCGTTGCGTGCGGGTGACGTGCTGGGCGTCGTATCGACAAACGCGCTCGAGCTCGGCGTGGACATCGGTCATCTGGACGTCGCCGTGCTGGCCGGATATCCCGGCACGATCGCGTCGCTCTGGCAGCAGGCCGGGCGCGCGGGACGACGATCGGGCGCTTCGGCGGCGATCCTCGTCGCCACCAGCGCGCCGCTCGATCAATTCATGGTCACGCATCCCGATTACCTGTTCGGCACACCGCCGGAGCACGCGCGCGTCAATCCCGACAACCCGTTCATTCTGGCCAATCATCTGAAGTGCGCCGCGTTCGAGCTGCCGCTCCTCGCGGACGAGCCGTTTGGACAGACCGACGTCCGCAAGCTCGCCGCCGCGCTGGAGGACGAGGGGCTGCTCCATCGCGCTGGGGAGCGTTATCACTGGGCTTCGGAGACCTATCCCGCCGACCACATGTCGCTGCGCACGGTCACCACCGACAACTTCGTGGTGATCGACACGACGGCGCGCGACGCCCAGCAGACCAAAAAGCGGCAGATCATCGCGGAGGTGGACTGGGGCAGCGCGTTCGCGACCATTTACCCGAAGGCGATCTACCTCGTCGAGAGCGTGCCATACGAGGTGCAGGAGCTGCGCTTTCGCGAAGACGAGGAGAAGGTGGCCTACGTCAAGCGCGTGAACGTCGACTACTTCACCGACGCCGTCAGCGCCAAGGGCGTCTGGATCCTGCAGCGCTTCGAGACCCGCGAGCCCCGCGGATACGTCGCGGAGCAAGGCGAGGTGCTCGTGGCGGAAAAGGTCGTTGGCTTCAAGAAGATCAAGCTCGGCACCATGGAAAACGTCGGCTCAGGTGAGGTCGAGCTGCCGCAGCAGGAAATGCAGACGACCAGCGCCTGGTTGACGGTGGCGCCCGCCACGCTGGAGCGGGTGAGCCGCTCACGGGAAGAGCTGATCGATGGGCTGCGGGCCGTCACATACCTGCTGCACCATCTCGCCCCGATCTTCCTGCTCTGCGACGTGCGGGACCTGGGGTCGTGGCTCGGAGACACGACGCCCGCGGCGACGGGTGCGGTGGCCACGCGGGAATCGACGAAGGCGAGGCTGATGAACGCCGCCGAGTTCAACCCCACCATCTATCTCTACGACTCGCACGCGGGCGGCATCGGTCTGGCCGAGCGCGTGTTCGAGATTCTTCCGGAGCTGCTCGTCCACGGCCTCGACACCCTCGCGGCGTGTCCCTGCGCATTTGGCTGCCCGTCGTGCGTAGGACCGGTGAACGAGGTTGGCCGCCGCGCGAAAGCGATCGCCGCCAGACTCTTGCACGAGCTCACCGCCTGAGCGGGATGCAGAGTCTCGACGAGCTGCGGCGGATCATCCGGCGCATCGAGACGCGGCGGACACCGCGCGCCGCCGCCGAGCCGATCGAGCGGGTCGTCGGCGGACAGATCGTGGAGACCGACGGTGGCGCGCTGGTCATCGTTCGTCGCGAGTACCCGCTGCAGCATCGGCATGGCCGCGTGCCGCTCACCGGCGTGCGCGAGGCGCCGCTCGATGTGCTCGCACGCGTGGCACGCGTCGAGTCGGCGCCGGTGAGCGCCGATCGGCTGTTGTTCCTGGATACAGAGACCACCGGCCTCGCCGGCGGCACCGGCACGTACGCCTTCCTCGTCGGAGCCGGTTGGATCGAGCGTGACGTGTTCGTCGTTGTCCAGCACTTCATGCGTGACCTCGACGAGGAGCCCGCGCTGCTGGCGGCCCTCGCACCGTTGCTGGAGCGCGCGGGCGCGATCGTGACGTTCAACGGCGGTGGTTTCGACCTGCCGCTGCTCGAGACGCGGTTCGTGCTGGCACGACGGCGGTGGCCGGCGACGCTCGCACACTTCGACATGCTCCGGCCGTCACGCCGCATGTGGACGGGGTGCTTCGACGACTGCCGGCTCGGAACGCTCGAGCGTGACGTGCTCGGGCTCGCGCGTGAGCACGACGTGCCGGGCGGACTCATCCCGACGCTGTATTTCGACTGGCTGCGCCGCAAGCGTGCGGCGCCGCTGACTCGCATCTTCGAGCACAACCGCGACGACGTGCTGTCGCTCGCCGCGCTCGTCGGCTGGTTCGGCGCGGCGCTGCGCGAAGCGCCTGCGCTTCGCGCCGAGGAGTGGGCTGGGCTTGGCCGGCTCTGGGAGCCCGTCGACCTCGAGCGTGCTCTCGGCTGCTATCGTGCGGCACTCGACGCCGGTCTGTGCGGCGAGGCCGCGCACTCGGTGAGGCTGCGTTTGGCGTGGTGGGAGAAGCGTGCCGCCCGCTGGCAGACTGCCTGCGAGCTGTGGGACGCGGCACGCCAGCGTGAGCTGTTCGACCCGCGACCGTGGGAAGAGCTCGCGAAGTTCCACGAGCATCGCGCACGGGATTTCGCCGCCGCGCGCGCGGTCGTCAGCGACGCGCTGGAGCTGGCGCGTGCGGCCGGCGCCGCCGAGCGGGTGCTGGAGACGTTCACGTACCGGCTTGCGCGTATCGAGCGGCGTCTCGCGGTCCGGGACGTGGCCGGAACATCGTGAGCATCGCTCACCCGCTCGATTTCAGAGCTCAGTACCGCGCCGCCGTGGTCTCTCCTCTTATATTCCCCGCGCTGGACTCAGTGGCGGGCTCGGCGAAGGCGCTCAGCTGACCGGCGTAATCGCCGGCTTGCCCTCCAGAACCGCCAGGCAATTCCGGACCGCGAGATTCGCCATGGCCAGCCGCGTGTCGAGCGAAGCGCTCGCGATGTGAGGCGCCAGCGTCACGTTGGTGAGCGAAAGCAGCTCGGGGTGGATCTTCGGCTCCTCCTCGAACACGTCGAGACCGGCGGCGGCGATCCACCGTTCCTTGAGCGCTCGGACGAGCGCGGCTTCATCGACGATCGGCCCACGCGCCGCGTTGACCAGGATGGCGGTCGGCTTCATCAGGCGTAGCGTGCGCTCGTCGATGAGGTGACGCGTTTCCGGAATCAGCAGGGTGTGGAGACTGACGAAGTCCGATTCGCGCAGCAACGCGTCCCGGTCCATGTACGTCGCCTTCAGCTCGCGCTCGGCCGCGGCGTCGGCGCGCACCGTATCGTGGTAGAGCACGCGCATGTTGAAGCCGAGCGCGCGGCGAGCGACCGCTCGGCCGATGCGTCCGAAGCCGATGACCCCCAGCGTCTTGCCGTACACATCATTGCCCCACAGCAGGTCCCACTGCCAACGCGTCCACTGGCCGGAGCGGGCGAAGCGATCGGCCTCCACGACCCGCCGAGCGGCGGCCATGAGCAGGGCCCAGGCGAAATCAGCCGTCGTTTCGGTCAGGACATCCGGGGTGTTGGTGACGACGACTCCACGCTCTTTGCACGCCGCCACGTCGATGTTGTTGAAGCCCACGGCGACGTTGCAAACGGCCTTGAGCCCAGGGGCGCCCGCGAGGACCTCCTCGTCGATGGTGCTGATGATGTGGCAGATCAGCGCGTCTTTGCCGCGCAGCCTGCGGATCAGCTCGGCTTTGGGTAGGGGGGAGTCCGTATCGTTGTAATCGACCCCGTAATCCGCAGGGATCAATGCCCTGGCCTGCTCGGGTAAAACATTTGAAATAAAAACGCTTTTTGCCATCCGAAGGCCTCCGATTTTTTCGCTTGAATCCGCCCGACGGCCCGGTATATTAGCACTCGCTCCGAACGAGTGCTAATACACATACAGTGAGGTTGCTCGCCATGGCGAAAGCCGCTCAAGCATCAACCGTAACCCAGGGAGGCAAGGGGTCCATGAAAGTGCGTCCGCTGCATGACCGAATCCTCGTCAAGCGCGAGGAAGAGAGCGAGGAAAAGATCGGCGGCATCATCATTCCCGACACGGCGAAGGAAAAGCCGCAGCGCGGAAAGGTTGTCGCCGCCGGCAACGGCAAGATCGCCGATGATGGCAAGCGCATCGCCCTGGACGTGAAGTCGGGCGACCGCATCCTGTTCGGCAAGTATTCCGGCAACGAAGTGAAGATCGATGGGGACGATTACCTCATTCTCCGCGAAGAGGACGTTCTCGCCATTCTCGAGTAGCGCTCAGCCAACACATTCCAGAACACATTCCAGCCAGAACACATTCCAGGGAGGCACACGATCCATGCCGAAGCAGCTGAAGTTCGAAGAGGACGCTCGCACGAGCCTGCTGAAGGGCGTGAACGTCCTGGCCGCGGCCGTGAAGGCGACGCTGGGCCCCAAAGGCCGCAACGTCGTCATCGACAAGAAGTTCGGCAGCCCCACGATTACCAAAGACGGCGTCACCGTCGCCAAGGAGATCGAGCTCAAGGATCCCTACGAGGACATGGGCGCCCAGATGCTGAAGGAGGTCGCGTCCAAGACCTCCGACATCGCGGGTGACGGGACGACCACCGCGACGGTGCTCGCCCAGGCCATCTTCCGCGAAGGTCTCAAGAACGTGACGGCCGGCGCCAACCCGATGGGCCTCAAGCGGGGCATCGAGACGGCGGTCGAAGCCGTGACCGAAGAGCTGAAGAAGCTCAGCAAGTCGACCAAGGACAAGAAGGAGATCGCGCAGGTCGCGACGATCGCCTCGAACAACGACCGGAACATCGGCAACCTTATCGCGGAAGCGATGGAAAAGGTCGGCAAGGACGGTGTCATCACGGTCGAAGAGTCGAAGTCGGCAGAGACGTCGCTCGACGTGGTCGAGGGCATGAAATTCGACCGGGGCTACCTCTCGCCCTACTTCGTGACCGACGCCGAGCGCATGGAGGTCGTCCTCGAGGATGCCCTCGTGCTCATCCACGAGAAGAAGATCAGCGTGATGAAGGACATGCTGCCGCTGCTCGAGCAGGTCGCGCGCTCCGGCAAGCCGTTCCTGATCATCGCCGAGGACGTGGAGGGCGAGGCGCTGGCGACCCTGGTCGTCAACAAGCTGCGCGGCACGCTGCACACCACCGCAGTGAAGGCGCCGGGCTTCGGTGACCGTCGCAAGGCGATGCTCGAGGACATCGCGATCCTCACCGGCGGCAAGGCCATCACCGAGGATCTCGGCATCAAGCTCGAGAACATCAAGATCGAGGACCTCGGCCGCACGAAGAAGGTGGTCGTGGACAAGGACAACACCACGATCGTCGAGGGTGCGGGCAAGTCGTCTGCTATCGAAGGCCGCATCAAGCAGATCCGCGCCCAGATCGACGAGACGACGAGCGATTACGACCGCGAGAAGCTGCAGGAGCGGCTGGCCAAGCTGGCCGGCGGCGTCGCGGTGGTCAAGGTCGGCGCCGCGACCGAGACCGAGATGAAGGAGAAGAAGGCTCGCGTCGAGGACGCGCTCAACGCGACCCGCGCCGCGGTCGAGGAAGGCATCGTGCCGGGCGGCGGCGTGGCGCTGCTGCGCTGCGCGAAGGCTATCGACAACCTCAAAAAGCTCGAGGGTGACGAAAAGGTCGGCGCGATGATCGTCCGGCGGGCGCTCGAGGAGCCGATCCGCCAGATCGTCGAGAATGCCGGCCTCGAGGGCAGCGTGATCGTCGAGAAGGTCAAGGCGGAGACGGTCGCCACGCGCGGCTTCGACGCCGACAGCAACGAGTTCGTGGACATGCTGCAGGCCGGTATCATCGATCCGGCAAAGGTGGAGCGGGTGGCGCTGCAGAACGCGGCGTCGATCGCCTCGCTGCTGCTGACCACGGAAGCGCTCGTCACCGACATCCCCGAGGAGAAGCCGGCGGCCGCTCCCGCGATGCCGCACGGGGACATGTATTAAGCGCGAGCTGAAAGGCTCCTGAGCTCACGCGATGCGTGAGCGACGGCCCGGGCCGAACACGGCCCGGGCCGTATCTCTTTTCCGGCGTTGACCGGACGCCCCTTGATGATGTGTTATCGTTAAGCGCTTCGACCCAAGATGTTTCGGGAGGTGAGTGCACTGCGGCCGTACGAAATACTCGTGATCGTCGATTCCAAGCCGACCGATGAGGAAGTCGCCACGCTGCTCACGCAGGTCGGTGAGCAGGCCAAATCGCTCGGGATCGAGGTCGACAAGGTCGACAACTGGGGAAAGCGCCGGCTCGCGTACGACATCCGCAAGCAGCGGGAAGGCACGTACGCGGTGTTCGAGGCGAAGGCCGAGCCGTCCATGGTGAAGGAGCTCGAGCGGCAGCTCCGGCTGAACGAAAACGTCCTGCGCTTTCTGTCGACGCGGGTGCCGACCCGGAGCAAGAAGGCTCGCTCGAGAAAGGTGCAGGAAACCCCCGGCGGGGACGACAAGGTCCTCGAGGAGGTGGTCTGATGGCGAGCCTCAACAAGGTGTTGCTGATCGGTAACCTGACCCGTCCTCCAGAGCTGCGCTACACGCCCGGCGGCACGGCCGTCGCAGATCTCCGCATGGCCGTCAACCGCAATTACACGACGCAATCGGGAGAGAAGCGGGAGGAAGCCTGCTTCCTGACCGTCGTCGTGTGGGGCAAGCAGGCGGAGTCGTGCGGTGAGTACCTCGACAAGGGCAGCGGCATCTTCGTCGAGGGCCGGCTGCAAACGCGCGACTGGGAAGGCAAGGACGGCCAGAAGCGCACGGTCACGGAAGTGGTGGCTGAGCGCGTTCAGTTCATGAGCCGCACGAAGGGCGCAGCCGTCGGCGCGCCCGCGGCGGCTCCGGCGTTTGCCGAAGAGACGGCCAATGCCGGCGGCGGCGACGACGACGTCCCGTTCTAACGGTTAAAGGAGGAGCGCCATTCCGCCTGCAGCGAAGCCCGTGAAGCGCCGCCGATTCGGGCGGCGAAAAATCTGCAAGTTCTGCGCAGACAAGGTGGACCTGGTCGACTACAAGGACACGCGACGTCTGCGCAGCTTCGTCACCGAGCGCGGTAAGATCATTCCGCGCCGGATCTCCGGCAGCTGCGCGCGACACCAGCGGCAGCTCACTCATGCGATCAAGCGCGCGCGCACGGTAGCGCTGCTGCCGTACGTCTCGACTGACTAGGAACGGCTCATGAAGATCATCCTGCTGGACGACGTGCAGAAGCTCGGGCGGCGTGGTGAGGTTCGCGACGTCTCCGACGGCTACGCCCGCAACTTCCTCATTCCACAGAAGCTTGCGCTCAGCGCCACCGCCGGCAACCTCAAGAACCTCGAGCACATCAAGAAGCAAGCGAACGCCAAGGCCGACCGCATCAAGGGCGACGCCGAGACGCTGCGTGACAAGATCGAGGCGCTCACGTACGAGGAGCGACGCCAGGCCTCCGAGGAAGGCAAGCTCTTCGGCTCGGTCACCTCGCAGGATCTGGTCGAGTTCCTCGACAAGCACGGCGTGAAAGTCGAGCGTAAGCGCGTGGAGCTCGACGAGCCCATCAAGGCGCTCGGCGAGACGGTCGTTCCCATCCGCCTGCACGCCGACGTCACCGCGCAGCTGAAGGTCAGCGTCGCGCGCGAGTAACGCACGCCGCGCGCGCAGCACTCAACGGCCCCGAGAATCGTCACGATTCTCGGGGCCGTTCTGTTTCACCGCTCAGCACTTCTCTGTTGTCCACGCGTCGTCCACGTGAATCGTGCGGTTACACACCGCTTATCCACCGTATCGACGACGAAACATGTGGATGAGTTGTGACTAGCTGAATTTGTTTGACGCCGGCGACGCGGCGCGAGGAAGATGCCGCATGCTCGGCAGCTGTGATGGAGCCCGTCGTTGAGTCCGCTCGAAGTTCCCACACGCATTCCGCCGCACAACCTCGATGCCGAGCGCGCCGTGCTCGGCGCCGTTCTCCTGGAAGGCCGCGAGGCGCTGCCGCGCGTGGTCGAGGTGCTGCGGCCGTCAGATTTCTATACCGAAGCGCATCGCGCCATCTATCAGGCGATGCTCACGCTGTTCGATCGCGGCGCGCCGGTGGACTCGCTGACGCTGAGCGAGGAGCTGCGTCGCACCGATCAGCTGCAGTTCGTCGGCGGTCCCGCCGCGATCGCGCTGCTGATGGAAGAGGCCTCGATCGCCGCGCACCTGACCTCGTACACGGCCATCGTGCGCGACATGGCCGTGCTGCGCGAGCTCATCCAGACCTCCACGCACATCATCGGTCAGGCATTCGACGCCAAGGAAGACGTCCAGACGCTCGTGGACGACGCGGAAAAGCGGATCTTCAGCCTGGCCGAGCGCCGGCTCGAGGGCAGCGCGCTGCCCGTGTCCAAGATCCTCAAGAACACGTTCGAATACATCGAGCGTCTGTACGAGCGCAAGGAGCACGTCACCGGCGTCGCCACCGGCTTCGAAAAGCTCGACCTCGAGACGTCGGGGTTCCAGCCGTCGGACTTCATCATCATCGCGGGGCGACCGAGCATGGGAAAGGCACAGCCGCTCGATGCGCGGGTCAGAACGACGACCGGTTGGAAGCGCATGGGCGAGCTGCAAGTCGGCGACGCGCTGGCCTCGATCGACGGCCGTGAGTCGCGCGTCCGCGGCGTGTTTCCTCAGGGCCCGCGGCAGGTCTATCGCGTCACGTTCTCCGATAGTCGCTCGACCGAGTGCTGCGCCGAGCATCTCTGGCGCGTTCACCACCGCGCCTGGCCCGAGCCGCGCGTGCTAGCCACGGCGCAGATCGCGACGCTGCTCGCCCGCAAGCACTACCGCTCGAGCCTCGGGATCGACATGACATCCGGCGACGATGGCCACGCCGCGGCGTTGCCGGTCGATCCCTGGCTGCTCGGTGCGCTTGTGGGCGCGGGCGAGTTGTCGGGTGGCGCGCTGCGCTTCTGGACGTCGGACCCGGAGTTGTTGGCGCGTGTCGCCGAGCGTGCGGAGGGCCGGACGGCAGGCGTCATCATCGATGAATTACGACGGGTGGGCCTCTGGGACATCGACGCGCGGCAGCGGTTTGTGCCCGACATGTATATAGATGCCCGCCGCACCGCCCGCCTGGACGTGCTGCGCGGCCTGTTCGACGCGAGCGGGGTCGTGGAAGCGCGAGGCACGCTGCGGCTCACGGTTCGCAGCGGGTCGCTCGCGCGCGCGGTGGCCGCGCTGGCGCGGTCCGTCGGCGCCTGGTGTTCCGTCCGCCGCCGCTCCACACGCGCGCCGTACGTCTGCACCGTCGACTATTTCGAGCCCAAGGAGCTTGTGACCCTCTCGTCGAAGCGGATCCGAGCCCTGACACCACGACGACCGCGCCGCCCGATCTTCGCGTCGATCGAGCCGACCCGCGTCGCGCCGACGCAGTGTATCGCGGTGACGCACCCGTCGGCGCTCTACATCACCGATGACCACATCGTCACGCACAATACGGCGTTCGCGCTCAACATCGTGCAGCATGTCGGCGTCACGTTGCGTGGAACCGCTCTCGTGCTCAGCCTCGAGATGTCCGCGCAGCAGCTCGTGCAGCGCATGCTCTGCTCGGAAGCCAAGGTCGACTCCCAAGCGGTCCGTACTGGATTTCTCTCGTCTTCGGACTGGCATCGGCTGACCGCGGCCGCGGGCCGGCTCTCGGAAGCGAAGATCTTCATCGACGACAGTCCTGGCCTGACGGTGCTCGAAGCACGCGCCAAGGCTCGCCGCATGAAGGCCGAGCACGGCCTCGATCTTCTCGTGATCGATTACCTGCAGCTCATGCGCGGGCGTGCCGCGCTCGACAACCGACAGCAGGAGATTTCCGAGATCTCGCGCTCGCTCAAGGCGCTCGCCAAGGAGCTCAACGTGCCGGTCGTCGCGCTCTCACAGCTTTCGCGCGCGGTGGAGGCGCGCGCCCAGCGCGACTTCCGGCCGCAGCTCTCGGACCTCCGTGAATGCGTCACCGGCGATACGGGTGTGCTGCTGACGGATGGTCGCCGCGTTCCGATCAGCGATCTCGTCGGGACGGCGCCGGAAGTCCTCGCCATGACACCGCGCGGCGCCATCGTGACCGCGAAGAGCGAACGCGTCTGGCGCGTTGGGCGGCGAGCGGTGCGGATGATCCGACTGGCCTCGGGTCGGTCGATCCGCGCGACGCAGGAGCATCGCCTGTTCTCGCACCGTGGCTGGATGAGGATCAGCGATCTGAGCCATCACGACAGGCTGGCCGTTGCCAATCAGATTCCAGAAACGCTGCACGATTACGCCGAGACAGTCGATGCCGAGCGCACCGGCGAAGCGTCGCGGCGCGACGTCGAGTGGGACCGTATCGTCGCGATCGAGGCGGCGGGCCATGACGACGTCTTCGACCTGACGGTGCCCGGGCCCGAGTCGTGGCTGGCCGACGGCATTGTCAGCCACAACTCCGGCGCGCTGGAGCAGGACTCCGACGTCATTCTCTTCCTCTATCGCGCCCGCGTGTATCGCGAGGACGTGCCGCCGGAGGAGGAGAACATTGCGGAGGTCATCATCGGCAAGCAGCGGAACGGACCCACCGGCACCGTGAAGGTCGTCTTCTTGCCCCAGTATGCGCGCTTCGAGAACGCCGCGGACCAGCACCGCCAGCAGCCCTCGCCGTTCTAGTTAGTCGGCGGGGCCCGATCGCGGCCCCGGGAAACCCGTGGCGCTCCTCGAGAGGCAACCAAGTATGATGCTGCGGTGCGTCTGCATCAGCTGAAACGACTGTTCGTCGGAACGCCGCTGCCGACGGCGCAGTCCCGGCACGAACGTCTCTCCAAGCCCACAGCCCTGGCGGTCTTCGCCTCCGACGCGCTCTCGTCAACCGCGTACGCGACAGAAGAAATCTTGCTCGTGCTCGTGCTGGCCGGCAGCGCGGCCCTGTCCTACTCGCTGCCGATCGGAATCGCCATCGCGATCCTGATCGCCGTTGTCGTGTCGTCCTACCGGCAGACGATCCGGGCCTACCCGCAAGGCGGCGGCGCGTACATCGTGTCCAAGGACAACCTGGGAATCTACCCGGCTCTGGTGGCTGGTGCGGCGCTGTTGATCGACTACGTGCTGACCGTTGCGGTGAGCGTGGCGGCGGGAATCGCCGCGGTAACGTCGGCGGTGCCGTGGCTGTTTCCGTATCGTGTCGTCCTGTGCGTGGCGGCCGTGGCCGCCGTCGCCGTCGCGAACCTGCGCGGCATTCGCGAGTCGGGCAAGCTGTTCGCGGCGCCGACGTACCTGTTCATCGGCAGCATATTCGCGGTCGTCGTGTACGGCGGCGCCGGCGTAATCTTCAACTTCCTCGGCAAAGCGCCCTACGAGGCGCACGCACCCGGACTCGAGGGGATCGGGCTCTTCCTCTTGTTACGCGCGTTCGCCTCCGGATGCGCCGCCCTGACCGGGGTGGAAGCGGTGTCGGACGGGGTGCCAGCGTTCAAGGCGCCTGAAGCGCGCAACGCGCGCGTGGTGCTCTCGTGGCTGGGGGGCATCTTGATCGCGCTCTTCCTCGGTGTCACGTATCTCGCCTACGACTTCGGCATCGTGCCCAAGGAGCACGAGACCGTCGTGTCGCAGCTGGCGCGCCACGTATTCGGCGGCGGCGTGCTCTATTACGAGATTCAGTTCGTGACGATGCTGATCTTGCTGTTGGCCGCCAACACGTCGTTCGCCGACTTCCCGCGCCTCGCGTTCTTTCTCGCCCGTGATCGGTTCATCCCGCGCCAGTTCTCCACGCAGGGCGACCGCCTGGTCTTCTCTAACGGCATCGTCATCCTCGGCAGCCTGGCCATCGCGCTGCTGCTGATCTTCCGCGGCGACACCCACGCGCTGATTCCGCTGTACGCCGTCGGCGTCTTTGTCTCCTTCACGCTGTCGCAAGGCAGCATGGTCCGCCGATGGATGCGCGTGCGCGGCCCGGGCTGGGGGTGGCGCCTGGCGCTCAACGGCGTCGGCGCGCTCGTGACCGGCGTCGTCATGGTCACGATCGCGGTCACGAAGTTCTCGCACGGCGCCTGGATCGTCGTGCTGCTCATCCCCACGCTCGTCGCCATCTTTCTCGTCATCCATCACCACTATGGTCAGGTCGCGCGACAGCTCTCGCTCGACGATTACTCGGTGCCGCCGCCGATGACGAACACGGTGCTGGTGCTGGTGGGCGACCTTCATCGCGGCGTCGTGCACGCGCTGCAATACGCCCAGACGCTGTCCCCGAGCGCGAAAGCGCTGTACGTGGAAACCGACCCGGAGCGGACGCGTCGGCTGGAGGAGCGCTGGGGCAAGTGGGGGCAGGGCCTGCCGCTGATCGTGCTGGCATCGCCGTACCGCTCACTGCTCGGACCGCTGCTCGAATACATCGATCAGCTCCAGCGCCACGGCGACAACCACGTGGTGACCATCGTGCTGCCGGAGTTCATTCCGGCGCGCTGGTGGCAGCAGATTCTCCACAACCAGACGGCGCTGTTGATCAAGGGCACCTTCCTGTTCCGCAAGAACGTCATTGTCACCGACGTCCCGTATCACCTCCGGCACTGACGACTCTGGTACACTCGACGATCGCGTGATCAGGCCGATGAAGCTCACTCTCGCCGTCGACGGCCCGCTCGACGTCGCGGCCACGCTCGCGCGCTACCACCGTTGGGGAGAAGATCCGACCACTCGCGTCGACGGCGACGTGCTCCGTCGCGTGCTTCGGCTTGGCGAGCGGCTGCTGCCCTACGAGGTGCGTGCAGCTGGCGGCGTCGACGACGCTCGTCTCACGATCACGATCTCGAGCGATGCCGCCGAGGTCGAGCGTGCGGTGATGGCCGAGGTTCGTCGCTTGTATGGTCTCGACTTCGACCTCGTCGGCTTCTACCGCATGGCCAAAGCGGATGCCGCGCTCGCACCGCTGGTGGAGCCGCTGTACGGCATGCGCCCGACCCTCGCCGCCACGCCGCTCGAGATGCTCATCGGCTCGATTTCCGCGCAGCAGGTGAATCTCTCGTTTGCCTTCGCGTGCCGCGCGCGCCTGGTGCGCCGCTGGGGCACGCCGGTCGCGACCGCGGGCGGTGAGGTCTGGGCGTTTCCGACGCCGGCGTCACTGGCGGCCGCGCGGCTGCGGGAATACCGAGCGCTGAAGTTCTCTACGCGCAAAGGCGAGTACATCCGCGACGTGGCCCGCGGTCTGGTCCGCGGCACGCTCGATCTCGACGGCCTGATGACGGCGCCGAGCGCGGACGTCATCGCCACTCTCACGGCGCTGCGCGGGCTCGGACGCTGGACCGCCGACTGGTTCCTCGCGCGCTGCTGCGGGCGTGGCGATATCTGTCCGGCCGGGGACCTCGCCGTCCGCAAGGCGTTCGAGCATCACTACGCGCGGCGCGGTCGAACGCTCAGCGAGGAGGGGATCCGCCGGCGCGCGCGAGTCTGGGGTGCGCATCAGAACGTCGCCGTCCATTATCTGTTGGCCGGCATGCGCCTCTACGCGGCGGCGCGCGGGGGCGAGGCGTGAAAGGCCGTCTGCCGATCATCGGCCAGCCGAACCCTGAGGTCCCGCGCGACGTTCATCTGGTCGGGCGTTACGCGCTCGGCGTCACGTGGGCAGACGATCACGGGTCGATCTACCCGTTCGAATCGCTGCGCCGATCCTGCGGCTGCGGCGCCTGCGCCACGCTGGAGGTCGTCGGCGAATCGGCCGCGTGGCCTCAGAACATTCGTCGCACCGACGCCGGTCTCGCCATCACATGGGTGGACGCGCACGCCAGCGTCTATCCCTACGCGGATCTGCGCGCTCTCTGCGGTTGCGCCGCCTGTACGGGAGGCCATTGAGCGGTCGTGATCGCTGACGACGTCCGCAAGCGCCGGGCGCTCTACGGCGTCATGGTGTCGGTGTTCCTCGCGGCAATGGAATCGACGGTCGTTGCGACCGCCATGCCGAGGGTCGTGGAGAGCCTCGGCGGCGTGCAGATCTATTCCTGGGTCTTCTCTGGGTTCCTGCTGACGTCGACGGTCACCATGCCGCTCTGGGGCCGTGTCTCCGATCTCTTCGGCCGGCGCCCCGTCTACCTGACCGGACTCGGTGTGTTCCTGTTGGGTTCCGCGCTGTCGGGGCTGTCCCAGAACATGACGCAACTGATCGCGTTCCGCATGGTGCAGGGCTTGGGCGCCGGCTCACTCATGACGCTCGGCATGACGATCATCGGCGAACTGTTCGGCCTCGAGCAGCGCGCGCGCATGCAAGGCTACGTGTCGGGGATGTGGGGCGTGGCGTCGCTCCTCGGCCCGCTGCTCGGAGGCGTGCTCACGGACCTCGGATCGTGGCGCTGGGTCTTCTATGTGAACCTGCCGTTCGGCGCCGTCGCCATCGCGTTGCTGGCCGGCGCGCTGCAGGACGGCGTCGTGCGTCGGCGTCACGCGTTCGACTGGGCCGGTGTCGTGCTGTTCACCGGCGGCATCTCGGCGCTGCTGTTCGGGATTCTCGAGGCGGGCCGGGTCGGCGCGTGGACGGGCAGCGACGTCGTCACGCCGCTGAGCGTGGCCGTGCTCTCGCTGGCGGCCTTCGTGCCGGTGGAGCGGCGCGCGAGCGAGCCGATCGTGCCGTTCCGCCTGTTCCGACACCGAATGGTCCTGGCCGCAGGGGTCAACGGCTTTCTCTCCGGTATGGCGATGTTCGGCGCGATCTCGTTCGTGCCGTTGTTCCTGCAGCACGTCGTCGGCATGTCGGCGACCGCCGCCGGCGTCGTGCTGATCCCGTTCGTGCTCGGCTGGGTCGCGATGTCCATTGTCAGCGCACGTCTGGTGCTCCGAGTCGGCTATCGCGCGCCCGTCGTGACCGGCATGACGTGCCTGGCCGTGTCATTCCTGCTGCTCGCGCGCTGGGCGCCGGGGCTGAGCCAGGCGACCGCGATGCGGGACGCGCTGCTCGGAGGTGTCGGCATGGGGCTCACCTTCGTGCCCATGCTCCTGTCCGCGCAGAGCGTCGTCGCACGGAGCGATCTGGGGGCGGCGACCTCGCTGACACAGTTCTTGCGCACGATCGGCGGAGCCGTGGGACTCTCGGTCATGGGGGCGGTGATGGTGCGGCGGCTGGCGAGCGGGGCGTCGATGGCCGAGGCGCTGCACGGCGTGTTCGTTGTCGGGCTCGCCGTGAGTGCGCTCGCGCTGGCGTCCGCCTTTCTCGTGCCGGCGGGCCGGGCGCGCGAGCTGGCACGGCCCGACATGCGTGAGGAACCGACGCGGGCCGGAGGATAGGAGGCGACATGGCAGGCGACGTTCCGTTACTCGATCGGCTTGCCCAGCTCACGCCGGTGCCGGCGGCAGACGCCGCTTCGCTCATCGAGCGGCTCGACGAGCCGAACGCCGATCCGGTGATCGGTCCGCTGTTCGGCACCGACGATGACGGCGACACCGTGGTCAACCCGCTGGTGCCGGCGGTTCTGCAGGCGCTGACCCAGAAGGAAGGGCTGACGTGCTACGGCGCGCTGCTGGAAGGGTTGACCGGCATCTGGAACGCCGCCGTGCGCGCCGCCGTCGTGGATCGGCTGCGCGCGGCCGGTCTGCCTCAGGACGACATGCTGCTGCGGCTTCAGAAGCTGTCGCCCACGCTCGGGTTCGCGGCGGAGAATCGCGAGTGGGCCCGCGAGTGGCTCGCCGATCCGTTCACTCAAGACGCGCTGCTCGTCCAGCAGTGCGTCGTGCGGCTTCTCTTTGCGCTGCGGGCGATGGCGGACGCGCGCGGTGAAGAGCTGACCAGGGCCTCATAACGCGACGGAGGCATCCATGCACGTGCACGAGCGGAACGCGGAAAAGAAACGGCTCAACGGCCTGATGCTGAAGTCGCCGATGAAGGTGTACCGGGCGTACGGCGAGATCGGCAAGGAGGTCTTCGCCGACGGCGCGCTGTCCAAGAAGCACAAGGAGCTGACGGCGCTCGCGGTCGCCGTGTCGCAGAACTGTTTCGACTGAATCGATCACCGCGTCGAGGAGGTCCTCGACCAGGGTGCGACCGACGCCGAGATCGCCGAGACGTTGGACATAGGCGTTCTGATGGGTGGCACGCTCGCAGTGAAGTCGATCCGGCACGCCTTCTCGGTGCTCGAGCAGCTCAAAGCAGGGAGGAAATGAGCATGGCAGCGAATCTCGGTAACTATCGCGACATCTTCGACAAGAAAGCGTTCTGCCACCTCGCTACCGTCGGGACGGATGGCCGGCCGCAGGTGACGCCGGTGTGGTGCGATTTCGACGGCACGCACGTGCGCATCAACACGGCCCGCGGCCGCGTGAAGGATCGCAACTTGAAAGCGAACCCGCGTGTGGCGCTGTCGGCTCAGGATCCCGACAACCCGTACCGCTACGTGCAGGTTCGCGGACGCGTCAGTGAGATGACGGAGAAGGGCGCCGACGCTCACATCGATGCGCTGGCCAAGAAGTACATGGGCAAGGACAAGTACCCGTACCGTCAGCCTGGCGAGGTGAGGGTGATGGTGAAGATCACACCCGAATCCGTGCAGGGCATGGGCTAACTCGCGAGTGATCGCGGTCGAGTCGATCGCCAAGTCCTTCGGCGGGCAAGTTCTCTTCCGCGATCTGTCGTGGCGCATCGCCGACCGCGAGCGGATCGGGCTCGTCGGGCCCAACGGCGCGGGCAAGACGACCCTGTGCCGCATCCTCGCGAGCCTCGACGAGCCCGACGCCGGGCGCGTGAGCCGGCCGCGCGCCACCACCGTCGGCTATCTCGCTCAGGAAGCTGCGGCGGTCGGCGAGGGCTCGGTGCTGGCGGAGGCACTCGCCGGCTTCGCCGACGTGTGGGCGCTCGAGCGCGAGATGGAAGAGGTTGCCGCCTCGCTGGCCACGACGCCGACTGAGGCGTTGACCGCGCGCTACGGCGACCTGCAGCATCGTTTCGAAGCCCTCGGTGGATACCGGCTCGAGAGCGAGGCGCGCGCGATCCTGAGCGGGCTCGGCTTCCGGCCCGACGAGCTCGGGCGGCCGCTCATGGAATTCTCCGGCGGCTGGCGGATGCGGGCGGCGCTAGCGCGATTGCTGCTGCTGTCGCCGTC
>Ga0075423_10000275_pt1 | contig 39288 bp, 34 predicted proteins | sample SoiMethybrSBSTD2_FD_80114 | JGI IMG/M metagenome (GOLD analysis project Ga0075423, IMG submission 80114) | Bulk soil microbial communities from a Populus tree surrounding site in Tennessee, USA - Soil MetaG P. TD hybrid SBSTD2 | ecosystem: Environmental > Terrestrial > Soil > Tree plantation...
GCTGGAAGATGCGCGTCGCGCTGGCGCGCATCCTGCTCATGCGGCCCGACGCGCTGCTCCTCGACGAGCCGACGAACCACCTCGACCTCGAGTCGATCATCTGGCTCGAGGCGTTCCTCAAGTCGCGCACCGGCGCGCTGCTCATGACCTCGCACGATCGCGAGTTCATGAACCGCGTCGTCGGCAAGATTGCCGAAATCGACGGCGGCGAAATCACCGTCTACTCCGGCAACTATGACTTTTACGAACGCGAGCGGGCGATTCGCGAGGCCAACCGCGAGGCCGCCTACGCGCGTCAGCAGGCGATGCTGGCCAAGGAGCAGCGCTTCATCGAGCGGTTCGCCGCTCATGCCGCGAAGGCCGCACAAGTACAGAGCCGGGTGAAGGCGCTGGAGAAGATCGAGAAGATCGAGCTGCCGAAGAAGCGAAAGGTCGTCAAGTTCGACTTCCGCCCACCGCCTCGTTCGGGCGACCAGGTAGCGGTGCTCGAGGGCATCTCGAAAACCTACGGCCGTCGCATCGTCTACGACAGCTTCAACATGACGATTCGCCGCGGCGAGCGCTGGTGCGTGATGGGCCGCAACGGTGCCGGCAAGACCACGCTGCTGAAGATGGTGGCTGGTGCGTTACACCCCGATGTCGGTGACGTGAAACTGGGAGCGAGCCTCACACTCGGATACTTCGCGCAGCAGGCACTCGACTTGCTCGATCCGGATCTGACGATCGAAGAACAGCTGCAGCGCGATTTTCCGGACGAGTCGATCGGCGTCTTGCGAAACCTCGCCGGCGCCTTTCAGTTCTCGGGTGACGATGTCGACAAGAAGATTCGCGCGTTGTCGGGCGGCGAGAAGACGCGGCTGGTCATGGCGCGCATGCTGCTGCACCCGCCGAACTTCCTGGTGCTCGACGAGCCGACCAACCATCTCGACTTGTTTACGAAGGAGATGCTGATCGACGCCCTCAAGGACTTCGACGGGACGATGCTGTTCGTCTCGCACGATCGTGCGTTCCTGCGCGCGCTGAGCAACCGTGTGCTCGAACTGGGCGGCGAATCCGGCGTCGAGCGGGAGCCCCACTTCTATCCCGGCTCGTACGTCGAATACGTCGCGCGCACCGGCCACGAAGCGCCTGGAGTGCATGCGTAGAGCACGCGTAGAGCGGAGGCTTTAGCCTCCGCGGACACGGCCTCCGCGGATACGGCCTCCGCGGACACGGCGCGCACGCTGACGCGTGCGCTCTACTTCTTCAAGGCCTTGATTCCGGCCAGCGAGAACTTTGTAATGTGCTCGGCGAGCGCCTCGATCCGCTTGGGCGTCCACGGCGGAAGCGGCTGAAACTGCGCGATACGATCGTTCAGCATCGCCAGACACTGCACCTGCACGCTCATCACGCCGTACTGCACGCGCTCGTCGTCGGCGGGGCAGTGAAGGAGGCGCGCGATGACGCTGGACAGATAGTCGAGCCGCGGACGCACCACCGATTTGACCACGCGGTCGAGCGCGGGAGTCGGGTCGCGGATCTCCTGCATCATCAGCTGATGAATCCAGCCGTCCTTGTGCTGCATCACGCGCGACAGGAAGATCCCGACGAAGATCTCCAGTTGCTCCTCGGCGGATCGCCGCGCCCCCGCCTCGCGGATCTCGTCGGTGGTTTTCTGCATCGTGCGGATCGCCGAGCTGACGATCTCCTGATAGAGACCGTCTTTGCCGCCGAAGTGATAGTTGACGGCGGCGACGTTCGCATGCGCCCGCTGACAGATCTCGCGCACCGTGACCTTCGAGAAGCCACGCTCGGCGAAGAGGCGTGCCGACGCTTCGATGAGACGTTCGCGCGTCTCGAGGTCGGCCTCGGGCGGAGCGACGGCGACCGGCCGAGACATCCTCGTGGCCATCGTTAGAGCGTGCGCTTGAAGAGCGCAGTGGCCGCGGTCATCGCGATTGCCGAGAAGACGAACAGGAACAGCAAATCGCCTGCGATTGCGCCGAAACCGGTGTTCTTGAGCAGCAGGCTCTTGAATGCATGCACGGCGTAGGTGAAAGGGTCCGCGACCGCGATCACGTGCATCCAGCCCGGGAAGCCCTGCTGCGGGTACACCGCCCCACTTGGGAAGTACAGCACGGTGTTCAGAAGGCCGAACATCATCCGCGGCATCAGCGGATCGGTGACCCGCACCATCAACAGGAACATCAGGCTGATCAGCGCGAACGCCGTGATCGAAATGACCAGCATCATCCGAAGCAGGCGCACGGGATCGAGTGGGCTGGGAACCCCGGCGATCATCGACCCGATGATCGTGATGGCTGCGCCAGCCAAGACTGCCTTGATGGTGCCTGAGATGTTGAAGCCGGCGACCAATTCGAGCTTGGTGATCGGCGTGACCAGGTACCCCTCGTGCAAGCCGCGGGCCTTGTCGTCGATGAAGATGATGCCGCCGCCGATCATCACCATCATGAAGATCGACATCGTAATCGAGCCTGGCAGCAGGTACTGGATGTAGGGAACGTACGGATACACCTCGACGATGTCGAGTCCCGCACTACCGACGACGCGAACCGGCGCCTCGGGTGCGTTCATCTGGCTGATGAAACTCCCGACCGTCGCGCCGAGCGATGCCGACACGAACGTATCGGTGTTGTCCGAGATCAGCGCCACGCGCGGCTCGTTGTTGGTGAGCACCCGGCGCGAGAAGTCGGGCGGGATTGTCAGCACGCCGTTGACGACGCCATTGCGCAAGTCGCTCATCGCCCGGCCCGTATCGGTGTAGTCGAGCAGATCGACGGTACGCGCGCCTGAGGACACGGCTGACGCCAGCTCGCGGACTTTGACCGCCGGCACGCCGTGGTCCTGATCGACGATGGCCAGCTTGAGGTGCTTGACGTTGCCGCCGAAGGCGTAGCCGAGCACGATCAGCTGCATCAGCGGGAAGATCATCGACATGACGATCATCATCGGGCTCTTGCTGAAGCGCCGCATTTCCCGTTCGACGATGGCCCAGGTTCTATGCACGGTTTATCGCCTCAACACGAATGGGCTGTCAGCAGCGCTCGGCTCTTGCAGCGCGTCGCGCAGGTCGCGCCCGGTGTAGTGGACGAACACGTCGTCGAGCGTGACCGTGTCCGGTGCGCGTCCCGGAATCGACGCCTTCAACGCCGCTGGTGAATCGAGCGCCACGAGCTTGCCATGATCGACGATGGCGATGCGGTCGCACAGCTTGTCGGCTTCGTCCATGTAGTGAGTCGTGATGAGCACGGTGAGATCCCGCTGCGACTTGATCTTCCGCAGCATCCCCCACACCGCCGTGCGCGAGACCGGATCGAGCCCGGTGGTCGGCTCATCGAGGAAGAAAACGCGTGGCTCGTGCACCAGACCGCGTGCGATCTCGACGCGCCGCCGCATGCCGCCGGACAGGTTCTTGACCGGCTTGTCGGCCCACTGTGTCAATTCGACGGCGTCGAGCAGTTCGCCGATGAGGCGCGTACGCGTGTCACGCGGGACGCCATACAGCTTGGCGAAGATCAGCAGGTTTTCGTAGACGGTCAGCTCGAGGTCGCTGGTCATCGCCTGCGGAATCACGCCAATCGACCGCCGGACATCGTCGGCCTTCTTGACCACGTCGAAGCCGTTGATGATCGCCGTGCCCGCGGTGGGCGCCAGGAGCGTCACCATCATGCGGATCAGCGTCGACTTGCCGGCGCCGTTCGGTCCGAGCAGACCGAAGATCTCGCCGTCCTTCACTTCGAAGCTGATCGTGTTGACAGCGGTGAAGTCGCCGAACTTCTTGACGATGTCTTTGACTTCGATTGCGTTGTTCATCGCATTTCGTCTACGCAGGCTGAAGCCTGCGCTCTACGATCGGTAGAGCGGGGGTGCAGCTCCCGCGTCATGTCAACGGCACGACCACGTATGCGCTCATGCCGACCGCGAGGCGCCGATCCTTGTTGTCCACGCGCAGCCGCACTTCGAACGTTTTGATATCGCGCTTGGTGCGGCTGACGTCGCGCTGCGTGGCGTAGCCCGCGTCGACCCCGCGATAGAACACTGTGCCCTTCCGTTCGACACCAGAGGGGAGCCGCACGGTCAGCGTGTCGCCGTTGCGCACGCGATCGATGTAGGTTTCCTCGATGTCGACGCGAATCCAGAGGTCGTCCGGGTTGATGATCGTCACCACCGGCTGGCCCATCGTCACCACTTCACCCGGCAGCGCCGCGCGCACGTCGACGATGCCGTCGATCGGCGCCTTGATTTCGGTGTAGGCCAGGCGAACGTCGGCCTTCGCGCGCTGTGCGGCCGCAGCCGCCTGCTGCTGCCGGTTGGTGACCACTTGACTGCGCCGCATGGCAACCTGCTCGGCGCTGCCCTTGGCGAGTGCCACCGCCGCTCTCGCCGCCTCAATCTGCTTGGCCACCGACTCGAGCTTCGACTTGGCCACGTCGTACCCCGTCTTCGCCGAATCGAGCTGCTCTGGTGTGGCGACGCCTTCCTTCGACAGCTTCTGGTTGCGCTGATACACGAGGGCGGCATTATCGAGCTCGGCCTTCGCGGCGGCCTCCTGTGATTGCGTCGATGCCAGCGTGGCTTCGGCCTGGGCAATCGAATCGACCGTCTGCCGCTCCTGGAGCCGCAGTGCGGCTTCGCTCTCCTGCACTTGCGAGCCGACGCCCTCGGCGCTGGCCGAGTAAAACGCGCGCTCCTCGCGCAGTTCGTCGGGCGAGAGCACGGCGAGCAGCTGTCCGATTTTCACCTCGTCACCCTCTCGCACCTTCAGCTCGGTGACGCGTCCGGTAATCTGGGGGCTGACGGTGATGTGTTCCGTGGTGACGACGCCGGTGAGCAGCATCGAGGTCGGCGGCCGGCTGGTGTACCAGTAGGTGCCGTAGATGATGCCGGCGATCACGAGGAGGGGGATGAGGCGAAGCGAGCGTTTCATAGCGTGTCAAACAAGCGTATCAAACACGCGTTTTAATTTCAAGGAAGAGCTGCGTCACTTCTTGTACAGCGCGCGCACGCGCGCGATATCAGATGCGGACAGACCTGACGTCGTCGCGATGTCGCTGCGCGTGTGCAGCTGCAGGCGATAGCGGTTGAAGAAGCCGGGGATATCGCCGCCGTAGCCGAAGAAGTACATGATGTCGGCGATCGCGGCCGTGTGCTCGAGACCGAGGGCATGTCCGAGTTCGTGAAGGCAGGTCAGATACACCACGGTGTCGCGCATCAGCGGATCCTGGCGCGCGGCGTTGGCGATCGCCGGCGCAAGGGCGCTGGTGTCGGGGCGGATGAATACCGCGGCGCCGCGCAGCGGACCCGATTGAAACGCCCGCATCTCACCGTAGCGTCCATCGCCGGCCGGCACCCAGAACACGCGAACTTCGGCGTCATTCTCGGCCGAAGGCTCGAAGTGAAGTACGCCAGCGAGCGCGCGTTCCCATTGTTTGAGCGCCCACACCGCGAGGTCGCGATCGCCTGGGTGGAAGCCGGAGCTCGGTGGGCCCTCAGCGACGAAGTACGTGACGCGGCCCTTCGCGTCGAGCGGATGGAGCACGGGCAGCGTTCCCTGCGCGAGCACGAGAGCGCTCGCGCACATCAGCATCACTACGGAGTGTCCGCCTTTAGTGCGTCGAGACATTCGCCGGAGGCTTGTAGAGCGCGCGCACGCGCGCGATGTCTCGCGACGTCAGGCCCGGCGTCGTAGCGATGTCGCCACGGGTGTGGAGCCGGCTCCGGTAGCCATCGAAGAAGCCGGGCACGTCGCCGCCGAATCCGAACGAGTACATCACGTCGCCGTAGCCCAGCGAATGATTCAAGCCGAGCGCGTGGCCCAGTTCGTGAAGGCACGTCATGTAGACGACCGTGTCACGCATCAACGGATCCTGACGCGCGGCCGCAGCGATCTCGGGATCGAGCGCGTCGACATCGGGGCGAACGAACACCGCCGCGCCGTGCAGCGTCCCGGCTTCGAAGGCGCGCGTCTCGCCGTGTTGTCCGCGCTTCGAGGGCACCCAGAAGACGCGAATCATCGCCTCGTGTTCCGCCGACGGCTCGAAGTGCAGCGCGCCGTTGAGCGCGCGCTCCCATTGTTTGAGCGCCCAGATGGCCAGATCGCGATCGGAGAGTCGAAACGCGGATCCCTGCATCCCGTCGGCGACGAAATAGGTTACGCGTCCGGTGCGATCGATCGGTTGGAGCACGAAGAGCGGGCCCTGCGCGAAGGCGATGCGCGTCAACCCGAGCACGACGAGCACGATGACGATCCGCTGCACTCTGGACGTAAGATTAGCGTGCCATGAAACCAGCCAAGGGCTCCGCCCTTGAGATCTCGGCAGAGCCCTTGACTGGTTTCACAGTATCTCTCTTGGCGCGCTTCGCGCGCCCGGACCGCCATGCGGGTTACAACGTATGCAAAGTTCACCGAAACGGCCGCATAGCGGTCCAATAATCCTGCTGTGCGCGGTGATGGCGATCGCCGCTGCAGGCGCCGCCCGCGGCCAGAGCAATCATGCCGCCCAACTGGACGCGGCGATGAAGGCGTTCTGGGACGCCGACGATCAGGGCGGCGCCGAGAAGGCTGCGAAGCTCGTGGCCGCGAGCGGCGCGTCGTTCGAGGACGTGCGGGCCCGGCTCAAGGCTGGCCGGACCTACGGCAAAGCGAGAACTGGACGCGTCGAGATGCCGTCGCGCGATCACGGCCTTCTGCTCGACAACGTTCTCGAGGTCCCGGCCGATTACGATCCCGCGCGCGCCTGGCCGCTGCGCGTCAGCCTGCATGGCGGCGTCGGACGAGAAGCACCCGGGCCAGGCGATCCACCTGCACGGCCGCTGTCGAATCGCATCCCGAGCGAGAGCGAGCTCGTGCTGCATCCGCGCGCGTGGGCGCAATCGCAGTGGTGGAACGCTGGGCAGGTCGATAACATTGCGCACCTGCTCGATCGCATCAAGCGCGACTACAATGTCGACGAGTCGCGCACCTACATCACCGGCATCTCGGACGGCGGCACCGGCGTCTACTTCTTTGCGATGCGCGCCGCGACGTCGTGGGCGGCATGCATGCCCCTCAACGGTCATCCGCTGGTCATCGCCAATCCTGACACCGGCGCGGACGGTCAGCTGTACTCGGGCAACCTGGTGAACTGCCCGATCCACGCCGTCAACGGCGGCAAGGATCCGCTCTATCCCGCTGCATCGGTCGAGCCGCTGATCGCCATGTTCAAGAAGGCCAACGTGGTCGTCGACTGGGACGTCTATCCCGACGCCGGCCACGACGTGAGCTGGTGGCCGCAGGAGCGCGCGAAGTACGAGGCCTATCTTGCGAAGCACCCGCGCGTGGCGAATCCCGACAGCATTTCGTGGGAGACCGAGCGCACCGATCGCTACAACCGTTTCCGCTGGCTGGTGATCGATCGGCTGGGCAAACGTGGATCCGACGTCGCGTTGCAGGACGTCAACAGTTACTCACCGGTTCCGATCCTGGAGCGTCAGCTGTTCAATCACGAGAGGCCCTCGGGACGCGTCGACGCAGTGCGCAAGGGCAACGACTTCGCGATCAAGACCCGCGGTGTGCAGCAGTTCACGCTGCTGCTGTCACCTGATGCGATCGATTTCACCAAGCCAGTTCGCGTGACGGTGAACGGAAAGACCGCGCACGATGCGATCGTGAAGCCTGACGTCACGACGATGATGACGTGGGCCGCACGCGATCGCGATCGCACGATGCTCTACGGCGCCGAGCTTCACCTCGTCATTCCCTAGTGGCCGACGTTACCATCCGCCGCGCTACCCGACTGGATCTCCCCGCGCTCGGGCGCATGGGCGCACTGCTCATGCGCACGCATTACGCGTTTGACCAGCAGCGGTTTCTCGCGCCCGGCACCAACGCCGAGGACGGCTACGCGTGGTTCCTCGGCGAGCAGCTCAAAGACGACGTCAACGTGATCGTGCTCGTGGCAGACCTCCAAGGCGACGTGGTCGGATACGTGTATGCCGGCCTGGAGCCGATCTCGTGGAAGGAGTTGCGCGACGCCTGCGGCTTCATCCACGACATCGTCGTCGAGGAGCGCGGGAGACGGAAAGGCGTGGCGACGGCGTTGATGGACGCGGCGATGGCGTGGCTGAAAGAGAAGGGCGCGCCGCGCGTTGTGCTGTGGACCGCCGACCAGAACGAGGGCGCGCAGCAGCTGTTCGCGCGTATGGGATTCCGGCGCACGATGGTGGAGATGACGCGCGAACTGTAGGCCTCAGGGCCCAGGCCTCAGGCCTCGGGGCTGGGCCAGGTTGAGGATTCAGCTCGTAGGAAGCAGGCCCGACGACACAGGCAGCTTGTTCGCGACCAGCACGTCCCACCATCCGAAATGCGTGGCGAGCAGATGATCGAGCTCGCGCGTTTCGGGGGTGCACTCGGCTTGGCCGTGCGCGGGCAAGCAGTACGCGGCGTGCGGCGATGCTTCCAGCATGTGCAGCACGCCTGGTGAGAATCCTCGACCGGCATAGGCGATGCAGCCGGCCATCGGCAGCGCCTGCAAATCGTCGATGGCGTACGGGATCTTCTCGTCGACCGTGCCTTCCACCTCCTGATACTTGCACTCGATCGCGAACGCTTTGTTGGAGGTTTCGCACACGCAGAACACATCGATGCGGCGGTTCTTGCCGATGATCGTCTTGCCGACGCTGATCTCGCGATACACCTTCAGGCTGCGGCAGGCGAAGCGCCGCGACACGTAGGCGGCGACGAGATCCGCGTAGGCGCCGCCGGTCACGGTTCGCGACCCATCAGGCTCAAGAGATCCGACGGTGCGAGCTCACCCAGATCCGGCGCGCATCCGGTGCCGAACTTCTGCAGACGCTGATTGGTCAGCTGCACCGCCGCGGCATTGAGATCGGTGCCGAGGAATCGGCGGCCGTGTCGCAGGGCGGCCTCGCCCACGCTGCCCGATCCCATGAACGGATCGGCGACCACTTCGCCGGACGCCGAGCTTTGCTTGATGAGGACCTCGGATACTTCCCACGGCTTCTCGGCCGGATACCCGCGATGGATGCGAGGCACCTCGATCACGTCGGCGACGCCGAGATCGTTCAACCGGCGTTTGCCCTTCTCAAAGAACAGGATGAACTCGTAGCGCGCGCGATAGTGATAGCCCATGCCGATGGTGCGCTTGTCCCACACCAGCGGCTTCCAGAACTTGAAGCCCGCCCTCTCGGCGGGCTCCTTGGCGATGAACATCGTTTCGGCATCGCAGAACAGATAGAAATGCCGGTCGTCGCGCAGCACGCGATACGCCTCGGCGAACAGCTCCGCGAAGCGCGCGTTCGGAAAGACGATGAACCAATCGTTGCTCGAGGCCTTGCTGTGTTTCAACCGCGTGGTCGTGCCGACGGCGCGGTGCTTTTCCAGCGATTCGTACGCGGGATCGGTGATGAGCAGATCGACGGACGCCGCCGGCAACGAGTGCAGCCATGCCACGGCATCCTGATCGGACAGCTCGAACAGAGAGGGGGAGCTCACGTGCGGTTGCGTCATTCTACGTGACAACCATTCTCGGCTCGAAGGGTGACAGCCCAGGTCACAGGAACGCCACTGGACTTCATCGATCGACGGACGTCACAATGGGTTGGTCTTGATACTTTCATTCTCGAAACAAGGGATTTTCCATCGAGTCCTCGCAGTGCTGTCAGCGTCCCTGCTCGCGGCCTCGGCGGGCGCGCAAGACGGGGCCAAGCCGACCGGAACGATTCAAGGGACCGTCTCCACGCAAAGCGGCGCGGTGAAGCTGCCGGGTGTCACGGTGATCGTCCTCGGCACATCGGATCAGCCCGTCGCGCAGCAGGTGTCGGACGAAGAAGGCCGTTTTGCGCTTCCCGATCTGCCGCCGGCGCGGTACCGGATCCGGGCCACGCTCGACGGATTCGATCCGCTCGAAAAGGAAGCCGTTGTTGCAGCCGGTGGCGTGGCGTCGCTTACGCTCGATCTCTCCATCGCCACGGTCTCGGAGCACGTCGACGTCGTCGCCCGCGCGCCAGTCTTCGAGGCCGCGACGCTGGCCACCACCGAGGAAGTCAAACCCGCCGAGGCGCAGTTGCTCGTCCCGGGGCAAGGCGTACAGTCCTCGCTTCGACTCACGACCGGTGTGATTCAGCTGCCCGGCGGCAACAGCATCGACGGCGGCCAGCCGTATCAGGCGGGGATGCAACTCGGCGCCGCCACACTGATCGATCCGGCCACCAACCTTGCACGTCTCTCGCTGCCCGCCGATGCGCTCGACTCCGTCGCCGTCCTGCCGAACCCCTACGAGGTCGAGTTCGGTCGGTTTGCGTCGGGTCTCGTCGTGGTGCAGACCAAGCGCGCCGCCGATCGCTGGAAGACGTCGATGAGCACCCTCGAGCCGGCGCTTCGCGTGAAGCGCTTCACGGTGTGGGACGTCACCGGCATTACCGTGTGGCAACCCAGCGTCGAGATCGGCGGCCCGCTCAAGCGAGGACGCGTCTTTCTCGATCAGGCGGTGCAGTACCGGTATCAGACGACCGACATCCCGAGCCGGCCCGAGACCGAGCTCAAACGAAACTACATGTTCAGCTCGTTGACGCGCGTCGATGCGACGCTGTCGTCTCGACATTCGCTCGTCGTGTCCGGAGGGTTCGTGCCCAGCACGACCAAGCAGACGACGCTTGGCACGTTCACGCCGCCTGATGCGACGGTCGACATCGGCGATGACGTGGCGCACGGCATGATCGCCGAGCGCGCGCTGCTGGGCAAAGGCACCGAAATCGAGTCGACGGTGGAGCTCCACACTTATCGGACCGACGTCGATCCTCACGGCAAGGCGCAGATGACGCTTCTGCCCGAGACGACACTCGGCAATTTCTACAACGTTCAACGCCGCAACACCGACTCGCTGCAGTGGATCGAAACCGCTTCGCATGCCTACAAAGGGAAAGACCTCGGCGGCGTGCATCTGTTCAAGGTCGGCTTCGACGTTCTGCACAGCGGCTACGACGGATCGAGCGACAGCGCGCCGGTGTTCATCGCGCGCTCCAACGGTACGCTCGCGCGTCGACTCGACTTCGACCCGCACTCGACGCAGTCGGTGCACAGCACCGATGCCGCGGTGTTTCTCCAGGATCGCTTCCAGCCCGCGCCGCGTGTGTACTTCGAATATGGCGCGCGGGTCGATCGCGACGGCATCACGGCGCGCTCCAACGTGGCACCGCGCGGCGGCGTCGTCGTGCAGCTGAATAAGTCGGGCACCGCGACGCTTCACGGCGGCTACGGTCTCTTCTACGAGCGAACGCCGTCGGTCGCCGGCGCCTTCCAGCAATTCGAGCGGACCACCGACACGCGGTTTACGGCGGACGGCGTGACCGCGATCGGCGCGCCGGTGCTCTACCGCCGGACTGTTGCGCCGAATCTGCAGACCGCGCGCAGCGCCACGTGGGACGTGGCCTACGACCATCGCATCACGCGCGCGCTCACGCTGCACGCCGGCGTTCTCGATCGCGAGGGCAGCCACGCGCTCATCGTGGAACCGGTGCGGACGGCCGAGGGCGGTGAGTACGTGTTGAGCAGCACCGGCCGTTCGAGCTACCTGCAGGAAGCGGTCGAAGTGCACGTCGCGCGCGGGACGCGCAGCGATTTGAACGCGTCGTACGTGCATTCATCGGCGCGCGAAGATCTCAATACGCTGCTCAACTTTCTCGATGTGGTCCTTCAGCCAGTGGTCGGCGAGAACGGGTATGCCCCGGCGATGGCGGACGCGCCGAATCGGGTGCTCCTGCGTGGGCGGACGCGCGTGACCTCGGGATGGCAGCTGCTCGGCACCATCGATTGGCGCACGGGCCTTCCGTACTCAGTCGTCGATGAAGATCTCGAATTCGTCGGTGCGCGAAACTCGCTGCGCTTTCCGACCTACTTTCGCGTCGACGCCGGCTTCGAGCGCAAGCTCGCGATTTCCAGGTTCCGCCCGTGGATGGGCCTGCGGGTGTCCAATGCGTTGAACTCGTTCCTCCCCGCCGATGTGCAGGCCAACTTGAGCTCGCCGGCTTTCGGGTCGTTCTACAACTCGGTCTGGCGCGAATACCGCATCGCATTTCGGTTTGGAAGTTAGCAAAACCGTAGTGGCCGGCTCTCTGACAAAGAATTCAGGAATTCTTCAGGCCGCCCTGCGGTAGAAATACGCGCATGGCTTCAGGCGTCGTCCTCAAGCGTTCGCTGATCGTCGTCCATCGGTGGCTCGGCGTCGTACTCTCGCTCGTGTTCCTGATCTGGTTCGCGTCCGGCATCGGGATGATGTATTGGACCTACCCGAGTGTCAGCGCGCGCGATCGACTCGAGCGCGCCGCGGTGCTCGATCCGACGTCGATCAAGCTCTCGCCACAAGAAGCGTGGACAACGATCGGCGGCGACGATCCTCCGGCGCAGATTCGCCTCAACACCTTCGACGGCCGTCCCGTGTATCGCTTTGGACGACCCGGCGCGCAGCAGATCGTCTACGCGGATACCGGCGACGAGCAGCTCGACGTGCCGATGGAGATGGTGCAGCGCACCGCCGCGACATGGACGCGTCAGCCGATCCACGCCGCCACAGTCGAAGAGCTGACCGAGCCCGATCAATGGACGCTGCAGGGCCGCTTCGGCGATCGCGTGCCGCTGTACAAGTTCTCATGGCCGAACGGCGAGCAGGTGTATGTGTCGGGCAATACCGGTGAGGTCGAACAGTACACGACGACCGCATCACGGTTGGGCGCGTACGTGAGCGCGATCCCGCATTGGCTGTATTTCACGCCGCTGCGGAAGCATGGCCCCGAGTGGAGCAAAGTCGTGATCTGGTCGTCGGCGATCGGAACCGGCGCCGCGATCGTCGGCGTCGTCCTTGGCGTGTGGATGTATTCGCCGTCGAAAAAGTATCGCAACGCTGGCGCACCGACCGCGATTCCGTATCGGGGGCAGAAGCGGCTGCACACGATCTTCGGGTTGTTGTTCGGGCTCGGCGCAGTGACGTGGGCGTTCAGTGGGCTGCTGTCGATGGATCCGTTTCCGCGGCGCACCAATCGGCCCGTCGGCGGAGGCGAGCAAATCGGACGGTTCTCGCCGAACGCGCCGCGTGCGATTCAGGCGGCATTGCGTGGGCGCGTACGCCTCGACGCATTCGCGGCCAAGCACCCACGCGAGGCCCTCAACCAGGTGAGCGGAGTGAAGGATCTGGAGCTCGTTGTCGCTGCGGGCGCGCCCGCGTATCTGGCGACTCTTGCCGACGGCGACACGCGTCTCGTACCGGTCGACGGCGATCCGATCGACGGCCTCACACCGCGGCGCATCACAGAGGTGGTCACTCGCGCCGCCGGCGCGAATGGTCTCGCCGAGATCCGTACCCTCGATCAGTACGACCGCTACTACCTCGATCGCCTGCGCGAGCGTCCGCTGCCCGTCGTCCTTGCACGTCTCAACGACGAAGAAGGAACGCGGTATTACATCGATCCGAAGACCGCGCGCGTCGTCGGCAGCTACAGCGCGCGGAACTGGATGAGCCGCTGGGCCTATCACGGCCTGCACTCCCTCGATTTTCCGTGGCTGTACAACTACCGGCCGCTTTGGGATGTTGTCGTGATCGCATTCATGACCGGTGGCACGGCCCTGTGCGTCACATCGCTGATCCTCGCGTGGCGCGTGATCGGGCGGAAGCTGCGCGCCTTCGGTGTACGCTCGAGCGCCGAAGTGCTCAGCGAAGATCTCGTCGTCTCCTGAACGTCTGGCCAGCTCGGCGAAGCATTGTTTTTGCTTACCCGATCTGTATGGCCCAAAGTACAGCTGATGAGCATCAACCACCCAGCCTCGACACGCTCGAGCAAGCGATGAGTGTCGGCTACGGCGCGATTGCCGCGATCCTGGTGTTCTCGATCGGCGGCTATGCGCTCGATCGCTGGCTCGGCACCGCGCCGTGGTTGTTCATCGTCGGAGTCGTGATTGGACTGTCGCTCGCGTTCTTCGCGTTCGGCGGGCTCATTCAGAATCGAGTGCCGCGCTAAGACACTCGATTCGCACGACTCCGAGTATGTCAGTGCGTCCGATCCGGCGCCTGCGATGGCGACGACTGATCGAACGCCGACGTGACCACCATGTGATCGATCACGCGAAGCACGCCCTCGGTGGACGCGGCCACCTGCATGGCGTGCTGACGCTCGTCACGGCTGTCGACTTTGCCACTCAGCGTCACGATACCTTCGTGCGAGTCGACATCGATTTGCCGACTGTGCACGATGGGATCGGCGGCGAGCCGGGCTGTCACGCCCGCTTCGATGGCCTTGTCGTTTCGTCCGCAAGCCGCCGCTGCAGCCACGAACAAGCTGAGCACGACGCGTGTGATGATGCGCACAGGCCCTCCATGAGTGCCGTCATCTCTCGAGCCTGCAAGCGCGGTTCCGTGACGTCGCTCGAGAATCGCGGCTGAACCGCGCGTACGTGGGCCCGCGGCACCGTTGAGCAGAGACCGCCGAGTAGCTTGCGGCTACACGGGGTCAGACCCCGCTACGAGTCGACTCAACCTGTTGAGTCGACTCGTCACCGGGGTCTGACCCCACCCCCTCCTGGCAGCTTTCTCGCATCGGCCTCGTCTCGCCAGAGGTGCGCGGCGCTGGCGGAGGAGGAGCAACGTGTTGAGAAGACTCCGTGATTACGAAGGCTTCGAAGTGTGGTCGCGCGAAGAGCGCGAGCTCGGCCGAGTCGAGGATTGCTATATCGACGAGGACCGGTGGACCGTTCGCTACATCGTCGTGAGCACCGGCAGCTGGCTGACCGGACGATCGGTGCTGCTATCGCCAGTATCGATCCAGCGTCTCGACTGGGATCATGCACGCATCGACTTCAGGCTCAGTGAGCAACAGATCAAGGGTGCCCCGGATGCCGATCTTGCGCAGCCGATCTCCCGTCGATTCGAATCTGAATACAGCGGCTACTACGGCATCCCACACTATTGGGGCGGCTCTGATCTGTGGGGAATGTGGTCGACGCCGATGGAAGTGCAGCCACCATCATCTCCGCCCCTCTCGGCCGAGCAGGGATTGCTGGACGCGCAGCACCTCCGCAGCCTGCGCGAGGTGACCGGGTATCACATCGTGGCAACTGATGGTGAGATCGGCCACATCGACGACTACCTCGTGGACGATGTCTCGTGGCGCATTCGGTATCTGATGATCGACACCAGCAATTGGCTTGGCGGCCGAACGGTGCTGCTCGCACCCGAATGGGCGAGCCGGGTCGACTGGGCCGATCAAAAAGTCCACGTCGACGTCACTCGCGCGGAGGTGGAGCAGAGTCCCGAGTACGATCCCGGCGCGGATATCGACGGCAAATACGAAGAACGTCTCGCCGAGTCGTACCATCGCCGCCTGGCGCGGCCGACCTCTCGTTAGCGGCCTAGGTACCTTCTCTTCTCAGCTGTGTTGCGGCATTGTTGGTCGTGACGCTCGATTGAGGAGAGATCTACGCATGCGCATCGAATCGATGACCGCCGACGACTGGCCCGCGGTCCGCGCGATCTACGAAGAAGGGCTGGCGACGGGCCACGGATCGTTTGAAACCACGGCGCCGTCGTGGGAAGACTGGAACGCAAAGCGCACGCCGCACACCAGGCTTGTTGCCCGGGATGGCGGCGTGCTCGGATGGGTCGCGCTCACGCCAGTATCGACGCGGGCCTGCTATGCGGGTGTCGCCGAAGTCGGCATCTACGTGGCCGCGACCGCGCGCGGACGCGGTGTCGGAACGGCGCTCATGGAAGCGGCGATCGCGTCGGCCGAGTCGCAGGGAATCTGGACCTTGCAGGCGGCGACATTTCCAGAGAACACAGCCAGCCTGGCGCTGCAGCGGCGATGCGGATTCCGCGAGATCGGCTATCGCGAACGCATCGCCTGTCATCACGGCGTCTGGCGCAACACAATCCTGATGGAGCGCCGTAGCACTCGCGTCGGCGTGGACTAGCGCGCGTGCTCGAACGCGCGTCCGTGTCAGTGACGCTTGAAGAACTGCACTGCGCGCTCGTGCTTCTCAGCAGCAGCGCGCGAGGAGAACGTGCCGAGATTCCGCCGTCGTCCCGTTTTCGGGTCCGACTTCTTCGAGTACAACCGGTACTTGCCAGATGAAAGCTTCCGAATCATGTCTCAGTTCATCGACAACGGCATTGTCGTGAATGTCTCGTTGAGATCGGCGTTCGCGACTTCTTCCGCCGGCGCTTCTTCCTCGGACCCCACGAACATGCGGATCGGAATTGACGCCGTCTCCGGATCCAGCCTCAGCATCGTCAGCAACTGGAAGCAGTCGAGGTCGTCGAGCGAGAGCGACATCACAATCAGTGTCGGCTTCACGCGTCGAACTTGCGAATATGCGTGGGCGATCGGTTCGAGGACGACGACGTCGTATTCGAGGTTATCGAACGCCGATTCCGGTACCTGCTGACCCGGCTGGCCGACGACGATGACCGTGCGAAGAGCGTGTGTTCGTCCTATTGGATGAATGCGCTCGGTGGTTTGGGTCAGCATCTCAAGCTCCATCCCCCTACGTGGCAAGGAGAGTGCCATGTCGGAGGCGCGCGTCTGGCGCCAATCCCGTTGGTTTTCCACGAGGTGAGGTGCAACGGACAGACCTGCGTGGACACTTTGTCGGATGTTGGCCAATATGTGGCTGCCTGTGAACAAACCTTCGACTCGTGAATGGGCCGAGTGCCCGCCTGGTCGCGATGGCGTCGAGCTGTTGCAGGCGAGCTTCGAGCGCCACGTTTACGACCGTCACATGCACGATGCCTATGCGATTGGCGTCACCTTGCGCGGGGTGCAGCGATTCTGGTGTGCCGGCGCGCACCACGACAGCACGCCGGGGCACGTGATCGTCATTCGTCCGGGCGACGTGCACGACGGGAAGTCGGGATCGCATGGTGGATACGCCTACAGAATGATTTACGTGCGGGCGGGCGTCGTAGATTCACTCCTGGACGACGCACCGAATCCGCTGGATCGTGGCGTGTCGAGTCCGCTCGTCGACGATCGCCTGACATTCGATCTCGTAAACGCCGGCTGGAAGGCGCTGGCGGCGTCGCCGACGTCGCTCGCTTCTGATGAGTTGCTTCTGCGCGGCCTCAGTGCGTTGGCGAAGTGGGTCGATCCTGTCCGATCACAAGACAATCACGATCCCGCATTGCGCCGCGTTCGCGATTATCTGCACGAGAACCTCGAACGCGCTGTGACCATGCGCGAGCTCTCGGCGCTCGCGTCGATGAGTCGATTCCAACTCAGTCGTCGATTTCAGCGGCGATACGGCGTCGCGGTGCACGCCTATCTTCGCCATCTTCGTCTCGAGGAAGCGAAGCATCGTCTTGCGCGCGGGCAGGAGATCGTCAGCGTGGCGACCGACCTCGGGTTCGTCGACCAGAGCCACTTTCATCGGAGGTTTCGCGGATCGTTCGGCGTCACGCCCGGCCAGTGGCGCGCTGCACACGGATACAAGACGCCGCATGGGCCGGCGCGCTACCGTGACCCGCGTGATGGAGTCACACGAGGTCGACCGCAAACGTTTTGACGTGGACGGCGACGTCCGCGTGTTCGCCAAAGGGCGCTTCGAGGTAGTGCAGATTGGCGGACTGACCATCGGCCGCGCGACGTACGAGCCCGGATGGCGATGGTCCGAGCACGTCGGTCCCACAGTGGGTGCAACGCGATGCACCGTCGAACACGTTGGTCTCGTGTTGAGCGGTGCAGCGGTTGTCGCATTCGACGATGGGAGTGTCGTGACGCTGAGTGCGGGAGAGCTGTTTTACGTTCCGCCAGTGCCGCATGACAGTTGGGTTGTCGGCAACGAGCCGTACGTCTCACTGCATTTTCTCGGCGCCGATCACTATGCCGTGCACAGTAAACTGTCGGAGTAGTGCCTAGACCGCCGACCGCTTTCATCGCTGCAGGCGTCGTGCTCCTGGCCATGCCGCTGCTGATTGCGCTCGGCATCGGAGTGCTCGGTATCACGGCCGGGTTTCCCGACACCGATCCGGCCGTCAGCCGCGTGATGCTGACCGGCTTCGTGGTGTGGATCGTGCTGGTTGCGATCGCGGTGACGGTGTTTCTCGCCAAGCTGCTTCGCAACAAACCAAGGTCCTGACCGATGATTCTCGTCACCGGTAGCGCTGGCCATCTGGGCGAGGCGCTGATGCGGACGCTCCTCGCATCCGGGCGCGACGCGATCGGCATTGATCTCAAAACGTCGCCGTTCACGACGAGAGTCGGATCGATCGTCGATCGCGCGTTCGTGAGCCACTGTGTCCGCGGTGTGGATGCGATCATCCATGCAGCGACCTTGCACAAGCCGCACGTTGCGACGCACAGCAAGCAGGACTTCGTCGACACCAACATCACTGGCACTTTGCACCTACTCGAGGAGGCGGTGGCTGCCGGCGTGCGCACGTTCGTCTGCACGAGCAGCACCAGCGTCTTCGGCCGGGCCTTGACGCCGCCGCCAGGCGCGCCGGCGGCGTGGATCACCGAGGACGTCGTGCCGCTACCGAAGAACATCTACGGCGTCACCAAGCTCGCGGCCGAGCAGCTGTGCGAGCTGTTTCATCGCACGCGAGGGCTGGCGGCGATCGTCCTACGGACCTCGCGCTTCTTTCCCGAGCCAGACGATCGCAAGGAGACGCGCGACGCCTACGACGATGGCAACGTCAAGGCGAATGAGTTTCTCTACCGGCGCGCCGATATCGAAGACGTTGTCGGCGCGCATCTACTGGCGCTCGAGCGGGCGGCGACGCTCGGATTCGGCCGCTACATCGTCAGCGCGACGACGCCGTTCACGCACGACGATCTGCAGGACCTGCATGCCAACGCGCATGCGGCTGTCATCCGGCGCGTGCCGGGCTACGTCGATGTCTATGCGCGGCGAGGGTGGTCGATGTTCCCGCGCATCGATCGGGTGTACGTCAACGATCGCGCGCGCAGGGACCTCGGCTGGGAGCCGCGCTACGATTTCACCCGCGTGATCGAGCTGCTACGCGCCGGCGACGATCCCCGCAGCCCACTCGCTCGCGCGATCGGCTCGAAGATGTATCACGCGGAGACTTTTGCCGAAGGGCCATATCCCGTGGAATAAGACCGCGCTATGATCCCGGCCGTGCGCCGCGCCCCTTCTGCGACCTTGATCGCCGCTGTCACGATTGTCCTCGGCGCGGCAACCGCCGCTATGCAGTCACCCACTCCGTTTGGCATTCCCACTCCCGATCGGCCGATGCCGACGTCGACCATCGAGGCCGTGCCCGGATCGCGCGCCCAGGGGTGGCTCGGGCAGCGTCGCTCCGAGGTGTTGGCGCGGCATGGCATGGTGGCCACGAGCGATCCGCTCGCCGCGCAGGCGGGCGTCGACATCATGCGCCAGGGCGGGAACGCCATCGACGCCGCAGTCGCGGCGGGGGCTGTACTCGACGTCACGTCGCAGAACGACACCAGCATCGGCGGCGATCTCTTCGCGCTGATCTGGTCTGCGAAGGACCGCAAGCTTTACGCGCTGAACTCCGCCGGGTGGGCGCCGGCTGGATGGACGCGCGACTACTTCACGCAGAAGCTTGGCCTCCACGACATGCCAGGCAGCGGCGTCAACACCATTACTGTGCCTGGCGCGATCTCCGGATACGCGGCGATGCTCAAGCGGTTCGGCAGCCTCACGTTCAAGGAGACGTTCGAGCGCGCCGCGCGCGTCGCCGACGAAGGCTGGGGCCAGGCGGAGCGGCGACATTTCGATTTGGTCAACACCGCTCGGGCACTCGTCGGCGATGCCGATTCGGCGCGAACGTTTCTCGACAGCGGTCGCGCACCGAGTCTCTACTCGATCATCCGCAATCCCGCGATGGCCAAGGCGCTGCGGCTGCTGCAGCGCGACGGCCGCGACGCGTTCTATCGCGGCGAGATCGCGGCGGCGATCGTCGACAAGGTACGGAAGAGCGGCGGCGTGATGACGAGCAGCGATCTCGCCGAGTTCGAATCGGAGTGGGTGGAGCCCCTCTCGACCAGCTATCACGGGTACGACGTGTTCGAGCTGCCGCCGCCGGGGCAGGGCTTCGCGGCGCTGCAGATGCTCAACATCCTCGAGACGTGCGCACCGAAGCTGGGGATCGATCTCGCCTCGCTCGGTCAGGCCAATCCGATGTATTGGCACGTGATGATCGAGGCGAAGAAACTGGCGTACGCCGATCTGCTGGCACGCAATGCCGATCCGAAGTTTGCCGACGTGCCTCTATCGCGACTGCTCTCGAAGGACTACGCGGCATCGCTCTGCGCCAAGATCGATCTGAATACCGCATCCGCCATCCACGCGCCCGAGGTTCCCGACGGCGGCACGATCTACCTTGCCACCGCCGATCGATGGGGCAACATGGTGTCGCTGATTCACAGCGTCTACAGTGAATACGGCAGCCGCGTCACGGTGGGACCATTTGGTTTCGTGCTGCAGAACCGCGGCGCCGGATTCACGCTCGATCCGCGCAGCCCCAACGTGGTCGCCCCGCGCAAGCGTCCGTTCCACACCATCATCGCCGGCTTCGTGATGAAGAGCGGCCAGCCGCTGATGGCGTTCGGCAACATGGGCGGCACCGTTCAACCCGAATCGCACGCCCAGCACATCGTCAATCTGATCGACCACGGCATGAACGTGCAGATGACCACCGACGCGGCACGCTTCTCGCACAGTCAAAGCGCCAACGTCGTGCGGCTCGAGGTCAACCTGTTCGCGCTCGTCGGCGAGGCGCTGCGCGCGAAAGGACACACCGTGCAGGCGGTCACCGGCGGATCGGTGGGCGGCTATCAGGGCATCCTGTTCACGCGCGATGCGTCACTGCCTGAGCCGACGTTCGATCGGCGCAGCGTCACCGACGATCTGCCCGTCAACGGTGTCTATCGCGGGGGCTCAGATCATCGCAAAGATGGTCAGGCCGTTGGCTGGTAACTAGATCGAGAGCATCCCCGTACTGTCCCCGAAGGTCTCGAGCCGGGTTCCGAGCTTGTCGAGCAGCGCAAGCAGCAGGTTCGACATGTGCGTGTCCTTCGGGAAGCGAAGATGCCGCCCACCTTTCATCTGACCCGAGCCGCCGCCGGCAACGACGATCGGCAACGGGCTGAAGTTGTGCTGATTGCCATCGCTCAGCGAGCTTCCATACAGGACGATCGAGTGGTCGAGCAGCGAGCCATCGCCGTCGGCCGTCGCCTTCAGCTTGTCGACGAGGTAGGCGAACTTCGTCATGTGGTAGGTGTTGAGCTGCGCGAAGCGGTCCATGTTGCCGCGATCGTTGGAGTGGTGCGACAGGTTGTGGAACGGATCGCGGATCGTGGTCTCCGGGAACACGGCATTGCTCAACTCGCGCGCGAACATCAGCGTCGACACGCGCGTGATGTCCGACTGCAAGGCAATCACCTGCAGATCCATCAGCAGCTTGAGGTGATCGGCAAACGTCGCCGGCACGCCGGCGGGCACGTCGGGCAACGTGACGTCCTGCCGGGCGGTCGCCTCGGTGCGCTGAATCCGCCGCTCGATTTCGCGCACGTCTTCGAGGTACTCGTCCAGACGCCGCCGATCGCCTGGCGGCAGATCCTTGTGCAGCGTCGCCAGCTGGCCCATCACTGAATCGAGCAGGCTACGCGTGTCCTGCCGTCGCGATCGCCGTTCCGCATCGCTGGCGCCGTCGCCGAACAGCTTCTCGAACACGAGCCGCGGGTTGTTCTGCATCGGCAGCGGTTGCGTGGGCGACTTCCATGAGATCGAGTTGCGATACGCGCAACTGAACGTGGCCTCGCAGGCGAGCACCGCTTCTTCGATTGAGAGCTCGAGCGACGGAAGGGGAGTGTCCTGGCCGATGTGCATCGCGGCGACTTGATCGACCGACACGCCGAGATGCGCCTGCGCGCCGCGTTGCGGCACCGATCCGGTGAGGAACACCGCGGCGGCGCGGGTGTGGTTGGCGCCGGCCGACACATCGGCGCCGCCGGCGCCGGCAACGTAGGGATGCGCCAGCCCGCTGATCACGTTGATGCGATCGCGATGCGGCTCGAGCGGCTTCAGGATCTCGGTGAACGCGAAGCCGGTGCCCTCACTCGCCGGCGTCCACTTGTCCATTGTCGCGCCGTGCGGCACGTAGATGGCGGAGAAGCGCGTCGGCGGCGATGCGGCGGTCTTTCGGAGCGGCGTCTGCGCGGGCGCCATCGAATCGAGGAAGGGAAGGGCGACCGATGCGCCGACGCCGCGCAGGAACGTTCGCCGCGAGAGATGTTTCTTGGCGATAAACATCATTTCTCCCCTGATGACTTCGTGCGCATCTGGAATTGCGGTGTCTTCACCACGCCGAGCACCAACGATGAAAACCGGTATTTGTCCTTCGCCGCGCTACCCGCGATCGCGCGCACCGAGGGCATGTCCTGCGGGCGCAGCCCGCGTCCGATGGCGTAGGTCAGCATCTTCTCCGCGGCGACCTCCGCAAAGACATCCGAGCGGGCGAGCAGCGCCGCTCGCAGCGACACAGGCCCATCGAGCTTGGTGCCGTCGACCAGCTGACCCGACGCATCGATCGCCGTAATGCCGTCCATGGTCCGCCACTTGCCGGCGTGGTCGAAGTTCTCGAGCGAGAAGCCGATCGGGTCCATGATCGAATGACACGACGCGCACGCGGGGTTCGTGCGATGGAGCTCCATGCGCTGCCGCAGCGAGGTCACCTTCACTTGCGCAGCGTCTTTCTCGAGATTCGTCTCGACGCCGGGCGGCGGCTGCGGCGGCGGTGCGCCCAGCAGGTTCTCGAGCACCCATTTGCCGCGCTGTACCGGCGACGTGCGATTGGCGGCGGAGGTCACGGTGAGCACGCTGCCGTGTCCGAGCAGGCCTCGTCGCGGGCTGCTCGGCTCCAGCTGAATGCGGCGCGTTCGCGAGCCGCGGATGCCGGCGATGCCGTAGTGGCGCGCGAGACGCTCGTCGACGAAGGTGAAGTCGGCGTCGACGAGATCGATGATGCTGCGGTCTTCGCGCATGATCGTTCGAAACAGCAGCTCGGTCTCGCGCTGAAACGACTGGCGCAGGTTGCCGTCGAAGTCCGGTGAATCGGGCTTGGCGTTCTGCAGCTCGCGCAGGAGCAGCCACTGCGAGGCGAAGTTGGTCACCATCGCGTCGGCGCGCGGGTCGGCCAGCATCCGCTTCACCTGCCGATCGAGCGCCGCTGGATCTTTCAGGCCGCCGCGCGTCGCCACGCCGAGCAGCTCGTCATCGGGAATGCTGCTCCACAAGAAGAAGGAGAGCCGCGATGCGAGCTCGAGATCGTTGATGCGATAGGCGGTGCCCGCGGCAACGGTCGCCGGCTCGCGCTCGAAGCGGAAGAGGAATTGTGGATCGACGAGCACGCGCGCCACGGACCGCTCGAGGCCGAATTCAAATGACTTCTGGCGCCCGACCTTATAGAACTCGAGCAGCGTATCGATGTCTGCGCCAGTCGCGGCCACCGGCCGCCGATAGGCGCGGGTCGCGAACGTCGTCAGGATCTTCTTCGCGCAGGGCAGTTCATCTGCCGCCGTTGCTGGGGCGCAGATCAGCAGGCGCTTGCGACTCGGTGTCTCGCCCGCGCCGGTCGCGTTGAACGGGCCCGCGATCGTCATCTGCGTGATGCCGGGCGTGCGCGCGTCGACGTGATACACGCCGTCGGCCGATCCGGTGTGGCTGCGCACGATCGTCGCGGCGGCGATCGTGTGCGGCCCGGCGGTGATCTTCATTCGCGTGGCGCCGCGGCCTTGCAGCGCCACTCGACTACCGTCGATCGTCACGTAGAGATCGTCGGTGCGCGGGCCGGCGGTCGGCGGCCCACCGAGACGTGCGCCGCCCGGTTGCACGACCTGCAGGTCGTAGTCGGCATCGAGCGGGAACGTGTGGTTGACGACCAGTCCGCCGCGCGTGCCGAGCGGCAGACCTTCGACGTGCGCGTCCTGCGACATGTCGCCGGGGACGCGGAAGGTGAGTCGGTCGAGCCCAATCGACGGATCACCAAGCGCGAGCCGGCTGATCTTCGCAGCCGCCGCGGCGTAGCCTTCGATCAGCGCTGGCGAGACGCCGAGTACATCGGCGTTGTTGTCGAAGCCTGCCGCCGAATCATCGGGCGGCAGCATCGCGTTGACGTCGACGTCGAGCGACAGCAGATCACGAATCGCATTCGCATACTCGGCGCGATTGAGACGATGGAGTGCGGGGATTCCGGGATCGGGCCGCCGTGCTGCGGCGCGGTCCAACGCCGACTCGAGCGCGGCGGTAAACGCCGTCGCCACCGCGGCCGGCGGCTTCGGCGCATTGCGCGGCGGCATCATGCCGGTGCGCAGCTTGCGCACGACCTTTTCCCACGCCTCGATCTTGTCGTCGACGCTCGCGACGTTCATCGCCTCGAGCACGAGCGATCCAGCTTTGACGCGATCGTTGTGGCAGGCGACACAGTACTGCTTGAGGAACGCGGGATCGGGCGACGACGCCGTGCGTGAGGGTGACGCGCTCGCTTGTGGCGCGCGGGCGCTGGTTGACGCGATCGTCGACGCGATGACGAGGAACACGACGCACGCGGAGACGAGAGTCCGCGTCATTGCTGTGCCGATGTGCGTGTCGACGCCGGCCCCTGCAGCAGACGCTGGAGCAGTGCAATCGTCGACGGCTTCGCGACTGGTGAGTTGGTGGCGAGGAACACGCCTTCGGCCCACGTCGTCGGCGTGCGCCCTTCTTTGTCGGCGATGTCGAGGCGGGCACCGCGCGACGCCAGCAGCTCGATGATGTCGTCCGAGCCGCGATTCGCCGCGCCGTGGACGGCAGCGAGTCCCATCTGATTCACCGCGTTCACGTCGAAGCCGAGATCGAGACAGAGCTTCACCGCATCCAGATATGCGCCCATCGATTCGCTGAATGTTTGACCGACGACCCAGTTCACGCCCGCCGCGGTCATCAACGCATTCGTGCCGTTGAACGTCGCGATCTTCGGGTCGGCGCCCTTCGCGAGCAGCAGACGCATCACCGCGACGTCTCCCGATTGCGCAGCGCGAATGAATGCGGTCTGGCCGGTCATGTCCACCCACTCGAGCGATCCGAGCGGCAGCATGTAGCGACGCGCCGGCGGAAACTCCTTCACGCGGGCGTTGACGTCCGCTCCCTTGTCGACGAGCGCCTCGATCAGCCGCATCGCCGCTTCGCGATCGACGCCGTTCTCGGTCGCGCTGCTGCGCAGATCGAGATTGCGCATCTCGACGGCCGCCCACAGCGGCGGTCGTCCGTACCAATCGACTGCCTTCGGATCGGCACCCTGGTCGAGGAGCATCCGCGCGACCCGCAGCTGGTTGTTGGTGATGGCCATCAACAGCGGGGTGATGCCGTTGGGATCTGCCGTGTTGATCTTGGCGCCCGCCTCGAGCAGCAGCCTGGCCGCATCGAGATTGCCGTCGCGCGCGGCGAAGAGGAGCGGAGTCATGCCGCCGGGCGCTGGCAGTTGTTCTCCCTGTGGCGGCACCCCGCTTCGCACGATGCCGACGCCGTGCGATCCACCGCCGGCTCCGGGAGGACGCACTGCGGGACGAGGACCGACACGTGTCGCCGCATCCACCGACGCGCCGGCGGCGAGCAGCATCCGCATGATCTCGGTGTTGTTCGTGCGCGCCGCCCACATCAACGAGGTGTGTGACAGGTCCGGCTCGGTCTGATTGACGCGCGCACCGCGATCGAGCAGCAGGCGCACTGCATCAGCGCTGCCTGCGCGAACGGCGGCCATCAGCACCGTCTCGCCAGTGGCGTCGGCAGCATTCGGGTCGGCTTTCGCGTCGAGGAGGCGACCCACGATCGAGGCGCTGCCGTTGCTGGCCGCGATGTAGATCGGCGTCACGCCGAGCACATTGGTTGCCGAGACGTTCGCACCCGCTCCGAGGAGCGCGTCGACAGTGGCGAGATCGTCGGCGCCAACAGCCCAGTGCAGCGCCGTCGCCCCGTCCGGGCCCGTGCCGTTGACGTTCTGACCTTGCTTCAGGAGTGCACGGACCGCGGTGGCGTCGCCCGCGGCCGCCGCATCAAGGAGCGCGTTGCCACTTGCCGCAAAGGCGATTCGAACCGACAGCAAGGCAAGGCTCAATAAGACGATGGGTCGTACGCGCACGGCGGCGATTGTGCCACGCCAGGACCGACGGATGACTCGAAAAAAGGCAGCAAATTCTAAGCAGATACGGCTCGTAGAGCGTTGATCGAGCACTCTCCTGTATAAGATTGCGCTCGTGAACACTAGAGCTCATGCCTTCACTCGTCGCGCCCTCACGCGGCGTGACGTCATTACCAGTCTCGGCGCCGCAGCCTCGCTCTCGATCCTCGGGTCGACGATGGGGGCGCAGGAGAAGCCGAGTGTGTTGCCGCTGAATACGCCCAAGGTCGATCACCTCGACGTGATCGTGCCCAACGTCGAAGCGTCGGCACGCTTCTACATGAGTGTGTTCAACACCAGGCTGCACGCGCAGCCGTTTCAGGGCGCGTTCCGCTACTTCATCCTGTTCGGCGACCTTCCCGCCGACACGCGCCGCGTTGGCTATCTCGCGATCGGCGACGCGCGAGGACGCGCCACGGCCATCGGCCACTTTTGCACCTCGGTGTTCAACTACCAGCGCGACAGCATGGCGATCTTCGCGGCGATCGACGAGCAGGTGGCGAAGGCCGGTCTCAAACCGATCACGCGCGGCAGCGGCGTTGGCGGCATCTTCTCCGATCCCGACGGCATCGAGGTCCAATTCCTGCCGGCGCCCGACACACTCGTCACGGCTGCCGTGCCGTCCGATCTCGTCGAGCCGAACAAGGGTCTCGTGGTGCCGCGCGGTGTCGATCACGCACGGCTGCAGGTGACCGATCTGCAGAAGGGCGTCCAGTTCTATCGCATCCTCTACGGCATGGAAGCACTGCGCGAGAAGAGTCCCGAGCGCGTCTGGTTTCGCATCGGCGACACACGTCTCGGTCTCGAACAGGCGCCGCCAGGACAGAAGCCGCGCATCGAGCACTTCGGCGTGAAGGTCGCGCCGTTCGATCGCAGCGCCGTGACCGCGGCGTTGAAGAAGCTGGGCGCGTCGATCGTGCCGTCGCCCGACGAAGCTGGCGTGTTGCGGTTTCGCGATCTCGACGGCATCACCGTGGAACTGGTAGCCGCATCATGACCAAGACGGTCCGCGTCCCAATCGTCCTCTCGCTCGTCGTTGCTGGCGTCCTGCGCATCGACGCGCGCCAATCCACGTCCGCGCGCTGCGAGCGCGAGTGCCTGAGCGGATTCATCACCCGGTATCTCGACGCCATGGTCGCCCACACGCCCACCGCGTTGCCGCTGGCGTCGAACGTGCGGTTCACCGAGGACACGATCGACATGAAGATCGGCAACGGTTTGTGGAAGGCTGCGTCGAAGATTCGACCCTACCGGCTCGATATCCTGGACACGACGCAGGGCGTTGCCGCGTCGCAGGTGGTGGTCGAAGAAGCCGGTTCCCCCGTGATGCTCGTGCTGCGGCTCAACGTCGCCGACCAGAAGATCACCGAGGTGGAAACCCAGGTGACCAGGAATCAGAAGGAGGGCGCGATCTTCGCGATCGATGCGCTGCAGGCGCCGAACGCGGCGATGCTCGCGCCAGTGCCGGCCTCGCAGCGCAGCTCGCGTGCCGAGGCCATCACGCTGGCCGAGTACTATCCTCGCGGTCTCGAGATCGGCAGCTTCGTATCGGTGAACGCACCGTTCGCGACCGACGCCTATCGGTTCGAGAACGGCCGTCTGATGGCCGGCAAGGGCTGCACGCTCAATCCGCCGTCATGTGAGGACATCAAGGCGCAGACGATCTCGACGCATCCGGGGTTGAGCTACCGCGTCGCGGCTGTCGACGAGGAGCGTGGTATCACGCTGCTGCGGATCAATTTCGGTCGGGCCGATCGGTACGGCGTCGGCAACGCGCTGATCGTCTGGGAGGCCTTCAAAGTCTACGGCGGTCAGATACACGCCGTTGAAGCGTTCATGAAGATCATGCCGGCCAATGCCGGCTCGGGCTGGGACACCGATGTTCGCGTTCCCGTTCATTGAGCGGCCGTCGCCGTCGCCGTCGCATCTAGTCCTTCTTGTCTCGTTGTCGTGCGCGAGCCGCCACGGCCTGACTGAAGTCGCGCAGCGAGCGCTCGACGCTGGCTCGACCGAGGCGCCGCGCGATCGGCTCGATGAACCAGGTCAGAAAGGGCGGAAAGCGCCGGCTCAATCCCAGCGCTTCGCTTTCGACGAACACACCACCGTCGCGGGAGGCCAGATAGTTGAACGTCGTGGCCCGCCACAAGTAGCCGCTGTCATGACCCGAGGGTAGACTGCGCTCGCTGGCCGTTCCAGCGTCTCGTATCTCGCGAATCTCGTCAGAGGTCGCGATGCTGTAGACGTCGCGATCGTCTGGATAGCTGTACTCGATGCGTGATGTCACATCGAGTGTCGCGCTCAAGCCGCCGCTCGACTCCTTGATCCGCAGGCGCACACGAAAGGTATTGCCATCGCGCCCCAGCAGCCTCGACGCGATGACGGGTTTGTAGATCGCTCGATAGTTGTCGTAGTCGTACGAGACGTCCAGTGCGTCCTGCAGGGACACGTCTCGAATGACGGTCGATCCGGTCCAGTGATGCACGAGTCCGTCCGGGATCGAGAGGATGCCGTCCTCGCCGGCGGGGCTCACGAGCACATCGCGGTCGCGGGAGGCTCGCGCCTCTGGTTTGGCGACGGTACCATTGCGCACCCGCTCGACGAACCGTTGAGTGGCTCGCGCCGCGTATTCGTCGTAGGCGCGCCGCGTCTCGTCGCGAAGATCCGCGGCGGTCACTCCACCGCCGGCGGCGACCGTGCACGCAAGCGTTTGCAGAAGAGCTCGGCGCGTGATCACGTTGTACGAATCCCAGCGTACTACTTGGTGCACGTCCGCATCGGCCGCCATCGAACCCCGAGTATTGGATCGAAGCTCTGCCTGATGAAGAATGGAGCGCGATGCATCACGTGCTTGTCTACGCCGATTCGCTCACCTGGGGCATCATTCCGGATACCAGACGTCGGCTCGAGTTCGATCGGCGTTGGCCCGGCGTCATGGAGCGCGAACTGACGCGCACAGGTCACCCGGTCCGCGTCATCGAGGACGCGCTCAACGGCCGACGGACCGTTTTCGAGGATCCGTACAAACCAGGACGCAACGGCCTGCACGGCCTCGAGCAGCGGATTGAAATCAACTCGCCGCTCTCGCTGGTGCTGTTGATGCTCGGCACCAACGACTTTCAATCGATGCACGATCACCGCGCGTGGCACGCGGCACAGGGGATCGCCGCGTTGATCCAGGCGATCCGACGCGCGCCGATCGAACCCGGCATGCCTGTTCCCCAGATCGTTGTCATCGCGCCGCCGCCAATCTGCATGCCGAAGGGTACGATTGCACCGAAGTTCGAGGGCGCTGCCGCGAAGTGTGTCGGTCTCGCGGAGGCATTCGCCGGGGTCGCGCGAGATCACGGCTGTCACTTCTTCGATGCGGCCACTGTGGTGCGTACGAGCAGCATTGATGGCGTACACCTCGACGCCGATCAGCACGAACTATTAGGTCGCGCGCTTGCCGGTGTCGTCGATCAATGGCTCGCTCCGCGATAGGACCAAGGACCCAGGACCAAGAACGGACCAAGAACCAAGACCCAAGAACCAAGGGCTACTCAGGCCGATACGGCCCCTTCACTTCACCCCACCCCCACTTCGGCATCGGCGAATCCGCAGCGACGTCACCTTCGCCTTGCGAGTTGATCACCGCCAGTCGCGATCCCCACTCGAGGTAGCCGACGAGCGCTGAGCGGAATTCGGGATCGTCGGGCAGCTTCAACTCGTCCGCGGTGTCCAGCAGCAGCGCCACCCACGCGCGCCGCTGCTCTTGTGTGAGATGGCGGTTGAAATGGCGCTGCACCATATGCGGATGACCGCCTCGCACCGCTGAGTAGTCGGCTGGCCCGCCGAGCACTTCTGCGATGAATGCGGCCACATGCTTCGGGTGGTCCGGGCCCATGTGTGCGAACACCGGCGCGAGAATCGCATCGCTCCGAACGCGTTCGTAGAAGCGGTCGGTGAGCCGAATGAGCGCCGGCATGCCGCCGATCCATTCATAGAGGGTGGGTACCGATTCGGTCATTTCGAAACGTTACCAGATGATTCCTTCTATGATCGACCCGTGGATTTCATCTCGCGCGACTTGGCCTCAGTCATTCGTCCGCAACACGATGTCGCAACTCAACGCTCCGCTCGCGTGTGGACCCGCGGTCGCGGCGCGCTCCTGATCGACGCCGACGGCAAGGAGTACATCGACGGACTCGCGGGGCTCTGGAACGTAGTGCTCGGTCACGGGCGCCGCGAGCTGGCCGAGGCGGCGCGCGAGCAGATCGAGACGCTTGGTTATGCGTCGGGCTACACGGGCAACACCACCCCGCGCGCGATCGAGTTGGCGGAGCGCCTGGCCTCGCTCACCTATCCCACCATCAACCGCTTCTTCTTCACTGCAGGTGGCGCCGAAGCGAACGAGAGTGCGATCAAAGTCGCGCGCTCGTATTGGAAGCTGCGAGGTCGGCCCACGAAGACGAAGATCATCTCGCGCGAGCTGGGGTATCACGGGACGACGCTGGCGGCGATGAGTGCGACGGGAATCGCTGGGTACTGGCCGCAGTTCGAGCCGCGCGTGCCCGGGTTCCTCCACGTGCCCACCATGAATGCCGACGCGCTCGAAGACACGATCGTGCGCGAGGGGGCGGACACGGTTGCGATGTTTCTCGCCGAGCCGGTCATCGGCGTCGGCGGTGTCATGGCTCCGCCGGACGACTATTTTTCGCGCGTGCGCGAGATTTGCGACAGGCACGGCGTGCTCTTTGCCGCCGACGAGGTGATCACGGGCTTCGGCAGAACCGGAAAGTGGTTCGCCCTCGAGCACTGGGGCGTCGCGCCCGACATCGTGCAGTTCGCGAAAGCGATCACCTCGGGCTACGTGCCCTTCGGCGGCGTCGGCGTCAGCGACGACATCGCACGTGCGATCGATGCGTCACCGACGCCGTGGATGCATGCCTTCACCTACAGCGCCCATCCGGTGGGCTGCGCGGTGGCCTTGCGCACGCTGCAGATCATCGAGGACGAGAATCTCGTTGCCGAAGCTGCACGCAAGGGTGCGTACCTCCTGCATGCGCTGCGCTCGCGGCTCGCCGATCACCCACACGTCTACGAGATACGGGGCAAAGGACTCATGTGCGCGATCGAGTTCGTGAAGGATCGCGCGATGAAGACGCCCTTCGCACCCGAGCAGCAGGTGGGCGCGCGCATTCACGCCGACGCGATCGGGCGCGGACTGTTCAGCCGCGTGCGGGGAGACGTGTTCGTGCTCGCCCCGGCGTTCATCACACCCGACACTCTGCTCGATCAGATCGCCGACATCCTCGCCGCCGCGACGCGGGCCGTGATCGGCTGAGCCACCTGTCCCCCGTGCTCCGTAGCCTTTGGCGAAGGAGCATTCATTCGCAGGGCGAAGTCTTACGCAGAATTAATTCGATTCGGCGTCGAGTCAGGTACACTCGTCGGCCCGAAGGCAACCTCTTTGGATCGACAGCGAATCTCCTGTTGGAGGTCTAGCATGCAGCGTTTGTTGAAAGGGATCCTGATTGCCGTGTGCGTCCTGGTACCCACTGCGGCATTCGCACAGGCATCCATCGTCGGCGTCGTACGCGATGCGTCCGGGGCCGTGCTTCCTGGCGTTACCGTTGAAGCGTCGAGTCCGGTGCTGATCGAGAAGGCCCGCTCGGTGACGTCGAACGGCGTCGGTCAGTACTCGATCGAAGATCTGAGGCCAGGTAACTACACCGTCACGTTTACGCTGTCCGGATTCACGACCGTCAAGCGCGAAGGGATCCAGCTGTCTGGCAGTTTCATCGCCACCGTGAACGCCGACATGAAAGTCGGCGGCGTTGCGGAAACCATTACCGTGAGCGGTGAAGCGCCGACCGTCGACGTGACGAGCACGCGCAACCAGCAGGTGATCAGCGGCCAGACCATCGCCGAGATCCCCTCGTCACGCAACTACTCGTCGTTCACGCATCTCGTCCCGGCGATCAACGTTCAGCAGAACGACTTCGAAGGCTCCAACCCCGCGCTGTACAGCGTGTTTCAGATCCACGGCGGCCGCCGAAACGAAGGACAGGTCCTCGTCGACGGCATGAACGGCGGCTATCAGGGCATGGGCGTCTCGGGCTACGTCCCCGAGGTCGGCAACTCGCAGGAGGTCGTGTTCAGCCTGAGCGGCGGGCTCGGCGAGGCGACCACTGGCGGTCCGCAGATGAACATCGTCACCAAGCAAGGCGGCAATCGGTTCTCCGGCACCTTCTTCGTGAGCGGCACAGGCGACGCCTTGCAGGGCACCAACGTCGAGGGCTCCGGCCTGACGGCGACGAACTCGATCAAGAAGCTGTTCGAGATCAACCCTTCAGTGGGTGGTCCCATCGTCAAGGACAAGCTGTGGTTCTTCGGCACGTTCCGCTATCAGAGCAGCCGGCAGAATGTGGCCAGCATGTGGGCCAACCTGAACGCCGGCGACGCGACGAAATGGACGTACGCACCGGCGGACGGTAATGCCGGCCGGCCGCTCGATCAGGCGGTGACCGACGGCTACTGGAGGCAGACCAACGGGCGGGTGACATGGCAACTGACGCCGCGCAACAAGATCAATTTCTGGAATAGCGTGCAGTACTCCTGCATCGCCTGCGACGGGGGCGGCGACGGCACCGGGCTTGGGTTCGGCGCGTCGGTGCGCGCACCCGAGGCGTACACGACGAACGAAAACCACCCGAGCATGATGACGCAGGTGAGTTGGCAGTCGCCGGTCACCAATCGCTTCCTCCTCGAGGCCAACACGCAGCTCGGTCCGTATTTCTGGTGGGGCAGCCGTCAGAAGAATTCGTTCGACCCGACGATGATTCCCGTGCTGGAGACAGCGGGACCGATTCCGAACATCAACTACCGTGCAGAGAACTGGTCCGGGCACAAGGGTTATACGAACATCATCCAGGGGTCAGGGTCGTACATCACCGGATCGCACTCGGCGAAGGTTGGCTTCCGCCTTCACCAGAACATCGCGATGTATCCGGTCAACTTCTACAACAACACGCAGCTCAGTTACGTGTTCACGAACGGCCAACCAAGCGCGGTTACCGTGAACGGCGACGCGAACTCGGCGCAGGAACAGCACCAGTTCATGACCGCACTGTATGCGCAGGACCGCTGGACGCTCGGCCGACTGTCGGTACAGGGCGGACTTCGCTTCGAGCACCTGAGCGACTACTTCCCCGAGCAGCACATCGGGCCAAATCTCTTCGTGCCCAGCGCGATCGTCTTTCCTGCTCAGGACGGTCCACTCAAGCAGAAGGATCTCATGCCTCGGTTCGGCGCGTCGTACGACGTGATGGGGAATGGGAAGACCGCCGTGAAGTTTTTCATGGGCCGGTACGTGACGACGTTCAACACGGTTGACGAATGGGTGAACTACAGCCCGGCCGGGCTCGGTCACTTTGTCAGCGTCGACCAGAACAGAAGCTGGACCGACGGGAACCACGACTACGTCGTGAACTGCAACCTGCTCAGCCCTGCCGCGAACGGCGAATGCGGTCCGGGGAATCCATCGTTCCTGAAGTCGATTCCTCCGCTCACGACAGACCCGGCGCTGACAGACGGCTGGAACTCGCGTGAGTACAGCTGGGACGTCACGGCCGGTGTGACGCAGCAAATCGCGCCGAGAGTCTCGGTGCAGTTGGATTACATTCGTCGCAGCTGGGGAAACTTGACCGCCACGGTCAACCGCGCGTGGACGCCGGCCGACTTCGATACCTTCACCTTCAACGTGCCTCAGGACAGCAAGCTGCCGGGTGGTGGTGGCTACGCTCTGACGTTCCGCGACATCAAGCCCGGCGCCTATACACGGGCCGCCGACAACTTCCTGTCGTTTTCCGATAATCTCGGCGGCGCCTACAACAAGTTCAACGGCGTCGACTTCACCGTGAACGCACGTCTGCGCGACGTCACGGTCCAGGGCGGCACGAGCAGCGGGAATGTCGTCGAGGACTCGTGCGGTGTGGTCACCAATCACCCCGAGTACTTCATCTTCGGACCCTGGGGCGGAACGGGTGGCTTTCTCGATACGTTCCTTGGCGGCATCGCGCAGTGGCCGCAGGAATTCTGCCACCGCGAGTCGGGTTGGCAGACGAACCTCAAGGGACTCGCCACGTACACCATCCCGAAGATCGATGTGCTGCTCAGCGGGACGTTCCGCAGCTTGCCGTACCCCGGGAACGAATTCCCCTCAGTGCAAAGCCAGAGCCTCGGGGCGCAGGTGCTCGCGTTCAATATCCCTGGCGTCGTCAACACCACGTCGCTGGCGCGGCCGTTTGGCAGCGGACAGGTTGTCGAGTTCCTGCAACTCGTGAAGCCAGGTACTGTGTACGGCGATCGTTTGAATTCCGTGGATCTTCGTTTTGGCAAGATCCTGAAGTACGGCGGCACCAGGACGCAGGTGAACCTTGACATCTACAACCTGACAAACGCGAACACCACCGAGGTGTATCAGCGGAACTACGGGACGTCGTATCTGAATCCGCTGTCGATCATGTCGGCGCGCTTCTTCAAGATCAGCGCGCAGTTCGACTTCTAATCAGTAGTCGTAGTGTCCGGCTTCAGCCGGACGGAGAAGGGCCGCCTCTCAGGCGGCCCTTCTGCTTGTACGCTCCTATAGACATCTTGACAAGAGCAGACGCCAGCGCGTAACGTCTGTCGCTGTAAAGATGTCTATACGAGACAATCGCCGCGACCAGCTTCAGGGGACGCTCGATCTGCTCGTGCTGCGGACGCTTTCGACCGGCGGCACGATGCACGGCTACGCGATTTCCGAACGCGTCGAGCAGGTCTCGCGCGACGTGCTGAAGATTGAAGCTGGTTCGCTCTATCCCGCGCTGCACCGGATGGAGGAGGCGGGGTGGGTCCGTTCCGAGTGGGACGTCTCCGATAACAACCGCCGCGCTCGTTACTACACGATCACCAGCGCCGGGCGCCGCCGCCTCGAAGAAGAGGAACAGCACTGGAAGAACCTGTCGGTGGCGGTCGATCGCGTGCTGAGGCTCGCCTGACATGCGCGCGCTCCGCCGGCTGCGGAATCTCTGGCGCGGCCGCGTGCTCGAGCGCGAATTCGACGACGAGATCGCGTTTCATCTCGAGACCCGCATCGAAGCGAATCTCCGCGCCGGCATGACGAAAACGGCGGCAGAGGAAGAGGCGCGGCGACATTTCGGCAGCGTGCTGCGCGCGCGCGAGGGCATGCGCCAGGCTCGCGTCGCCGAATGGATTCCCGCGTTCGGTCGCGATCTGATCGTGGCCTCGCGCATGGCGCGCCGGCAGCCGCTGCTCGCCGCGTTGGCCATGCTCACGTTGTCGCTCGGCGTCGGCGCAACAGCCGCGGTCTTTGCGCTGATCGATGCGATGGTGATTCGGCCGCTGCCGTATCCCGACGCCGATCGCGTGGTTGCCATACGCGATACGTTTCAGACCGGCCCTCCGCGCACCGGTCCGACGATTCCCGAGCTGCTCGATGTTCGCGCCGCGGCGACGTCTTTCGAGGTGATGTCCTGGGTGGATTGGCGCGACCTTCAGATCGGCGGCGGGTCCGAGCCGGCGCGCGTCGTCGGCGCACGCGCGGAGGTCTCATTGATGCGCGTGCTCGGAGTGACGCCCGCGCTCGGTCGCTCGTTCATCGAAGAGGACGCGAACTCCGGGCATTCGGTCGCGATACTGACCGATGCGCTCTGGCGCACCAACTTTGGATCCGATCCAGCGGTGGTGGGCAGGCAGATCGTGTTGAACGGTCTGGCCACGGAAGTGGTCGGCGTGCTGCCCGCAAGCTTTCGATTCGACTTCTTCTCCGCCGACCCCGTCGACGTCTACGTTCCGTTCCCCATGGTCCCGGTCTACACGTCTCGAAGTGCTGAATTCGTCAACGTCCGGCGGGTGGTGGCAGTCGGCCGTCTCAAGAAGGATGTCTCCGTCGAACGCGCCGATGCCGAGGTCGCCACGGTGGCGCGCCGCCTCGCTGCAGACTATCCGGATCTCTACCGTACCGGTACCGATCGTCGCGAGACGGGCTTTGCAATGCACGTGGAGACACTGCAGGACACTCTATTCGCGTCCGGCCGCGCCACGGCGACGCTCGTCTCTGCGGCAGCGGTACTCCTGCTGCTGATCGCAGCGGTCAACATGGGACAGTTCCTCGTGGCCCACGCGCTCGAGCGCCGGGCGGAGATGGCCATGCGCAGTGCGCTCGGCGCCGGGCGCGCGCGTCTCGCACGGCAGCTCGCCGCGGAGTCAGTTGTGCTTGCGGCCATCGCCGCGGCCGGCGGTCTATTGTTGGCCGAAGGATTCATTCAACTGCTGCGCGTGCAGACGATGTCACAGGATCCGTTCGTCGCCGGCCGCATCGAGCTGAATGCAACGGTCGCCGTGTTTACGATCGTGATGGCGGCAACGGTGGCGTTGACGTGCAACCTCGTCCCGTTGGTGCGTCTGGCACGATCGTCGCCACTCTGGGTGTTCGCAACGCGTGACATGGCGCCTCCAGCACGGGCACGGTACGTACTTCTTGCGGCGCAGGTCGCGGTGGCGGTCACCCTTCTCGCGACAGCCGGTTTGCTGGTCCACAGCATTACGCGATTGAACGCCGGCGATCGCGGCTACGCGCCCGACGGCATCACGAGCATTCGCTTGCGCGCACCGCTACGCGTGCAGGGGAATTCGCTGGGTGAGTTGTACCGGCGATATCTCGAGCAGCTTCGCGCGATCCCTGAATTCGCATCGGTCGCGATGGCCAGCCCGCCGCTCCCGTTGTTTCCGGGGACGAACTTCGTCATCGATCGCAGTGCCCCTGATGCCGCAACGCTGTCGGCCCAACGGGCGGCGTACACAATCGTCAGCCCGGACTACTTTGCGACGATGAAGATTCGCGTACTTGCTGGACGGATGTTCACCGACGACGATCGCGCTGGACGCACAGCAGTCGCCATCGTCAACGAGGAGATGGCGCAGCGTTTCTTCCACGGGCAGTCGGCGGTGGGCCGGCAGCTGCGCGCAGGAGAGGGCCCGCGATCCGCGCAGATGACCATTGTCGGCGTGGTTGGAAACGTGCGGCCGGCGATGCAGCTCGAACCGATGCCGCAGGTCTACGTGCCGTATCTTCAGCAGCCCGAGCCGAACATGAGCCTGCTGGTTCGAAGCCGCCCAACTCGTCCTGTCGATCTCAGCGCCATCAAACACGCGGTGTGGTCCATCCAGCCTGATCAGCCGCTGTTCGATGCTCGGCCGCTTCCCGATCTGCTGTTCGACATGACAGCGGAGCCACGCCGCAGTCTCGCCATGCTGCTTGGCATTGGAGCGCTGCTGGCGGTGATCATCTCGAGCGCCGGAATGTTCACGCTGGTCACCTACGTGACGGCGAGACGCAGACGCGAGATCGCGCTGCGACGCGTCATCGGCGCTGGGAGTGCCGACGTGCTGCAACTGGTCTCGGGCTCCACCACGGTGTGGACGTGTCTTGGTCTGGCGATCGGACTTGCCGCGGCCGTCGCTGGAAGTGGAATCGTGCGTTCCAATTTCGCCGGTGTCGCTCCCACCGACGCCGCGCTCCTGACAACGATCGGCCTCCTGTATCTCATCGTGGGGGCGGTAGCAGTGTCCGCCCCTGCTCTCGGCGCTCTTCGAGACGATCCCGCGACGATTCTCCGCTCCGAATAGGCCATCGGTTGCTCGACAGCCGGGCGCGACGTCGCGGGCAAGAAAATCGCGCGCACGATTCTTCGCCTATCGAAAACCCAGAGCCTTTGTGAAAATTTATTAATTTTTGACCGCGTCACAGTCGGGTAAACTGCAGGCGCTCACAATCAGCCTCATATGGATGCCGGGGCGAACGACCTCATACCGGATTGCGTGTCCTCGTATGACTGGTCTGTCCACGTGCGGCCGCACTTTTCCTGGTGGGTTTCCCACCGCCGTGGTTCATCGCGGAAACGGGCCGTAACTGTCACAGGTGTAGAGAAGCTCGAAGCGTGTCTCCATGTGGAGGTCTAGCATGTATCGATTGTTGAAGGCGATCCTGATCGTCGTGGCCATCCTGGCAATTTCCACCCCAGCAGCCCACGCTCAAGCGACGGCATCGATAGTAGGGACGGCCAGGGACGCGTCGGGCGCCGTGCTGCCTGGCGTTGTCGTGGAAGCGTCGAGCCCGGCGCTGATCGAGAAAACTCGGAGTGTCGTGACGAACGGCGCCGGTCAGTACTCCATCGACAGCCTGAGGCCGGGCACCTATACGGTGACATTCACGCTGGCCGGATTCAGCGTCGTCAAGCGCGACGGCATCGAGTTGACCGGCAGTTTCATCGCCACGGTGAACGCCGACTTGAAATTGGGCGGCCTGGCCGAGACGATCACGGTCAGCGGCGAAGCACCGCTCGTCGACGTGACGAGCGCGCGCAGCCAGCAAGTGATCAACGGCACGACGGTCAACGCCATCCCGACGTCTCGAAACTATGGCGGCCTCATTGCGCTCGTCCCGGCGATCAACGTGCAGGGCAATGACATCGGCGGCTCTCAGGGCGCCATCTTCAATGTGTTCCAGGTCCATGGCGGACGCCGGAACGAAGGGCAGGTTCAGGTCGATGGCATGAGTGCTGGCTACCAGGGCATGGGCGTGTCCTCGTATGTCACCGAGATCGGCAACGCACAAGAAGTGGTGTTTTCGTTGTCTGGCGGGCTAGGCGAGGCGAACACCGGCGGCCCGCAGATGAACATCATCGGCAAACAGGGCGGCAACAAGTTCGCAGGAACCTTCTTCATCAACGGCACGGGCAGTGCGCTCCAGGGCACGAACCTGACGGCGGAGCTGGAGGCAAAGGGCCTGACAACCGCGCAATCTCTGGCGAAGGCGTGGGATATCAACCCCGCGTTCGGCGGCCCGATTGTCCGCGACAAACTGTGGTTCTTCGGCACGTACCGATACCAGTCGAACGACCAGAATGTCGCGAGCATGTGGGTCAACCTGAATGCCGGCGATAACACCAAGTGGACGTATCTCCCTGCCGATGGCAAGAACGGCCGGCCGCTGCAAGTACCAATCGACGACGGCAGGTGGAAGAACGGCTCTGTGCGATTGACGTATCAGGCGACTCCGAGA
>Ga0075423_10000276_pt1 | contig 39205 bp, 37 predicted proteins | sample SoiMethybrSBSTD2_FD_80114 | JGI IMG/M metagenome (GOLD analysis project Ga0075423, IMG submission 80114) | Bulk soil microbial communities from a Populus tree surrounding site in Tennessee, USA - Soil MetaG P. TD hybrid SBSTD2 | ecosystem: Environmental > Terrestrial > Soil > Tree plantation...
ACACCGGGGCGATCTTCTGGGGCGAGCCCGGCACCAACGGCCAGCACTCCTTCTACCAGCTGCTCCACCAGGGCACGCGGCTGATCCCCTGTGACTTCATCGGCTTCATGCGGAGCAACAACCCGCTCGGCAGCCACCACGACCTCTTGATCTCGAACGTCTTCGCCCAGGCCGAGGCGCTCGCCTTCGGCAAGACCGAGCAGGAGGTGCGGGCGGAGGGAACGCGGGAGGGGGTCGTGCGGCACCGGGTGATGGAGGGCAACCGGCCGTCGAGCACGATCCTCGCCGAGCGCCTCGACCCGTTCACGCTCGGCACGCTGGTGGCGCTGTACGAGCACAGCACCTTCGTCCAGGGGGCCGTCTGGGGCATCGACTCCTTCGACCAGTGGGGGGTCGAGCTGGGCAAGGCGCTCGCCAAGCGGATCGTCCCCGAGCTGCAGGCCGCCGACGAGCCCGAGCTCTCCCACGACAGCTCGACCAACGCGCTGATCCGCCGCTACCGACAGGCGAGACGTGACTAACCTGCTCGCCGCGCGCGAGCTGATGGCGTTCACGCTCGCCTTCCATATCGTCCTCGCCTGCCTCGGCGTCGCCCTGCCGGCGATGATCCTCACCGCCAACTGGCTCGGGCTGAGGCGCGACGACGCCGACGCGATGCGGCTGGCGCGGCGCTGGTCGAAGGCGATGGGCGTGACCTTCGCCGTCGGCGCCGTCACCGGCACCGTGCTCAGCTTCGAGTTCGGCCTGCTCTGGCCCAACTTCATGTCGCGCTTCGGCGACGCCTTCGGGATCGCCTTCGCGGTCGAGGGGCTCTTCTTCTTCACCGAGGCGATCTTCCTCGCGATCTACATCTACGGCTGGAAGCGGCTCAGCGGCTGGGCGCACTTCTGGTCCGGGGTGCCGATGGTGATCACCGGGATCGGCGGCGCCTTCTCGGTCGTCACCGCCAACTCCTGGATGAACGCGCCACAGGGCTTTACCCTCGACGCCGCCGGCAGGGTGGTCGAAACCGAGCCCTTCAAGGTGCTCTTCAACCCGGCCTGGAGCTACGAGGTGCCGCACATGATCCTCGCCGCCTACATGGTCGTCGGCTTCCTCGTCGCCTCGATCTACGCGGTCGGGATGCTGCGCGGGCGGCATGACCGCCTGCACCGGCTCGGGCTCTTGATCCCGCTGACGATCGCCTGCATCGTCACCCCGATCCAGCTCTTCGTCGGCGACACCGCGGCGCGCGAAGTCGCCGACCACCAGCCGGCCAAGTTCGCCGGCATGGAGTGCATCCAGGAAACGGGCGACGATCAAACCGAGTACGTCGGCGGCATCTGCACGAGCGACGGGGTCAAGGCTTCGATCCCGATCCCCGGCCTCGACTCCTACCTGGTCGGCTTCAGCAAGAGCACCGAGGTGACCGGCCTGAACGACATCCCCGCCGACGAACGCCCGCCCGCCAACACGCTGCTGCACCTCGCCTTCGACGCGATGGTCGGGATCGGCACGGCGCTGCTGGCGCTCGGCGTCTGGTTCGGCTTCGTCTGGTGGCGACGACGCGAGATCCCGCGCACGCCCTGGTTCCTGCGCGCCGTCGCCGTCTCCGGAGTCGGCGCGATCCTCGCCCTCTGGTTCGGCTGGATCGTCACCGAGGTGGGCCGCCAGCCGTGGATCGTGCAGGGCTACATGCGCACCTCGGAAGCAGTAACCGAGGCAAAGGGCATCTGGTTCGCCTTCGCCGGCGTGCTGCTCCTCTACGCGGCGCTCGGCACCGGCGCGATCCTCGTCCTGCGGGCGATGTCGCGCCGTTGGCGCGACGACGAGGCCGACGAGGCCGAAGTCCCTTACGGGCCACAGGAGGCCGCCGCGCCATGAGCCGCGCCGACCTTGCCGCGGCGATCCTCTGGGTCGGGGCTACGCTCTATGCGCTCTTCGGTGGGGCCGATTTCGGTGCCGGGCTCTGGGACCTGGGTGCGGGAGACGACGAGCGGGGCGAGCAGAGAAGGGCTCTCATCCAGCGCTCGCTGACTCCAGTGTGGGAGGCCAACCACGTCTGGCTGATCTTCATCCTCGTCGTCCTCTGGACCGCCTTCCCCGATGCCTTCGGGGCGATCATGTCGACGCTCTACGTGCCGATCGCGCTCGCGGCGCTGGGGATCGTGCTGCGCGGTACCGGCTTTGCCTTCCGCAAGTCGATCCGCTCGCCACGGCTGCGGCGGGTGATGGGGAGGACCTTTGGCCTCTCCTCCGTACTGACCCCCTTCTTCATGGGCACGGTCGTCGGGGCGATTGCCGCCGGCAACGTGCCGGCACACGGCGATGGCAGTACTTTTCCCAGCTGGATTCAGACTCTTCCCGTCATGGTCGGCGGGCTCTTCGTGGCAAGCAGTGCCTACCTCGCGGCGATCTTCCTCGTTGGCGACGCGCGCCGCGGCGGCGATGCGGACCTGGAGAGCTACTTCGTGCGCCAGGCGTTCAGCGCGGCCGCCGTGGCCGGCGCCCTGGCTGCCGTCGCCCTCGTCACCTTGCACTCGGAAGCTCCCTACGTCTACGACCGTCTCTTAGACCAGGGCCTGCCTCTGGTCGTCCTTTCCTCGCTTTGTGGGATCGGCGTTCTTGTCTCCCTCCTGCGCGGCTGGCGCCGGCCGCTGCGACCCCTCGCGGGGGGAGCGGTCGCAGCGGTGATCTGGGGGTGGGGTGTAGCCCAGTTCCCCTACCTGCTGCCGACCTCGCTGCGGATCGACCAGGCGGCCGCGCCAAGTCCGACGCTCGATGCCGTCCTAATCGTCTTCGTCATCGCCGCGATCGTCGTCCTGCCCGCGCTTGGCCTGCTCTACTGGCTGAGCCAGCGGGAACTGCTCGGTGAGTGAGGCAGCGAACATCCGCGCGGTGCTTTTTGACATCGACGGCACGCTCCTGGTGACCGGCGGCGCCGGCGGCGTCGCCTGGCAGCGCGCCTTCGACGAGCTCTACGGAGTCGAGGCGAACATCGCCGAGCACACCGACGCCGGCATGACCGATCCCGAGATCGCCAGGATCGTCTTCGAAGAGGTGGTCGGCCACGAGGGTGCCGCCGAGGAGCGCGCCAAGGCGATCGGCTGCTACCTGAAGCACCTTCCCGACGCGGTCGCCGAGTCGCCTGGCTACCGGGTGATGCCGGGCATCGAGGAGCTGCTCGACCGTCTGATCGATGGCGGCCGGCTGCTCGGCCTGGTCACCGGCAACGTCGAGGCCGCCGCCCACATCAAGCTCGCCCGCGCCGGCCTCAACCGCTTCTTCAGCTTCGGTGGCTATGGCTCGGACTCGGCCGACCGCACCGAGGTGACCGAAGCAGCCCTGCGCCGTGGCGAGTTCGTCTCCGGCGGCACCCTCGCCGACGGCGCCTGCATCGCGGTGGGTGACACCCCCCGCGACATCCAGGCCGGCCACGGCGCCGCGATCAAGGTCGTCGGCGTCGCGACCGGCAGCTACTCGGTCGACCAGCTACGCGAAGCCGGCGCCGACTGGGCCCTGGAGACTGTGGAGTCGAACTTCCCCAGATGACATTGCGCGTGAGCTTTGGATCGCATAGCGACCCTAAGCTCACACGCAAATCTCAGGCCAGCGAGCAACGCGCCTGGTAGATGGACAAGAACCCGTTCTCGAACCCGTTGCGCGCCGCGCGCAGGTAGAGGCGCCAGACGCGGACTCGTTCTGGGCCGGCGAGGCGGATCGCCTCCTCGAGGCTCTCGTCCAATCGCCGGGCCCAGTGGCGCAGGGTCTCGGCGTAGTCGGCGCCGTGCTCGGAGACGTGGCGGGTGACGAAGCCGGCCCGTTCGAGGGCGAGCAGGACGCGCGAGAGGTGGATCGGTTCGCCGTCGGGGAAGACGTAGCGCTCGGAGAAGGCGCCGGCCTCGGGGTCGGTGTGGCGAAGGCGGGCGATGCCGTGGTTGAGCAGGCGCCCGCCGGGCTCCAGCAGCCCGGCGAGGGTGCGGGCGTAGACGTCGATCTGCTCCTCGCCGACGTGCTCGACCATGCCGATCGAGGCGATCGCGTCGAAGCGCTCGCCGGCGAGGTCGCGGTAGTCCATGACGCGGATCTCGACCCGGTCGGCGACGCCGGCCTCCTCCGCTCGCTGCCGTGCCCGCTCGGCCTGCGGCGGCGAGAGGGTGATGCCGACGACGCTGGCCCCGTAATTCGTCGCGGCCCGCAGCGGGAAGCTGCCCCAGCCGCAGCCGACGTCGAGCACCCGATCCCCCTCCTTCAGCGCCAGCTTGCGCGCCACGGTGTCGAGCTTCTCTTCCTGCGCCTCCTCCAGCGTCTGCGCGCCCTCGGCAAAGAAGGCGCAGCTGTAGGTCATCGAGTCGTCGAGGAAGAGGGCGAAGAACTCGTTGGAGACGTCGTAGTGGTGGCGCACCGCCTTGGCGTCGCGCTCCTTGCTGTGGCGGCGGCCGCTCAGCACCAGCTCGGCGGCCGGGCGCTTCGGCGGCCGCTGGACGCCGGCGGCGCGCACGGCGCCGAGCAGCAGCCTGGCCATGTCGCCGCGACCCAGCGACGGCGGCTGCCAGGTGTCGAGCAGCTCGATCACGGCGTCCATGTCGTCGACCTCGATCTCGCCGCTGACGTAGGCGCGGCCGAGGCCGAGCTGGCCCGGCGCGCGCAGGACGTGCGCGGCGGCGCGCGGTGAGCGCACGAAGAAGGTCGGTCCCTCGCCGTCGGTGGCGGGCAGGCGGGTGCCGTCCCAGAGCTCGACCGCGAAGGGGCGCTCGGGGATCCGCGCCTCGATCTCGCGGCGCAGGGGCGCGGTGCGGGCGAACGGCATCGCGCCACCATACAAACATCGGTCTGCTCGCCGGCGGGCTTTTCGCTTTCCGGCGCCGGGTGCGCGTATGATCGCCGCTGCATGGCGGGCGAGGGGCCACTTCCATCGGACGTTCAGCCGGTCGAGAACGAGACTCGCGACCGGATCATCACCGGCCTGGTCACGGTCGTCCCCTTCGTCGCGCTCGGCCTCGCCGGCTGGCAGGTCTGGGGGGAGGCGCTGCACTGGAGCGACGTCTTCCTCTTCGTCGGCATCTACCTCCTGACCGGGCTGGGGATCACGGTCGGCTTCCACCGCCACCTCACCCACCGCAGCTTCAAGGCGAAGCGCTGGCTGCATGGGCTGCTGGCGATCCTCGGCTCGGCGGCGATCGAGGGCCCGGTGATCTCCTGGGTCGCCGACCACCGCAAGCACCACGCCTTCTCCGACGAAAAGGGCGACCCCCACAGCCCCCACGTCGACCACGGCAACGGCTGGTCGGGGGCGATGCGCGGCCTCTTCCACGCCCACATGGGATGGCTCTTCATCCACACTCAGCGCGGCAGCAAGGAGCGCTTCGCGCCCGACCTGCTCAAGGACCCGGTGATCGAGTGGGTCGACCGGACCTTCCTGCTCTGGGCGATCGGCGGCCTCTTCGTCCCCTTCGCCCTCGGCTGGCTGATCGGCGGCACCTTCTTCGCCGCCGTGACGGGTCTGCTCTGGGGCGGACTGGTGCGCGTCTTCGTCCTGCACCACTTCACCTACAGCATCAACTCGCTCTGCCACGTCTTCGGCAACCGCGATTACGAGACGGGCGACGAGTCGCGCAACCTGGCGCTGATCGCGATCCCGACGCTCGGCGAGGCCTGGCACAACAACCACCACGCTTTCCCGACCTCCGCCGTGCACGGCCTCGGCCGCTGGCAGGTCGACCTCTCGGCCGTGGTCATCGACCTGTTCGAGAAGGCCGGTTGGGTATGGGACGTGGTCCGGGTTTCGCCGGATCGACTTTCGGCTAAGGCCGTCTGACACGGCGCATATCTGCGTCCTCGGTCGCTCGCGTGCAGAGCACGCCACGCTCCCTGCGTCCTTGATCTGCTTGGTCAGACGGCCTTATGGCGCGGCACGGGATTCGTACCAATCGATCCAGGAGTTGCAGGCGGCGCTGAGTGGGACGATGCGGCGGTTGGCGGCGCGGAGGGCGACCAGGTTGCCGACGTAGGCGACGTCGTCGTAGCCGCTGAGGCGCTGCAGGAAGCTCGGCTCGGCGGCGGCGACGGTGAAGCGGGCCTCGCCGCCCCGGCTCGCGTAGGCGCCTGCGGGCCAGAACTGGCCGTCGTTGGCGAGGCTGATCGTGTTCGGCCGCTGGCCGTCCAGCGCCGCCTTCAGCTTGCGGTGGAAGCCGGGGGCCGAGAGGGTCAGGTCGGAGGGCGAGAAGTACTGCAGCGAGAGTCGCCAGCGGCCGGGAGGAAGCGAGATCGCCTGCGACGTGCTCTCGCCGGTCCGCAGCTCGCTGCCCTCCTCCCAGCGCGCCTTGGGGGCGAGCGCGACGCCGGGGAAGAGCGCGGCGCGGCCGCGGTTGGCGAGGAGGATTCGGATCTCCGGCGAGGCGCAGCCGGCCCGGGCGCCGGCGTTGGTCCCCTCGAGCAGCACGTGGCGGTCCTCGGGCACGTCTCGGGTCCGTTCCCAGAGCAGGAACGACGGCGTCGCGGCGACGCGCTTGAAGCCGGGCGGGGCCTGGCTGTTCCAGGCGGCGCGTCCGGTGATCACGTAGGGGAAGCTGTCGAGCGTCCCGCGCGAGAGGGAGTCGAAGTCGATCGGGCTGTAGGCGTCGCCGGTATCGAAGGGCTTCTCCGGGTTCTCCTCGACCCCGGGGTCGGGGAACTCGACCAGCGGCACATGGGTGTCGGCGCCCATCAGCTCGTAGGCGGCGTAGCGATCCTGTCCCGCGTAGAGCACCGGCTGGCCGTGCAGGACCGGCATGAATGCCCGCAGCTCCGCTCCGTGCCCGGGCGGCCCGACCGGCGCGTCGCGCAGCGCCAGGAAGCTGGAGTAGACCGCGCCGCCGACGAACGCCACCGCCAGCAGGCTCCACCCGACTCTCCCCGCCCGCATCGCGGTCGCCCTTTCTTCCGGTATGCGGTTGAGATGGCGACCGCGAAGGCGGAACTCGGCGAGCAGGGGGCGGATCGCGACGAGCATCGCCAGCGGCGCGGCGATCATCAGCGCCTTGGCGTGGGAGTAGTCGCCGCTGGTCGGCAGGGCGACGAGGTAGAGGACGGCGCAGGCGGCGAGGCCGAGGGGGACGGCGAGCTCGCGCCGCCGCACCCACCAGGTCGTCCCGGCGAGCAGGGCGAGGACGCCGATCGCGCCGGCGAGGCCGGTCAGGTGGGCGCCGCCGGGTGCTTCGAGCCGGTAGTCGGTCGCCGGCCAGACGCCGAGCGCCTCGATCGGGGAGACGGGGCCGTAGGTGTTCGTCCCGGCGACTTTGTTGAAGCTGTGGACGAAGCCGAAGGGCCCGACCAGGGTGCCGGCGATGGCGAGGGCGGCGAGCACGACGATCGTCAGCAGCGTCGCCGGCCGCAGCAGGAAGCGCAGCAGGGCTCGAGGCGCCAGCGCCCGCCGCACCGCGGGCAGGGTCAGGCTCCAGAGGCCGACGGTGAGGATCGGCCAGGCGAGCCCGGCGAAGCTGTATGAGAAGAAGATGCCGCCGGCGAGCGCCAGCCAGGGCAGGGCGAAGCGAAGCCGCTCCAGGGCGTCGGGCGGCAGCTCGCCGACCTCGCGCAGGCCGACCGCGACGGCGAGGACGAAGAGCGCCTCGGCCATCTCCTTGAACGCCCCCTGGGCGAAGTACGAAGCTCCCAGGTAGGAGACGGCGACCATCGTCGCGGCGAGCAGGCGGCGGCCGGGGCCGAAGCCGGGCAGCGCGGCCAAGGCCGTCAGGGCGGTGAGGACGCCGATCGCGAAGATCTCGCCGACGAAGGCCTGCCCCAGGCCGATCCCGGGCACGGCTGCCGTCGCGACGGCGAGCCCGTGCGGGCCGAGCGGGTAGCCGGCGTCGGGCGACGGGCCGATCCCGCTGCGCAGCCACTCGGCCCAGGCGAGATGAAGGCCGAGGTCGTTGTTGAAGCCGACCCCGAGCAGCCCCCAGCGCCCGCTGACCGCGAACGGAATCGAGAGCACCAGCGCGACCACGAGCGCCACCGGCAGGCCCTGCCGCAGCGCCGTGCGCCCGCCGTCGCTGCGGCCGACGAGGACGATTGCCGCGGCGGCGAGGAGCAGGAGGACAGGGCCGACCGTCGCTGACGTGCCGTGTCCCGGCGCGCGGGCGAGGACGCCGGTCACCGTCAGCACGGCGCCGAAGCCCGCCGCTGGCTCCAGCCACGAGCGCGAATCCCGTCCGGCCACGAGGAAGAGGGCGCGCCCGGCGAGCAGCGAGGCGGCGCAGATCAGCGCCGCCGAGACGTAGGTCCCGATCATCAGAGAGGGCAACCTATGCCAGCCGCCGCTCCCGGCGCGGCGAGCCCGGGCCGCCTAGTGCTTCTCGGCGGCCCGCTCGAGGGTCTCGCGCAGGTTCTCGCCGCGCAGCGGCTCGGCGTGGCCGGCGCCGACCACGGCCGGTTCGAGCGCCGCCAGCTTGCGCACCGACTCCTTCGCCTTAGCGTGGTCCCACGCCCAGGCGGGGTGGGGGACGCTCGCCTCGCCCGCGGGCAGCGGTTTCCCCAAGCGTGCCGAGTCGATCAGGTAGATGACGTCGCTGACGAGCGCCACGCGGTCGCTCTCGCGCCACAGCCCGACCAGCCCGGGCGCGTGCCCGGGAAAGTGGACGACCCGGAAGCCCGCCACCTCGTCGCCCTCCTCGACGGTGCCGTCGACCTTCACCGCGCCGCCGTCCCAGCGCCGCAGCAGGAAGGGGTAGACGCGGCGGGCAAGCGCGACCGGCAGCTGTGAGATCTCCATGTAGGGGGCGATCGAGGCGTCGCTTTCGGCATCGGCGACTTCATCGGGGTGACAGTAGACGGGCGCATCCAGCCCCGGTGCCGTGCCGCGGTGGTCAGCGTGGGCGTGACCGAGGACTACCCGCTTCACCCCGCCGAGCTGCTCACCCGCGGCCCGCGCCTTCTTCGTCATCGCCCTGCTGCCGGCGTCGAACTGAACGACTCCACCACCCTCCTCCTCGAGGAAGTAGATGTTCATCGACTTGCCCAGGTCGCCGCGCAACAGCCAGACGCCGTCCGCCACCCTCTCCATGCGAGAAGCCTAGCTCTAGGGTGTCCAAACGTGCCAACGCTGTGGAAAGTCGGGATGGCGATCCTCGTCGCCTGCCTCCTCGCCGCGATGGCGATCGCGATCGTCCGCCTCGCCACGACCCCGACCGAGATCATCGGCGATCGCTTCCATGACCTGCCCGCCCGCCACGGCGGCGTAACGCACCGCTAAGGATCGGCCCCTGGGCGGGGCGCTAGTATCGCGGCGTGTTCAAGCGCATCGTTGTCGGGACCGACGGGTCCGAGACCGCCGCCGAGGCGGTTCGCCAGGCGGTCGACCTGGCCAAGCTTGCCGGCGCCGAGCTCAGCATCGTCAGCGCCTACGAACCCGTCTCCAAACGTCGCCTCGAGGGCGAGCAGGCGGGCGCTCCCGCCGACGTCCAGTACGAGATCGGCCCGCGCGAGGACGTCAATCTCGTGCTCGACGCCGCCGCCGCGGCGGCCAAGAAAGAGGGGCTGGAGGTCCGGACCCATCCGGTCGAGGACGACCCCGCCGACGCGATCCTCAACGTCGCCGAGGAGACCAAGGCCGACCTGATCGTGGTCGGCAACAAGGGAATGACGGGCGCCCGCCGCTTCCTGCTCGGCAGCGTCCCCAACAACGTCTCCCATCACGCGCCATGCAGCGTGATCATCGTCCGCACCACCTGAGGCCCGTCCGCGTCCGTTATTCCGTTGCCCTCCCGGCGTCGATCAGGCCGGCGCCCTGCTTTTCGCGCGGAAGGCCGAGGTCCCTGGCGGTGTCCTGCAGCCGCGCGGTCACTTCGCCCACCCGCCGGGTCGGCGAGGACTTCGGGTTCAAGACGCCGCTCGCGAGGACCATCGCCGCCACGCCGGAGACATGGGCCGCCGCCATCGAGGTGCCTTCGTAGCTGTCGGGCTCGCCGAAGCGGCGGGGATCGGGGCCCGTGAAGGTCACCTGGTAGATCGGCCGCATCGAAACCGAGGGACAGCGCTTCAGGGGCTCCCCGCCGCCGGGGGCGAGGACGTCGGTCCCCTCGCCCGGGAGCCACGAGTAGCGGCCGAGGCACCCGCCCTCGGTGGTCCCGCCGACGCCGATCGTGTGCGATCCGGTGGCGGGCGGGGACACGCACCGCTCGGTGCGGCGGTTGCCGATCGAGGCCACGGTCACCACCCCGTGGCGGTAGGCGCGGCGCAGCTCGCGGTAGATGCCGGGCACGCTCGAGCCACAGGGGAAGTTGAAGCTCATGTTGATCACGTCGGCGCCGTGGGCGACCGCGTAGTGGATTCCCTTGGCGATGTTGTCCGCCAGGCCTTCGCCGGAGCGGTCGAGGACCCGCACGGGCATCAGCTTCGCGCCGTAGGCGAGGCCGGTCAGCCCGATGCCGTTGTCGGTCTTCTCGGCAATCGTTCCGGCGACGTGGGTGCCGTGGCCATTCCTGTCGAGCGGCAGGCGGTCGTGGCCGACGAAGTCATAGCCGGGGACGAACTGGCCGGGGACGAAGTCCGGGCTGCGGCGGAAGCCGGGGCGGTCGTCGCGGTAGGCGACGCCCGTGTCGAGGACCGCGACGACGATTCCGCGCGCGCCGGGCCGTCCCGCCGCGATCAGGTTGCCCCAGGCGCCGACCGCGTCGATCCCGCCGGGTGAGACGGGCAGGGTGGGGGTCGCGATCCCCGCCCAGGGCAGGAAGTTCCACTGCAGCCGGGCCCAGCCGCCCGGGACGGCCAGCCGCTTGGAGAGGGGTCCCGGGTCGTCGGGGATCGGAGTCGGCGGCGGCGTCGGTTCGGGCGCGGCCGAGGCCGTGGCGACGTAGTTCGGCGCGGCGTAGGCGACTCGCGGCTGTCGTCTCAATGCCGCGACGGCTCGCCGCACGCCCACCCCGGGCCCCAGGTCCACCGTCCGCTCCCTCCGCTCGCCCCGGTACATGAGCAGCACCTGACCGGGGGCGAATTCGCGCGCGGGGGAGATCCCCGCCCCAGCGGCGGCCTTGGGCGCGGGCGCGATCGCCGCCGCGAGCAGCGCGGCGGCCACGAGTATCGGAAGCCTTCGTGTCATTTTCTGTCGTCGCTGCCTGCGAGCCCTGCCTGGCGAGCACTGGCTCAAACACCGTCCAGCCGGGGAAGTTGTCGGTGTCACATACTTCCAATCGATGCCGGACGGGGCCGCAAGCGAAACGCAGCAGCGCCTGATGGCCCTGGCGATCGAGCGGGCGCGCGAGGCCGAGGGCCACGGCGATGTGCCGATCGGCGCCGTCGTCGCCCGCGAGGGCGAGGTGCTCGCCGCCGCCGGCAACGAGCGTGAGCTGCGCCGCGACCCGACCGCCCACGCCGAGATGCTCGCGATCCGCGCCGCCGCCGAGGTGCTCGGCGGCTGGCGTCTGCCGGAGACGACCCTCTATGTCACGCTCGAGCCCTGCGCGATGTGCGCCGGCGCGATCGTCCTCGCCCGCATTCCCGCTGTCGTCTACGGCGCCCCGGACCCGAAGGCGGGCGCCGCCGGCAGCATCCTCGACGTCCTCGGCGAGCCGACCCTCAACCACCGGCCGCGGGTGACGGGCGGGGTGATGGAGGAGGAGTGCGCATCGCTGCTGCAGGGTTTCTTCGCCTCCCGCCGGTAGCGGAGCCAATACCCTTGAGATGTCCCGGAGAGGTGTCCGAGTGGCTTAAGGAGCGCGACTGGAAATCGCGTGGGCGGGGTTAACCCGCCTCGTGGGTTCGAATCCCACCCTCTCCGTTCTACGCGGCTTCGGGTGCCTCTTTGAGCGTGCGTACGGGTGCCGGAGTCGCGTCGAGCGGCAGCACGATCGCCTCTTCGCTCGCCGGCGGCGGGGCGGCGGGGCGCCGGCCGCGCAGGCGCTCGTGGCTGCAGACGACGTAGCACCACTCCATCAGGTGCATGCGCGAGGCCGGGTCGATCTCCTCGATCGTCGCGCCGACCAGGTGGCGGCCGTCCGACTCGCGGCAGGAGCGGACCTCGATTTGGGCCGCGACCTCGTGCCGCTTGCCGCTTGCCTCCTCCAGTTCGAGCAGCACCGCGGGCCGCTCGCCGATTGGGACCGGCGCTTCGAGCACGAGGCCGACGCCGGCGGCGCTGGCGTCGACCAGCTTGCCGCCGATGTGGCCGCCGGCGGCGAAGCAGTGGGCCGGGGCGTCGCCCTGGAAGCGGTAGACCTGGCGGCGCTGCTCGCGCCGGCCGACGGCGAGCAGGGTGCGCAGGACGCGGCGCAGCTCGATCAGGCCGAGCAGCGGCACGACGATTGCGGCTATGCCGGGCAGGTCTGGCAGCGGCCCGACGCCGGCGAGGTCGAGGAGGCGCATCGCCGTGCCCCCGACGAGGACGACCGCGGCGAGGGCCACCAGGTGCAGCTTGCGCACCGCCTCCAGCCCGCCGCGGTCGGCGCCCTGCTTGGGGGTCACCTTGAAGGCTGTGCGACCGGGGCGGAAGACGCAGCGCAGCGCCCGCGTGTAGATCTCCATCGTCAGCAGCTCGTAGTGGGCGGTCTCGCCGATCTTCATGTAGCCGCGGGTGAGCGCCGAGCCGGCGAGCAGGTTGAGGCTGACCGCCGGCAGCCAGAGGGCCGCCAGGGCGGCGACGCTGACCTTCATCGGCAGCGCGCCCGTCCACAGCACCAGGCCCAGCGTCGCCAGCAGCAGCAATCGCATCGGCGGGGCCAGGTAGGCGGCGAGGCTGGTGAAGTAGGAGAGGCGCTGCAGCGGTCGCAGCTCGCGCGCGCGCAGGGGGGACTCGGGGAGGGTGAAGACGGCCAGGTTGCCGCGCGCCCAGCGGTCGCGTTGCAGCAGGTAGCCGTCGAGATCGTGCGGGGCGAGGCCCTGGACGAGGACCTCGTCGTGGTAGCGGCTGCTCCAGCCGTGGCGCAGCAGGCGGATCGTCGTGTGGAAGTCCTCGGCAATCGTCTCGGTGGCGACGCCGCCGATGTCGAGCAGCGCCTGGCGCCGCAGCACGGCCGCCGAGCCGCACCAGTAGGCGGCGCCGTCGCGGTCCTTGCCGGGGCAGACAACGCGATAGAAGAGCGACTGCTCGTGGCGGCCGACGACGTAGTGCTGGACCGAGTCGTGGTTGAAGAAGTCGTGCGGGCTCTGCACCAGGGCGACTTTCTCGTCGTCGAAGTAGCCGACCATCGCGTCGAGGGCGTCGGGCATCGGCACGTGGTCGGCATCGAGCATCAGCACCAGGTCGCCCTCGGTGCGGGGGAGGGCGGCGTTGATGTTCCCCGCCTTGGCGTGGGAGTTGTCGGGCCGGGTCAGGTACGCGGCGCCGGCGACTTCCGCCAGCTCCTCCATCTCCGGCCGCCGCCCGTCGTCGAGCAGGTAGGTCGTGTGGGGGTAGGTCAGCGCGCGGCAGCCGGCGAGGGTCGCGGCGACGACCTCGAAGGGCTCGTCGTAGGTGCAGACGTAGACGTCGACCTTGCGCCCCGGCGTGGTCGACGGCCGCACCGCCGGGGGGCGCGACCACGAGTACCAGGCGAGGGTGCCGAGCGCCCACAGTCCGTAGACCTCGGTGACGAGCAGCATCGCGAAGAGGATCGGGTTTGCGCCTTCGCCGCTCCAGCCGAAGCGCCAGATCAGGTAGCCGACGCCCCAGAGCAGGGCGCAGAGCGCGAAGACGCGCAGCGGCACCGGGTGGCGGTCGAAGAATCGCCCGATTCGGGTCTGCTCGCTGCTTTGCATGAGGCCACATCGACCGCTGCGCGCTGCGGCTTGAGCGATGAAAACGGCTCGGTTCTCGCAGGCAGGCCCGACCGGAGGGCTTCAAACTTTCTTGATCTGCACCGCGGAGGCGGGCTCGGGCTCTCGCTCGGCGGCGAGTGCGGCCTCACTCCAGCCCGCCAGGAACCCAAGGCTGCTCAGCGCGCGCTCCAGCACCGGAGCCGCGGCCGGTCCCGGTTCCTCCGCCGCGAGACACGTCTCGGAGACGCTCAGCAGGTAGCGAGTCAGGCTCGTCACGTCGCGCCTCTCCACCGTTCTGCGCAGCGATCTGCGGTACTGCTGCGACTGCATCACCGGCGTTCGCGCGACCGGGCCGGCGGCGCCGTCTGCCTCGCCGGCGCGCCGCACCCGGCACCACGCCTCCGCGATCGTCCATCCCGGGCTGGGCCGTCCCCTTATGAGCGAGGCGGGGCTGAAGGCCAGCGGACGCGACGGCGGTGCGCAGAGGAACGTCCCGCGAACGAGGATGTCGGCAAGCACCTGGCGCTCGACGGCTCCCTCGGCGAGCCCCGCCAGGGCGTCGACGCCGGGGCCAGCCGCTACCTCGTCGAGGAAGTCGTCTATCCAGACGACGTCGCCGAGGCTTGAGCCGATCTTCGCACCGTCCTTGTAGGTGACCGAAGCGTGGTAGACGCGGAGGTGCGCCTCGGTGAGCGGGCCCGGGCGCAGGCGCTCATGCAGCGCGCACAGCGCTAATATCGCCGGCTGCCACTCGAACCCGGCGACCTCGATGTAGGGCTCGCCGGCGTGGAGCTCTTCGAGTATGCGGTCGTAGACACCGAGCAGGCGCGCGTGCTCGGTTGGGAAGCCGTCCTCGCGCATCAGGACTATCGTGGGGTAGTCGGGTCGCTCGGTCCTGAAGATGACCGCGCCGTTCTCCTGGCGCTCCAAGACCCCGGCCTCGACCCCTTCCTCGATCAGGGTCAAGGCTCGGGGGATGGCGTCCGACTCGTAGTCGCAGTGATCCATGACGACGCCGAGGCGGGCCAGCGTGTCCTCGTGGCCGCGGAGGGCCCACTCGCGCATGCGCCGCCAAAGTTCCAGCTCCGCCTCGGCGCCCGCCAGCCATTTCGTCATCAGCGCGTCTGCGAGGTCGCCGACCCGCGTCCGCTCCTCGGCGTTCGGGTCGTTCTGCTCCCGGCTCGACTGAGGAGATCCCGCGCGTTTGCGTGCGTAATCCCGTGAGCAGAGCTCGACGAACTGGTCGCCCGCCAGCTTCATGTCGAGCGGCGAGCGGCCTTCGTGGAAGGACAGGTAGCCGGCCATTGCCTCGCACATGCGTCGCCCGATGTCACCGATCAGGCTGTGACGCCTGACCGTGGCGCCGGCAGCCGCGAAGGCCGATGCCAACGCCTCACCGATCAACACGTTGCGGAGGTGCCCAACATGCAGCGCCTTGTTGGCGTTGGGACCTACATAGCCGATCGTGACATGACGGCCGGCGAGGATGTCCTCGCTGCCCATGCCCGCTGGCTCTCTATCTGCCAGCCGGCGCTCGAGGTCGACCAGCAGCCGGTCGCTGAACCGCAGGTGGATCGTCGACTTGCGGCGGCGAGCCTGCTCCAGCATCGGGTGCTCCTCGAGCACCGCCAGCAGCCTGTCGCCGGCCGGAGACTGCAGCCAGCGACGGTCGGCGAAGACGAGCCGTATGTCGGCCTGGTGGCCTTCGCGCCTGCGCGTCTCGATCGCCACGCAATGCTCCAGCGCCCCGTGCTCCTCGAGAAGGGCTTCACACTCTCCGTACAAGCTCCGACTGTTTTCGTTCGCGCTCAACGGATTCCCCTGATTCGGCTACGGCAAGGTGCCGGGTAAGCGGCGTTTTTCGAGCCAGGCGAGCATGATCGGGAATACTATTTTTTTCCTAAGTGAAAGTCAACGACGGCGAGCTGTCCGAGGCCCTCATTTGCCGACGCCGCTCTCCGCTGGGTACCGGGGCATCTGAATCCTGCTTGCGGCCATCCATCCAGATTCGGCCTCGCTGGGATTCTGCTTGCCAGAGCCCCGGAGGGGTGCCGGAGTGGTTGAACGGGGCATTCTCGAAAACCGTTGGCCGTCGTAGGGGCGGCTCGTGGGTTCGAATCCGACCCCCTCCGCTTTGTAGAGCGCAATCCTCTATGACAACTGGGATTGCGCTCTACCTGACCGCCACGGACGCAAAATTCGTTGACCCGGCAGCGCCTCCCGAGCCGCTGCATCCTCCGACTGGTCATGCGCTGGAGCTCCTGCGAGGCTACCTCGAAACCGGCGCCTTCCAGCTCCGCTGAGCCCCTGTCCCTCAGATTTCAGATCGGGTTTCGTTCCCTCCAGCGTTTCCTCCAGATTTGGCGTGAGCGAAACGACGTCTGAGCATGCCCAGGTAGAAGGTCAGCCCTTCTTGAACGAGACGAGCCTCAGTCGCTCGACCGGACCTTTGACCGCGAACTCGCGGACGGTGCCCACCCCGCGCACGTAGTACTTGTTGTCGATCGTCCCGGGCTCCAGCGGCGTCCACTCGCGCGTCCGCAGCGCCTTCTGCGTGGAGACATAGGGAACCGAGACGCTCGCCTTCAGGTCGAGGACTTCGAAGTGGTCTTCGGCTTCGCCTTTGAGGAACTCCTGGCGGCCGACCTGGCCGACCTTAGGCTTGCCAGGGATCAGCACCCCGGCGCGGGCCCCTTCCACCCCCGCTTCGAACGACCCTTCGGTGCTCGTCGGCTTCCCCTGCGCGTTGAGCTCTTCGGTTTCCTCGCCGAAGTACCAGACGTTCCCTTCGCGGTCCTGGACGTAGAAGTCGTCGGTGACCTCCTCGGGCTTGCCTTTCACCTTGACGACGTCGTGGACGACGGTGGTGGCGACGCCGAGGATGCGCTTCGTCTGATGGGTGACGATCACGGTGTCGGTCGTCTTCACGCCTTCCTTGAGGCCCTTGTAGTGCCAGACGCTGCCCGGCTTCAGCGGGAACCAGGGGTTGGTCACCTGCGGCACGAAATCGCTCGGGCTGAGCGTCGCCGGCCAGCCCGGCCCAGCGCCCGACATGATCGGCCCGGCCGCCGGAGTGGCGGCCGGCGCCGCCGAAGCGGCGGTAGCGCCGCCGGTAAGGGCGCAGGAAACGGCCAGCGCCAGGATTCCCCTCCTTGGTATTGAACGGTTGTTTGCGCTCATGGCGTCCTCCTCGGGTCGGTATCAGTGGTGGGTCACGCGGACGAGCTTGATCTGCTCTTTGGTTCCGCTTGCAGCGCGCTCCTCGACGTAGCCGATTCCCCGCACCGACCACTTGTGATCAATGACGCCCGGCTCCAGCGGTGACTGCTCCTGGGTCAGCAGGGTGTGCTTGAAAGTTCCGTAGGGGAGCCTGACAGTGCCACCGCTTCCGAGCACGATCGCGGTGTCCAGCGCGTGCCCCGGCCAGTGGAACTGCCAGTAGGAGTCGTCCTTCGTCGGGTGCGCCTCCATCATCAGCCCCGGCTGGGCGCCGTTCACGCCAGCGGGACCGGAATCGATCATCTTGCCGAAGCGCCCGTGCCGCAGCTCCTGGGTCTCCTCGCCCATGTACCAGACGTTGCCCTGGCGGTCCTGGGCGAACCAGTCGTAGGTGCGCTCAACCGGCCGCCCCCGCGAGGTGACGGTGTCGCGCACCACCGTGCAGCTGACTCCCATCACGACTTTGCGCCTATGGGTGACCGTGAAGTTGTCGACCTGAGGGGTGGTGCCGTCCTTCATTACGCCCCGGTAGAGCAGCGTCGTGCCGGGCACCAGGGGCAAATAAGGGTTGGTCACCCGCGATTCGAAGTTCGCTGGATCGATCGTCGGCCGCGACCAGGGCGGCCGATCCGCTGAGGCGGAACGGCTCGCCGCGGCGGCGCTAGTCGAGGCACCGCCTCCGGACGCGCCACAGCCCCAGAACGCCGCCGCCGCTGCGAGCGCGAGTACCGCCGGGATCTGGACGCCACGAGGGTTCAAGGTCGATCGTCGGCAAGGTAGGGCGAGTGTGTGAAACGGAGATGAAAGCGATGCGGGTCGCGTTGCTCGGGGTGAAATCGCGAGAAGCGCGCTTGCGAAGCGCCGTCGGGCCGGACCGGATTCATCCTTCATTCATCCTGCTTTCATCTGTGCTCGACAACGTGGCTCAGGACGCCCAATGCGAGTGCTGATCGTCGAGGACGAAGCGAAGATGGCCGGTCTGATCCGGCGCGGGCTCCAGCGGGAGGGAATGGCCGTCGACGTTGCCGGCGACGGGGAGGAAGCCGTGTGGAAAGCGGAAGCCGTCGAGTACGACGCGATCATCCTCGACCTGATGCTTCCCGGCATCGACGGCCTCGAGGTCTGCAGACGGCTGAGGGAGGCGGGGGTCTGGTCGTCGATCCTGATGCTGACCGCGCGCGACGCGGTCAAAGACCGGGTCGCGGGGCTCGATCGCGGCGCTGATGACTACCTGACCAAGCCCTTCTCCTATGCGGAGTTGCTGGCGCGGCTGCGTGCGGTCGTCCGCCGCGGCGCGCCGGAGCGCCCAACCGAGCTCCGGGTCGGCGACCTGCGCCTCGACCCGGCGACGCGACAGGCATGGCGGGGAAGAAACGAGGTGGACCTCTCGGCAAAGGAGTTCGCCCTGCTCGAAGTCTTCATGCGAAGGCGCGGCGAGGTGCTCACCCGCTTCCAGCTGATCGAGCACGCCTGGGATTACGAGTACGAGAACCGCTCCAACATCGTCGACTCCTACGTGCGGTTCCTGCGCGAGAAGATCGACCGCCCATTCGGGGTCGAGTCGATCGAGACGGTGCGTGGAGTCGGGTACCGGCTGCGGCGGGACGGTGGGCGTTGAGCCGAGTGCCGATCCGCCTGCGCGTGACCCTGGCCTTCACGGCTGCGATGGCCCTGGTCCTGGTCGCAGTCGGCTTCTTCCTCTACTACCGCCTGGAGGCGCGGCTCGACGAATCGATCAACAACGGGCTCCGCTCGCGCGCCGGCGAGGTCTCGGCGCTGGCTCGAACCTCGGAAAAGACGCTTGGGGGAGCGCACAGCGGGTCGTTGATCGAGTCGGATGAGAGCTTCGCCCAGGTCCTGACCCCGCGCGGTCAGGCCATCGACTCGACGCCACAACTGCGGGACCGCTCGGTCCTAAGCCGGTCCCAACTGAAGGAGGCGGCGAAGTCGCCGACCTTCTTCGAGCGCGGCGGCGTGCCGGGAATCGACACCACCGCCCGCCTGCTCGCCGCCCCGATCGACACTAATGCCGGTGAGCTGATCGTTGTCGTCGGCTCCTCGCTGGGCGATCGCAACGACGCCCTCGACGGACTCGCCGCACTGTTTTTGGTCGGCGGCCCGGCCGTGCTGCTCCTGGCCGCGCTCGCTGGCTATCTGGCGACGGCGGCGGCGCTGCGCCCGGTCGAGGAGATGCGCCGGCGCGCAGCGGCGATCTCGGCCACCGAACCGGACGAGCGCCTCCCGGTCCCGCCGGCCAAGGATCAGCTGCGGAGGCTCGGCCTGACGCTGAACGAGATGCTGGCGAGGGTTGACGCCACGCTGGAGCGCGAGCGCCGCTTCGTCGACGACGCCAGCCACGAGCTGCGCACGCCGCTGACGCTGCACAAGGCCGAGCTCGAACTGGCGCTCAGGCACGGGGAATCGGAGGAGGAGCTCAGGGCCGCGATCGCCTCCGGCTTGGAGGAGATCGACCGCCTGGTCCAGCTCGCCGAGGACCTCCTGGTCGTCGCCCGCTCGGAGGACGGCAGGTTGGCGTTGGCGCTGGAGCGGCTCTCGGTCGGCGACCTGCTGAGGGCGGTCGCCGAACGCTTCCGGGCCCGTGCGACCGAGTCCGGCCGACCACTCGTCATCGATGGCGACGCCGGACTCGTGATCGAGGGTGATCGCCTGCGCCTCGAGCAGGCGCTGACGAGCATGGTCGACAACGCCCTTCGTCACGGTGGGGGCGAGGTTCGGATCTGGGCGGCCGCGGATCCCGGCGGGGTCAAATTGCACGTCAGCGACCAAGGCGGCGGATTCCCACCCGAGTTCATCCCCCGGGCGTTCGAGCGCTTCAGCCGTGCCGACGCCGCCCGGGGCGAGGGCGGCACCGGGCTCGGCCTGGCGATCGTCGAGACGATCGCGCTCGCGCACGGCGGCTTCGCCGGCACCACCAACGACCCCGACGGCGGCGCCGACATTTGGATCGAGATCCCCGCGGCCTGATACCGGGAGGTTCGTTCACAGCTGTTTCATCGGCCGCCCGTACAAGTGGTCCTCGTAGACGACACAAGGAGGACCAATGAAGAAGCGAATCAAGGTATTGCTCGTCGGGGCGTCGGCGCTCGCTCTCGCCGCAGGGGGAGCCGGGGTCGCAAGCGCAACCGGCGGCGGAGATAGCTCCCACCCGATCACCGGCAAGGCGCTTGACCAAGCGAGCGTCGCCGCGCTCAACGCGACCGGCGGTGGGACCGTCACCGAAACCGAGGTCGGCGACGAGGAGAGCTACTACCAAGTCGAGGTGACCAAGGCCGACGGCAGCCAGATCGACGTCCAGCTCAACCGCGGCTTCAACCTGGTCGGCCAGTCGGCTGACGGGGAGTCCCAGGACTCTGGCCGCTGACCCTCGCCGTCCAAGCGCTCGAAGAGGGGGTCCGGGCCGACCGGGCCCTTTTTCGAGCGCGGAAACGAGCGGGGCCCAATGAGTCGCCATCACCGTCTTCACCGGATAGTCGACCCGGAATGGCGACCTCACCCATTGCTTTCGCGCTGTGCCTCTTGGTACTTCAGCACCGGCGCCTGCCAGTCGCGCCAAGGCGCCCGATCGGCGGGACTTCGAGCCGGTTTCGTTCCCTCCGGCGTTCCCTCCAGATTCGGCGTCGATAGGATTTGGCTCTGTAGTGCCCTGGAGGGGTGCCGGACTGGTTGAACGGGGCAGTCTCGAAAACTGCGTTCACGTTTTGTTCCCTCCCCACGTCCCCCTGGAAGCACTCGGATGAAAGACTCGCGTCCATGCCTCGCGTGAGCAGCTTCTACGGAATGACGATTGCGATGTACTACCGAGAGCATGGAGTTCCACATTTCCATGTGCGTTATGCGGAGCACGACGCCTCAATCGCAATCGAGACTTTGGAGCTTCTGGAGGGATCCCTTCCGAAACGGGCTCTCGCTCTCGCACACGAGTGGGCCGAGCTGCATCGCAGCGAGTTGATGGAGAACTGGCAGCGCGCTCGAAACAAGGAACCGCTACAGGACATCGATCCTCTGCCCTAAGATCAGGGCCATGAGCGAGATCGTTCATGTCACCGAGGTCGAGGCCCTTGGGGCCCATCGGCTTCGCCTGCGCTTTGAGGATGGAGTCGAAGGTGAGATCGACTTCAGCACCGAAGCCTGGGATGGGGTCTTTGCCCCTCTCTCAGATCCGACCTATTTCGCTCGCGTAGAACTCGACGAGGGCCTGGGCACCATCGTTTGGCCCAACGGCGCGGACGTTGCACCCGAGACCCTTCATCAGTGGGTTGCTGGGCACGTTGCCCAAGTTCCGGCTTAGCGCCCCCGTCCCACTCGCATCCTGAAGCCCGAGCTTTCCACCACTAGTGGGCCTGACCCGCTTCAACGGACACGCTGATCTACCCCCAGTCTGATGGAGTTCGGTTTCTAGAGTCCTTCGGCACCAAGGAGGATTCAGATGCCCCGCAGGTACCCAGCAGAGGTTCGCCGTCAGGTGATCGAGCTAGCCCTCACCGTCATCGAAGCGGCCAGGCTCGGCGAGCGCCATGCCGACGATTTCTGGTCCAAGCGCCACGAACGCCAGGGCATCTGAGGCCGAGAGTTCGCGCGGATGCGGGCGGTGCGCTCCGCCCCATGAGGAGCGCCTCGGGCGACGTTCGTCGCGTGCCACACACTGACCGCAGCCTCAAGCTCATGGGGAAGCATGCGGCGGACGTTCACCCCGCGGATCGTACTTCGGCTGTTCTGTAGAACGTGGCCAACGCCCGGGCGCCGACGTTCCTGACAGGATCGGCCCATGCACGCGATGGAGCCGGTCGAGCTACGCGGCGATTTAGTCGCGATCGAGCCGCTGGGTGTCGAGCACGCTGCCGGCTTGCTCGCCGCCGCAGATACCGAGGATGTCTTCGCCTGGCTTCCATACGCTCGACCAGCAGATCTCGATCAGGCACGAGCCTGGATTGACAGCGCCCTCGCCGATCGACGCGCGGATCGACGGTTTCCGTTCGCGGTCCTTGGCACTGAGGACGGCTCGGTGGTCGGGTCCACCTCCTATTGGGACTTCGACGCCCACAACGCCCACGTCGAGATCGGATCAACCTGGCTCAATCACGTCTCCTGGGGAACCGGCCGCAACGCCGAGGCGAAGCTCCTGCTGATGACGCACGCATTCGAGACCCTCGGCCTGGAGCGCGTCGCCTTCCGCACCGACATTCTCAACCAGCGTTCGCAACGAGCGATAGAGCGGCTCGGCGCGACGAGAGAGGGCGTTCATCGCCACGAGATGCGGCGACGGGACGGGAGTTGGCGAGACAGCGTCCACTACTCGATCCTGCGCTCGGAGTGGCCCGATGCCAGGGATCGCCTCGGCGAGCGGATCACAGCAGCTCGGGTTTAAGGGTCCTAGCTGCGTGATCCATCGAAAGGAATAGCCTGCGCCATGCCCTATCGCGGCTCCTACCTCTGGCAGCTACGACAAGCCGTAGGTCACGAGCTCGTCCTCATGCCCGGCGCGATGATCGCCCTCCAGCGGGACGATCAACGCATCCTGCTAACCAAGCGTACCGACGATGGAAGCTGGTGCTTGCCTGCTGGCGCCGCCGAGCCGGGCGGGAGCTTTGCCCGGACGGCGATCGACGAGCTGGCCGAGGAGACCGGAATCAAGGTCCTGGAGGCCGACCTCGTGCCATTCGGTTGCCTGTCGGAGGCCGAGGCGCACACGATCCACTACCCGAACGGCGACGTCACTCATTGCTTTGCGTTGCTCTTTCTGGCGACGGCCTGGCAGAGAGATGCCAGTCCCAACGAGGAGGAGGCGACGGACGCGAAGTTCGTTGACCTGGCAACGCCCCCCGAGCCGCTCCATGCTCCCACTGGTCATGCGCTGGAGCTCTTGCGAAGCTACTTCGACAGCGGCGCTTTTCAGCTCCGCTGAACCCTGCCCCGCAGATTTTCGATTTGGTTTCGTTCCCCCAGCCGTTCCCCCGAGAATCGGGGAAGCTAGGATTCCGCTTGCTAAAGCCCTGGAGGGGTGCCGGAGTGGTTGAACGGGGCAGTCTCGAAAACTGTTGGCGTCGCAAGGCGCTCGTGGGTTCGAATCCCACCCCCTCCGCCAATTTATCCTCTTTCGGACCCTGGCCTGAAAAAACAGAATCGGGTCGGGGTCCGGGAACGAGGAAGCTGGTCCCAGGAGTCCTCCAGATCGCTCAGGAGGGCCACTGGGGCCGTTTTGGCCTTCTGAGGGTTGCTCAATTCGCCCAGGAGGTCGTTGGCCAGTAGATCGGCGAATGGTCGAGCCAGTACCGCCCCGGAAACCTCGCTCTCGGTTACGAGCAACCGCTCAAAGAAAAGCTGGTCGAACATGCGCCGGACCACAGGCGTGGCCCGCTTGTATGCCTCATAGCAGTCTCGGGCAAGCGTCAGCGCTTGCCCGAAGGTGCGGCGGATGTCATCGAACTTGAGCTGAGTCGAGCGCAGAGCGGCTTCCGCGCTCCGCAAGGCGGCCCTGAGTCGCTCTTGCTCGCCGATGAGGTGTTTGAGCGGGACTGCCCCGGCTCCGTGGGCCTGGATCAATCGCAGCTGCTCGGCTTCGATCCGATCAACCTCGGCCTGGTGCTTGTCCTCCTGTTGTCCCGCCGTGCTCTCCATTCCCTCAATGCGGGTCAGGATTGCCTGCTGGATCTTGATCGGGTCAAGGGCAGCCATCACGTCTTTCGGCATCCCGAACGGCCCAACCGGGTCGTCGTCCCATGCACGGCCGCGACTTGGCGAAGGGCACGCTGAATCAGATCATCAGCGGCTCCGGCCTCACGCGGGACGAGTTTCTCGCCATGTTGAAGTAGATGGCCGGCTGGCTACGTGCCTCGGAGTAGCCGCCGGAGTTTCTGGATGAACCCGGGGTTCGAGAGTCGTCCGGCTAGCTCCAGCGAGCATGATCGCAGCTAGTCGAGATGAAGATCGCTATGTTCTTGCGCCTATGAAGCGGCTCGTTTTCCTTGCTTGTTTGACGCTTAGCTGCCTGTCGGCGGATACGGCCCATGCCATTGCCCCGCCGGGCTGGGCCAGCGGAGGCTCGCCATCCACTCCTTATAAGCAGCAAATCCTTTCGGATGTGCAGAACGCCGCGAAGGAATGCTCGGAGAACTCTGCCCTGCTTTTCCGAATTCGCGGCTCGGGAGCCACCTATGGCGATGGAGTCGGAAAGGGTGAGGACAAACTGGGGAGGTGGTCCTCGGCGCTGGGTGGGGCACTGATCCAGAGGGGGTGGAGCGTTCGGGACATGCAGGCGACCTACAACGCTCCGCCAGTTCCGTTCGATGAGATCGCTGCGAATTTCAAAAAGGCTGACGAGTCGCGGCTTATCCTTCGACCCGCCGCGATCGCGCTTGCCATTGCTCGATCTGCCGCAGCGCTGAAGGACTATCGCGATGTCGCCACTAAGGAGTGGTCAAATGTGGCTGCGCAGCTCGAAAAGGCGTCTGCACGATGCCCGTCGGCCAAGATCGCGATCGCCGCGTATTCGCAGGGCGGCATCGTGAGCCGCTATCTGATTCGGGACTTCATCCCGAGGCTGCGGAGTCGGATCGCTCGGGTCGATCTCATCGCGGACCCGACTGCCGATAGTCGCTCAGACGGAAACCTGGACCACAAGGGAGCGCCCAGCGCTCGTGCCACCGGAGCCGGGATCGACACGTTCTTTGCGCGCTTCGGCCACCCGGGCTTCATCCAGGCTCCCTACCCAGGCGATGTCGCCCATCGAGTAACCCAGTATTGCCTTCCATATGACATGGTTTGCGATGCAAACTTGGTTAGTTTCGTGGCAAAAGGCGAGGGAGCCCGCCACGCGAGCTATCCCTGGGAGCAGATCGGTCTTGCAACTGCGAAGGCCTTCCGGGTGTGGCAATCCGGGACCTCCCCTGGGACCTCTCCCGGCGGTCCAGCGGGCGGCGGCCCCCCGCCCTCCGGGTCGACTGGTGGCATGCGGATTACGGCCGGGGGCTTCCACACCTGCGGCCTGCGCAGCGACGGCACCGCGGTGTGTTGGGGAGACAACTCCTCCGGCCAAGCCTCCTCACCGAGCGGCACCTTCACCCAGCTGAGCGCCGGGCTCTTCCACACCTGCGGCCTGCGCAGCGACGGCACCGCGGTGTGTTGGGGAGACAACTCCTCCGGCCAAGCCTCCCCACCGAGCGGCACCTTCACCCAGCTGAGCGCCGGGGGCTATCACACCTGCGGCCTGCGCAGCGACGGTACCGCGGCCTGCTGGGGAGACAACGGCTCCGGCCAAGCCTCCCCACCGGCCGGCACCTTCACCCAGCTGAGCGCCGGGAGCTACAGCTTCCACACCTGCGGCCTGCGCAGCGACGGCACCGCGGCCTGCTGGGGATACAACGGCTCCGGCCAAGCCTCCCCACCGGGCGGCACCTTCACCCAGCTGAGCGCCGGGGCCGAACACACCTGCGGCCTGCGCAGCGACGGCACCGCGGCCTGCTGGGGATACAACAAATACGGCCAAGCCTCCCCACCGGGCGGCACATTCAACTAGCTGAGCGGCGGCTACGTCCACACCTGCGGCCTGCGCAGCGACGGCACCGGGCCTGCTGGGGAAAGTTGGCCTCGCCGTCGGGGGTCCGTTCCCTTGAGTGCAGCGCCGGTCATGTGACTAGGTGAGCCCGAGTTCGCGTCAAGCAGGTCGAGCATCTGACCGGCTAGCGCCGCTCGCGGCGTGGAGACAAGCGCGTAGCAATGTTCGACGCCGCCCCGGGACGCTCCAATCGTCGCCGGGGCCATCCTGATCTTGGGAGCGGAGAAGCTACCGCTGGTGTCAAGGCTCTCGGATCAGGAGCCCAGGGACGATCACCTCTCCGATCCTGAAACCCTGCGAAGTCGATATCGCCCACGACCCATCCGCTCGAAGGAGGGATTGTCGGCCAAGTCATTCTTGACGGTCGAACTCGGCACTTTCCGACCAAGTTCCGATTCGACGAGCCGTCGCACTTCAAAGGCCTGGAGGCCGTCCGGGTGGCCAGCGAGAACCTGCCGGATAGCCCGCAAAACCTGACCTTGTGCCATCGGTAACTTACGGGGTACAATTTTATGCGAGGCCAGTTTCGGCTCTAGAGAGACGAAAACCTCGGCTAGCCGATCCAACATCGGTCCGACTTCAGGGTTTGATAGGACCCCGGTTAATTCTCGACTAGAAAGGACCTCAGACTTTAGGGTCGGCTTGAACGAGATTTGCTGCTTCCGTCAGGCGCTCAAGATCCTCCTGAAGACCGGGGTCCGAAAGCTGGCCCAGCAGGACCGCTTTGTGTGTTTATTGCAATGGATAGGTGCGGCGCATGAAGCGATCGAACTGCGGCACCGTGAACGCCGCCAAGCCATGGCCGGGCGTGTAAAGCAAGCCCTTATCGATTAGGCCTGATCGAGTCGGACCCATCTGCTCGGACGTGCGCCCTAGAAGAGCTGCCACGTCTCTGGCCTGTTGGGCGCCCTCGTCATATGCAGTGTCCAGTCGTTCCGCTGGGTCGACGAGCGCCTGCTTTGCCTCTGCGGCCGAGAGCTCACCGATTTGCGGGAACTTGAACAGGCGCTCGGCGTAGGACTTTGCCTCCCCCGCCAGACGAGGAAGCTGCGGAAGTCCGGCACCGACCAAGGTAATCGGCAGCTGACGTTGCACCGTCTTGTGAAGGGCGGCGATTAGCGCCTCCAGCTCAATCGTGGTGAGGAAATGCACCTCATCAATGAGAAAGACCACGCCGCTGTCGTGTTCTCGCGCGGCGTCTCCAAGCGCAACGAGGAGGTCGGTCAGATCCTCACGCCAAGAGCTTATCAATCTTATCTTGCTTTATCGGAATCTGATAAACCCTGAAAAAGTTTGTAAACTTGACCCCTCCGTTTGATCAGCGCGGCTCGGCGGTGATCAGGCGCAGGCCTACGTCGAGCTCCGGTAGGTCGCGCAGGCGGCCGTTGCGCTCGTCCCGCGAATATATGTGCGGCTAGTCCGACCAGCGCTGGGCCGAGGCCCGGGCCAGCAGCAGCTCGCGCTCGCGCGCGTTCTCGGTCATCGCGGCGGCGCGCTCGAACTCCTGGCGCGCCTCTTCGCCGCGGCCGAGCTTGGCGAGCAGATCGGCGCGGACGCTGTGCAGCAGGTGATAGCCGTCGAGCGCGCCGTCGCTCGCCAGCGCTTCGACCAGCTCCAGCGCCGGCTCGGGCCCGTCGGCCATCGAGATCGCCACCGCGCGATTCAGCTCGACTACGGGGGAGGGGGTGAGCTGGGCGAGGGCGTCGTAGAGCGCCGCGATCCGCCTCCAGTTGGTTTCCTCGGCGCTGCGCGCCCGCGCGTGGCAGGCGGCGATCGCAGCCTGCACGGTGTAGGGGCCGAAGGCGCCGCGACTCAGCCTTTCGGCCCGCTCCAGGGCCGCCAGGCCGCGCCGCACCAGGAGCGGGTCCCAGCGCGCCCGGTCCTGCTCGAGCAGCAGCACCGGCTCGCCGGCCGGCCCGCTGCGCGCCGCCGCCCGCGAAGCCTGGATCTCCATCAGCGCCACCAGGCCGTGCGCCTCGGGAAGCTTCGGCGCCAGCTCGGCGAGGATGCGGCCGAGGCGCAGGGCCTCCTCGCAGAGGTCGAGGCGCATCCAGCTCTCGCCCGCGGTCGCCGCGTAGCCCTCGTTGAAGACGAGGTAGATCACTTCGAGCACCGAGGGCAGGCGCTCGTCCAGCGCCTCGCCCTCGGGTACCTCGAACGGCGCCCGCGCTTCCCTCAGGGCGCGCTTCGCCCGCACGATCCGCTGCGCCGCGGTCGGCTCCGAGATCAGGAACGCCCGCGCGATCTCCTCGGCGCTGAGGCCGCCGAGCGTGCGCAGGGTCAGCGCCGCCCTCGCCTCGGCCGAGAGCAGCGGGTGGCAGCAGGTGAAGATCAGGCCGAGCAGGTCGTCGCCGGGCTCGCCCAGCGCCGCCTCGTGCTCGGCGGCGTCCATCGCCATCCGCATCCCCGCCTCGCGCGCCAGCTGCTCGCGGCGGTCCTCGAAGCGCTTGCCACGCCGCGCCAGGTCGATCGCCCGGTTCTTCGCGGTGGCCATCAGCCAGGCGCCCGGGTTCTCCGGCACGCCCGACCGCGGCCACCGCTCCAACGCCGCCAGCAGCGCGTCCTGCGCCAGGTCCTCGGCGAGGCCGACGTCGCCGCTCATCCGCGCGAGGCCGGCGATCAGCCGTCCGGACTCGATCCTCCAGACGGCCTCGATCGCCCGCCTCGCGTCGGCGTCCTCGCTCACGTCTGCTCGGGCGGCCTCTCGGAGAGCTGCGCGGCCTCCTGCACATCCTCGGGGAAGTCCTCCATCTCGAAGACGCGGCGGACCTCGATGAAGTCGCCGTCGTTGGCGGGGCAGCGCGTGGCCCACTCGACAGCCTCCTCATTGGAGGACGCCTGGATCAGCCAGTAGCCGCCGACGACCTCCTTGGCCTCGGCGAAGGGCCCATCGGTCACCGTCGGGGAGCCGCCGCCGAAGCGGACCCGGGCGCCGTCGCCCGGCGGGCGCAGGCCGTCGAGCGAGAGCAGCACGCCGGCCTTGGTCAGCTCCTCGTTGTACTTGGTCATCGCGGCGACGTCCTCGGCGCTCGGCTCCCAGCTCTCCGCGTCGGTGTCGATACCCGGGTACATCAGCATCATGAATCGCATCGTCGTCTCCTTCTTGGAGCCCTCGGGCTCCGGTCGTAGGTTGCTTCTACCCATGCGACGAACGGCGAGTCGCGAAATCGACGCGCGACGAAATTACCTGCGGGTCAGCGCCGGGGGCCCGTCTCGCAATCGTGCGAGCGTCCCCAGCCGGGCAGGCCGTCGCAGCTGTCGAAGCCGCCGCCGCCGTAGAGCTGGTCGCTGCTCGGGCCGCCGTAGAGAAGGTCGTGCCCGGCTTCGCCGTGGCAGCCGTCGTGCCCGGGTCCCATCAGGCAGATGTCGTTGCCCGGGCCGCCCCAGCAGCCGTCGCTGCCCGCCCCGGTCTTGCAGAAGTCGTTGCCCGCACCGCCGACGCAGTCGCTGTTCCGCCTGCCGGTGATGCAGACGTCGTTGCCGGGCCCGCCGACGCAGCGGTTGCGCCGCGCCCCTTCCGAGTAGCAGATGTCGCGCTCGCCGTTGCCGATGAACTTGTCGGAGCCGTCCCCGAGGTGGACGGTCAGCGGTCGCGGCAGTCGCTCCGCCGCTTCGACGAAGTCGCCCGATGGTCCCATGACGACTTCGATCCGGTGCGCACCGTGCAGGTTGCAGACGGCGAGCTTGCGATGGTGGGCGAGGCGGCAGCCCGGGCCGGCGCGCCGAGCCATCCAGCCGTGGACGACGAGGTCGCCCCTCCACATGCTCAGCCGCAGGTGCGAGCCGGATGTGGCGCCGCGCACGACGACCTCTCCCTGCGGCGATGCGGACGCGCAGGAGAGGGTGAGCACCAGCGCCGCGGCGAGCGCGACGGTCGCTGTTCCCCTAGCCAAGATCGCGGGAACCTTAGACGAAGTCGAGGATGCAAAACGTGTGGCCACGCCTGGCTATCGACATCGGGTGGACTTTTTTGAAGGCAGGGGCGGTTCATGGGCTTGGCTCAGGTCCTGGCGGGGCTAATATCCCGCTGGTGAGGCGGGGAACGACGATGTTGGCGGTGCTTGCGGCACTGCTGCTTGCGGTCGGCTTGGCTGCCTGCGGCGGGGGCGGGGACAGCTCCGGCTCCACGACCACCGAAGCCACTGCTCCGAAGCAAGGTGAGGGTCAATCCAGCGCTGGCGCGGCCAAGAATGGCGAAGAGGGAAAGTCCAATTCTGGCGAAGAGCGGTCCGGCGGATCGGCATCTGACTTCATCCCCAAGCACCACAGCGACTCCGGCGGCGGCTCGGCGCGGTTCAAGGTCAAGGGGGGCGACAACAGCGTCCAGGAATTCGGCGAAGAAGCCGGTTCCTCCGAATTCGAAGCGGCCGCGGCGATCGTGCACGACTTCCTTGACGCGCGCGCGGAGGGCAACTGGGCGGCGGTCTGCACGTACATGTCCAAGGCGACGATCGAATCGCTCGAAACGATCGCCGCGCAGTCGAAACAGGGCAAACACCTGAGCTGCGGCGCGATCCTCGCGGGGCTGATCAACCCCGCCGCGAAGCAGCAGATCAAGGCCGAAGCCGAAAAGGCCGACGTCCGCGCCCTGCGGGTCGAAGGCGAACAGGCCTTCGTCATCTACACGAACGAAAGCACCGTCCTCGCGATGCCGATGGCCAACGAAGGCGGCAAGTGGAAGGTCACCAGCCTCGCCGGCATGCCGCTCAACTAACCAGCATCGAGCCGTCGCGAAAGAGCCGACGCCCGGACTTGAACCGGGGACCCCTTCATTACGAATGAAGTGCTCTACCAACTGAGCTACGCCGGCGCTCGGGACCCATTCTAGGTGCCGTGGTTCCCGGCTGTCCGACTACTCGTGGCCGGCCTTGGTCTCGGCCTTGCCGCGCGGTGTCGCGGTCGGCAGGTGGCCGCAGATGGGGCAGTCCGGCTCCGGCACCACCTGCTCGCGTTCGACCTGCATCGTGCGCAGGTCGTAGATGTGGCTGACGCCCTGGGTCGAGGGCTCGGCCAGTTGCGTCAGGTAGTGCATTACGTCGAGCCCGACCTGGCCGCCGATCAGGTTGCAGGCCGGCCCCATCGTCGCCACCGGCGCCTGCTTGGCGCGGCGCTGCTCGATCGCGACATCGAACATCGGGTAGCTGCGGCGGTAGCCGGCGACCTGGCAGGCGTAGCAACCGGTCACGCCGGGAACGAAGAACGGCCCGACCCGGGCGATCGGTGGGAAGTGGCTCATCGTTATGAACGGGACCTCAGCGGCGAAGCAGACCGCGTTGACCCACTCCTCGATGTCGTGGGCGGGCCAGTCGGCGGCGTCGATCACCAGGTCGTAGCCGTCGATCGCGCCGGCGATCTCCTCCTTGCTCTCCATCCGCTTGTCGATCGTCCGCAGGCGGACCCTCGAGTTGAAGCCGCCCAGCCGGTCCGCCGCGGCGTCCACCTTCGGCCGGCCGATGTCGTCCTCGGTGTAGAGGACCTGGCGATTGAGGTTGGTTTCCTCGACCCGGTCGCCGTCGATCAAGAGCATCTCGCCGACGCCGCAGCAGGCCAGGGAGAGGGCCGAGCAACCGCCCAGCCCGCCGACGCCGAGGACGACGACCCGGGCGCTTTCCAGTCGCGCCTGGCACTGCGACGGCGCCGGGCCGGTCGTGATGTCGCTGAAGTAGCGGATCTGGCGGTCGTAGCGCCTGCTGACGGCTGCCGGGATCAGGTCATCGTCGGCGGCGTCCTCGACCAGGCCCAGCTCCTCCAGCTGGGCGAGCAGGTCGCTCACCTCTTTCTCGCCGAAGCGCTCCTCGAGCTCCTTCCGCTCGAGGGTGCCGTCGAGGGCCGCGAGCAGCTGCCGTCCCTCCGCGTCGGGGTTCTCGATATGGACGTCGGCGCCGGCGCTGGGGCGCAGCAGGTAGAGGTCGCCGTTGGGTGCTTCGATCTGCTCGGTGGTTCGCTTGATCCGGGGTCTATCCATCGTCCTGGCCTTCTTTGGAGGTCGCGATTGGGACCGGCCCGTCGCGCCAATGGGTTTCGGGAACAGAGACAAGGCGAATCTCAATCCGGCGCTCAAGGTTCTGGGTTCTTTATGGGAACTGGTTTGAGTCCGGCACCGGTACTAGGGTGACGCGGCGCCGAGAACCGCACAGCTATCGGAAATGGAGGTCCTCTAATGGCCGGTTTGGAAGGGAAGAAGCTCAAGCAGGTGATCGACCCGGTGCTGGCGAAAGTCTTCACGCATCCCCTGCGCGGGCACATCTGGGTGACACTGTTCGAACGGGGGGTCGTCAGCCCGGCGGAGATCGCTCACGAACTGGACCTGGAGGCGAACGAAGTCAGCTACCACTTCCGCAGCCTGAGCAGGAAAGGGTTGATCAAGCTGGTCCGCACAGTCTCCCGCCGCGGCTTCAACGAGCACTTCTACGAACCGGTGGCGCCAGCCCTCCATTTTGACGATGCGGACTGGATGGGGTTGCCGCTGGGAGTCCGCACCAGCTTCAGCGGCGAAATGATGAGCCAGGTCATCGAAGACCTTGTCCAGGCCCTTGAGGCAGGGTCCTTTGATGCCCGCGACAGACATCTGAGCCGCACCTGGCTGCTGGTCGACGAGCGAGGCTGGAAGGAAGCGATACGTGTTGCGCGGCGGGCTCTCGAACAGTTTTTGATGATCCAGGAACGCTGCACCGAGCGGCGTAAGAAGGGTTCCGAACTGGGGGTCCCGGTTGCAGTTGCGCTCGCCGTATTCGAGACCGCGGCCAGCATCGCCGGACGCGAGGCTGGAAAGACCACGGAGCTTTAGACCGGCGGTTCAGGCGCTCAGCTCGCGGGCGCGGGAGAAGACCCGGTCGAGCATCGGCTCGGTGAGGCGGCCGGTGAAGGTGTTCTGCTGGCTGGGGTGGTAGCAGCCGAGCAGCGCCCACTCCCCCAGCTCCGCCTCCGCGCCGTGGGCGAAGCGCGGCCGCGGCCGCGGCGCCTCGACCCCAAGCTCCCGCAGCGCCCGCAGCGCCCCGCCCCAGGCGAAGGCGCCGAGGGCGACGATCGTGCGGCAGCGCCCCAGCAGCCCCAGCTCGCGGACGAGGTAGGAGAGGCAGTTGTCGCGCTCCGCGGTAGACGGCCGGTTGGCCGGCGGCGCGCAGCGGACGACCGCGGTGACGTAGGCGTCGCGCAGGCGCAGGCCGTCGTCGGCGCGGCTGGACTCGGGCTGGCTCGCGTAGCCGTTGCGGTGCAGGGCCGCGTAGAGCCAGTCGCCGGAGCGGTCGCCGGTGAACATGCGGCCGGTGCGGTTGGCGCCGTGCGCGGCGGGGGCCAGGCCGACGATCGCCAGCCGTGCCCGCGGGTCGCCGAAACCGGCCACCGGTCGCGCCCAGTAGTCCTCGCCGCGGAATCGTCGCGGCGGCGTCGCCGCGCTCGCCTCGCGCCACTCGACAAGGCGCGGGCAGCGGCTGCAGGCAACGACCTCGGCTTGAAGTCGCTCGAGGGAGTCCTTGCCTGCGTGGGCCGAGGGTGGCGGCTGGACGGCCATCGTCCCGAACTGAATCACGCAGGGCCCGCCGCTGCGGCGAGCCCTGCAGAAAGCCGGGAGCTCTGCCAGAGCGCTCAGCCGACCTTGTGGAGCGTGACCATCGGGACGACGGTCTGCGACGCGGCGATTTTCATCTGCTTCACCCCCTCCCGGATCCCTCTCTCCCTAACGCGGGATGCGCAAACCGCCGACCAAAAGATTGGTGGAAAAAGTTCCACTATTTCTCCAAGACGAAGTGAAAAGTCTGCATTTGGGCTGGAAAACCGCCTTTGCGATCAATAGGATGGAGTGGTTAAGCCACCCAGCAACGATCGGAGGAGTCCCTTTGCCCGCAAAGAGCAAGACCGCGAAACGCAGCAAGAAAGGCAGGAGCAAAAGCAAGCGAGGCGTCAACCAGGACCTGGTCAAATCATTGGCCCATGAACTTCGGGCCGAGATCCTGGCGATCCTCAACGAAAGGATGGCCAGCCCCAACGAACTGGCGAAGGAGCTGGACGAAGGCCTGAGCCAGGTCAGCTACCACGTCAAAGTCCTCAAAGATTACAACGTCATCAGGTTGGTGAAGACCGAGCCCCGCCGTGGCGCTGTCGAGCACTACTACCGCGCCACCTCTCGCGCCTTCCTGACGGATCGCGACTGGCACGAGCTGCCCAAATCCGCCCGGGAGGCGATGAGCGCCGACCTGTTCCAGATGATTCTCGACGACGTCGTCGCCTCGCTTGAGGAAGAAGTCTTCGACGAGCGCGAGGACCGGCACATGAGCTGGACGCCGATGATGGTGGACGAGCAGGGCTGGAAGGAGATCAACGCGATCCTCGGCGATGCGCTGAAGGACGTGCTCAAGGCACAGGCTGCGGGCGTCAAAAGGCTGGCCAAATCGAAAGACGACGGCATCAACATGTCGGTTTCGATGCTCGCCTACGAGGTGCCCGAGAAGGCCGCGAAGAAACTGCCCAAGCGGAAGTCCAAAGCCTCCGCCAAAAAAGCCAAAGGCAGAGCCAAAGCGAAGCGGAAGTAAGCCCATCGGCTGACCACCCAGCGATCGCCCAGCCCATAGGCTTGCTTGCCTGTGGGCGCCGATTCGTCAGCAGGTGGCTTCGGCGGGCGGCGCGGCTTCGGCCGCGCCGCCGCGCTCGCCGCCGCCGCGCTCGCCGCCCTCGTGTGCGGCTGCGGCGACAGCGGCCACGGCGCCGAAACCGACCCTGAGAAGGGCTCCGACGCGGCGATCCTCAACGCCGCCCTCTCGCGTGAGCTGACCCTCGTCGACGCCTACGGGCAGGGGCGTCCGCTGTTGCGCGGGGCCGAGCGCGCGGTGGGGCGCCGGCTGTACGCCCAGGAGCAGGAATACGTCGATGCCCTGACCAAGGCGATCAGGGGCCTGGGCGGCGACACCGAAGCAGAAGCCGAAGAGCTCGACCTCGGCCGGGTGAAGGGCCAGGCCGATTTCCTCGACCTCGCCTACGGACTGGAGGGCGCCGCCCTCGACTACTACGTCGACAACGCCGCCCAGCTCTACACGGCGGCGCCGCGCACGCTCGACGCGGCCCTCGCCGGCGGTCACGCCCAGCACCTGGTGGTGCTGCGCAGGGGGCTGGGCGCGAGCGCCGCCGAAGCGATCCCGGAGGGCTTCGACAGCGCCGAAGTTCCCGCCCCTGGCGAAAGTCCGGAGGGTGGAGGATGATGCGCGCGTGACCGCCCCCCTCTACGCGATCGGCCGCTTCTGCTCCCGCCACCACTGGCCGACGATCGTGGTCTGGATCGTCGTCGCCGTGGTGCTGGTGATCGCCGGGCAGGCCTCGGGCGACAAGACCAACGACAACCTGACCCTGCCCGGCACCGGCTCGACCATTGCCACCGAGCTGCTCGAAGACAACCTGCCGCGGCAGGCTTACGGCAGCAACCCGCTCGCCTTCGAAGCGAAGAGCGGCACGCTCACCGAACCGAAGCGGGCGGCGGCGATCGAAGAATCGATCAAGCGCCTGCGGGCGATGCCCGAAGTCAACTCGGCGATCAGCCCGCTGAGCAAGGAGGGCATCGCCGCCGGCCTGCTGAGCAAGGACAAGACGGTCGCCTACACGCCGGTGATCCTCGGCGTCGGCCCCGGCGAACTGACCGAGGAGCAGGCGGAAGCGGTGCTCGACGCCGCCGACCCCGCCGAGCGGGCCGGGCTGGAGACCTCCGTCGGCGCCTACGTCGGCCAACAGCTCTCCAAGCCCGACACCGGGGTCAGCGACGCGATCGGGATCGCCGCCGCGATCGTCATCCTGCTCTTCGCCTTCGGCACCGCGACGGCGATGGTGATGCCGATCGGCTCGGCGATCACCGGCCTCGCGATCTCGCTCTCGATCGTCCGCCTCCTGGAGAACGCGATCGAAGTCCCGAGCGTCGCCTCGACCCTGGCGACGATGATCGGGCTTGGGGTGGGAATCGACTACGCGCTCTTCATCGTCACCCGCCACAAACTCCAGCTCGGCGAAGGGATGGAGCTGCGCGAGTCGATCGCCCGCGCCACCGCGACCGCCGGCGGCGCCGTCGTCTTCGCCGGCTTCACCGTCGTGATCGCCCTCTGCTCGCTCGCCTTCGCGGGCATCCCCCTGGTCAGCACGCTCGGCTTTACCGCCGCGATCGCCGTCGTCACCGCGGTCTGCGCGGCGGCGACGCTGCTGCCCGCGATGCTCGGCGCCTTCGGGCCCCACATCAACTCGATGCGGGTCCCAGGAACCAGCGCCGGCCCAGAAGACCAGGAGCCGCACGGCTGGCGGCGCTGGGCGCGCGGGGTGGCGAACCGGCCCTGGCGCTCGGCGGTCGCCGCGGTGGCGGTCCTCGCCGTCCTCGCGATCCCGATCTTCCAGCTCGAGCTGGGCCAGAACGACCTCAGCGCCCTGCCCAAGTCGACGACCGCCCGCCAGAACTACGACTCGCTTACCAAGGGCTTTGGCCCCGGCGTCAACGGCCCGCTCCTGATCGCCTCCGAATTCGAGACCGCGAAGGAAGCGAAAGAGGTGCTGCCGGCCTTGGAGAGGCATGTCGGCGGCGCGCCCGACGTCCTCGGCGTCTCCGAACCGACCCTCGACAAGGCGGGCACGGTCGCGGTCTTCACCGTGGTCTCGAAGTCGGCGCCCTGGGCCGACGAGACGGTCGACTTGGTGGAAGGCCTGCGCGAAACGACGATCCCGGCGGCTCTGCGCGGCACCGCCGCCGCCGCTTACGTCGGCGGCCAGACCGCCGGCTACATCGACCTGGCCACCCAGATCGCCGACAAGCTGCCGCTGATGATCGCGATCGTCGTCGCGCTCAGCTTCGTCGTCCTGCTGCTCGCCTTCCGCTCGCTGCTGGTCCCGGTCAAGGCGGCGGCGATGAACCTGATCTCGGTGGCCGCCGCCTACGGGGTCGTCACCGCCGTCTTCCAGCTCGGCTGGGGGTCTTCGCTGATCGGCCTCGACCACTCGATCCCGATCGTCAGCTTCGTGCCGCTGCTGATGTTCGCGATCCTCTTCGGGCTCTCGATGGACTACGAGGTCTTCCTCCTTACGCAGATGCGCGAGCACTACCGGCAGAGCGAAGACGAGAAGGAGGCGGTGATCGAAGGCCTGGCGAACACCGGCCGCGTGATCACCTCCGCCGCCGCGATCATGGTCTGCGTCTTCACCAGCTTCGTCCTCAACGGCAACCCGATCGTGAAGGAGTTCGGCGTCGGCCTCGCGGTGGCGATCGCGATCGACTCGACCTTAGTCCGCTGCCTGCTTGTCCCGGCGGTGATGGTGCTGCTCGGGAAGCGGGCCTGGTGGCTGCCGCGCTGGCTGGACCGCGTCATGCCGCACATCAGCGTCGAGGGCGAGGACTACTTCGCCAAGCGTGATGCCGCCCTCGCCGCCGAGACGGAGTAATCCGTGTTCCCGCTCAACCTGCCCAACGCGCTGACCCTGCTGCGCATCCTCGCCGTGCCGGTGGTGGTCGTCGCCCTGCTCGGCGAGACGCCCAACGGGGACGAGTTGGCCGCCGCGGTCTTCGCCCTAGCGGCGCTCACCGACGGGCTCGACGGCTACTTCGCCCGCTCGCGCGACGCGGTCACCACCTTCGGCAAGCTGATGGACCCGCTCGCCGACAAGCTGCTGATCACCGCCGCGCTGGTCTCACTCGTCTCACTCGACCGGCTGCAGGCCTGGGTGGCGATGGTGATCATCGCCCGCGAGATAGCCGTCACCGGGCTGCGGGCGATCGCCGCCGAGCGCGGCGTGGTCATCGCGGCCAGCTGGATGGGCAAGCTGAAGACGGTGCTGCAGATCGCCGCCGTCTTCGCCCTGATCGCGGCCAACCCGGCGCCCGCCTGGGTCGACGCCCTCGTCTACCTCGCCGTGGCGGCGACCGTGATCAGCGGCGCCGACTACTTCTTCGGCCTGCGCCGGCGGCTCAACTCGCCGGCGCCTCCAGCCACTCGCGCATAGTGGTGTGGCGGCGCTCGTGCTCGCCGCTCTCCAGCTCGGCGCGCAGGTCGTCGAGCTTGCCGTAGCGCTCGGCGACGACGTTGTGGCGGTGGATCGTCTCCAGGTTTTCCTGGCGCGCCATGACGAAGGCATCGCCGGGAAGGTCGGGGTAGTCGGTCGTCACGCGGCGCACCATCTCCCGCACGCAGTCCTCGACGAAGCGCGGCTGGGAGTGCGCCTTGGCGACCACCGCCAGCTCGTCCGGCCGCTTCATCAGCTCGTAGATCTCCGAGCTCATCGACTGCTCGACGATGCGCAGCAGCTCCGGCGCGTCGATCCAGGCCGGCCCGCCCTCGGGGCAGCCGATGTGCAGGGTGCCGACGCCGCGCTGGTTGTGCGTCGCGATCGGCACCGCCTCGATCGCCGCCTCGATCTGCTCGGGGTCGAAGCCGCGCTCGGCGAGCCGCTCGCGGGCGAGGCCGCCGACCATCTCCTGCGCGCAGGGGCAGGCGGTCATGCCCTGGGCCTGCACGCCGGTCAGCGTCCGCGTTCCCCGCGGCGAGTCGACCGCGGTGCCGAAGAGGCCGTAGATCTCCTGCGTGCGCAGGCCGCTGGCGGGCGTCGTCACCGTCTCCGGGTAGCGGGCGATGACCGAAACCTCGGCCCGCAGCCCCTCCTGAGCCTCGCGCACGCGCCGGGCGATGTGGGCGGCGAGCACCTCGGCGCGGAAGGCCTCCCCGAGGACCACGGCATCGATCGCCTCGCCGACGATTTCCTCGAAGCGGGACATGTGAACGCCGGCCTGGCGCGGGTTGAGGTCGACGAAGCACTCGAATTCGGCGTGGAAGAGATTCTCGGCTCCGTCGGCCTTGACCCGGATCACCTTCTCGACGCCGGTCACGCCGACCCGCGAGAGGCTGACCGTGGTCGCCGGCAGGCCGGACTGGACGTCGGGCGTGGCGGACGGGAGTGGGGTGGTCGAGGGGGTCGCCATGGCCATGAAGCGTAGGCGATCGGCTTCGCCGACGGTCACCTATACTTGGCTGGGCCGGAGCGTTGGGCTCCGCCCCCGGGAGGGGAACAGGGTGTAGTGGAGGCAGTGAGATCGAGCCGTTGGAGACGGTCCCCCAGGGGCTGAATCAGGATTCGGGCGAGCAGCCGTCTGGGCCGCAGGAGATCCAGGCGCTGGTCGCGCTCGGCCGCGAGCGGGGCTACCTCACCTTCGAGCAGATCGCCTCCACACTGGAGGAGGTCGAGGTGACCAAGGAGCAGGTCGCCGGCCTCCACGCGCACCTGGTCGAACACGGCGTCGAAGTGATCGCCGAGGACGGCGTCAGCGCTTACAAGGAGCAGCGCGCCGAGTCCGCCAACGGGGCGCGCAAGCAGGAGCTCGACCTGACGATCGAACCGAGCCTCGACTCGCTGCGCCTCTACCTGCGCTCGATCGGCAGGGTCGACCTGCTCACCGCGGGCCAGGAGGTCGAACTGGCGAAACGGATCGAGCGCGGCGACATGATCGCCAAGCGGCAGATGGTCGAGGCCAACCTGCGCCTCGTCGTCTCGATCGCAAAAGGCTATCTGGGGCGCGGGCTGAGCTTCCTCGACCTGATCCAGGAGGGCAGCCTCGGGCTGATCCGCGCGGTCGAGAAGTTCGACTACCGCCGCGGCTACAAGTTCTCCACCTACGCGACGTGGTGGATCCGGCAGGCGGTGACGCGGGCGATCGCTGACAAGGCGCGGACGATCCGCATCCCCGTCCACATGGTCGAGAAGCTGAACCGGGTCGCCCACGTC
>Ga0075423_10000277_pt1 | contig 39201 bp, 28 predicted proteins | sample SoiMethybrSBSTD2_FD_80114 | JGI IMG/M metagenome (GOLD analysis project Ga0075423, IMG submission 80114) | Bulk soil microbial communities from a Populus tree surrounding site in Tennessee, USA - Soil MetaG P. TD hybrid SBSTD2 | ecosystem: Environmental > Terrestrial > Soil > Tree plantation...
ATGCTCCGTACGTCGACGCACAAGCACGAACCCGCGCAGGGCCGGTTCTCCAATCCCGAGGGACTCGCGATCGATTCGCAGGGCAACTTCTACGTCGGCGACCAGGATCCGGGGACCCTCTTCATCCACGACAAGACCGGCAAGCGGGTGAAGGAGATTACGTCGCTCGAGGGATATCGAAACGGCAGCGGCGAGCCCGGGGGATTCTGCCGCGGACTCTACATCGTCCTCCCCGAACCCGGCCGCGTCATCCAGACCGCGACGCACAACGTCGTGGAGCTCGACGCGCGGGGCGAGACCGCGAAGCTCGTCCGCATCATCGGGAGCCGGGGCGCCGGGCCGGGCCAGATGGACGGACCCGAGGGCGTGTCGCGCGACGTCAACGGGGACCTGTACGTCACGGACGAGCACAACCGGCGGATCAACGTCTTCGACGCCGAGGGAAGGTTCCTGCGATCGTGGAGCGTGCCGCAGGATCCCCAGTGCGTGACCGTCTTCCGGGATCGGGTCTACGTCTCGCTCAACAAGCGCAATTACCTGGCCTGCTATTCCAAGGAGGGCGTCGAGCGGTTCCGCATCGGCCACGAGGCGCTCTTCCCCATCGTGCTGTACATCACGCTTCCCTCGGCCGTCGCGAGCTTCGCGCTCTTCATGATCCTCCGCCGGAAGAAGCTCGCGATCATCCTCGCGGCGGTTTTCGCCGCGGCGGCCGGGGGCGGATCGCTGGCCGACTATCTCCGCCACGTCGGGCCGGGCGAGTTCCGCGTGCCCGACGACATCGCGGTCTCCCCCGACGGGAGCGAGCTCTACATCGTCGACCGCTACAACAGCCGGATCCAGGTGACCGATCTGGACGGACGCTTCAAGCGGGAATTCGCGAGACCGGGAGGCAAACACGGGGAATTGTCCGATCCCAAGCAGCTCGCGTTCGACCCCGAAGGGAACCTATGGGTCGCGGACAGCGGGAATCACCGACTGCAGTGCTTCAGCCCCGACGGAAAGTTCCTCAGGATTCTGGAGTAGTCGCGGTCTCTGATCGCTCCCCGATTCCCGTTTCGGAGGCTCGAAGCTTCAAGCGTCTGAAACGGGAAGCGCGCCATCAGAACTTCTTGATGTACTCCAGCCACTCGCGCTGGATCTTCACCAGTTCCAGCCCCCCGAACGCCGTCTTCAGCGCCTCCGAAGGCGACTTCCCCTCGAGGAGAGCGCCCAGGTAGGTTTTGAACACCGGCGCGTAGCGGCCGTTATCGAAGCGGATCAGGAAGTGCACCATGCTCCAGGCCTGGGCGTACTGGAGCGCCGGATCGAACGCCATGAACTGCGCGTGCGACTCGTTCAGGATGACCGGGAAGGGAATGCCCTTGAAGCCGCGCTTGAGCGCGCGCCGCAGCGTCGCCAGTCGGTCGGGAAGCATCAGCCCCGACTCCACCACGGCGTCCCCCTCGATCCGGATGCCCGAGACGTACTCGGCGAAGCCCTCGTTCAGCCAGGGAGGGACGTTCGACGCCAGCGAATTGAGGTACTCGTGGAAGGATTCGTGGATCATCGTCGAGAGCGTCTCCTCCTCCGAGCCGCCCATGAAGAACATGAGCTGCTGGTACGCCGGGAAGAAGACGCCGAGGCTGTGCTCGAGGCGATCGCCGCGCGTGAGGTCCGCGTGGAGGTAGTAACTCTCCGGACTCTGGAAGAGATAGACGATCGGCTTGCGGACGCGCCGTCCGCTCCCGGGCACGAGTTCCTCGAACCACCGGCGGACCACTTCGAGCATCTTCGCCGCCTTCGCGGTCCGCTCCTTGGCGATCGCCATCTCCTTGGGTGAACCCGCCGCGACTTCGCCGCGCACGATGTAGTTGTCGGTGTCGACCTGGGCGACGCCCGACCACCTAGGACCCGCGACGACCTGCGCCAGCCGCATCGCCTCGAGGCGGAGCCCGAGGTTGTTCGGCGCGAGGCGCATCGCGAGCTGGAGTTCCGCGATCGCCTCCGCGGGACGGTCGGCGTAGTACCGGAGGAGCGCGCGCGTCAGCCGGGGACGCGCCAGGTCGGGCACCGCGGCGAGCGCGGCCTCGATCGATTTTCCGGCCTCTTCGTACCGCCCGGCGTACCGATGGAGGTCCGCCTTGGCGAGGTGCGCCTCGACGAAATTCTCGTGCCGCGCGAGGGATTCATCCAGGTCCTTGAGCGCGCCCGTGAGATCGCCGAGGCGGTACTTCCATTCGGCGCGGTAGAAGTACCCCAGCGGAAGCCAGGGAACCTCCTTGATGACGGCGTCCAGCGCGGCCGTGATGATCCGCACGTGGTGATCGACCTCCATCGGCGTTTTCGCCGTGGAGAGCCGCTTGAGCTCGGCGCGCCACACGTCGAACTGTTTCCGGGAGTCCTCCGTGAAGGCGTCCTTGAGCTTCTCCTCGATCGGCAGGGGAATCAGGAGGCCGTAGCCGAAGGTGCGGTCCTCGGCGATCCACGTCTTCGGCGCCGCGGCGGCCAGGACTTTCACTTCCTTGGACAGCTCCGCTTCGACCAGCGCGCGCCGCTCCGAGCGGACCTGCTGGATCCAGACCGGCGCCCCGCGGCCCTGCAGCTCGAGGCCCGCGTACGACACCCCGGACTTTTCCGCGTCGTCGACCGAGGCCCCTCCCACCACCGCCTGCAGGGGAGCGGAGGCCGATCCCGGGCCTTTCCAGAGCGACTTCCCGCCCGTCGTGAGCTCCGTCTTCTTCTCGTCGAAGACCAGCTCGAAGTCCTCGGTCTTGCCGGGGAGCGGTCCCTCGATCACGACCTTGATCGGATCCTGGCCTTCCTTGGCGACGATGCGGAACTGGCCCCCGGGAAGGAAGAGGACGAGCAGGAGATCCAGATCGCCGGGGGTGACCTCCCAGCGCGCGCCGAAGATGTAGGCGCCCTGGCCGTCGACCGATTTCGGCCGTGCCTTGAACCGGAGCTGGCGGGAGAAGGTGATGTTGCCGACGTCCGCGAAGTAGAGCCCCTTGCCCCCTTCGATGAAAAGCGAACCGCTCCGGATTTCCTTCTTGAGCGGCGTGAGCGGCGAGAAATCCTCCGCCTCATCCGGGCGGTCGAACGTGTAGGCGAGGCTGACCTTGTCTCCCGAAATCGAGGCCTGGCCTCGCAGCTTGCCCACGCCGACGCGCAGTTTTTCCACGGAGGGCGAGATCTTCGCGAGGTTGGGATCGACCTTGATCGCGCCCTTGAGGAGCCGGTCCGCGGAGTCGAGCGCCCCGGCGCGGACCGCGGCGCATCCCGCCTCGAAGAGCCCGGGTGCGTCGGCGGGATCGGCCGCGATCTCGAGAATAAGCCCGAGCGACGCCGGCGACAGGTCGTCGATCCCGACCTTCAGCTCCACGGAATCGTTCCCGTAGTTCAGGCTGGCCCCGTCGTATTTCAGGACCCGGAACGTCATCGCGCCGCTCATCCCCAGCGCCTTCGCGGAGAGCGGATTTTTCCGGGTCCCCTCCTGGAGCCGTTTCTCCCACGCGAGGACCCGCTTCTTCCGCTCCTCCCCCTCCGCCGCGATGCCCTTGATCTCCGCTTCGACGTGCCGCGTCGCCTCGGGGCGGCGCGCGTCCATCGCGAGGTTGTAGTTGCGCCGGACGTGGTAGACGGTGAGCGAGCGGAGCGCGTACTCCGCGGGCATCCGGATGCCGATGTCCGGAGCCTCGAGGAATTCCTTGAGCCGCTCCCGGGGATCGCCGGGATCCCGGCCGCCGTTGAAGTCGGCCACGTACGCCGCGGCGGTCTCGTCGATGGACGCGACCTGGTTCAGCCGCGCCAGTTCCTTCTTGAGATCGTCGGCGATGTCCCCGCGGAGGTCGAGTCCCTCCGGGATTTTCCACTCCTGGAGAACCTTGATCGCGTCGCGGACCTTGCGGGCCGCGGTCAGCTCGGTGATCTTCTCGCGGACGGGCCGGAAGAGGGCGCGGTGCGCCTTGCGCGCGTTGCCCTCGATCCGTTCGAGCTCGTCGCGGACGGGCTGCTCGTATTTCATGCCCAGCACCCTGGGCAGGAGCGACGACCATTCCGCATGCCAGCGCTTGTAATCCTCGGGCGTCATTTTTTCCTGCCGGAGGAGCCAGGGAATGCGATCCGCGGGGCCTTCGGGTCCAGTATCGACAGGGAGGGGCTTGATCTCGGGCGTCGACTTGACGGGCGCGATCGCGACGGGAGGGGGCGTGGTCGCCGGAGGAGGCGCCGGAGTTTCCGCGCGCCCGCTGAGCAGTACGGCCACGACGACGACGAGCACGACGGCGCCGCCGACGATTCCCCAGATCAGGAGGGGATTGCCCTTCCGAGCAGGGCCGGGAGGCGCCAGCCGACGCGGGGGAATGGCATGCGGCCGTCCCGGGACGTGGGGCTTTCCCGAATCTTCCGGCATCCTCGACGGAGGTTGGGGCCGCATGAAGGTGATGATTATACGTTGAACCGCAATTGAATGAGCAATGTTGGCCGACGGGGGGCGGGGGGTTGAGCTCCCCGTTTCCCGATCCCCGTTTCCCGCATCGAAAGCTCGAAGCTTTTAGCTTCTGGAACGGGTCACGGGAAGCGGGAAACGGGGAGCTTACCTCGCCGGCGGCTTCAAGTACTTCGGTGATATCAAGCGAAAGGCCGGCTATCGAGAGGGAATGGGAACATCAGTGATTTCGAATGGGAATTCGATGATGCGAGAAACCATTGGCCGGATGAGGCACACACGGGTCGGTGGCTCAGGATGATCCCAGGAGAAACTAACTCCAGCGCCTCCAGCACCGCGGCCTCCTAGCCCAATAGTCAATGGATTCACCGAGTGACCGTCATCACTGGCGATGATGACCCATGCACTGTTGCTCTCCTCCCTGTCGGCCGCCACGCCGTTTTCCTCAAGCCCCACTGTGGAAACCGTGATGTCACCATGTTTGCCTCTTACCTTGAAATCCTCCAAGACGATCCTGCTCCCTCTCATGATTCTCGAGGGGTGGGACTGCCAGGACTTGAGACGCCACACGGCGCACTCAACTTCCTTGGGTATTGAAAACCGGGCCCACCCCTTGATGGTAAGTTTCAGACTTGGTGCCATCTTGCCTGTAGGAACTTCGATTTCCATTTCCGTCAGGGTCGGCATATGGCGATCTCCGGTCGGAGACATGAAATCATGATGCCAAGAGGCCGAATGGACGGTCGCTTCGCTCGAACGCAACGCGCCCGTCGAGTCAGTTATCCGGGTGATGTGCAGGTAGCCATCAATCGGCTGGAAGCCCGGCTCGAGGTGCAGCCGCACGGTAAAAATATCCTTCTCGTTATCTTCTCCTTGGTCCCTCATCAAGTTCCTGTCTCGTTTCCAAGTCGCGCTAACAATGGCAGTTCCCGCGGGTCGGCTCCAGCGGACTTGGCGGTACTTCCCTTCTCCAAATGTATTCCGGATATCAGGTTCCAGTTCGAGCTCAAATGTCGCACTGTAGGCCAGAATCGCCTGCCAATACGTTGCGTTGTCCAAGCGCAAGTTCGCCTTCATTACCCGCTTTTCCGATCGCCGTTCGACCTCCAACAATTCGTCAATGGGCGGACATAAGGGGAAATCAGCAAACAGTATTCGGCGCGCTTCTTCGGCGGTAGCCTCCTTGATATCCGCCGTAATCCTCCTCTCGGGAGGACTGACCATGCAGAGCGGGTCGGTCGCCCATATCGACCTGATGACATTCCTCAGCGTCGCCTGGAGTTCTCCGGTTGCAGCCTCTGATTGCTGATTCAGAAGGGGTAGCACCGCATGCCCCATGTCGCGTAACTCTTCAAATGCCGTAGTGCGTTCCTGAAGACTCTCGGATCCCAAGCGGGCGATTTGGATTCTCCCCGGCTCCTCCGGTATGTCCTGTTTCTTGGCCGGCTGCGGCGCCAACGATGGCTTGGCGCATCCCAGGGTCACCAAGATCGCTATCGCGCAGAAACATGCGGAAACCGTCTTATTTTCCTGGGGGGACATGGCGTCACTTCGGAGGAGGCTTGTACACTTTCAGTTGATCGTCGACGCCCAGGCCGAGCACGACGCCGGGCTCGACGCGCTGGTCCTTCTTGAGCTTGTGCGGCTTGTTCCCCTTTTCCGTCACCACGACGGCGATTCGGTAGATGCCCGGCGCGAGTTCCACCTCCGTCACCTTCTCCGAGCCCTTGCCGGGATAGCGCGGCAGCGTCACGGAGAGGCTGATCGGGCCGCTCAGGTAGACCTGCATGTCGCCGGGGGAACGATTCGAGAGGCGCAGGCGCGGCAGGCCGCCCGACCGCTCCTCGAAAACGGGCATCTCGTTGATCAGCGTCGCGTCCGAAGCCTCGTCGACGGCCGTCCCGATCTTCGCGGCCGATGCGGCGTTCGTGGCGCGGACGCGGCCCGACTTCAGATCGCGCGCGACCTGTGCCAGCTCCTTGGACTTGTCCTTGTCGATTCCCTCGGCGGCCAACGCGACGGCCTGGAGCTCGCAGCAATCGGCCCACGACCGGACATCGTTCCACACCACCGGCAGGTCCTTGAGCGCCTCGCGCAGGGCCTCGACCGCGCGGCGCCACTCCTTCATCGCCAGGAGCGCCTTGCCGAGCTCGACCGCGAGCTCGAGCTCCTCGGGCTGAGCCTTGACCACGACCTCGAGGCGGTCGATCGCCTCCTTGTACTGCTTCATCTCGACCAGGGCCTCGCCCGCCCGCCGGAGCGTCTCGAGGTCGAACTTGATCGCCAGGGCGGCGTCGAACGACGCGAGCGCCTCCTTGGGTCGCTTCATCAGCAATTGCGCCCGGCCCTTCCAGTAGAAGGACTCGAAGCCCGGGTCCACTTTCTCCACGATCTCGGCCGCGGCCAGCGCCTCGCGACTCGACCCCAGCTCCGCCGACCAGCGCGCCAGCAGCCGGTTCGCGTCGCAGCTCGCGGGCGAGAGCTCGACCGCCTTGCGGGCCAGCGCCACGCCCTGCTTGGCCTCCGTCGCGGCGGCGGCCGCCTCGACCGCCTTCCTCAGCTCCGCCACGGGCCCCTTCGCCTTCCGATCCGGAAAGGCGGCCCGCGACTTCGCCTCGCGCGCCAGGAAGGAGCTGTCCTCCGCCCCCGCGTACGCGATCCCGATCGCATCGACCTCGCGCGCCAGCTCGAGGGCTTTCGCGGAGTCGCCGGCGTCGAGCGCCGCGGAGATCGACTTGTACGCCGTCTTCGCCGTCTCGCGGTTCTTCGTCTGCCGCGCCTTCATCCCCGAGGCGTACGGCGCGTAGAGCGGGTCGCCCACGTAGACCGCCATCCACGAGGTGAACGCCGTCGCCATCGACATCGACTCGCCGAACGTGTACCCCTGCAGGAAGCGGTCGAAGAAGATGGTGCCGTACGGAAAACCGGCCGCGAGCGGCTCGTACACCGTCCCGCAGGTCCCCGTGATTCCGTGGTGGACGAGCGGTCCGGTCCAATTCTGGGCCTTCTTGCGGAGCACGATCGCGCTGAACGAGTGGAGGTGCGCCCCCACCGCGCCGGGGCGGAACCGGAAGGCGTCCTTCGAGCAGACCATGTTCCCGGTGTACCAGCCCCAGTAGTGGGCCGCGTCCTCGCGCGTCGCCAGGTCGACCACGTCCTCCTTGTCGTCGTGGTCGAACGGGATCTCGTGCTTCTCGAAAATCGGGGCGATCCCCTTCATCTCGAGGTCGATGTCGGCGTACCCCTCCCCCGCCTTGGTCATCCCCCGCGTGTCGAGGAGCGATTTTCCCTCGATCCCGTACGCCTCGCCGTAGAGCGCGAGATCGACCAGCCGGCGCGCCTCCTCCGCGGTCGGGCCGTCGAGACGCGATACGATGTAGATGCCCTCCTCCTTCGTGAGGCGCTTCTCGGCCTTGAAAACCTTGGAGGCGAACCAGCCCTCGATCTCGTGATCGATCTTGAGGAGCTCGAGCTCGCGATCGACGCAGCAGTAGTCGCGGCCCGTCACCATCGACGTGATCGGGCCCTCGGGTCCGCCCTTGCCGTCGTTCTCCGGCTTCTCCTCGGCCGTCTTCAACGGAACGCCGTACGTCGGGACGATGTAGAGGACGTCGGGTTTCGTCTCGAGGAACGAGCGGAGGGGGATCAGGATGTCGGTGCGCAACTGCGGCCACGTGCAGATTTCCTGGCCGACGGTGCGGACCCGGCAGATCTGCTCGCGGGGGATGCCGCGCTTCGAGGCGTAGTACTCGCCGATGGAAACCGATTCGGGGATGGTCTCGTTGACGAGGATGACAACTTCCTTCTTCACGTCCACCGAGCGTTCGATGGCATCCGAAGAGTCTTGGGGAACCAAGAGGAGGAGACAAACCAGGGCGCGACGGATGACCATGTGCACTGAGACTAACAGGCGAGCTTCAGAGCTTCAAAGCTTCGTGGTTTTGAAGCGTTGCTCCGGAGCTAGGCCAGCAGCTTGTCGAGCTTGGCGAGCAAGGGTTTGAGTTGTCTCTCCAGGGCGGGATCCAGCTCCAGCGCCTTGCGCAAATCCTCGCGCGCGTCGGCGTAGTCCATCCGCTCTTCCTTGATCGTCCCGCGCGCGGACCACGCGGCGGCCAGCCTCGGATCGAGGAGGATCGCCCGGTCCAGGTCCGCCACCGCCGCGTCGACCTGCTTCGCGGCGGCGCGTCGCTCGGCCCGTTCGACCAGCGCCGGGGCCCATCTCGGGGAGACTTCGATCGCCGGATCGAGTTTCAGCATCCGGTCCAAGTCATCGAGCGCGTCGAGCGTCCGGCCTTCCTTCCGACGTGATTCGGCGCGTTCGCGGAGCGCGGAGACATACGCCGGATCGCGGAGCACCTCGGGATGGGTCGCCTCGGCGCGCCGGAAGTCGGCGATGGCCCCGTCCATGTCGCCCTGCTCGAGGCGGGCCGAGGCGCGCCGGATGAATACCGCCGTCAACTCGGGAGGAACCGCCGCGGCTCCGGTCGCCAGCACCTCGACGTCGTCGGCCGCCCCGAGCGGATTGTCGCTGGCGAGCTTGGCCTTGGCCCGCGCAATCCTCCACGAGGCTTCGCCGGGATTCAACGTGATAGCCTTGCCGAGATCCTCGAGACCTCCGTCGACGTCCCCCTTTTTCAGCCGAGCCTGTCCTCGGGTTCCGTACGCCTGAGAGAAGGCGGGATCGACTTTGACGCCCGGCTGAATCGCAAGCGCCCGATCGAGGTCGGCGAGCGCGTCGTCCGTCTCCTCGTCCTTGAGCCGCTTCAGGCCGCGTCCGAGGAGCGCTTCCAGGTGAGCCGGATCGGTCGCGAGCGACGGCCGGATTTCCCGCGCGCGGTCGAAATCGCGCACCGCTTCATCCACCTTCCCCGCCGCCGCGGAATCGCGGGCGCGACGGCGCAGCGCTTCGGCGAAGAGCGCGGGATCGACCGCCCCGGAATCGAGGGACCACGCGAGCTCGTAATCGGCGGCCACGCCCGCCGGGTCGGCGCCCGCCAGGCGGCGCCGGGCGCGAAGGACGAAGGCCTCGGCGTAGCGCGGATCGAGCGCCACCTGCGCATCGAGCTCCCGCGCCCGCGCCGCTTCCGCCAGCGCGGCGTCGTAGTCCTTCTTCCGGAGCGCGATGACGCCGCGCGCGGCGTACGCCTCGGCGAACTTGGGATCGGCCTCGATCGCCGCCCCGAAGTCCTCGAGGGCGCGGCCGAAGTTGCCGCGGGCGACCGACGCCCGGCCGCGGGCCGTGCGCGTGGCCGGGTCGCGCGGGTCGGCTTCGATCGCCTTCCCGAGGTCGACGAGGGCGGCGTCGATGTCTCCGCGCGCCACGAGGAGCCGGCCCCGGAGTCCGAGCGCCTTGACGTGGCCCGGGTGGCGCGTGAGCGCCTGGTCAAGCTGGGACAAGGCGGTGTTGGGATCGCCGGCGCGGTTGAGGGCGAGTCCGGCGCCGTACGCGGCTTCGGCGTTCTTCGGGTCGATCGCCGCCGCGCGCTGGAGATCGGCGGCCGCCTCGTGGGGTTTCTTCCGCGCGAGCTGGAGCCAGCCGCGCCAGAAGAGCGCCTTGAAATTGTTCGCGTCGAGCTTCAGCGCCTGGTTGAAATCGTAGAGCGCGTTGTCGAGGCGGCCGGTCTTGTAGAGGAGCTGGCCGCGCTCGGCGTACGCGCCCGCGAAGTCGGGGTGCTTCTGGATGACGTCGGTCCACTCCGAGAGCGTGAGGCCTTCCTTCGAGGGAGGCGGCGGTGCGGGAGGCCGGGCGGGCGCGGCGCCGGCGGCCGGGGCCGCGGCCTCGGGCTTGCGTCCGGAGGGCACTCGTCGAAGCGGTCGGCGCATCACCATACCCTTAAGATAAACAGCCGCGGACGGGCGCGCATATTAACCGAGCGGAAAATCTATGACCAGAAAAGAGAGGATTGAACCAGGAACCAAGAATCACGAATGAGGAATCCGAAACCTGGCATCAGGCATCAAGCATCAGGCATCAAGGGAAGCTGTCAGCGGTCAGCAGTCAGCAGTCAGCAGTCAGCTGTCATCGGTCAGCCCCCGCCATCCGGAATCGGCAATCCGCAATCTCCTTTGTGATCTGTTAACGCGCTCCGATCGCCAAGCTCGATGATTGACACCGCCCGTCTGCATGCACTAGTTTCTGGCCCATGACCGAAGCCCGCAGCCTCGCCGTTTTCATCGACTTCGAGAACCTCGCCCTCGGCTTCCATGGACGGAAGGCCCGATTCACCATCACCAAGGTCCTCGACCGCCTCGTCGAGAAGGGCAAGATCATCGTCAAGAAGGCGTACGCCGACTGGACCCGGTTCGGCGACTTCAAGAAGGAGCTCCACGAGTCGGCCATCGAGCTCATCGAGATCCCCAAGCGCTCCATGACGGGGAAGAATTCCGCCGACATCCGCCTCTGCGTCGACGCCATCGACCTGTGCTACGCCAAGGAGCACATCGACACGTTCGTCATCGTGTCGGGCGACAGCGACTTCTCCCCCCTCGTCTCCAAGCTCAAGGAGAACGGGAAGTACGTCATCGGGCTGGGGTTGAAGAACTCGACCTCGAACCTCCTCATCGACAACTGCGACGAGTTCATCTATTACGAGGACCTCGAGCGCCCCACCGGGCCGCCCCCCGCGATCGAGGGGAACATCCCGAAGGAGAAGGCGCAGGCGCTCCAGCTCCTCATCGAGACGATCGGGGCCCTCATCCGCGAGGGCAAGGACGTCCTGCACGCGTCGATGATCAAGGACACGATGAAGCGGAAGCTGCCCTCCTTCAACGAGTCCTACCACGGCTACCGCAGCTTCGGGGAAATGCTCGAGGACGCCGAGAAGCGGGGCCTGCTCCGATTGACCACCGATCCCAGGAGCGGAACGTACGCGGTTCTCGGATTCGGCAAGGAACCGGTGAAAGCAAAGTGAGCTCCAGAGCTATGGAGCTTTTGAAGTGACATCGAACACGCTCTCTTCCCTCGGGGATGAGTATTGGCAGTGGGTCCTCCGTACGGAACCCACGTGGTCTACCTACCTCGCCGACCCGCGGTACAACGACCAGCTGCCCCGCATCGGGCAGGCCGACATCGACCGCCAGGTCGCCGAGCTCCGCGACCTGCGGACGCGCGTGGACGCCGTCAATGACTCCGACCTCGGCGACGACGATCGCGTGAGCCGGGGCATCCTCCTGCACCTGCTCAATTCGCAGATCGAGGAGCGCGAGCACAAGTTCCACCAGTGGAACGTCGACCAGATGATGGGGCCGCAGGTGTGGCTCCTGGAGCTGCTCAACTACCACCCGTTCAAAATCGAGAAGGACGTCCTCGACCTCATCACGCGCTTCCAGTCCTTCCCCGCGCACATCGACCAGCACCTGGCGAACCTGCGGGACGGCCTGGCCGTGGGCCGCGTCGCGCCCCGCATCGCCGTCACCCGGGTGGCCGGCCAGCTCGAGGCGATCCTCGCCACGCCCCCGGAGAAGTCCCCGCTCGCGCTGGCGCTCATGAAGCGCCCCGCCTCCGCCGCGTCGCTCGACGCCCGCCTGCTCGGCGCGATCCGCGACTCGGTCTACCCCGCCTATGCGAAGTACCTCGAGTTCCTGAAATCGGAGTACGGATCGAAGGCGCGGGAAGAGGTCGGGGTGTGGGCGACCAAGGGCGGCGACGCCGCGTACGCCTTCCGGGTGCGCCATCACACGACAACCCAACTCACCCCCGACGAGCTGCACGAGATCGGCCACCAGGAGTTGAAGTCGATCCTCGCGGAGATGCTGCAGATCGCCCGCAAGCTCGGCCACGACGGCGACGTGAAGTCGTTCTTCGCCAAGCTCATGGCGGACGCCGCCAATTTCTGGCCCACGCGGGAGGAGATCCTCCGCCACTTCGAGCGGGTCCTCCAGAAATGCAGCGCGGCCCTCCCCCGGGCGTTCGGGATCCTGCCGAAGTCGACGTGCATCGTGAAGGCGATCGAGGACTACCGGGAGAAGGACAGCGTCGCCGCCTTCTACTACCAGCCGCCGGAGGACCTGTCGCGGCCGGGGATTTTCTACGCGAACACGTACAAGCCCGAGACGCGCCCGAAGTGCAACAACGCGGCGCTCACCGTGCACGAGGCGGTCCCGGGCCATCACCTCCAGATCGCGATTTCGGTCGAGATGAAGGGACTGCCGGCGTTCCGTCGCCACAGCTCGTTCACCGCCTTCGTCGAGGGCTGGGCCCTCTATTCCGAGCGGCTCGCCGACGAGCTGGAGCTGTACGAGGACGACCTCGAGCGGTTCGGGATGCTCACGTACCAGGCGTGGCGCGCGTGCCGGCTCGTCGTCGACACCGGCCTCCACGCGAAGCGATGGACCCGCCAGCAGGCGATCGATTTCTTCAAGTCGAACATCGCGCTCGGCGACACCGAGATCGTGAACGAGGTCGACCGCTACATCATCTGGCCCGGCCAGGCGCTCGCGTACAAGGTCGGCCAGCGCGAGATCTCGCGCCTCCGGGCCGAGGCGAAGAAGGCGATGGGCGCGCGGTTCGACATCCGCGGATTCCACGACACCGTCCTGCGCCACGGGGCGCTGCCGCTGACGACGCTCGGCGAGATCGTGCGGCGCTGGAGCGGCCAGGCCCCGGCCTGAGGCCTCCGGTTTTTTCTTCCGCAATTTTCACTCCCCCTGGACGGCAAGGGTGTTTATCCTTCTGACGACCGGGGTTGCGCTAAAGGATCCACCTCATCGGGGAGTCACGCCATGAAGAACGCCGCACGTTTTCTCTTGATGGTCCTGCTTCTTTCGGCCGTCACGTGCGGCAAGAGCAAGAGCAGCGGCGGCGGTTCCAATCCCCCCGCCCCTCCGGGGCCCCCTCCGCCCGTGACCATCACGGGGCCGGCCTCGCCGCTGGCCGGGGCGTTCCTGAACGTCCCCATCACGCCCCTTACGTTCACCGCGACCGGCACCGCGCCGATCACGTGGACCGTGACGGGTGGAACGCTGACGCCCGGGCTGGTACTCTCCGCGTCGGGAGTCCTGACCGGCACGCCCACCACGCTCGGCACCTTCAACTTCACGCTGACGGCGACCGATCCGAACGGGACCGACTCCGCGGGCTTCGCGCAAACGGTGGTGGCGTCGGTCACGGAGACGGAACCCAACAACACCGCCGGCACCGCCGACGCGTTCTCCATGGGGGGCGCCGCGACCGGCACCCTGGTCCAGGACGACGTCGACTACTGGTCCTTCGCCGCGACGGCCGGCCAGGTGATCCGCGTGGAGGTCCTGGGCGTCCGGAGCGACTATTCGACCTGGGACAACAACACGAATCTCCCGAAGGTCACCGTCATAGGAACGAACGGGACCACCTACATGGACGGCCACGACTACCTCAACGCCGGCACCGTGGGGTGGCAGTGGGGAGCGCACGACCTCGACATCCCCATGCTCTTCATCCCCTCCAGCGGCACGTACTTCATCCGGCTCGAACCGCTCATCGGCGGCACGCCGGCCGGGAATTACGCCCTGCGCGTGACCGACGTCACGCCGGGCGGCGGCCTGCAGACGGAGGCGGAGCCGAACGACGACTCGACGACGGCCACCGCCATCACGCCGGGGTTGATCCGCGGCCACCGCGTGGACGAGAACGACGACTTCTACTCGTTCGTCATCACCGAGCCGACGCTCGCGTACTTTGAAATGACCGCCTACCGCAACGGCGTCTTCGCGAGCGCGGGCGGCGGCGCCGACGACGATTACTACGATCCGCGGATCGAACTGCTCGACACCGACGGAACCACGGTGCTCGCCACCAACGACGACGTCTTCTTCTACGACAGCGCCCTCTACTTCCACTTCGCGAACTCGGGCACCTACTTCCTTCGCGTCTTCGAGACGACGTTCGGGACGGACGGCGACGCCGACTACTTCCTCACCTTCACCACGACGCCGGTGGGGGTTCTCACCGAGGTCGAAGGCAACGACGACGCCGCCAATGCGACCCCGATCGCCTACGGCGACGTCATCACCGCGGACATGGCCGGAGACCCCGACTTCTATTCCTTCAGCGGGAATGCCGGGGACATGGCGCGGATCTTCTGGTTCGAATTCGGCGCCAGCCAGACCGCGAACGACTTCGTGGACATCACGTTCATGCAGGACGACTTCACCTTCATCCAGAGGGCCATTTCCTACACGGGCGTGGCCAGCATGGCGTGCGTCCGGGCCATCCTTCCCTTCACGGGGACGTTCTACATCCGGGTGACCGCGGCCGGCGGATCGACTCCCTACACATTCCAACTCGTGCTCTTCAAGGACGCCACGTTCGAAGTCGAAGGCAACGACGACCCCACGCTGGCCAACGCGATCCCCGTTTCGGGGCGCGTGGCGGGCACCATCGGCAGCGCCACCGAGGTGGACTACTTCAGCTTCACGGCGGAGGCGGGCGAGGTCGTGACCTTCTCGATCTATGCCGCGGCCGGATCCCAGAGCAACGGCTTCTACAACCACTCAGGCTACGGCTCTTTCCTCATTCCCGACCTCCAGGTGGCGGATTCGACGGGAGCTCCCCTCCTGAACACCTTTTATTCGGGCGTCAACGTCAGCGGGGAGAGCGTCACGAACGGGCTCGCGACCAGCGAAATCACCTTCGAGGCGCCCTCCGCGGGCACCTATTTGATCCGGGTCACGGCGAACGACGGCGCCGGCGGACCCGAATACCTGTACCTGCTGGAGAAGCGGTAGCGCCGCGCGGAATTGACCTACGCCGGGGGCCGGTGGCGCGTCATACTTATCGCATGAGACTGCGGGCGCTCGCGGCGGTCGTTCTCCTGGTCGGCGCTTCCTCCGGAGGCGCGGTCGCCCCGTCGCCGGCCTCGGACGAGGAGATGACGGAGCGCCAGCGTCGCGCGATCGAGAAGGCCACCACCTGGCTCCTCCAGGCCCAGAACCGCGACGGATCCTGGGGCCTCGACAAGCACTCCGCCGGCGACATCACCTGCACCGCGCTCGCCGGGCTCGCCCTCATGTCGGCCGGCAACACCGAGCGCGACGGGCCCGATTCGCGCAGCGTGGAGGCCCTACGGGGGGCGGCCGGGTTCCTCCTCGAGCGGGCGCGCAAGGCGCGGCAGGACATCGTGTCGGGCAGCGTCACGCTCATCCAGAACAAGCTCGGCGTGAAGGTGCACAACTTCTTCGCCGTGATCTTCCTGACGCAGATATACGGGATGCGCCCGAGCTGGCTGGAGAAGGAGAACCTCGAGGAGATGCGCGAGGTCCTGGGCAACCTGACGACGATCATCGCGACGTCGCAGGAGCCCGACGGCAGCTGGCACAAGAACACGTTCGGGAGCCTGAAGGCGACCTGCATGGCGTGGCTCGCCCTGCGCGCCGCGAGCTCGGCGGGGATCGAGATCAAGAAGGCCGCGGTCGACAAGACGGTCGACTTCATCAAGAAGCAGTACAACCCCGCCACGAAGCTCTTCGACCGGGGCAACCAGATGGGCGGCTACCAGTCGATCTACGCGACCGCGAGCTCCGTGCGCGTGCTGTACGGGATGGGGTACTCGAAATCGCCCGAGGCGACGGGGGCGGCGGAGTCGTTCCTCAAGTCCGTGCGGGGCGGCCAGATGGGCGGGCAGTACCTGACGGTCGAGGGCGAGGACTACCTCTCCGCGGCGATGATGACGCAGGCGCTGATCCGCGAGCCGGGGCCGCGCTGGCTCCAGTGGTTCATCTACATCCGCGACGAGCTGATCCGCCGCCAGAACGGCGACGGCAGCTGGGTCTCGACGGCGTGCATCACCGGGCGGTCCTTCCCCACCGCCTGCGCCCTGCTGACCCTGCAGGCGCCCTACCGGCTGTTGCCGTTGCAGGACCACTAGTCCGGATTGCCGATTGCCGATTGCGGATTGTCGGGCCGGCCACTCGTCCCGATCGATCTCGATCCGGCACGAAGGTAGAACGGCTTCGTATGATCCCGCTCCACTCCCACGATGAACGCCACAATTCCCGCGCACAACCGCTGACAGGCCGCATCCAGATCGGACCAGGCCGAAGTGTCTCCGAGTGATCCGGTATCGTGAAGGTAGGCCAGATGTTCCCGGGTCTCTTCCGCGGACGCCAAGGCCCTATGGAGATAGTGGAGGAACTCGTCCTTGTACTTCCTCAGGGCGAACCCCTCGACGATCGAGGCCGAGATCCTCTTGGAAGAGCGCCGGACCTGGGGAGATTCCTCGTAGCGTTCGATGGCGGGCAGGGTCAGGGTCACCTTGTGGATTCGAACACCCAGGACATGGGCGAGTTGGTAGATCTCCAGATTTCGATAACCGGAAGCGTCCTCTTCCGCCAAGGGTTGCCCTCCGGTCCGGTGTCCCGCTCGCGGACTCGAGTGGGCAGGAAAAGCGTCAAGGCAGCCCCGTAATCGGCAATCGGAAATCCGCATTCACTCGTTGAGCGGTTCCGGCTTCGGTCTATTGGAATATCTCCTTGAGGAAGCCCTGGAGCATGCCCCACGACCTCTTGTCCGCCTTCTCGTTGTAGGCCATCCCCTTCGAGTTGTCGTCGCCCGCCTCCTTCACGGTGAAGCTGTGGACGGCGCCGCTGAAGCCGACGAAGACGTAGTCCGCCTTCGCGGCCTTCATCTCGTCGTGGAAGGCGCGCACGACGTCGGGCCCGACGAAGGCGTCGTCGAGGCCGTGGAAAACGATCACCTTCGCCTTGATGTTCTTGGCGTCCTCGGGGTGCGGGTTGGCCAGGTTGCCGTGGAAACTGGCGATGCCGCGGAGGTCGAGTCCCGCGCGGCCCAGCTCGAGGGCCGCGGTGCCGCCGAAACAGTAGCCCATCGCGGCGATCTTCGTCGCGTCGCACAGCTCGTGCTTGCGGAGGACGTCGAGGCCCGCGGCGGCGCGCTCACGCATGAGTTTGCGGTCGCCGAAGAAGGCGCCGGCGAGCTTGCCCGCCTCCTCGTGATCCTTGGCGAAGACGCCCTTGCCGTACATGTCGACGGCGAAGGCGATGTAGCCGAGCCGGGCCAGCTGTTCCGCGCGGCGCCGGACGTACTCGCCGTGGCCCCGCCACTCGTGGATGACCAGCACGCCGGGGCGCTTGCCCGAGATCGCGGGATCCCACGCGAGATAGCCCTCGAGCACGACGCTCCCGTGCTTGTACTCGACGACCTGCGTCTTGAGATCCGGCTTCTCCTGCGCCGAGGCCGGGGATCCGGCCGCCAGGATTCCTCCGAGCAATGCCAACGCGAGCATCTTCACAGGCACCTCCATGTTGGTGGATCGTGGATTGTAGATTCCGGATCGCGGAACCTCGATACCAAAATCAAGAATCGCGCCGGGTACAAGAAAAACCAAGGATCATTTAACTTTTCGCACGTCTTTCACTATTTTGTTGTGTTCATAACTGTATACATGACAAGTACTTGTGCAATTGGATTCATTTTTCGTGATTTTTTGACCTCCGCTTCCTACCATTTATGGCTGGTGGTTGTTGACTGAAGTGGTGGTGGACTCACGTCTGCGGCGCGCAGCACCTCTGAGTTCACATCGGTAAGGATGGTGGTGGTGGCACATCGTGAACTGGAGGAAGGCATGGGCTATTCCAAGGCACTCCGTGCAGTGGTCGTCGCGGTCGCTCTGCTTGCCGGCACGTCCGCGGCGTGGGCTCAGTCCCAGCCGACGGGCTCGTGGGCCAGCGAGACGAGCGGACAGACGTTCCAGTACGGAGGCATGGTCTCCGACGGGACGTACTTCTACACCTTCGGCGGCTACCAGTACGGCGTGAGCACCTCGTATCCCCAGTACTACCAGGCCTGCGCCCGTTACGACCCGGTAAACAACGCCTGGGCCACCATGGCCTTCATGCCCGTGCCGACCTATTACAACTCGGGCGGCTACTACGGCGGCCGCGTCTTCAGCCTCGGCGGGTACAACCCCACCACGGGTCAGTACTACAACCGCATTGACGCCTACAACGTCGCCTCGAACACCTGGACGACCCTGAGCGCGACGCTCACGATCACGGTGTACCTGCACGCGTGCGCCACGATGGACGACAAGATCTATGTCTTCGGCGGCTACTACAACGGGTACAGCGCGGTCACGAACGAATTCAACGCCACGACCAACACGTGCGTGGCGCGGGCGAACATGCCCGCCGGCATGTACTACCTCGCCGCCGCCGGCATCCCGGCCCTCGGCAAGGCGTACGCCGTCACCGGCTACAACCAGAACGGCCCGACCGCCAACTGCTACGAGTTCACGGTGCCCGACGCCTCGAATCCGAACGGCACCTGGGCGACCAAGACCCCGGTCACGATCAGCGGCGGCCAGCAGCCCCGCTACTACGCCGCGGCGGCCGCCCTGAGCAACCGCCTCTATCTCTTCGGCGGCTACAGCAACAACGGCTACACGAACACGACGTACGAGTACAGCCCCAGCACCGACACGTGGACCCAGCGCGCCAACATGCTCTACCAGCGCTACCTGCACGGCGCGACGGCCATCGGCAACAAGGGCTACGTCTACGGCGGCGGGAGCACCCCGAACTACAACGAAGAGTTCACGCCCCCGACCTTCGGTTCGCCGCCCAACGCCCCGACGAGCGCGGTCCAGATCGGAAGCCGGGCCGAGACGTCGCTCCAGGCCCTGCCCGACACGAACGAGTACAACGGCTGGACCAACAACCAGGTGGGCTTCGCGGTCAACGCGACCGACCCTGACGCGAACCAGCAGGTCCGCCTCCGCGTCCGGGTGAAGAACGTGAACACCTCGGTGTGGACCAACCTCGACAGCGGCCTCCAGAACCAGGGCTTCATCACGCTCAACTGGAACGTCCCCGCCGACGGCGCCTACGACTGGCAGTACCGCATCGAGGACACCTTCGGCAACTCGTACCCGCTGGCCGCCAACGGGTGGATCGACGCCTACGGCAACGCGAACAGCCCCGATTTCCGGAGCGACCAGGTGCCGCCGGCCGATCCGCTGGCGATCGCCCCCAGCAACGTCGACGTCGACGTGCATCATCCCGTCGGCGGGAACGGAACCCTCGTGTGGACGGAGTCGACGGACAACGGCCCGGTGGCCGGCATCTCCTACGAGATCCAGGTGGCCAAGGACGGCGGGTTCGTCAACATCGAGGCCCAGATCTTCTCCTCGGCGGGGACGAGCAGCTATCCCGTCTACCTCACCGTGGATCGGAACAACAAGTTCTGGAGGCTGCGCGCCCGCGATATCGGCGGCAACTTCAGCGCGTGGAGCACCCCGCTCAGCTTCCGCGTGGTGTACAACGACCAGCTCGATCACGGCGCCGGCGACGCGAAGAAGTCGTGCGGCCTCGCCGTCGGCGCGGGAATTCCGGCGGTGTCGGGGATCCTGTTCGGCCTCGCCCTTCTCGGCTTCGTGCCGCGGAGGCGTTCGAAGAAGTAACCCACCCGGACCCACCACCAAAGCCCGGCGAGAGCTCCCACAGGTTCCCGCCGGGCTATTTTTTTTCCCGCAAAACGATCCTCCGCCCATTCTCCCGGCCATGGGCTATAGTTATGGGTAGCCGCGGGTGTAGACGAGCCCCCATGGGGCAAGGCTGGGAAAGAATTAAAGAGCACCCGCGGCTTTTGTTTTTAATCACAGACATCAGACTTCAGACATCAGACTTCAGAAGAAATCAGCCCTGAAAACGGCTGAGAACGGATGACCTCGGGATCCCGCCCGAAGGCTGTCCCGCGGCAGGTTTTCCTCTTATCATGGTCCCTTGCCGCCCCTCTCGCGTTCCTCCCGCAGCCTTCCTTGGATCGCCATCGGTTTCGCCGTGCTCGCCTGGGGAGGCTCGTTCGTCGCGGCCCGCCATCTCCTGAATCCGGCGTCGCCCGGCCGGACGCCCCTCGATCCCCTCATCCTGGCCGCGGCGCGGTTCGCCATCGCCTCCCTCATCTTCGCGGTCCCGTTCGTCACCGCGATCGTCCGTCGCCGCATCGGGGCGCGCGACCTTCTCCGCATGGCCGTGCTCGGCCAGGTCGCCTTCTCGACGTACTTCTGGCTCCAGTACATCGGCGTGCGGAATACCAACGCGGGCATCGCGTCGATTCTCGTCGTCGGCCTCTTCCCCTCCGCGACGACGCTGCTCGCCCCGCTCGGCGGCGAGAAGCGACCTCCCCTCCCGGCCTGGGGCGCGCTCCTCATCGGATTTCTCGGCGTGGGCGTCGTCGTTCTCGGCAAGCCGGTGGAAGTTTCCACGTCGTCGACGTTCCTCGTCGGCGCCCTCTGCCTCGTCGCCAACGCGTTCGCCTTCGCGGTGTACTCGCTCCTCAGCCGACGCTGGATGGCGGGCGTGCCGCCGCTGATCATGACCGCCGGCACGATGACCTTCGGGACGGCCGGGCTGGCCGTGCTCGGCCTGATCGTTTCCCCCCGCGGCTGGAGCGCCCTCGGCCGCCTGGACGGGTCCGGGTGGGCCGCCCTTCTCTATCTCGCTCTCATCTGCTCCGCGGCCGCCTACTTCGCGTGGAACTTCGCGTTGAGCCGGGTCGGGGCGCCCCGCGCGTCGGTCTGGATCTACGCGGAACCCGTCGTGGCGGTCAGCCTCGGCGCGGCGATCCTCGGCGAGCGCCCCGGATGGGCGGCCTTCGCGGGCTCCGCCGCCATCGCCATCTCCGTGCTTTGGGCCACGAGGGCTCGCGTTCCCGGCTGATCCCCGTATGGTCTTTTGCGCCACCGGATGTCACATTATCCCGCCATGCCCGACCCCCTGATTTCCGCCGAGAAGGTCGTGAAGCGCTACCTCCTCGGCGAAGAAGTCGTCACCGCCGTCGACGGGGTCACGGTCTCCTTCGCGCCGGGCGAGATGGCCGCGATCGTGGGCCGCTCGGGCAGCGGGAAGTCGACGCTCCTCCATCTTCTCGGCGCGCTCGACCGGCCGACGTCGGGACGCATCCTCGCCCGCGGGCGGAGGCTCGACGAGCAGTCCGACGACGAGCTCGCCGCGTTCCGGCGCGCCACCGTGGGGTTCGTCTTCCAATCGTTCCAGCTTCTCCCCGGCGCCACCGCCCAGCGCAACGTCGAACTGCCCCTCCTCCTCGCGGGACTTCCCCCCGCCGAGCGGAAGGCGCGCGCCGACAAACTTCTCGACCGCGTCGGACTCTCGCCCCGGCGCGGCCACCGCCCCTCCCAGCTCTCGGGCGGCGAGCAGCAGCGGGTCGCCATCGCCCGGGCCCTCGCGAACGATCCTCCCCTGCTCCTGTGCGACGAGCCGACGGGCAACCTCGACTCGCGGACCTCGGAGGAAATCCTCGGCCTCCTCAGCGGGCTCACGAAGGACGGCCGGACCGTGGTGCTCGTCACGCATGACCGCGCCATCGCGGAACGGTACTGCCCCCGGCGCATCGAGCTCTCCGACGGCCGCGTCGTCACCGACACGGGGGGCGCGCCGTGACGTTCGCCGACGCGTTCCGCATGGCGCTCGAGAACCTCGGGCGGCGCCCCGGACGTACGCTCCTCACCACCGTCGGGGTGATCGTAGGAACGGGCGCGCTGGTCCTCATGATCTCGCTCGGCGTCGGACTTCAGCGCGGCACGCAGGCGCTCTTCTCGGGCGAGGGCGGATTGCGCCGGATCCTCGTGACCAAGCCGCTTCCCAACTCGGGGCCGAAGAAGCGAGCCCATCCCTTCGGCTTCTCGGGGCCGGGGATCCCGGGAGCGCTCATGACCGCCAAGGACGTGGAGGACCTGCGCGCCATCCAGGGCGTCGCGTTCGTCGTGCCCGATCTGATCATCCGATCCACAGTGGAATTTCACGGTCTTGAAGGGGGCCCCGCGACGGACGTATTCCTGGGGGGCGCCGCCTCGGAGGAAGAGCCCGAGTTCCGGGCGGTCCTCAAGGCCGGAAGCCTGTGGTCCTCGCCCGACGAGCGGTCGTGCATCGTGGGGTCGCGATTCGTCGAGGGGCGATTCAAGGACGTGGGCGCCGAAGGGTTGATCGGCCGCACGATCATCATATCGCACCGCTTCTGGCCCGAGGAGGAACCGAAGCCCCCGGCCGAAGAAGTGACCTTTCGCATCGCCGGCGTCTTCAGCAGCGATCGGATGGGGTTGAGGGGCGCGGCGATCTATTTCCCCTTCAAGGTCGGGGAGGCGTTGCGGACGCGATTGAAAGGCGGCGAGCCCACCGGGGTCCTGACCACCAAACCGGGGACCTACATGACATGCTCCGTCAGCGCGAAGAGCCTGGACGAGGTGGATCTCGTCAAGCACCGGCTGAACGACGCGGGGTATGAGGGACTGACCCAGAAAGACATGCTGGTTCTGCTCGAGACACTCTTCCTCTTCATCGACGGATTCCTCGCCTGCATCGGGGCGATCGGCCTGATCGTCTCGCTCTTCGGCATCGCCAACACGATGGCGATGGCCGTCCTTGAACGGACCCGCGAAATCGGTATCTTGAAAGCGCTCGGGGCGCGCGGGCGCGACGTGAGGCGCGTCTTCCTGCTGGAGTCGGCGGGAATCGGCGTCGCGGGGGGCGTGATCGGGCTCGCGGCGGGGACGCTGGCCGGCGTGGCCTTGAACGCCACCGCCCACGGGCTCTTCGAACTCTCCGCCGACCTGCGTCTTTTCCACGTGTCGATTCCCCTCGCCCTCGGGGCGGTCGGGTTCGCGGTGCTCGTGAGCGTCGTCGCGGGCGTATTCCCCGCGCGGCGGGCGGCGCGACTCGATCCTGTCGGAGCTCTGCGGTATGAATAGGTGGATCCTGGCCGCCCTCGTCCTCCTCCCGGGGGGCCAGGACCCCGGTCCCACCGGATTCCTCCTCGAGCGAAAAGTCCGGCAAAAGATCGCCGACCTCACCGGACGCGAATCGGAAATCCAGCGAATCGAGCGGGTCAAGATCCGGGGCCAGCGGGTCTCGATCGAGGACGAGACCTTCGGTCGCCGCCTCATCATCCGTCCCGATCTCGGCCTCGCCTGGGTCATCGACCGCGTCGACGGGACGTACTCCGAGGTCTCGTTCGACGCCTTCGCGAAGCGGCGGGCGGCGGTCGTCGAGGAATTGCGCGCGGCGCTCCGCCGGGTCGAGGGTTCCTCGGACGCCGGGCCGCTCATGGACACGCTGCTCCGGCTCGGGGAGCTGCCCGTGGGGATGCCGGTCTCGGTGCGCTCGACGGAGCGCACGGAGAAATTCGACGGGCGCGACCTGCTGGGCCGCGAGGTGCGCCTCGGCGACACCATCAGTTACATCAATGTCCTCGTCGATCCCTCACTCGAGGGGGCGCTGGGCTATTTCGAGGCGCTCTCCAAGGTCGGCGCGTTCAATCCCACCGTGGCCGAGCGGCTGAAGCAGCTCGGCGGATTCCCGATGCGGGGCGAGACGCGGTACGCGCTCTTCTTCGACCTGGTGAAGGCGGACGAAGAGGTGACTTCCGCCGCCAAGGCCGACCTGGCGGACGCCGACTTCGACCGGCCCCCGGGCTTGACGAAAGTTCCGCTGGCGGGAGTCGACATCGTGGAGCGGCCGAAGCCGGCCAAGCCGAAGAACTTCGAGCGCTCGTTCGCCGAGGACGAGATCGAGCGGGAGCGGAACATCTTCCGGGACAGCGAAAAGAAATGACGCCGCCCCGCAAGGGTCGGGACGCCCCGGCCGTGCGCGCGCGCCTCGTGGTCAGCGGCCGCGTCCAGGGAGTCTTCTACCGCGCGAGCTGCCGCGACGAGGGCGCCGTCCGCGGCCTGTCGGGCTGGGTGCGGAACACGCCGGACGGAAAAGTCGAAGCCGCCTTCGAAGGACCCGAGACCGAAGTTCAAGCCCTGATCGCGTGGTGCCGGCGCGGGCCTCCCTCCGCCTGGGTCGAGAATGTCGAAGTGGCCTGGGAATCCCCGACGGGCGAGCGCGGATTCCGGATCGTGGGTTGAGTTTCCGGCCCACCGCGCCGGGTTCAGGTTACAATTAACTCCGGATGTGGGACGGGACGGAGCGCCGGAGCCACCGCCGGTACGGGGTGAAAGGGAGCACCTTGCGCTGGCGCCCGGGAGCCCCGCTCGGCTGGGTCTCCCCCGCCTCGGCCCCGCACATCCTCATCGACCTCTGCCCGACCGGATGCCGGTTCATCTCGAAGCGCGAGCTTCCCCCCGGGCGGTCCCTCTCCATCTCCATCGAGGCCCCTCCGGCCCGGGCGCCGGTGCGCGCCGCGGGGCGGGTCGCGTGGTCGCGCCGGTCGGACGAGCTCGACGCCTGGCACACGGGAATCGCCCTGCAACCCCGCAACGCCGCCAACGCGGGGCGTCTCAAGATTGTGCTTGACGGTGCCGTTCTGGAGCGCATAGAAATAACCACCCGCCGGTACCTCAAGGAGATGGGCAAGATCTGATGGCCAAAGAGGCGCGCCAGTCCCTCAAGCTCAAGCTCACCTTCCCGGAGAAGGTCCTCGGCGACCCGATCATCCACACGATTTCCCACGATTTCGACGTCGTTCCGAACATCCTCCGGGGCCGCATCACCGACAAGAACGCCTGGCTCGAGGTCGAGATGCTCGGCTCGGCGAAAAACCTCGAGCGGGCGCGCAAGTTCCTCGTCGAGCGCGGCGTCGCCCTCTCCCCCCTCGCCTGAACCCCTCGCATCGCATCCCCGTCGAAACCGTCGGTTCTTCCGTGTCCCCGCGAATGCGGCGAAGCCCATGGCTTGCGCGCTCAAGGTTCAATGTTCAAGGTTCAAAGTTCGTGCTGAGTTCGGGGTCCGAGGTCGGCGGAAGAAATCGAGAGACCGGCTCCGCCCGTGACGTCGGACCCCGGACCTGGAACGGGCGTTGGACACGGAACTCAGGACATCCGCGGAATTTCTAGTACACCCGCCGGGCCTTCAGCCGCGCATCTTTCTCCTCGCCGATGCCGATGAACGTCGCGCCTTCGTAGACGCGCACGAGCGGCGCGGGCGCCCCCTGGTCAAGCAGCTTTCCCTGCGTGAACCGTCGCGCGTCGCCGGGATCGAGGACCACGGCGGGCATCGAGTCGAGCCCGGCATCCGGCGGAAGAAGGGCGGCGCGAAGCTGGGCCTCGGTCGTCGCACCAAGGCGCGAGGCCTGTTCGACGCGAAAAGGACCCACGGCAAGTCGTCTCAACTCCGCCACCGCCCCGCCGCATCCGAGCGCCGCGCCGAGGTCGCGCGCGAGCGACCTCACGTACGTCCCTTTCGTACAGCGCAGGACGAGGCGAAGCGACGGGGTTTCGAAGGACTCGACGTTCAGCGCGTGGATCGTGACGTCCCGCTCGGGAAGATCGACGGCCTCTCCGCGGCGCGCGAGCCGGTACGCCCGTTCGCCCTCGACCTTCACGGCGGAGTAAATGGGCGGCCGCTGGCGGATCGCGCCCGTGAAGCGCGGCAGGAGCGCATCGATCGCGTCCCGGGTGACCGAGGATGCATCTCGTTCCTCGACGACGCGTCCGGCGAGGTCGTCCGTCTCGGTGCGGACGCCGAGCCGCACGGTCACCGCGTACTCCTTGTCGTGCCCCTCGTGGTACGGAACCATCTTGAGGGCGCGGCCGAGCGCGACGACGAGGAGGCCGGTCGCCGCCGGATCGAGCGTACCGGTGTGGCCCGCGTGGCGCTCCTCGAGGGCGAGTCGCACCTCGGCGACGATGTCATGCGACGTCTTGCCGGGGTCCTTGTCGACGAGAAGGAGGCCATCCACGGAGGAATGATACTATCGCGGGATGCCCGGCACGCTCTTCGTGGTGGCCACGCCGATCGGGAATCTCGAGGACGTCACGCTCCGGGCGCTCCGCATCCTCGGCGAGGTCGAGGCGATCGTCTGCGAGGACACGCGGACGACGGCGAAACTCCTCTCCCACCACGAGATCCGGACGCCGCTCGTCGCGCTGTACGGGCGGAGCGGGGGCTCGGTCCTCGACCGGCTCCGGGCCGGCGGCTCCGTCGCGCTCGTCTCGGAATCGGGGACCCCCGGGATCTCCGACCCGGGAGCGGAGCTCGTGGCCGCCGCTCACGCGGAAGGCATCGCCGTTCGCGTCATCCCGGGACCCTGCGCCGCCGCCGCGGCGGCGAGCGCCAGCGGCCTCCCTGCCGATCGCTTCCTCTTCGAGGGCTTCCTCCCGCGAAAACCCGGAAAACGGCGCCGCATCCTCGAGTCCCTCGCCCGCGAAACGCGGACACTCATTTTCTACGAGTCCCCCCATCGTGTGGCCGCCACGCTGGAGGCGCTCCGCGACGCCCTCGGCGACCGCAAGCTGGCCGTCGCCCGGGAATTGACCAAGGTTTTCGAGGAGATCCGCCCCACGACGATCTCCGAGGCGATCGCGGACCTGAAGAAACGGCCCCCGCGCGGCGAGTACGTGCTCGTGGTGGCGGGCGCTCCGAAGGCTCCCCGCCGGCGGAAGGAATCGTCGGAAGAGGAGTAGCCCCGGGTTCTCTTCGCCGTACCGGAGAATTGCTACAGTGTTCGCCGGCCATGCAACCCCGCCCTGGCTTCGAGTCCACGATCTGGTCGGACGTCCTCCACGCGCGCGAGAAATCCGATCCGGATCGCCGGGCGGCGCTCGACCGCCTCTGCCGGGCCTACTGGACCCCCCTGGCGGCCTGGCTCCAGAAACGGGGCGGCACCCGAGAGGACGCCGAGGACGCCGTCCAGGGGTTCCTCGCGCACTTCCTCGAGAAATCCCTGGTCGACCGGGCCGACCCCGACCGCGGACGCTTCCGCAACTATCTCCTGAAATCGTTCCAGCACTGGCTCTCGAACGAACGGCGGATCGCGGGAGCGGTGAAACGCGGCGGCGGCAGGGAGCCCCTGCCCCTCCAGGTCGAACCCGCGGGAAAAGGGTCGCCCGAGGACGCCTTCAACCATGCCTGGGCCGTCACGGTTCTCCGGAGGGCGCAGGATCTCCTCAAGACCGATTTCGAGTCGCGGGGCATGGGATCCCATTATCTGGCCGTCTGCTCCCACCTGTCCGGAACGGCCGACCGGCCCAGCTACGAGGAGCTGGCCTCTCGGCTGGGATGTTCCGTCGCCGACGTGGGCGCGCTGCTTCACGCGGCCCGACGCCGCCTGCGCGATTTCGTGCGATCGGTGCTCCGGGAGACGGTCGAGACCGAGCAGGACGTCGATCCCGAGGTGAACGACTTGTTTCGATTTCTCTTAAGGAAGTGACAGGACCTTACCAGTAGTGGCATGAGCACCCTCGAGCGCTGCCGGACGTGCGGGAATCCGGTCGATCCGAACCAGCGGACGGCCCACGACGGCGCCTGCCCGTGGTGCCTGGCCGCCTTCGCCTTCGGTCCCGATTCCGCTCCGTCGGGCGCGGCCGGAGAGCCCACGGCCCGGTTCGGCAAGTACGTGCGCACCGAAAAGCTGGGCTCGGGGGGCATGGGCGAGGTGTGGAAGGCGCTCGACACGGAGCTCAACCGCTGGGTCGCCCTGAAATTCCTGAAGGAGGAGGATCCCTCGGTCGTCGCGCGCTTCCAGCGGGAGGCGCGCACCGCGGCCGCCCTCTCCCATCCGAACATCGCCTCGATCCACGACGTCGGCGAAATCGACGGGCGCCACTTCATCGCGATGCAGTACGTCCCGGGCCGGACGATGGCCTCGTTCCCGCGGAACGACCGCGGGCTCATCGTCCGCCTTTTCCGCGACGCCGCGCGCGCCCTCGAACATGCCCACCGCCACGGCATCATCCATCGCGACCTGAAACCGGAAAACCTGATGGTGGAGGAGAAGGAGGAGGGCTGGTCCGTCACCGTCCTCGACTTCGGCCTGGCGCGGTCGATCGAGGGAGGCGAGAAGCTCTCGAAGTCGGGCGAGGTCTTCGGGACGGCGCCCTACATGAGCCCGGAGCAGGCGCGCGGCGACCGCCTCGACGAGCGCGCCGACGTCTATTCGCTCGGCGCGGCGCTCTACGACGTCCTGACGGGAAAGCCTCCCTTCGAGGCCCCGAATCTCATCGAGCTGATCCGGAAGGTCGGGAACGACGAGCCCGAACGGCCGCGGAAGGAGAATCCGCAGATCCACCGCGACCTGGAGACGATCGTCCTCAAGTGCCTTGAGAAGGACCGGAACCGGCGGTACGGCGGCGCGCGGGAGCTCGCGGACGATCTTGAGCGATTCCTGAACCACGACGCCATCCTCGCGCGACCTCAAAGCACCTTCTACCGGCTTCGCATGAAGCTCGCGAAGCGGAGGGCGGTCGTCGTCACCGCCGGCATCTCGGCGGCCCTCCTGGCGACCGCCCTGGGGTGGTGGCTCCTGATCGGCCTGCCGGGCGCGGAGCAGCTCCGGCGTACGGCGGCCGGACTGAAGCTGTGGAACGAGGCGCGCGTGGCGGCGATCGCGGGCGGCGATCCCGGCGACATCCGGGCGAAGGCCAAGGCCGCGCGGGAGCAGTTCGAGGGGGCGATCGCGGCGCGCGAGAACGCGGACGCCCACCTCATGAGGGCGAAGTGCCTGGAGCTCGAGGGACGCGATGACGAGGCGCTGAAGAGCGTCGAGCGGGCCCATGCGCTCGACCCGGCCAACCTCGACGCGCGGGCCGAGCTCGTGAAGGCGCTCTTCCTCAAGTACCAGGGTTCCCGGGGCACGCCGATGATCGGGCACGTGATGATGGGACCGAGCGCGGGCTCCCGGGTGCACTTCGGCGACCTGCGGAGCGAGACGGACGAGGAGCGCGGCTGGCGCGAGCGGGGAGAGAAGATCCTCGCGGAGCGAGAGGCGGCGCCCGCGCAGGAGAGCCTGCTGAAGGGGCTCCTTGCGATGGGGAAGGGAGACTACGGCCGGGCCGCGGCGGCGCTCGGGGTCTACACGAATGCGGAGCGCTGGGATGTCCAGGCGCTCACGCTCCAAGGCGTCTGCCTCTATTTCGCGAGGGACCTCGACGGGGCCGTCGCCGCCTTCGACCGGTCCCTGAATCGCGTTCCCCGGGCCGAGGCCTGCTACTGGCGGGGATTTGCCAACGAAGACAAGAAGCTGCGCGCCGAGGCGGTCGCCGATTTCACCCGGGCGATCGAACTCGATCCATTTTTCGCGCGGGCCTACGTCAGCAGGGGCCGGTTGAACCTCGGCCTCGGCCTCCTCGACGAAGCCATCGCCGACAACACCAAGGCCATCGAGCTCGATCCCCGCAACGCCCGGGCCTTCAACGCCCGGGGGGTCGTCAAGGGCGCGAAGCGCCTTCGCGGCGAGGCCGTCGCCGATTTCACGAGGGCGCTGGAGCTCGATCCCGGGTACGCGACGGCCTGGTCCAACCGCGGGGACCTGAAGCGGGAGATGGGGCTCCACGACGACGCGATCGCCGATCTCACGAAGGCCCTCGAGCTCAATCCGAAGGCCGCTCAAGCCTGCATCAGCCGCGGGAACGCGAAGGAGGCGAAGGGGCTCCTCGCCGAGGCGATCGCGGATTATTCGAAGGCGATCGAGCTCGAGCCGTCGAACGCGTGGGCCTACGCCAACCGCGGCAGCGCCCGGGCCGCGATGGGCCTTCACGACGAGGCGATCGCGGACAGCACCCGGTCCATCGAACTGGATCCGAGAAGCGCGCTGACGTACATCAACCGCGGCAACTCCCTCCGCGCGAAAGGGCTCCACGAGGAGGCGATCGCCGATTTCAACCGGGCGCTCAAGCTGGAGCCGACGGACGGGCGCGCCTGGATGTGCCGCGGCCTTGTCCATGTCGCCAAGGGCCGTCTCGACGAAGCCATCGCCGATTTCACGAAGGCGATCGAGGTGGCCCCGGGATATGCGGATGCCTACGCCAATCGCGGAGACGCGAAGAGGTCCAAGGGACTCATCGACGAGGCGGTCGCCGATTGGCGGAAAGCGCTCGAGGCGGCGCCGCCGGGGTGGCCGCACAAGGCGTCCGTCCAGGCGCGCGTCGCGAACCCGGGGGAATCTCGACCCAAGTCGGAATGACGGGGGAGATCGCATGAGCACGATGAAGCGGTGCAAGTCCTGCGGGAATCCCGTCGACCTGGAGCAGGCGAAGGCCCAGGACGAGACGTGCCCCTGGTGCCTCGCCGCCTTCACGTTCGGACCCGAAGCGATCACGCCTCCGGTCGCGCCGGAGGACGCCGCGACCCGTTTCGGCAAGTACGTCCGGACAGAGAAGCTGGGTTCCGGCGGCATGGGCGAGGTCTGGAAGGCGCTCGACACCGAGCTCAACCGGTGGGTCGCCCTCAAGTTCCTGAAGGCGGACGATCCGAAGGACCTCGCGCGCTTCAAGCGGGAGGCGCAGATGGCCGCGAGCCTCTCCCACCCCAACATCGCCGCGGTCTACGAGGTCGGCGAGATCGAGGGGCGCCAGTACATCGCGATGCAGTGCGTCGACGGCCTCACGATGGACGCGTTCCCGCGCAAGGACCGCGCCCTCCTGGTGCGGCTCTGCCGCGACGCCGCGCGGGCGCTCGACCACGCCCACCGCCATCGCGTGATCCATCGGGACATCAAGCCGGGCAACCTGATGGTGGAGCAGACCGATGACGGGTGGAGGGTCGTCGTCCTCGACTTCGGCCTCGCGCGGCCTCTCGAGGGGGGCGTGAAGCTCTCCATGTCGGGCTCGATCGGCGGCACGGCGGCCTACATGAGCCCCGAGCAGGCGCGCGGCGCCCGCCTCGACAAGCGGGCCGACGTCTACTCGCTCGGCGCCACGCTGTACGAAGTCCTCACGGGGCGCCCGCCCTTCGAAGGGGAGAGCGCCTACGATGTCCTCAAGGCGATCGAGAACAGCGATCCGCCCCGGCCGCGGAAGCTCGATCCCCAGATCCACCGCGACCTCGAGACGATCGTCCTGAAATGCCTCGAGAAGGACCGGAACCGCCGGTACGACGGCGCGCGCGAGCTGGCCGAGGACCTCGACCGCTTCCTGGCGCACGAGCCCATCCAGGCGCGACCCCCGAGCACGCTCTACCGTCTGCGGATGAACCTGGCGAAGCGGAAGGCGTACGTCGCCGCGGCCGGAGTCGCCCTCGCCGCCGTCGCCGCGCTCATCGTCGCGTGGACGGTCCATTGGAAACCCCAGCAGGACCAGGCGAGGCTCCATCGGGACGGAATGGCGATTCGCGAGGAGATGCTCCGGCTCTCGGCGGCGCCCCAGGTCAACCGCGACCGCTTGCGGCGCAAGGCGGCCGAAGCGCGGTCGCTCTTCGAGCAGGCGAACGCGCGCCTCGAGACCCCGGAGTCCCAGGTGATGCGGGGCCGCTGTTTCCAGGTCGAGGGGAATGCGCCCGAGGCGCTCGCCGCGTTCGAGCGCGCCTACCTGCTCCGGCCCGACGACGCCACGGCCCGGATCGAGCTCGCGCGGGCCCTGCTCTTCCGGTACCAGCAGCTGCGGCGGCCGACCATGTTGACGATGTTCGGGGACAAGGGCCGGCAATCCACCTCGGTCGAGTTGAGGCCCGAGATGGAGGACGCCCGGGCTTTCCGCGAGCGCGCGGAGCGGATCCTGGCCGGGCAACCGGTCGAAGGCGAGAAGAAGGACCTCTTCGAGGGGCTCCTCGCCCTGGGGCGCGGGGAATTCTCCAAGGCCGCCGACCTGATCGCGAAATACAACCGGGTGGACGGGCTGGACCTCGAGGCGCTGCACCTCGAGGGGTGGGCCCGCTTCTCCGCGCAGGACCTGAAGGGATCCATCGCCGTCCTGTCCCGCCTGACGGCGCTGGCGCCCCAGATGGTGGATTTCATCTGGATCGCCAAGGCCCGCCACCAGACGGGAGACATCAAGGGGGCCATCGAGGACTGCACCCGGGCCCTCGAACTCGACCCGGCGTACGTCACGGCCTACGAGGAACGGGGCTTCTCGAAACTGGCGCTCGGGGATCTCAAGGGAGCCCTGGCCGACTACTCCAAGGTCGTCGAGCTCCGTCCGCGGGATGCCGCGGGCTACGCGCACCGCGCCGTCGTGCGCCGGGAACTGGGCGACCCCCGGGGCGCCATGGCCGACCACGACCAGGCCATCCTCCTCAATCCCCGGAACTCCGCTTCCTACATCGACCGGGGCGGCACGCGGATCGACCTCAAGGACTTCCAGGGGGCCGTCGACGACGCCACCAAGGGACTGGAACTCGATCCGACGCAGCCCGCGGCCTACAGCATCCGGGGCCGCGCCCGCAAGGAGCTGGGCGACTCCGCGGGCGCCATCGCCGACTTCACCAAGGGCCAGGAAATCTCCCCGGATCCCGCGGACTTCTGCCTCGACCGGGGCGAAGTGCGGCTGATGTTGAAGGAGTACGATGCGGCCGAGCTCGATTTCACGAAAGCCCTCGAGCTCGATCCGAAATGCTCCGGCGCCTACAACGGCCGCGGCATGGTCCGGTACAACCGCGACGACTTCGACGGGGCGTTGGCGGACTACTCGAAGGCGATCGAACTCAACCCGCACCAGGCACAGTCCCTGCACATGCGCGGCGAAATCCTGTCGGACCGGGGCGACCTGAAGGGGGCGGTCTCGGATTGGACGAAGTCCCTCGAGGCGACCTCCCCCGAGTCCACGCTCTTCCGCGAACACCTCGAGGCCCATCTCGTCGAGGCCCGGGAGTACGCCGGCCGCTGGGCGGAATTGACGGCGGCCAAGAAGGAATTCCTGCAGATCATGAAGATGGTCCACGAAAAGCAGTACGACCGCGCGCTGGAGGGCTACAAGAAGATCGCCGAGGCCTTCCCCAAGTCGGACCACGGAAAGGTGAGCATCTACAACACGGCGTGCGTCTACGCGCTCATGGGGCAGGCCGACCTCGCGCTCGAGTGGCTGGAAAAGGCCATGCTGATCGGCTACCGTGACATCGAGATCATGAAAAGGGACACCGACCTCGATTCCCTCCGCGGAGACCCCCGGTTCCTGAAGCTCCTGGACCGCCTCGCCCCGAGATGAGATCCGCCGGAATCGCGCTCTTCGTCCTCGCGGCTTCCTGCGCCGTCGCGCCGGATCGTCCGCTCGAACGGGGAATTCACCTCCTCCGCGAGGCGATCCGGATCACCGGCAACGGCCGCGTCGTCGACTTCGCAGGGGCGGAGCTCGTGGGATCGCCCGAGGGAACGGCGCCCGACGCGTACGCCGGCACCGGCATCGTGATCGAGGGCGGCCGCGACATCACGATCCGCAACGCGCGCCTTCGCGGCTTCAAGGTCGCGATCCACGCGCGCGGCGTCGAGCGCCTGACGATCGAGGGGTGCGACCTCTCCGGGAACTGGAGGCAGAGGCTCAACTCGACGCCCGAGGCGGAAGCCGAAGAGGACTGGCTCTCCGGGCACCAGAACGACGACAACGAGTGGCTGCGGTACGGCGCCGCGATCTACCTGGATCGCTGTCCCGGAGCGGTCGTCTCCGGGAACAAGGGACACAACGGCCAGAACGGAATCTGCGTGACGCGGTCCGACGGGTGCCGGATCTTCGACAACGATTTCTCGTTCAACTCCGGCTGGGGGCTCGCGATGTACCGGTCGAGCCGGAACATCGTCAGCCACAACAAGTTCGACTGGTGCATCCGCGGGTACAGCGACGGGGTGTACAGCCGGGGGCAGGACTCCGCGGGGATCCTGGTGTACGAGCAGTCGAGCGAAAACGTCTTCGCGTACAACAGCGCGACCCACGGCGGCGACGGCTTCTTCCTGTGGGCGGGCCACGAGACGCTCGACAAGACCGGCGAGGGCGGGTGCAACCGAAACCTGCTCTATCGGAACGATTTTTCCCACGCCGCCGCGAACGGCATCGAGGCGACGTTTTCCGAGGGGAACCGGTTCGTCGAGAACCGCCTCGAGGAGTGCGATCACGCCGTGTGGGCCGGGTACAGCTCGAAGACGCTCATCGCGGGCAATTACATCGCCCGGTGCGCGAACGGCGTCTCGATCGAGCATGGGAACAGCAACACGATCGAGGGGAACGCATTCGAGGAGAACGGCGTCGCGATCAACCTCTGGTGGGACGAGGATCCGGACCTCCTCAAGACGGCCTACGGGAAGCAGCGTAACGTGAGATCCGAGCATTATTCGATCGACGGAAACTCATTCCGCAACGACAACACGGCGATCCGGCTTCGGGAGACCATCAGCTTCGGGATCGCGAGGAATAACTTCATCAAGGCGGGCACGCTCTTCGACTATGACGGCGCACTCCTGGTCGGATCCATCTTCTATGAAAACAATATCGGGGATGTGGAGAACCCGATTCCCGATGCCCTGGCCGATGGACTCCCCAACTGGTGGAAGAAGCGGCCTTCCAACGTGAAATTCGGCCTTTCCAAGCCCGTTGACATCGATCCCTACGTGTGCCCCATCTCGGCCCCGAGGGTGCCAGGGACGTCGGAGGCTTTCCTCCCGGCCGGCGCGCTCCGGGGCCGGAAGCGCATCTTCGTCGACGAGTGGGGTCCGCGCGATCCGGCCGATCCAAAGATCGCGGAGGAGCGGGCGAAGCAGGCCGTCAATCTGGCGACCGGATGGAACGTGCGGTTCTTCCCCTGGCCTGCCACCGGCGCGGGCAAGCCTCCCGCCGATTGGAAGGCGGTCGCGGAATCCGAGCCGCTCGAATCGCTCACGGCGGAAAAGCTCGACTTCCGATGGCCGGGCAAGCCGTCGGAAAAAGTCCCGGCCGACCATTTCGCGACGATCGCAACGACCGACGTGGAGCTCGAGGGCGGCGACTACGAGATCCGCACGGTCTCCGACGACGGCATCCGCGTCGCGGTCGACGGGAAGGTCGTGATCGAGGACTGGACCTGGCATCCTCCCAAGTCCCATGCCGCGAAGCTCACGCTGGCGAAGGGAAAGCACGCGATCTTCGTCGAGCACTTCGAAATCGACGGCTACGCGCAGCTGTCGGTCAAGCTAAGGCCCGCGCGATAGCGTCGAAGGCGCCGCGTCCCGGACGCCACGAAAGCGACCCGAGGACTTCAACGCGGGCGGCCTTGGCAATCGCCCGAGGATTGAGCCGCTCCGCAAGATCGGGACGCCCCGGCCGCGAGCGATTGACGACCACGCCGAGGATCTCCAGGCCCCGCGCCCGCGCCGCCTCAACCGTCAGCGACGCGTGATTGATCGTCCCGAGCGCATCGCGCGCGACGATCACCAGCGGCAGGCGGAGACGCTTCGCGAGATCGGCGAACGTGAATCCATCCCGGATCGGAACCAACAGTCCTCCTGCGCCCTCGACGATCACAACCTCGTGTCGCGCGAGGAGCGCCTTGTACGCCCGCTCGATGACGCGAAGATCGACGCGCCTTCCTTCGAGCCTCGCCGCGAGATGCGGAGACAACGGCGCCCGTAGGTGGATCGGGTTGACCAAGTCGAGCGGGTCGCCCGATTTCGATGCCGTCATCAGGATCCGAGCGTCTTCCGAGCGTCCCGTAGCCACGGGCTTCATGACGCCGACGTCGACGCCGCGCCGCCGCAGCGCGGCCGCGAGCCCCGCCGCGACGAACGTCTTCCCCACGTGCGTGTCGGTGCCGGTGACCAGGAGGGAGCGGATCATTTTCAGCATCCTATGAAACCGCGCGCCCCCCGTCGCGGTATCCCTCCTTGCCGTAAGGAGACTCGAGATGCGCGCGAGAATGACGTTGGCGGCGATCCTGGCGGCCGGCGCCTCGGGGTGCCTGGCGAACCTGCCGCCCGACCGCGACCCGGTCCACCTCCAGATCCATTGGCAGGAGAGCGCCAAGGCGGCCTGCGCGGAGGCCGCGCGGACGGGCCGCCCGATGCTCTTCCTGATGATCGGCGGCGACCTCACCGAGCGGTGCTGAATCGGCGGCAACCGGCTCCGGAACGGGGCCATGAGCGACCCGTGCGTGATCGCGCTCGTCAACGAGCGATTCCTTCCGGTGTGGATCAACGTGCGCGAAAATCCATTTCCGGACGTGCCCGCGATGGACGGAGCGGTGGAGGAATTCCACCTCGGCCCTGATCGGCGCCTCACCGGCGGGTTCAGCTACCACTTTCACGCGCGCACCTACGCCGTCTCCCCGGACGGCAGGCGGCTCCTCGCAATGGCCAGGGGAACGACCCAGGCGAGATCGATGCTGAAATTGCTGGAGAGGGCGCTTTCGGAACTGGACCGGACTTCCGCACCGTGAGGCGTGATTCGGACTCTTCCCTGATTCCTGATTCTTGATTCTTAATTCTTGATTCCGGTCTTTACTCCGCTTCCCCGTCGCCGGTCTCCGGAGCTTCCTCCTCGACGGCCGCGGGCGCCGCGCCCCCTTCGGGCGGCGCCTCCATCATCCATTCCTTGGGGATGCGCGCGGTGTTCTTGCAGTCGGGGTAGCCCGGGCAGGCGATGAAGGGCCCCCGCCGGCTGTGGCGGATCACCATCGTTTTCCCGCACTTGTCGCAGTCCTGCTTCCAGCCCTCCGGCACGCGGAGCCGCTTGCGGCCGCGCGAAATCGGCCGCGTCCCCTTGCACTCGGGGTACTTCGTGCAGGCGAGGAACCGCCCGAACCGGCCCGATTTCACCGTCATGGGCGCGCCGCAGCGGTCGCACTTCTCCCCGACCGCCTCCGCGGTCTGGAGCGGCTTCGTGCTCTTGCACTCGGGATAGCCCGAGCAGGCGAGGAATTTCCCGTACCGGTTCCACTTGATGAGCATCGGCTTCCCGCACTTCTCGCACGGGACGGGGGGATCGGGCTCGTTCCCCTTCACGCTCTCCATGTCCTCCTTCGCCTTGTCCAGGTCGCCCGTGAAGACGTTCGTGAACTCGCGGAGGACCTCCACCCAGCCCTTCTCCCCCTCTTCGATCTGGTCGAGCTTCTTCTCGAGTTCCGCCGTGAACCCCGTATTCATGATGTCGTCGAAGTGCTGGACGAGCTTGTCGGTGACGATCTCCCCGAGCTCCGTCGGAAGGAGACGCCGGTCGAGCTGGTGGACGTAGCCCCGGTCCTGGATCGTCTGGATGATCGGCGCGTACGTGCTCGGCCGGCCGATCCCGAATTTCTCGAGGGCCTTCACGAGGCTCGCCTCGCTGTACCGCGGCGGCGGCTCGGTGAAATGCTGGTCCGGGCGCAGCTCCTTGAGATCGAGCTTGTCCCCCTCCTCGAGCGGCGGGAGGATCTGCTCCTTCGAGGCGGTCAATGCCTCGACGAGCGCTTTGTCGACCGTGCCTGCGGAGGCGATGCGGCGGATCTCGTCGACCGCGTCGGGCGTCGGGCGCATCCCGGCCGCCTTGATCCGCTGGAGGAGCGTCGCCGCGTCGAGCCCCTCCTTCTCCATCGCGCGCACTTCCTCGCCGCGGATCCAGGGGCTCATGAGCTTCGTGTAGCCGTCGAAGACGAGCTCGCGGCCGCGCGCCGAGAAGATCGTCCGGCCCGCGGTGATCTGCGCCTCGGTGTTCCGGTACTCGGCCGGGCGCATCTGGCTCGCCATGAACCGGCGCCAGATCAGGCGGTAGAGCTTGAACTGCTCCGGGCTCAGGTACGCCTTGATCGACTCGGGCGTCCGGTCGGGCTCGGTGGGACGGATCGCCTCGTGCGCCTCCTGCGCCGACTTGCCCGCCTTCTTCGTCTCCGGCGGCTTCTCCGGCAGGTACCGCTCGCCGAAGTTCTTCGCGATGTGGTCGCGGGCGGCAACCACGGCCTCGTTGGCGACGCGGAACGAGTCCGTGCGCATGTACGTGATGAGGCCGACCGAGCCCTCGTCGCCGAGCTCGACGCCCTCGTAGAGCTGCTGCGCGATGATCATCGTCCGCGTCGCGGAGTAGTGCAGGCGGTTGGCGGACTGCTGCTGGAGCGTGCTCGTCGTGAAAGGCGGCGACGGCGAGTCGAACCGCTGCTTCTTGGCGACCGCGGTGACGGTCCAGGCGGCCTTATGGAGCTCTTCCACGAGCGCCGAGGCCACGTCCCCGGAGTGAATCTCCGCATCCTTGCCGTCGATCTTCGACAGTTCGGCGGAAAACGGGACGCCGCCCGAGCGGGAGAGGCGGGCCTCGAGGGTCCAGTACTCGACCTTCTTGAAGGCGCGGATCTCGCGCTCGCGCTCGACGATGAGCCGCACGGCGACGGACTGGACGCGGCCGGCGGAGAGCCCGCGGCCGACCTTTTTCCAGAGGAGCGGCGAGAGCTTGTACCCCACGATCCGGTCGAGGAACCGCCGCGCCTGCTGCGCGTTGACGCGGTCCATCGAGATCTCGCCCGGCCGCTCGAACGCCTCGAGGACGCCGCGCCGCGTGATCTCGTTGAAGGTCACCCGGCGCGCCTTGGAGTTCGGGATCTTCAGCGCCTCCTTGAGATGCCACGCGATCGCCTCGCCCTCGCGATCCGGGTCGGGCGCGAGGTAGACGAGCTCGGCGGACTTCGTGGAGGCGCGGAGGTCGGTGAGGACCTTCCCCTTGCCGCGGATGGTCTCGTACGTGGGCGCGAAATCGTGCTCGATGTCGATGCCGAAGACGCGCGCGGGCAGGTCGCGCACGTGGCCCATGCAGGCCTTCACGATGAACTTCGACCCGAGGATCTTGTTGATCGTCTTGGCCTTCGCGGGCGATTCGACGATGACGACGGATTTGCCCTTCCTGCCCTTGATCAGGTTCAGCTTGAGGACTTCCGTCGGCGTATCGGCCAGCGACCGGACGGGAAGCTCCGCGACCTTGCCCCGTTTCGGCTTGGGAGCCTTGGCCGGGGGTTCAGCGGACGGCGCCTTGGGGGACTTCGGTTTCAACTTCTTGGAAGGCATGTCGTGCGGCGGAGTATAGCCGCGTAATTTTCAGAAAGTCAAGCCGGGGTCCCGGGCGGGGCGGCCGGAGGGGTCTCTTTGGGCCTCAGGATCGACGCGACGATCGACCCCGCGAGCAGGACGAAGATCTCGCAGAGCGAGGCCAGGATCGGCAGTTCCTACTCCCAGTATTTCGCGACCATCTTGCATCCGC
>Ga0075423_10000278_pt1 | contig 39180 bp, 38 predicted proteins | sample SoiMethybrSBSTD2_FD_80114 | JGI IMG/M metagenome (GOLD analysis project Ga0075423, IMG submission 80114) | Bulk soil microbial communities from a Populus tree surrounding site in Tennessee, USA - Soil MetaG P. TD hybrid SBSTD2 | ecosystem: Environmental > Terrestrial > Soil > Tree plantation...
CGTTCTTGTTGTAGCGGGGCGGCAGACCGAAGTGCATGATCCAGTTGAGCCGGGCGCCCATCAGGAACACGACGTCGGCGTTCTGCAGCGCGTGGCTGCGCGCGGCGCCGACCGAGAGCGGGTGGCTGTCGGGCATCACGCCCTTGCCCATCGGCGAGGCCAGGAACGGCACCTTGGTACGCTCGATGAACGCCCGCACCTCGTCCTCGGCGCGCGAGTACGCCATCCCCTTGCCGATGATGACCAGCGGCCGCTCCGCCGAGCGGAGCACGTCGAGCGCGCGCTCGACGTCCTGGGGCACAGCCTGCGTGCGCGGCGGATCCGGGCAACGCGCCAGCTCCTCCACCCGCGAGTCGTCGACTTTTCCAGTAATGATGTCGTCCGCGATGTCCAGGTAGCTGGCACCGGGCCGGCCATAGATCGCGTTCCGCACCGCCATCTCGACATAGAACGGGATCCGGTGGACGTGCTCGACCGCGTGGGCGAACTTGCAGAACGGTGTCGCGATGTAGACCTGCCGCTCTTCCTGGAAGGCGCCCATGCCGTTGCGCCAGGTCTCCGAGGCGCCGCCGATCAGGATCATCGGCCAGCCGTTCTGCTGCGCGTTGGCGAGGCCGGCGAGGGCGTGGACGACGCCGGGGCCGGAGACGACGAGGCAGGCGCCGGGCCGCCCGGTCAGGTAGCCGACGGCCTGCGCCGCGTACGAGGCCGACTGCTCGTTGCGCATCCCGACGTAGGTGATGCCTTCCTTCTGGGCCGCCGCGGCGATCGGCTGGACCGGAAATCCGACGATTCCGAACATGAACTGGACGCCCTGCTTCTTGAGGCTTCTCGCCATCAATGTTGCGCCGTCGACTTCGGCCATGAGGTCCCTCCTGTTTGAGTGGGGCCTAAGATCGCGCCCCGCGACGCCGGAGTCAAGCCCCGGGCGCCACGCGATCAGGCGCCACGCGATCGGGTGAAGGATTGATCGCGCTGATGCCTCAGGACATTGGGGGCCCGTGATTTGTTCGGCGACGATCCGGGCCCCATGGGATCATGAGCCTCCGGCCGCAGGGCCGGCGATGCCGGAGGACGCTCGATGCAGAACGACGTCGGCTATACCAGAAGCGGAGACGTCCACATCGCTTACCGGGTGTTCGGCGACGGCCCGCGCGATCTCGTCCTGATCCCTGGAACGCTCTCCCACGCCGAGCTTTTCTGGGAGTTCCCGATCAACCAATACTTGTTGAAGCGGCTCACGTCCTTCGCTCGCGTCATCGTCTTCGACAAGCGCGGCCAGGGACTCTCCGATCGGGTGGCCGAGCAAACCCTCGAAGAGCGTGTCGGCGACGTGCGGGCCGTGATGGACGCGGCCGGCTCGTCCCGTGCGACGATCTTTGGCTGGTCGGAAGGTGGATCGATGTCGCTGATGTTCTCCGCGACCTATCCGGAGCGGACATCGGCGCTCGTGCTGTGCGGTAGCTTCGCCTCGACCAAGGCCGAGCCGTGGGCCGTGAGCCCGGAGCAATGGACACGGTTCCTGCAGCGGGTCGAGAGTGACTGGGGCAAGGGTGTCCTCGTTCCGTTCAACGCGCCGAGCCGGCGCGACGACGCGGCGTTCGTCCAGTGGTTCGGCCGTCTGGAGCGGGCCTCGGCGAGCCCGGGCGCGATTCTCGCGCTGATGCGCGCCAACTACGACATCGACGTGCGAAACATTCTGCCCACGATCCAGGCGCCGACCCTGATCCTGCATCGCATCGGGGACAAGACCGTCCCGGTCGAGTCGGGCCGCTACCTCGCGCAGCACATCCACGGCGCCCGGTATGTCGAGCTCCCGGGCGACGACCATTTGCTTCAGGCCTTCGATCAACCGACGATGGATCTCCTGATCGACGAGATCCAGGAATTTACGACCGGCGCCCGCACCGGCCCCGAGCCGGATCGCGTCCTCGTCACCGTGATGTTCACGGACATCGTGAGCTCCACCGAGCGCGCGGCGGCGGTCGGTGACCGGCGCTGGCGCGAGCTCCTCGACGGCTATGTCGGGCTGGCCCGCCAGCAGCTCGAGCGCTTCCGCGGGCGGGAGATCGACGTGGCGGGCGACGGTCTCTTCGCGATCTTCGACGGCCCGGCGCGGGCGATCCGGTGCGCCTGCGCCATCCGCGACGCGGTCCGCCAGCTCGGGCTCGAGGTGCGCGCCGGCCTTCACACAGGAGAATGCGAGATTGCCGGGCCAAAGGTCAGCGGCATCGCCGTGCATACCGGCGCGAGAATCGCGGCGGTGGCCCGGCCACAGGAGGTGCTGGCGTCGGGGACCGTCAGAGACCTCGTGGCCGGCTCCGGCATCGGCTTCGACGATCGCGGAAGCCACGTGCTGAAGGGCGTTCCTGGCGACTGGCGGCTCTTCGCGGTCGCGTCGATCTGAGCTGCCCGCTGCTGGCGGCGGCGCGCTGCGCCGATGAGGCATAATGGCTGGCACATGACGATCGCGACGCTGCCGAGACGCCTGGGCTTCTTCACGCGCCTGCTCGATCAAGCCGATCCCGCCGAGCGGTACCGGCTCGCGCTCGCCCAGGTCGTGCACGCCGAACGGTTCGGCTACGATTCGGCCTGGATCGCCCAGCACCATTTCCACGAGGACGAGGGCGGTCTGCCCGCGCCGTTCGTCTTTTTGGCGCAGGTGGCCGCTCGAACCAGCCGGATTCGCCTCGGCACGGGGATCGTGACCTTGCCGCTGGAGCTGCCGATCCGCGTGGCCGAGGACGCCGCAGTGCTCGATCTGATGTGCGGCGGCCGTCTCGAAGTCGGCGGCGGCGGCGGAGGCAATCTTTCCTCGTACGCGACGTTCGGGCAGAACAGCGCCGAGCGCACTGCGCTGCTCGTCGCGCACCTGCAAGTGCTGCGCGATGCGTGGGCCGGGCGGCCGCTCCCAGGAGGAAAGGACCAGCTGTATCCGACGAATCCGAGCCTGGTCGAGCGCGTGTGGCAGGCGACGTTCACGGTCGAGGGAGCGCGGCGCGCCGGCGCGGCCGGAGACGGCCTCATGCTCTCGCGCACTCAGCCGCGTCCCGCGAACGCGCCCGATCTCTCGCTGACCGAGATCCAGAACCCGATGATCGACGCCTACCTGGAAGCGCTGCCCGCGGGCCGCGTGCCGCGCATCCTCGCCTCGCGCACCGTGTTCGTCGCCGATGACAACCGCGAGGCGATGCGGCTGGCCGAGATCGGTCTGGGCCGGCATCGCGCGCGCCTGGTCCGGCTGGGTCGAGCGACCGGGGACGGATCGCTCCACGCGATGATCGCGGGCATGGACGTTCACCTCGGCACGCCGGATCGCGTGATCGCCTCGCTCCAGACCGACACTGCGCTCGCGCGGTCGACGGACCTCGCGGTGCAGGTGCATTCGATCGATCCGCCGCATCCGTTCACGTTGCGATCGATCGAGCTCGTCGCCGAGGCGGTCGCGCCCGCGCTCGGCTGGGGACGGGACGCGGCGGAAGTGTCGCGGGCTCGCGTGGCCACCGAGCCGAGAGGACGATGATCATGGCGTCAGGCGACGACGACGTCATCGACGCGCTGGTCGGGATCGCGCCGGACTCTTTCCTGGACGCGATCCGGGCGCGCCGACCGGAGGCGCGCGCGCAGGCGCAGGCGACGTATCGCGCGTTGTTCGCACCCGAGAAGCCGGGCAACGTGAGCCTCGTGGAGCGGTTCGCGGTCGGCGCGTTCGTCGCTGGTCTCCACGGCGCGGCCGAGATCGCGAGCCGCTACGCCGCGCGCCTGGCCGAGACCGGCGCTCCCGCGGCGCTCAAGCAGGCGGTCGACAGTGCTGTCGCCGAGGCCAGGACGCGTGGCCCCTATGGCCACTACGCGCCTGGTCCGCTGAGTCGCGAAGATACGTCCGGTCCGGTCTATCGCATGGGTGCGGCCACCCGCGCCGCACTGGGCCCGCGCCTGGCGGCGGCGTTCGACCACGTGCACATGCTCGTCTTCCATCCGCGCGACGCGGCGCCGGCATCGCTGCAGGCGCTGCTCGACGCCGGCTGGACCACGACCGACATCGTGACGCTCTCCCAGATCGTAGCGTTTCTGTCGTTTCAGATCCGCGTGGTCACGGGACTCCGCGTCCTGGCTGGCAGCCGGTGACGGACGAGGACCGACATGGCCGATAGCGTGCTGACTCCGCCAGAGCACACGGCGCCCGTCGCCTTCACCCGCGCGCAGCTCGACTGGCTTCCCTGGCTCGAGCCGCTCGCGGTCGAGGCGTTGACCCCGCGTCACATCGCGAGCCTCGTCGACGCCGCGCGTGTGAAGTCGCCGTACTTCCGTCTCCTCGCCCGCGATCCGGACGCGCTCGAAGCCCGGACGCGAACCGACAAGGACATCTTCTACAACCCGGACGCCGGACTGCCGCGCGCCGAGCGCGAGCTGGCCGCCGCCGCGACCTCGCGCTTCAACGGCTGCCTCTACTGCGCCTCGGTCCACGCGCGCCACGCCGCGACCTACTCCAAGCGCGAGGACGACGTCCAGCGGCTGCTCGACGCCGGAGTCGGCGCCGACCTCGGAGAGCGCTGGAACGCGATCGTGGAGGCATCGGTCGCGCTGACCGCCACGCCGAGTGCCTTCGGCGCCGAGCACGTCGAGCGGCTGCGCCGCGCCGGGCTCGACGACCTGGCGATCTCCGACGTCATCCACGCCGCCGCGTTCTTCAACTGGGCCAATCGCCTGATGCTCTCGCTCGGCGAGCCGGCCACGACGGCCGGCGCCTAAGCGTCGGTCTCCGAGGCGGCGGCGCCGAGCCAGAACGCGCCGGCCAGCAGCACCGACGAGCACGCCACCGTGTACGCCAGCCGCGTGCCGTGCCACAGGCTGTCGAACCACTCGCGGAGCTCGACCGCGAGCACGTTGGCTTTGCCGCCGTAGAGCTCGAGAGTTCGTACGTATTGCTTCGACTCCTCGAGCGGGTTGCCGGCGCCGGCGGCGGGCGTGGGGGCGTTGAGATAGATCCACACGGCGGCGGCGAGCCCGACGACCAGGATCGCGCCGGCGGCGACGCGCAGGCAGCGGGGAAGCGGCGCTACCATTCGTACTTGTAACCGACGCCGTAGACCGAGTGCACGGCGTCGCGGTCGGGCAACACGGTGGAGATCTTCTTGCGAATCTTCTTGATGTGGCTGTCGACCGTGCGGTCGGCGACCACGCGCTCGTCGCGGTACATCAGGTCCATCAGCTGATCGCGTGTGTAGATACGGCCGGGATGGTCGACGAGCACCTTCAGCAGCTGGAACTCGACCGCGGTGAGGTTGAGATCCTTGCCGCCGATCGCGGCGCGATACCCGGCCTCGTCGAGCTTCACGCCGCCCTCGGCGGCGTGCTCGCCGCGCTTGGTCCGGCGTAGCACCGCCTTGACCCGGCCGACGACCTCGCGCGGGCTGAACGGCTTGCAGATGTAGTCGTCCGCGCCGAGCTCGAGACCGAGCAGCCGGTCGATCTCGTCGACGCGGGCCGTCACCATGATGATCGCGAGATCGCCGCTCGACGTCCTGAGCGCTTTGCACACCTCGAGCCCGTTCTTGCCGGGCAGCATCAGATCGAGGAGCACCAGATCGACCTCGTGCGTGCTCACCCACGGCTCGACCTCGTCACCGCGGTGCAGCACCGTGACCTCGAAGCCGTCCTGCGCCAGATAAGCGCGCAGCAATTCGGCGAGCTTTTCCTCGTCCTCGACGATCAGGATGCGATCAGCCACGAGCCGCCCCGGTCCAGCGCGGAAACACGAGCTCGATGCCGAGACCCCCGAGCGCGCTCGCGGTCACCGTCACGGTGCCGCCGTGGCCCTCGACGATGGCCCGTGCGATGGCGAGCCCCAATCCCGAGCCGCCGCTGGCGCGATTGCGCGAGCCTTCGGCTCGGTAGAGCCGCTCCGTCAGGCGCGGCACGTCCTCCGCCGCGACGCCGGGCGCGGTGTCCTGCCAGTCGACGACGACGGCGTCCCCGGCCCGCCGGAGTCGCACCGAGATCCGGCCGGGCGCGTCGGTATAGCGCAGGCTGTTCTGCAGGAGGTTTGCGAAGACCTGCGCGAGTCGCGTCTCGTCCGCGAGCACCATCGTGTCGTCCTCCAGGTCGAGCTCGAGCGTGAGCCCGCGCTCGTCCGCCTCGCGCCGGCGGCTCGCGACCGCGTCGCGCAGCACGTCGGCGAGGTCCACCGCCTCACGATAATACGAGAGCGCGCCCTGGTCGGAGAGCGAGAGCGTGTGCAGGTCCTCGACCAGCCGCGTGAGGCGCGTCGTCTCGTGGGCCAGCGACGCCACGTTGTCCTGGTTGAGCGGACGCACGCCGTCCTGCAGCGACTCGATCTCGCCGCGCAGCACGGACAGCGGCGTGCGCAGCTCGTGCGCGATGTCGGCGATCCACGCCCGCCGCGCCTGCTGGGCGGCCGCCAGGGTCGCGGCAAGCGTGTTGAAGTCTCGCGCGAGCAGCGCGAGCTCGTCGTGGCCGCGCGGCTCGACGCGCGCGGTGTAGTCGCCGCGGATCAGCGCGTGCGTCGTGTGCACGAGCGCCCGCACGCGGCGGCTCAACCAGTAGGCGAGGCCGGCCCCGAGGGCGAGCGCGGCGAGCACCATCCCCACCGCGACGGCCGCAAAGGCCTGGTGCTGGCGGCGCAGATAGACGCGCTCCAGTGACTGCAGGCGCTCGATGCGCGGCACGTAGCCGAGGTAGCCGATGATCCGTTTTTCGGAGTCGATCGGCTTCAAGACCGCTCGGGCCGCGGAGTCGTGGCTTCCGATGAGCACCGCGCGGTTGGCGTCGAGCAGCAGGAGCCGCGGATCGATCGTCAGCGGGAGCTCGCGGCGCTGACCGGGCTCGGCCGACGAAGGCAATCCGAGCGCATCGCGCGACATGGCCATCCAGCGGTCCGTGTCCCCGGCGAGGCTGGCCCAGCCGCCCTCGCGCTCGTAGACCTCGGCGAGGCGGTCGGTCATGAGCTCCAGGCGCGCGTCGTCCGCGCGATTGACGTACTGCACGAAGCCGCGCTCGAAGGTCCACGTGAACACCAGATAGGCAATGAGCGTGAGCCCGACCAGCGCCCCGGCGATCGCCAGGAACAGCTTCACGTGGAGTCGATCGAGCCGTTCGAGTCTCACACCTGGATCGTAACGCGCCATTGTGGACGAATTGTGGACGCGAGAGTTCCTCGATTCCTCCACATTTCCTGCGTGTTCGGCCGCCACACTCCAGGCATGGAGGCCAATCTGGAAGCCAGGGAGACGGACATGAAGACGCTACTCGGGCGGGTCCGACGCTTCGTTCCACGCCGGCCGGGTCTTCGTGCGGCGGCCGTCGCGGGTGTGGTGCTGTTCATCGCCGGCGGCATCTACGGTGCCCACGCATGGTCGGCCCGCGACGACGCCACCGCCCAGTACACCGTCGCGAGCGCGCAGCGCGGCGATCTCGAGGACACCGTGACGGCCACCGGCATCCTGCAGCCGAGAGACTACGTGGACGTCGGCACCCAGGTCTCCGGCCAGCTCAAGACGCTTCATGTCGAGATCGGCTCGAAGGTCAAGACCGGGCAGCTGATCGCCGAGATCGATCCGACGCTCTACCGCTCGCGCGTCGAGGCCGACGAGGCGCAGCTGCGCACACAGCAGGCCCAGCTCCAGGACAAGCAGGCCCAGCTGACGCTCGCCGAGCAGCAGCAGCAGCGTCAGGCGAACCTCATGCAGGACAAGGCCACGACGGAAGACGCGCTGCAGACCGCCGAGGCCGCGCTCGGCTCGGCTCGGGCGCAGATCGACGTCCTGAAGGCGCAGATCGAGCAGACGCAGTCGACCCTGCGCGGGGACCAGGCGAACCTCAGCTACACGAAGATCTACGCGCCGATGTCGGGCACGGTCGTGGCGCAGAGCGCCAAGCAGGGCCAGACCCTGAACGCGAACCAGCAGGCGCCGCTCATCGTCCGCATCGCGGACCTCTCGACGATGACCGTGCAGTCGCAGGTGTCCGAGGCCGACGTGTCCGGCCTGCGCCTCGGCATGCCCGTCTACTTCACGACCCTGGGCGACACGACCAAGCGCTGGTACGGCAAGCTGCGCCAGATCAATCCCACGCCGGAGACCGTGAACAACGTCGTGCTCTACGACGCGCTCTTCGACGTCGACAATCGCGAGGGCAGCCTGATGACCCAGATGACCGCCCAGGTGTTCTTCGTGAACGCCGAGGCCAAGAACACGGTGCTGGTCCCCGTGAGCGCGCTGCGGCCGGCGGGCGCGCGCACCGGCGAGCGGCCGCGCCGCAACGGCGCCGCCGACGCCACGGCCGCGAGCGATCCGCACAACCGACTGGCCAACAGCGCGGCGGTGGTCCGCGTCGTGAAGGCCGACGGCACGATCGAGAATCGCGAGGTGCGCGTCGGGCTGGTGAGCCGCGTCGCGGCGCAGATCCTGTCGGGTCTCGAGGCCGGCGAGCGCATCGTGGTCGGGCAGCGCGCGGCGGCCCCGGCTCCGTCGGCGAAGCCGGCCACCGGCAGCCGGCCGATGATACCCCGCGTATGACGACGTCAACGGAGGAGGCCACGATCATGAGCGCGCACCGGGACGAGACGCGCGTGACTCCGCTCATCGAGCTCTCGGGCGTCACCAAGACGTACCGCACCGGCGAGCTGGCGGTCGAGGTGCTGCACGGCATCGACCTGGCGATCTATCCCGGCGAGCTGGTCGCGATCGTCGGCGCGTCGGGCTCGGGCAAGTCGACCTTGATGAACATCCTCGGCTGTCTCGACCGGCCCACGACCGGCACCTACCGGTTCATGGGCGAGGACGTCTCCGGGTTCGAGCGCGACGAGCTGGCGAGGCTCAGGCGCGAAGCGTTCGGCTTCGTGTTCCAGAGCTACAACCTGATCTCGGCGGCCACCGCCACCGAGAACGTCGAGCTGCCGGCGGTGTACGCGGGGACCGCGCCGGGCCCGCGGCACGAGCGCGCGCGAGCGCTGCTCACCACACTCGGGCTGGCCGATCGGCTCGAACACAAGCCGACCCAGCTCTCGGGCGGCCAGCAGCAGCGTGTGTCGATCGCCCGCGCGCTCATGAACGGCGGGCAGATCATTCTGGCCGACGAGCCGACCGGCGCCCTCGACAGCAAGAGCGGCGCCGAGGTGCTGGCGCTGCTCGAGGATCTCTCGCGGCAGGGCCACACAGTGATCGTGATCACGCACTCGGCCGATGTCGCCGCGCACGCCCCGCGCGTGATCGAGATCCGCGACGGCAAGGTCGTGCGCGATCGTGGGCCGCGGCCCGCCGCCGAGGCGGTCCCCCGCCGGTCGCCGGCGGGCGCGCGCGCGGCGTTCCGCGGCTGGCTCGAAGCGACGAAGGCGGCCGGGCGCGCGCTACGCTCGAACCTGTTCCGCACCGCGCTGACCCTGCTCGGCATCGTCATCGGCGTCGCCTCGGTGATCGCGATGCTGGCGGTCGGCAACGGCGCGCGCCAGGCGGTGCTCGACCGCATCAGCGGCATGGGGACCAACCTCTTGCTGGTGAGACCCGCGACGTCCAACCGCGGGGCCGCCGGTGGGAGCACCGCGACGATGACCGCCGAGGACGCCGACACGCTGGCCGCGCTGCCGAACGTGCTGGCCGCGGTGCCGGAGCTCGGCGGCAACGTCACGGTCCGCTACGGGGACCTCGACTACCAGACGCAGGCCACCTCGACCGGCGCCGATTTCCCGCTCGCGCGCAACTGGCCGACGGCGCGCGGCACCTTCTTCTCGCGGGCGGACGCGCGGAGCTACGCGCCGGTGGTGGTGCTCGGGCAGACCGTCGTCCGCAACGTGTTTCCCGACGGGGTCGACCCGGTCGGCCAACACCTGGTGCTCAACAACGTGCTGTTCGAGGTGCTCGGCGTCATGAGCGAGCGCGGCGCCTCACCGACGGGGCAAGACCAGGACGACACCGTCTTCGTGCCGTATACGACGGGAAGCCTGCGCCTCTTCGGCCAGCGCTATCTCCGTAACATCACCGTGGCCGTGGACGACGTCGCCCGCATCGACGAGACCGAGGCCGCGGTGAGCCGCCTGCTGGTCAGCCGCCACGGCAAGGAGGATTTTCAGATTCGCAACATGGCCTCGCTGATCGACACCGCGACCGAGACGCAGAACACGCTGACGATTCTGCTGGGCTCGATCGCCGCGATCTCCCTGCTGGTGGGCGGGATCGGCGTGATGAACATCATGCTGGTCAACGTGACCGAGCGCACGCGCGAGATCGGCGTGCGCATGGCGACCGGCGCGCGCATGCGCGACATCATGCAGCAGTTCCTGACCGAGGCGGTCGCGGTGTCCGGTCTGGGCGGCCTCATCGGCGTGGCCGGCGGACTCGGGAGCGCACTGGTCATCGGCATGCTCGGCACCGCCGTCACGATCTCCGCGGGGCCCGTCGTGCTCGCGTTCGCGTGCGCGTTCCTGACCGGTCTGATCTTTGGCTATTTGCCGGCTCGCAAGGCCGCGGCCCTCGATCCGGTCGTGGCGCTTGCTTCGGAGTGACGCCATGAGCAAGCTGATTCGACGTGCGACGGCGGTGGTCCTGATGTGCAGCCTCTCGGGCTGCGCCATCGTGAGCCCCCAGCTGAAGCCGGACGTGCCGGTCGCCGGCGCGTGGAACGAAGCGGCGCCGGCCGAGGCGGCCGCCGTCTCGCCGACCTGGTGGACGAGCTTCGGCTCGCCCGAGCTGCAGTCGCTCGTCGCTGAAGCGCTGGCCGGGAGCCCCGACCTCGCCATCGCGACCGAGCGCGTGCGCCAGGCCGAAGCCCAGGTGCGCGTCGCCGGTGCCTCGCTCTTCCCCGTCGTGAACGCGAGCGCGGGCGCCTCGGGCGGCCGCACGAGCAAGGTCGGCGGCACCGGCAGCGCCAAGGCTGCCGTGGTCGACAGCGCCGCCGACGTGAATCTCTCCGCGAGCTACGAGCTCGACTTGTGGGGGCGCAATCGGGCCGGCGTGCGCTCGGCGGAATCGTCGGCCGCGGCCTCGCGATTCGACCGCGACGCGGCGCAGATCACGCTGGTCTCGGGCGTGGCCACCAGCTACTTCGACGTGCTGGCGCTGCGCGCGCGCCTGGCCATCGCGCGCGAGAATCTGGACATCGCGCAACAGGTGTTCGATCTCGTGTCCGCACGCGCCCGCAACGGCGCCGCCTCCGCGCTCGACGTCTCGCGCCAGGAGGCGACCGTGCTCTCGCAGAAGGCGGCGCTGCTGCCGCTCGAGCAACAGGAGCGCCAGACCCTGGCGGCCCTCGCGGTGCTGGTGGGCCGAGCACCCGAAGGCTTCGACGTGAAGGGCACGGGGATCACCGATCTCGACGTCCCAGCGATCGACGCGGGCCTGCCTGCCGAGCTTCTCGTCCGGCGCCCTGACCTCGCGAGCGCCGAGGCCCAGCTGGCCGCCGCGAATGCGGACGTTGCGGCCGCGCGCGCGGCGATGCTGCCGACGATCACCCTGACGGGCTCGGCCGGCCTCGCAAGCGCCGCGCTGACGTCGCTCACCTCCGCCGGCGCGACCGCCGCCATCCAGATCGCGGCCTCGCTACTGCAGCCGGTCTTCGACGGCGGCCGCTTGCGCGGCCAGAAGGCGATCGCGGAGTCGCGGGAGCGCGAGCTCCTGGAGACCTATCGCAAGGCGATCCTGTCGGCGTTCAGCGACGTGGAGCAGGCGCTCGCCGGGACCTCGCGCCTGGGCCAGCAGGAAGAGCTCCAGGACGAGGTGCAGACGCGGGCACGCGAGTCACTGCGACTGGCCGAGATCCGCTACCGCGGCGGCGCCGACGATCTGCTGACGGTCCTCGATGCGCAGCGCACGCTGTTCTCGGCGCAGGACCAGCTCGCGCAGATTCAGCTGAGCCGTCTGCAGGCTGCGGTGAGCCTGTACAAGGCGCTCGGCGGCGGCTGGATCGAAGCGCAAGCGAACGGCGCGGGTGGCTAGACGCCGCGGCGCACGCGGTAGTCGACGTTGTCGCGCACCCACTTCCAGAAGCGGTCCTGCGCCGCGAGGTCGGCGTCGGGCTTCATCTGGGCGCGCCAGCCCTTCATCACGTCGTACTCCACGGCCCAGAAACGCACCCGGTCTCGCTTGACCAGCTTGCGCCAGTTGTCGCCGACCTTGGGGCTCGCGTAGACCAGGCGGACCGTGACGTTCTTCGACAGGTAGTCGAGCGGGCTCAGATCGATCCGCCGATACGAGTCGGGCGAGCCCGACTTGATCGACCCGTCGCGCACGTCGGGCACGCCGTCGCTGACCACCATCACCGTGATCGGCGCCAGCACGAGGTTGCGGTCCTTCGCGGTCCGGGCGATCTGCTCGAAGAGGACGTTGAAGTCGGTGAGCGTGTCGGTCGGCGGGAACCATTTCCGCAGATCCGCGTCGATCTGCTTGACGTCCTTGTTGTTGAACTCGTGGATCGGATGGAACGACTTCGGCTCGCTGTTGTCCCGGCCGCCGATGGCCGTCACGAAGAGATCGCGGGGCTTCGCGAGCCCGCCGAACTCGTGCAGGTGGCCGTAGACGTAGTGCGAGACGAACGTGATCGCGTCGTCGTAAGCGGGCCGGAAGGACCCGCTGGTGTCGATACCCACGAACAAGGTCGATCGCGGGGTCTTGGCGTCGTCGGTTTCCGCCGCCGAGACGACGACCGCGACGCTCAGGAGCGCGGCGGCGACCAGCCGCGCGACGAGCGAGCTGCCCACGCGCCTCACAGCGTCGCCTGCTTTCGCGGCGCCTGGTACATGTGCAACGTGTGCAGGATGTGCCAGGTCTGCGTGACCTCACTGCCGTCCTTGAAGGGCAGCGAGAACACCTGGCGCGAGGCCACCAGGACCATGCCGAAGTTGACGGCGCTCGCGGCGATCTGCAGCACCGGCAGCACCAGGTAGTCGAGGAGCTCCTCGCTCTTCTTGTGCAGCCACTCGATCTCCTGCTTGAGCTCGGACACCGGCTGCCGCCACCAGGCCGGCTGCGGCTTGCCGTTGGTGTGGCGCGGCTGGCCCTCGTCCACCATCGGCCGCCGCGAGATGAAGGCGAGCATCGGCGGGGTACCGAACTGGCCGAAGAGGAACCAGGTCATGCCGCGGATACCGATCCAGCCGAACGACGAGAGCGCGAGCGTGGCCGTCAGGCCGAGCTTCATGCCGGTCTGCTGCGAGATCCAGGGCGTGAGCGTGTCGATCAGCTCCCGGTAGAGGAAGACGACCTCGAAGAACATCACGAACAGCTCCACCACGACCATCTGGACGATGTACTTCCACTCCCGCTTCTTGATCGAGTCCATCAAGGTCTGCACGCAGGCGAAGCTACCCATGACGAGCAGGAGCAGGAAGAAGTAGAGGATCGGGCCCGTGTAGCGCGCCGTCGACTCGCCGCCGACGAGATCCGCCAGCAGCTCGGTCACGGTCGGCATCAGCGTATAGCTGAAGATCGCGGCTTCGAGCGCGCACCAGAAGATCAGCATCACGAACGCGACCCACGGCACACCCGGCTTGAAGTAGCTCTCGGTCATGCGACCCGTCATCGTGAACGGCATGAGCACGATCTGACGAATCACCTCGAGCACGAGCTTGGCCGCGAAGGTGCTGAACGTCACCACCCATCCCAGCACGACCGCGACGAATCGGAACATCCCCACCCAGTAGAGCCAGACGGCGCGGACGGCGTCCCACCACGTCAGCATCATCGTCGGGATGAACTGCACGCGGCCGGAGCGGAACGGCAAGGTATAGATCGACAGCTGCGTGCACCAGACCGCGGCCACGGCGAGCAGCGCGGGGAAGAGCAGGAACAGGTACTTCACGGTGATGAGCCACCACGGCCCCTGGGCGAAGAAGAAGTCCCACATCGCATGCTGCATGCGAGGGATCCACGCCAGCGGGGCGATCAATATATCGGTTAGCTCACGCCACGGCTCTGGGACTCGCTGGAGCAGCTCGAACATAGACGCCTCCTTGTGCTCGGGCAGGGAGAACGAACACCTATCGCATAGCAAGCCTCCGGCCGCGTTTGTAAGGTGCTGATTCGCAAAGACGAGCACCTTTCGCAGGTGGGCTGTTTGGCATCGGCGAGCGAAGTGACACTACCGGATCGACACCGAACTCCCGGCGGGAGCGAGACGGTCTAGCGCCGGTCCTTCAGGAGCCAGTCGATGATGGCACTGCCGTCCTCTGCGTCCCTTCGCTCGGCCCGTGCCGGCGGCGCGGCCGGCGCGCGATGCTCGGCCGGCGGCTGGGCGGCGCGCGGCTCGATCGGCGCTCGCGGCGCGATTGGCGCTCGCGGCTCGATCGTCGCGCGGGGCTCGACGCCAGCCCGGGGCTCGACGGTGGCTTTGGGGCCAACGGCTCGGGGCTCGACGGCCGGGGGCTCGATCACGGCTCTCGGCGGCACGGCAGCACGCGGCTCGACCGGTATTCGCGATTCGATCGGCGCGCGTTCGAGGGGTGCGCGCGGCTCCGCGACAGGACGCTCGCGGGCTCCGACCGGCTGCGGCACGAGCGGCAGCGGTCGATCGATCGCCGGCGTGGCCGCTACATCGTCAACGGGCGCGCGCGGGCTCGCGATCGGTTCGTCGCCGACGGATTTCACGTCGACGCGAGCCGGCGTCGGTTCGCGCGAGTCCGGCATCAGCGAGGGCACCGAGGGCGGCGACGCGACGTGCTCGACCGGAACGGCAGTGACCGACGGCAGGGTGACGCGACTGTAGATGTACGACAGCTGCGACGTGATCCGGTCGAACCCCGTGACCCAGACGACCGCGGCGACGACACACGCGGTGGCCGCAGCGGCGGTGATCCGCAACGTGAAAGGCGCTCGACGCCGGCGCACGCGGCGACGGGGGTTGCCCCGCGCCTTCACGGAGCGTGGACGAGAGTCGGGCTCGGGCAGCACCGCCGTGACGCCCCAGATGTCGTTCACCATCACGCTGATGTCCTGATAGCGACGGTCGGGCCGCGCCTCGAGCGCGGTCGCGATGATGCGCTCGAGCGCGGGCGACAGCGGCGGCGCGGGCGGGGCGTCGGGCGCCTGAGCTGCCCTGCCCGTGGTCAGCAGGTCGCGCAGCAGCATGCCCAGCGCATAGATGTCCGACGCCGCGGTGGTCTCGCCGAGGTGCACCTGTTCGGGCGCGCGATAGGCCAGCGAAAATCCGGCGCCGAGCCGGAGGCCGGTCGGGGTGCAGTAGGCCGCGGCCAGCTCGGCGCCGACGAGCCGGATGCGCTCGCCGTCGGTGACCATGAGCACCGAGTCGAGGCCGACGTGGCCGTGAAAGAGCCGGTGGTGATGGAGCGCCTCGAGCGCCTCGCCGACGCGAATGGCGACACGCAGCGCGGTGGCCTCGGCAAGCGCACCGCCCGAATCGAGCACCTGGCGCAGCGTGGCGCCCTCCGCCCACTCCAGCGCGACGAAGAACTGGCCCGTCTCCGTGACGCCGAAATCGTAGACCCGCTGGACGCCGCGCAGCACGTGCGCCGACGCGGCAAGCGCATCCGCCTGGGTGCGGAGCGCGGCCACGAACGCGGCGTCGGCCGCGAACTCGTCCCGCACCACCTTCAGCGCGATCGGCCGACCCTGACGCACGTCCTCGGCGGTGTACAGGACGACGTCGCGGTTCATCGAGGAGACGGCGTTGACCCGGTAGCGGGCCTTGAGGACGGTGCCGGCGAGGCCCAGGCTGAATTCGGGCGCCGCCGCCGACTGTCGCGTCGCGCCGATCGGCGCGCGACTACTCACTGGGGCTGCTCGTGATGGTGTTCAGGGCAACAGAATCGGTGCGAGATAGGCGAACTGAAATCTCATGCTCATACGTCCTCTCGCCGCGTTCCGGGTCAGCCGCATGAAACCATTGCCCGCGTCCCTCGTCAAGAGCGGAATTTCGAGAGAAAAGACTTGCCGAAGTGCGAGCGATGTCCTAAACCTTAGGCCAGCCGGGGCAGTCCCCGGCGCGACAGTGCGTACCGAAGAGACGCTGACCGCGGGAGCCCCCGAGATGCAGAAGCTCGTTGAGACGGCGCGCCGTACCCTGGCCATCGATCAGAAGGCGACCGATGCAGCCCGGCACGACAATCCTAAGACGCTGAGCGCCTCGCTCGACGTCACCGAATCGGAGATCTGCGCCCACTTCATCGCGCTGGCGCGCCAGCGACGGGAGAGCTGTGAAGAGAGCCTCGCCCGGCTGCAGCTCGATCGCAAGGCGACGGCGGCCAAGATCGACGTGGTGCAGACGCGCGATTCGTTCGCGCGGCTGCTGACCGCGGTCGAGCCGAATCTCGAAAAGCTCAAATCGGAGCATACGACCGCGCTCTATCAGGCCAAGGAGAACGAGGCCCGGGCCTTCAAGCATCTCCGGTGGTTCCAGCAGAAGCACAATCTCCACCACCGGGCCGCGTCGTATCCCAAATCGCAGCTGTATCACTTCGCGATCGTGGCCGCGCTCGCGCTCGTCGAGTGGGTGTCGCTGGCGGCCTTCTACGCCGAGGGCAGCGACTTCGGCCTGCTGGGCGGCGTCCTGATCGCCATGACCCTCTCGATCGTCAACATCAGCCTGGCGATCCTGTCGGGAAGCCTGCTGCGCTACGTGAACCACCGGAGCCCACGCCGCAAGGCGCTCGCGCTGACCGGCGTCGCGGTGCTCTACACGTGCTTTCTCCTGGTCACCCTGGCCGCCGCACACTACCGCGCCGCGACGAACGACATCGCGCAGTCCCAGCCGGCGAGCGCGGCACCGGGCGCTCCCGCGGTGCCGTCGTACGCTGCGCCCGACCTCGACCAGTGGCGAGCGGCCCGGCTGGCCTGGCAGCGCTTCGCCGCCAATCCCGTCGGCTTCGGCGACGTCTTTTCGTGGATCCTGGTCATGCTGGCGGTCATCTTCGGCATCTTCGCCTCGTACAAGGGCTACCGCTTCGACGACGCGTATCCAGGCTACGGCGAGCTCGATCGCGAGCTCCTCGCGCGCCGCGCGGCCTACGAGGCGGCGAAGGCCGCCTACAGCCGCCGGGTCGATCAGGTCTTCGATCGCATCCTCGAGGAGCAGGCGCATCTGTTCTCGGAGGTGAAGTCGAACATCGAGTACTTCCAGCAGCTCATCAGCAAGAGCGACGACCAGCGTCGCACGTTCGTGCACGACGTCGCCGAGCTCCAGGACGCCTGCAACATCCTCTTGAAGCGCTACCGGCAAACCAACGCGCGCGCGCGTTCGTCCCCCGCCCCGTTCTATTTCAACAACAGCTTCGCGTTCGACGGCCAGCTGACGCGATCGCCCGAGGCGATCTCGGAGAGCGACGAGCGGCTCTCTCGTTCGTACGAGAGCGCGATGAAGGACTTCAGCGACATCGCCCGGCAGAACGACGCGACCGTTCAGAATCTGCGGACCGCCGAGATCCGGCGCCGCGACTACTACTTCAACAAGCTCGAGCGAGACATCCGGGAAAAACTCATCCGCGAGGCATGGGAAGTCAAGAGCTGACGCCGTGCCGTTGAGCAGTCTGGATCGGCGCGGCGTCTGGATCCTGAGCGCCATCGGCGGCGTCGCGGTCGTGCTGCTGGCCACCGTGCTGGGCGTCACCTGGGCGCGCCCGATCGTCGGGCCCGACAATTGCGTCTACCGGGACAAGCGACTGCTCAGCCGGGCATCGTCCGACCAGACGGTGATCCTGGTCGACCAGTCGGAGGCGCTGACCGACACGCACCGGCGCTTCGCCCTCAACTTCATCAAGGACTACGTCGCGGATGATGCGCGATTCGCCGTGCGCTCGCGCATCGCGCTGTTCACCTTCAGCAAGGCGACGTTCGAGTCGCGCAGCGGCCCTCGGCTGACGCCGACATCGGACCTGTGCCGGCCGCCGTCGCACGGTAACGACCTCTATGAGAACAGCCGGAAGATCACGCGCGATTTCTACCAGCGATTCCTGGTCCCGGTGACGGCGGCGCTGGACGAGAGCCTGACGACCGAGGTCGGCGAGCAGTCGCCCATCCTCGAGACGCTGCAGCTCATCTCGCGCTCGCAGGAGATCGCCGACGCGGGCAAGAAGACCCTCATCATCGTCTCCGATATGCTCCAGCACACGGCGGCGTTCAATCACTACGGCGCGCGCCGCAGCTACGACGATTTTCTGCGCTCGGGCTTCGCCACCGACGTGAAGGCCGACTTCCGGGACTGGACCATCATCGTCATCTACCTGCGCCGCTACAACGACCGCCAGCTCCAGCAGGCGGCGCACGTCGACTTCTGGCAGCGCTACTTCCACGAAGCCGGCGGCAAGATCGTCCGCTGGGCCGGCGTCGACTGATGCCCGGCCGCGTCCTGGCGAACTTGCCTGCGACGTTCCTGACCTTCCTGGCCATCGGCGTCGGCGTCATCCTGACGTTCAGCTGGTGGTTCCGCGGCGCCCCCGGCGCGGCGACCCACTGGACGATGATCGCGGTCGTGGTGGCGCTGATGCTCGTCTACGGCGTCGTCATCTGGGCCCGGTCGCAGACCGAGTACGCGTCGGAAACCGACGGCGAGACCTTCTACTACCTCGGGTTCATCTATACCCTGGCGACCCTGGTGGCGACGTTCGCGCCGCTGCTCAACTCGTCGGAGCGACCGGAGAGTCGTCACGTCCTGGGCCTGTTCGGTCTGGGCCTCATCACGACGTTCGTCGGCCTGGCCGGGCGGATCGTGTTCGCGCAGACGGCCGCCGGCGAGGTCGCGAGTCCCGAGAGCGACGCACGCCGCCTGGGCGACGCGTACGCCGACGCCGCGCGCGCCATCGAGCGCAGCACGGTTCGCATCGTCCACGCGCAGCAGCGCGCCGAGGGACACCTGACCGAGTCGTATTCCGGCGCGATCGAGGCGATTCACATCCTGTCGGGCCGCGTCACCCAGCAGTTCGACACGATGAGCGCGCAGGTCCTGAAGCAATTCGCGACGGTGATCGAGCGGGTCGGGACCGACGCGGAGTCGGCGTTCGCCGAAGTCAAGAATCGCGCGGTACGCGAGATCGAGACCGCGGCCGCCCAGGCGGCGAAGACCCAGGACAAGGCCCGCGATCAGGTCGAGAGCCTCGCCACCGGCACGACCGACGCCGTGCGCGACGTGACCGAGCGCGTGGTCCAGGACTTCGCGCGGGTGGCGCGCGAGTCGACGACGGAGCTGAACACATTCCTCCGCGAGACGAACGGCAACGTGGCCGCGACCTTGAAGCAATTCGAGACACGGCTGGCGGCGCTCCGGCTGCCGGCCGACGACATCGGCGACAAGCTCGCCGGCGTGCTGACCGAGCTCACCGAGCGCGCCGAGCTCCTCCGCCGGGCGACCGCGGTCGTCGGCGCCGCGTACAGCGAACTCGAGGGGACCTTGACCCACGCCGTGGCCGGGGCGCGCGACGGCAGCCGCGCCTTCAGCGCGCTGGCCGTCTCGGCGGACTCGGCGACGTCGGCGGTAACGTCGGCGAAGACCAACGTCGAGCAGCTCGCCGCCGGCTTGGCCCAGATCGGCGATCTGACGACGAGCCTCGAGAAGCTGCCGCTGGAGGCCGCGGCCATCATCGCCACGCTCGGCGAGCTGCGCACGCACCTGGGCGACGCCAATCGCACGTGGGCCGAGGTGGCCGGTGTCACCGAGGGCGCGAGCAAGTCGATGGCCCGAGCCGGCGCCGCATTGTCGGCGCTCGAGCAGGGCACGCGCGCCGCCGAGCAGTCCGTGCTCAACTGGAGCGGCGGCCTGATGAAGTCGGGAGTCGGCCTGCAGCAGCTGACAGAAGTCACGGAGAAGGCCGTGCGGCTCGGCAAGGACGCGGTGACCGCGCAGGTGCAGCTGTCGGCGCAGATCTCCGGCCCGCTGGCCGATCAGCTCCGCAAGCACAGCGACGCCGCCGGGGCCCTGGCCAATCGCCTGCAGGAAGACCTGCGCACCTCCGAGGAGGCGATGCGAAAGGTCCATCACCATCTCATCGACGCCTCGCGCTTCATCCTGAGCAAAGTCGAATCTCGCCGGTGATCCGTCGCAACCGGCTTGCCCGCAATCGCGACATCGCGCTCACGACGCTCATCGATCTGCTCGTCCAGATCATCTTCGTGTTCGCGCTGATCCTGGTTTCGGTCGACGTGATGGGCAACGAGTCGCACGAGCAGGGCTGGGTCACGCCCGAGGTCTGGAAGACGCTGATCAGCATTTTCGATATCGACCCGCGGACCATCCGCGACACGAACGCCCAGGTCGCCGAGATCCACGACAAGTACGAGAAGGTGAAAGAGGATCTGCAGGCGTGCGACGCCCGGAGCGGCGTCTGCGACAAGCAAGCAGGGCGAGGGCCGGGCAATCCGCCGTGTCGGAATTCGGCGGGCGTCGAGATGGTCGTCGCCGAGGCGACCGTCGATCGCGACGGCCGCATCGTCGTCGCCCGTGGCCGTCACGCCCCGGAGCTGCAGGAGCAGCAACCGCTCGGCGCCGGCGCGCTGGGCGTCCCGCTCTCGGTCGAGCGATTCGGATCGCTGTTCCGGCCATGGCGCGAGCACGGCCTGGCGCGCCACCCGGCGTGCGCCTTCAAGGCTGAGGTCAGCTACGATTCACGCGCCCGGGCCGGCGACTACGAGCCCGCTCGCCGCGCCATCGCGAACTACTTCACCCTGTCGGCGCCGCCGAGGCGCTTCTGAGACCGACCGCGTGGCGCGCGAGAACATTTCCGATCTGGCCTTTCAGCTCTCGTCGCTGCTGAGCGATCTCGACGCGGCCGTCCGCGCGAGGCTGCAGACGCCTGGCCGACCCGAGGCGCGCACGCTCGCCACGGCCGAGCACGACGGGCGCCTTCGCGGCATGGTGGCCTCGGCGCTTCGCTGGTTGAGGCGCGCAGTACAGCGACCGCCGGCGTCTCGATACGCGCGCTCGCCTCGCGAGAAGCCGCCGGCGCGATTGGGACGCGAGAGACCGCCGCGGCGTTCATCTCGGGAGCCGTAGCGGTCCGCCGCGCGTCGCGCTCAGGACGGCAGGATGACGGCCTTGCCGGTGGTCTGCGTGTCGAAGAGCCGGTAGGCCTCTTCCGCCTGGTCGAGCCGCCAGCGGTGCGTGAAGAGCTTCTCCACGTCGACGCCGCGATCGGCGATGAACTCGGCGCACTCGGCCTGCCCCTGCTTCGAGAACGTCCAGGAGCCGACCAGGGTCACCTGCCGCCGCAAGAGGTCGGGGCTCACGTCCAGCGTGACCTGGCCGCGCTCGCCCACGAAGCAGGCGGTGCCCCACGAGCGCACGGCGCGGACCGCGGCGGCGCGCGCGTCGGGCGCCGAGGACGCGTCGAGCGTCTTGTGCGCGCCCTCGCCGTGCGTCAGATCGCGGATCGCCTTCACCACGTCGCCGGACTTGGGATCGATCACCTCGTGGGCGCCGAAATCCTTGGCGAGCCGGCGGCGCTCGGGCGCGACGTCGACGGCGATGACGCGCGCGCCCATGACGAGCGCCAGCTGCGTCGCCGACAGGCCCACGGGGCCCTGGCCGAAGATGGCGATCGTCTCGCCGCCCTGCAGATTGACGCGCTTGAGCGCGCCCCACGCGGTGCCCGTGCCGCACGAGATCGCCGCGCCGGTCACGAACGAGAGCGCCTCGGGCAGCGGCACCAGGGTCGATACCGGTACCTTCATGTATCGGGCGTGGCCGCCGTGCCCGCCCGAGCCATACACGATGGTTCCGGCGAGGCACATCTGGGTCCAGCCGGCCCGGCAGTGCTTGCACGTGCCGCAGCCGTCGTAGTGATGGTCCATCACCCGCTGACCGACGCGCGCCTCTTTCTCGGAGACGCCGGCGCCCACCGCCGCGACGACGCCGCAGGGCTCGTGGCCGGCGATCATCCCGGCTTCGCGCTTGATCCCGCCGGTTACCGCGCCGCCCGGGTTGGCCGGGGCACGATAGTTGTGCAGATCGCTGCCGCACATGCCCGAGGCCTTGATCTCGAGGACGACGTCCCGGGGACCCGGAGTCGGATCGGGAAACTCTCTGAGCTCGAGCTTTCGATCGCCGACAAACACGACGCCTTTCATGGGTGGCTTCCTCCTTGACCCTCCCGGGTCGGCGGACTACCCTTGCGCCGCTCCAGCGGCTCGCTCATGCACATCGGGAGGATCGTCATGATCGTGTACGAGATGCGCACCTACACGCTCCACGTCGGCAAGATGGCCGAGGCCGTCAAGCTGTACACCGAGCTCGGCTTTCCTGCGCTGCAGAAGGGCGGACACGACAAGAAGCTGATCGGCTACTTCCAGGCCGACACCGGCATGATCAATCAGATCGTGCACCTGTGGAAGTTCGACGACGACGCCGACCGGCGCGCCCACTGGGCCTCGGTCTTCGCCAATCGGGACTTCATCGAGGGCTTCGCGGCGAGGTTCCGTCCGCTGATCGCCACCCAGGAAGTGAAGCTCCTGACCGCGGCTCCGTGGGGACCACATCCCTGAGGCTCTAGCTCTCCGACGAGCGACGCGGCATCGCGGAGGCGGCGCTCGTCCTGGCCGCCGCCTCCGCGAGCAGCGCGTACTTGGCCACGGTGCGCTCGACGAGCGCCGTCGGCCAGCGGCGATCGTCCACCGTCTTCAGAAACTCTTCGAGGACGCGCGGAAAATGCGTTTCGTGGCCGCCGTCGAGCGACGGCGGCACCACGAGCTCGCAGGCATCCGGGCCGGCCGGCGCCACCTCGACGCCGGGCAGCTCGGCCTGCCATGCGGCGACCGCGTCGCGCAGCGCACGCTCGACGGCGCTCGGCTCGGCGCGCGGCTCCACGAAAACCCGGCGCCGGTGACCCGTGCGCGCGCTGTGCTCCAGGCGCACGTCGGCGCGGGTGCCGTGGGCGACGCTGCGCGAGGCGTCGCCCCCGCCCGGCGGCGGCGCCAGGCTCCAGCGCGTCGCGGCGCGCGCCGTGACGTTGCCGATCCGGTACTCGAGCTCCGCGTTGCATCGATAACTCAGCTTGTCGCCGTCGACGAACGGCTCGAGCTCGCGCGGGAATCGCGGCTCCGCGGTGATCCGCCGGAACGCCTCGGCCGGCACCGGCGTCGACCACGCGCGGGCCGAGACGAGCGATGGCGCGGCGTCGCCGCCCACGAGCCACTGTGCCTGGTCGACGACGTGCGTGGGAATATCGACCGGGCCGCTCCCCTGCACGCGCACGTCGAAGAACCACCACGGCCGCCGGAGGGGCGCGCCGTCGACGAGCTTCTCGAGCTGGTGCTCACTCTCCTGCTCGATCCCGGCGCCGAGGTCGCGGAAGGCGCCGAAGAGCGCCGGCGTGTCGACGAGCCGCTTGACGAGCCGGGCCGCCAGGTCGTGGCGCCCGGTCATGATCTCCGCGGCCAGCGGCCAGCCGTCGAGGCTTGCGCGCACGTCCGCGAGATCGGCCGCCTCCACGAGCCACGGCTTGTCGGCGAGCACGTGGAAGCCGGCCTCGTGCAGCCGGCGGATCGTGCGTGCCTTGCCGCCGTTCTTGCCGGCGAGCACCACGACGTCGCCGCGCCGCTCGGCGACGAGCCGGCTGAACGGATCGTCGGACGTGGTGACGACGGTCCGCCAGCGCGTGGGATTCTCGGCGCGCTGGTTGAAGCGCTCGACCAGCGCGAGGAAGTCGCGCACCTCCGCGCGCTCGCGCGCGTAGACGAAGACTTCGTCGGCCACGCGCGGCTGCGTGACGCGCAGGGTCAGCGCGGCGTGGAAGTGTCCCGGGGCGAGGAAGAGCAGCGTGTGCATGGGCGCGCGGCGATAGTACCGCACCGCGAATCGTTTGACGCCTCCGCCGAAGTCGGGCTACTGTCACGCACCCTCAGGAGGATGGAGTGCGATGGCTTACTGGCTCCTGAAGTCCGAGCCCGACGAATGGTCGTGGGCCAAGCAGGTCGAGGAAGGGCGCAACGGGGCGGAGTGGACGGGCATCCGCAACTTCATGGCCCAGAAGAACCTGCGCGCGATCAAGAAGGGCGAGCAGGCGTTCTTCTACCACACCGGCAAGGAGCGCGCGGTCGTCGGCATCGTCAAGGTCGTGGCGGAGGCGCATCCCGATTCGACCGACACCGCCTGGGCCGCCATCAACGTGGCCGCGGTCAAGCCACTGCCGACGCCCGTCGGCCTCGACCGCATCAAGGCCGACCGGCGTCTTGCCGGCATGGCGCTGGTCCGGCTCGCGCGCCTGTCCGTCCAGCCGGTGACCGACGCGGAATGGCGGATCGTCTGTCAGATGGGCGGACTCTGAGCCTTCCGCGCCGCCGAACGCACTAGACGCCGTCGAGCGCCGGCTTCATTTTCAGGATCGCGTCGATGTGGCCACGCGGCGAGAGGCCCGAGCCCATCGTGTTCACCGACAGGTGCGTGGCGCCGAGGTCGCGCCACTCGCGTGCCCGTTTCGCCCACTCGCCCGGGCCGCCGATCCCGTAGCTGAAGCGCCCCTCGATTCCCACGGCCGAGAGCGGGCGGCCCGCCTCCTTCATGTACGCGCGCACGCGCTCGAGCGTGTGGCTCGCCTCGTCGCCGGGCTGGAACTGCGGGAACCACCCGTCGGAGATCTGGGCCACCCGCTTCAGCACGGGCTCGGCCATGCCGCCCATCCACACCGGGATCGGACGCTGGACGGGCAGCGGATTGAGGCCGGCGCGGTCGATATGGTGATACGAGCCCTTGAAGCTCACGACGGGCTCGGTCCAGAGCTTGCGCATCACGGCGATCTGCTCGCTGACGCGGCGGCCGCGCGTGTGGAAGTCCTCGTTCAGCGCCTCGTATTCGACGTGATTCCAGCCGATGCCCACGCCGAGGCGCAGGCGCCCGCCGGTCAGCACGTCGACCGCGGCGGCCTGCTTGGCGACCAGCGCGGTCTGGCGCTGCGGCAGGATCACGATGCCGGTGACGAGCTCGAGTCGCTGCGTGCAGGCGCCCAGATAGCCGAACAGCACGAAGACCTCGTGGAACGGGCTCTCGTCCGTGTACGGCGGACGGCGGCCGAGCTTGTCGAAGCGCTCGAGCTTGGCGCCGAGTACGTGGTCGAACACGAGCAGGTGATGGTAGCCGGCGCTCTCCGCGGCCTGGGCGTAATCGCGGATCACGGAAGGGTCCGAGCCGATTTCCGTCTGAGGAAACACCACGCCGAGTCTCATAGGGTCGTCTTCCTCCATCGTCGAGTTCGCGTCGCTCCGTATTGTAGTCCTCGCGGACGGTCGCGCGCCGGGCGACGCGGCGGCGTGCCCATCGATTACCTTCGAGGTAATTGATTCGCTCGCGCGGGATCGGGACGATGCGACGAGGAAGGCGCGCGAGCCTGAGCCGATCACCCGCGCCGAGGAGGACGAGCCCGATGCCGACGATGGAAGAGTACGCCCGGCAGCCTCGCGAGCAGCGCATGCAGCGCCTCACCCGCACGGCCGACGAGCTGGCCGCCCTCGTCAAGGGTCAGAGCGACGCCGTTCTCTCACGACGGCCCGATGCCAAGAACTGGGCCGCGACGGAGATCGTGTGCCACCTGCGCGATACCGAAGAAGTCTTCCTGGCTCGGCTGGAGCAGATCGGCGCGATGGACGTCGATCCCGTGCACGGCAACGCCGACGCCGATCGCATGGCCGAGGAGCGCCAGTATCTCCGCAACGCCGTCGACGAAGCGCTCGCCGCGTTCCGCCGGCGTCGGGCCGAGACGCTACAGATGTTCGGGAAGCTCGCGCCGGCTCAGTGGGAGAAGGGCGGCATCCACCCGGTCCGCGGCCGGATCACGATCGAGAGCTACCTGACGATCATGGCCTGGCACGACGACAACCACCTCGACCAGCTCACGCGCGCGCTCAGGGGCGAGGCGTAATGGACGCGCGCGGGGCGCGTGGCTAGCGGAGCCGCGGGCCCGGGTCCATGTCCAGGAAGACCCGGCCGCCCATCGGATACCACTCCGGCATCAGCGTCACCGCCTGGCCGACGACGTGCAGATCGCGCCAGCACTCGGCCAGCCGGCTCTCGCGCCGATACGACGTGCTGCCGCCGCACCGGTACATCAGATCCATCGCCTCGCGGGCGCTGTCGGCGGCGTGGGCCGCGGCCAGCCGACACCGCGCGCGTTGCGCGAGGGTCGTTTCCTTGCCCGCGGCGACCGTGTTCCAGACCTCGGTGATCGAGACGCTCCGATAGGCGCGGCCCGCGTTCAGAATCGTGTCCGCGCGACCGACCGCGTCCTGCACTTGAGGATTCTCGCAGAGCCGCGCGGTGCGGCCGCGCGGCGTCTTCTCGGCCGCCAGCTCGATCAGCGCCTCAACGCCGGCACGCGCGATGCCGGTGATCACCGCGCTGTGATGCGGTCCGACCCACGCCTGGGCCGGCAGCGCGTACGAGATTCCGGGCCAGCGCTTCCACTGGTTGTCGAGCGGCACACCCGCGTGCACCATGGTCCGCCGCTCCGGCAGAAACACCTCGTTGACGGTCCAGTCGAAGCTGCCGGTCGCGCGCATGCCGGACACGTCCCAGCTTCCCTCGACGATCTGCGCCTCTGAGCGCTGGAAGATTCCGCGCCAGTAGACGGACGAGCCGTCCGGGCCGCGTCGCGGCTGATCGCCGTCGAGAATCTGGAAGCTGCCGAGCATCCAGGAGCTCTCCTGGCAGCCGGTGCCGAACGGCCAGCGACCGGTCACCCGATAGCCGCCGTCGACGGGCACCGCCTTGCCGCCCCCCATCACCGCGGTGCCCGCGATGACGGTATCGGCTCCGCGTGCGTAGACCTCGTGAACGCCCTCGTCCGTCAAGCCGAGCGTGACCAGCTGGCCGATGCTGTTGTTGGCCACGTTCCAGCCGACCGAGCCGGCGCCCTCGGCCAGAAGCTCCACGACGCGAACATATGTCAGCGGGTCGACCTGCAGGCCGCCCAGCGCGCGCGGCATCACCATGCTGTAGAAGCCGGCGGCGTGAAACTGCTCGACCAGCGCCTTCGGCAAGCGCTGCTCGCGGTCGATCTCGTCGCGATGAGCGCGAATGGCTGGGCGCAGCGCCGCGGCAGCCTGAACGATGGGTTGCGCGTCGATATCGGCAGGCAGGAGCGTGTCGTCCGCGATGTCTCGCATGGGCGGGATGTTCCGCTGGCGGAGCGGAGGTGTCAAGGAGTACTGTCTGCCCATGACACGTCTAGGCTTCGGCGCGTTCCTCGCTCCTCACCACCCCATCGGTGAGCATCCGATGCTCCAGTTCCGCCGCGATCTCGACCTGGTGCAGCAGCTGGACGAACTCGGGTACGACGAGTTCTGGTGCGGCGAGCACCACTCGAGTGGCTGGGAGATGATCGGCTCGCCCGAGATGTTCCTGGCCGCCGCCGGCGAGCGGACCAAGCGCATCAAGCTGGCCACGGGTGTCGTCTCGCTGCCCTATCACCATCCGTTCAACGTGGCGCAGCGCATGGTGCAGCTCGACTACATGACGGGCGGGCGCGTGATCTTCGGCTCCGGGCCCGGCGCCCTGGCCTCCGACGCCCATACGCTCGGGATCGATCCGATGCTGTTGCGCGACCGTCAGGATGAGGCCATCGGTGTGATCCGACGCCTGATGCGCGGCGAGCGCCTCACGATCCACTCCGACTGGTTCACGCTGAAGGACGCCGCGCTGCAACTCCTGCCGTTGCAGGAGGAGATGCCGTTCGCCGTTGCCTCGCAGATCAGCCCCTCGGGGATGACCCTGGCCGGCAAGCACGGCATCGGCGTGATCTCGATCGGCTCTCTGTCCGAGGAAGGTCTGAACTCACTGGGCACGCAGTGGAGCTTCGCCGAGGCGGCCGCGGCCAAGCACGGCCAGGTCGTCGATCGGAAGGACTGGCGCGTGCTGATGAGCTGGCACATCGCCGAGACGCGCGAGCGGGCTCGCGCCGAGGCACGCGACGGTTTGCTGCGGCACCACAACGAGTACATCACGGCCACCCTGCAGCGCCCGGGCGCGCGCCCCTACAAGACCGCCGACGAGGCCGTGGAGAAGACGGCCTTCGTGCCCGGCGCCGTCGCCACGATCGGCACGCCCGACGATCTCGTGGTGCGCATCAAGTCAGTGCTCGAGATCTCCGGCGGGTTCGGCACGATCGTCGGCTTCGTCCACGACTGGGCCAATCCCGAGAGCACGCGGCGCAGCTGGGACATGGTGGCGCGCTACGTCGTCCCGGAAATCAACGGCTATCTCGCCGGCCTGCGCACCTCGCGCGAGTTCGTCGCCAACAACCGCGAGTACTTCAATCGCGCGCGCGAAGCGGTGATGGCGAAGATCACCGAGAACCCGGCGGCGGCCAGCGCGCTCAAGGTGACGAAGTCGCCCCTTCTGGCCGCCTCGGCCGGCAACCTCCCCGACCTGAACGCGGCCGCCGATGGCCGCGCGGCGCGGTGAAGAAGTAGCGGCGCTACTTCGACTCGAGCAGCGCTTCGATGAACTTCCGCCCGGCGGGCGAGTCCCAGTCGCGCGGGCCGACGACGCGACCGACGAGGTTGCCGCGGCGATCGACGAAGTACGCGGTAGGCGGACCGAATACGCCGTAGAGGCGGCCGGTGGTGTCGCCGCTCTCGTCGAGCAGGACGCGCGCGGTGTAGCCGCGCTCCTTGACGGTGCGTCGCACCAGGTCGGGGCTCTCGCGGAAGTCGATCAGGATGACCTCGAGCCCCTTGCTCTTCAACTCACTCGCGATCCGGTTGACGGAAGGTAACTCCTTCCGACAGTCCGGTCACCAGGTTGCCCAGAAGAACAGCATCGCGACCTTCCCGCGAAGGTCGCCGAGATTGACCTCTTTGCCGTCCAGGTCCGGCAGCGTGAACGCAGGCGCGGCCTTGGGCGGCTCGTACGGAGTGACCTGCATCGAGGCGAAGTCGGGAGCCGCGAGGGCGGCCGTGGCGAGAAGCGCCACGGCCAGACCCAGCACGAGGGACAGCTTCGCGGTCATCACGCCGCCCCGGAATCCTTGAGAGCCTTCAGCACCTCGTCGGCGCTCAAGAGGTTCAGGGGATTGTCCATGACCTTGATGTACTTCACGGTGCCCGTCTTATCGATGATGAAGTACGCGCGCTTGCCATAGCGATAGACGGGACTCTGCTCGTTCGTCTCCAACGCTCCGTAGGCTGTGAGCATCTGGCGTCGGGGGAAGTCGGACAGGAGGATCTGCTTACCACCAGCGTTGTTCTCTTTTTGCCACGCGGCGAGAGACGGAGCCGGATCGGTGCTGACGCCCACGACCTGGGCGCCCAGGGCTTGGAATTGCGGCATGGCCGCCTCGAAGCCCAGCATTTCCTTCGTTCAGGTGCCGGTGAAGGCGGCGATGAACGTATAGAGGACGACGGGGCCCTTCGCGGTCAGATCCGAAAGCTTGACGGGCTTCCCGTCGGTGCCGTTCAGCGTGAAGTCCGGGGCCTTCTGCCCGACCTCCAGCGCAGGGACGGCGCCCGCGATCAGCAGGCTACCGACCACGGCCAACAGCCCGGTGACAACCATCCGTGAGCGTCTCATCATGCGTGTCCTCCCGTCTCGGTGAATGAACGGACAGGCTCCCCCGTGAAGCCTTTCCATGCGAACACAGCATAGTGCGCCGGGGTTCCCGATGCCAGCAAACGCTGGGCCGATGGTACCGTGGGACCAAGGAGCTCTCGAGGTGATCCCGCGCCGTCTTTGGCTCATCGGGTTCGTCGTCTCGCTGCTGTCGGCCGGCGGCATCGCGCCCGGGCCGACGCCCGGGGCGACGGAGCCCCGGGCGGCACCGCCCGAAGTGGTCGGCGAGCTGCGGCCGGCGGTCGAGCATGCGCGCCAGCGCTTCGAAGCGCGCGACGCGGCCGGAGTGCTCGCGCACGTGTCGGAGCGATACCGCAGCGGCGGATTGACCAAGGCCGATCTGCGCCAGCAGCTGCTCGCGATGTTCTCGATCTACGAAGCCCTCCGCGCGCGGGTACGGATCGATGACGTGCAGATCGTCGACGATGTCGTGTGGCTCTACACCAGCGGCGAAGTCACGGGCCGGCTGCCGCTCGTGGGCTGGGTGACCGTACTGACCTGGCAGAACGAGCCCGAGGTCGCGCGGCGCGAAGAGGCCGGCTGGCGCCTGTTCGGGTTCCAGTCCTGACCGCGGTTCAGCTCAGAGTGCTTGACGACGCCCGCCGGTCCGCTTAGCTTCCTGCGTCATGGCATCCGAGCAGCCGCGGCAGAAGCACTTCTCCATGATCCGCGGCTTTCATCTGGCCGATTTCTTCACGATCGCCAATGGCTTCTGCGGCATGCTCGCGATCTTCGAGGCGATGAGGTTCCTCAGCAGCCGCGCCGCGTGGCACCTGGACCTCGCGGCGGTCCTGGTGCCGGTCGCGCTGGTCTTCGACGTGCTGGACGGCCGGATCGCGCGGGGGCGGCACGCGTCGTCGGCCCTGGGGCGCGAGCTCGATTCGCTCGCGGACATCGTGTCGTTCGGCGTGGCGCCGGCGGCCATCGCCTTCGCCGCCGGCCTCAATACGCCCCTGGATCGTATCGTCCTGCTGTACTTCGTCGGCTGCGGCGTGAGCCGACTGGCGCGCTACAACGTCACGGCCGAGAGCATGGCGGCGCGAACGGGCCGCGTTGAATACTTCGAGGGCACTCCGATCCCCACGAGCATCGTGCCCCTCGGCCTCCTGATGCTCGCGTTCCACGCCGGCTCGCTCTTTCGCGTCGACGCGCTGGGGGTCGAGTGGCACGCGATCGTCCTGCTCTTCTTGCTGTCCGGCTCGCTGATGATCAGCAAGACGCTCCGAATTCCCAAGCCGTAGCCGTTCTGACGCGCGCGGACCCGGCGCGCGCCGGGCCGCGTTACTTCACGCGCTCGTATGCCGCGCGGCCAGTCTGATAGTTCGGGTCCTCAGGGATCACGCTGAGCGTCGTCTTGCCCTTGTCTTCCGTGAGGCTCGCCGTCCCGGTGGTGCGCGACGACCGATAGAGCAGCTTGCCGTCTTTGATGTAGAACTGCCCCTCGGACGTGGAGCCCCGTACCGTCGAGGCCTTGTAGCTCCCGTCAGGCTTCACGATCATGTTCGCCCGCTCATCATCGCCTTGCTCCCCGGTGACCCAACCGCGCCAGCTTCCGGCGAGCTCCTTGACGTCCTTGACCTGCTTCTCGGCCGCGGTGCCGGCAAGCGGGAACAGCGCGAGCGCGGTGGCCAGAACTAACGCAAGACCCGTCTTCATGGCCAGTCTCCTTGTCGTGGGTGAACGTCGTCGACTTGTGATGCCCGCTTGACCCCTGACGTCACGGGTGGCACGTTTTTCTTCAGCTTTCTCGCGACCGCCTGGTCTCTGGTCGGCTGATCGCCATCCTACACGGGTAGATTCCCGCGGGCATTGCGCAGACCGGCGTCGCCCCAGAACGTCAGAGGCCGGGCACTTCGGGAGGCTTCATCGGGCACGATACCCGAACACTCGCACCGATCGCGCGGCCCGGATACGCACCCGACCACCGCTCGACGGCGACGCGCCCCGCGCCGTAGCGCCAGATAGAGGCGCATCACCAGGCTGCCGCCCCGCGTGGCCGCGTCGCACGACCAGCGCAAGCGATCGAAAACCCGTCATCTGCCATGAGGTCTGGCAGCGTCTGGGGGATTCGGCTCGGGAACTTTTCATCGCCGCGCCTGAAACAGATCTCGGGCATCGCCACGAGCTGAGTGGGGTAGGCGCGGCTCGCATCCCGTTGGCACCTTGGTTGCCTACTCACCGGCGCGTACGCGGCGACGATCGACACTCAGGCGTGCGCCGCGGCAGAGACTCTCGCGTTCTCGGAAGGAGGGCAGGGCGATGAACAGGACTCGGCGGACGATCGGACTGAGTATTCTCGTGGTGCTCATCGTGTTAGGTACGGGCTGGGCCCTCGAACGGGCGTCCATCCACCACCCGCGAGGCGTGCCGGCGGCCGGCGAGCCCGCGAAGCCGAGCAACGCCGTGATCACGCCTGTCATGGGCGATCCCATCGACATCGAGCCAATCTCGAACGACGAGTACGATCGCTCCGATCTCGTTCTCAGCCAGGGATAGCCGCGGCTAGCCCCGTCCTGCGCGCCCGGCGGCGACCGGCACGTGCGACTTCAGGAACCGCCGGGCGTGCTCGACCACCTCGTCGATGTGCTGCGGTGAATCCTTCCAGGGATAGATGGTCACCTCGGCCTTCGGGGCGAGGCTGGCCACCTCCATCGCGACCTTGTATGGATGCGCGGGCACGTCGTCCGGCGCGATCAGGAGCGGCGTCTTGATGGAGCGCACGAAATCGCGCGACACCGTGAACACGAAGTCCGCGCGGTTGGTGTACATGCTGGTGAGGAAGTCGTGGACCATCGCCATCGTGAGATCCGGGCGCTTCTCGCAGAGCGGCGGCCCCCAGCCCTTGATGTTGTTCTGGTAGAAGAGATCCGGGATCTCCGGCCGGAAGCCGCTCGGCTGCATCATCGCCGCCGCGACGACGCGCTCCGGGGCGCGCCGGATGAGATTGTGGATCATCGGCCCGCCGATGCAGAAGCCCATGACCAGGAACTCGCGGATGCCGAGGTGGTCCATCAGCCCGAGCTGGTCGTCGGAGTACGCATCCCAGGGCCGGTCGATCTCGAGCGGGCCGCTCGACTTGCCCGGGTTCGCGTTGCGCAGGTCGGCGCAGATGCAGCGGAAGTCGTTCTGGTACCGCTCCATCGGGTTGAACGGCGAGGCCGTCTGCCACGACGAGAGCGCTGAATTCAGCCCACCGCCCGGGATGAGCAGCAAGGGGAAGCCGGAACCAACCTCCTGGTAGTGGATGCGGACGGCGCCTCTCTCGTAGAACGGCATCGCGGTTGTCCTCCGTCGAGCGAATTGGCGCCACGATGGCGCCTCCGGCAGTCGAAGTCAAGTCGGCCCTGACGCTTGCGCTCTATCGTCGCCGACATGGTCTGAGCCTGAGCCCGGTCGTAGACTAGAGCTGATGGAAAGGAGATAGGTGTGACGGCAATCGACCGGTTGAACGAGCTGCTCGAGGCGGAGCGCGCGGGCGTCGAGACGCTGTCCCGCTTGTTTCCGGAGGCGCGAGGCGCCGAGATGCAGACGCTCTTCGAGGGAGTCCGAGACGACGAGGCCTGGTCGTGCGCCGGCCTCGTGCGCTCGATCAAGACAATGGGCGGGGCCGTCTCGGAGAAAAAAGGGGACTTTGCCGAGAAGGTCATGCGCGAGCCCACTCTGGCCGCGCGGCTCGAGCTCCTGAACCGCGGGCAAGGATGGGTCGTCAAACGCCTCGACGCGCTCGTGGCCGAAGGCTTGCCCGCCCCGGTCATCGATTTCCTCGAGGAGATGAAAACGCGCCACCTCGCCAACATCGAAGCGTGCGATCGGCTGGCGAAGTCTCTCGGGGCGCGATGACCGCCGACGAGCTGAAATCGTGGAGAAAGGCCGAGCGCGCCCGGCTGATCGCCGCGCGTGAGGCGCTCGACGCGGCGGCGCTCGCGCGCTTGCGCCAGCGCATCGATGGCCATCTCTGGCGCTCGTTTCCCGGCCTGGCTAGCGCGAAGCTCGCCTTCTGCTGGCCGATCCGCGGGGAGTACGACGCGCGGCCTTTGCTGGAAAGGTTCCGCGCGCTCGGTGCGGTGACCGCGTTGCCGGTGGTCGTCGCATCCGGGCAACCGCTCGTCTTTCGCGAATGGCATCCGGGCATGGCGCTGGCCAGCGGCCCGCTCGGCATTCCCTATCCGGTCGATTCCGAGCCCGTGGCCCCGAGCGTCGCGCTGTTGCCGATGCTCGGCTGGGACGAAGCCGGCTATCGTCTCGGCTACGGCGGCGGTTTCTTCGACCGCACCCTGGCGAGCCTCGCGAGGAAACCGGTCGTCATCGGCGTCGGCTACGAGCTCGCCAGAACGATGAGCATCCGGCCGCAGGCCTGGGACGTGCCGATGGACTGGGTCGTCACCGAACGCGGCATCTACCGTCGCGACCCGGAGGGCCTGATGTTTCTCGGCGAGCCCGTCGCGGGCGAGCCCGGCACGCTCGCCTCACCCGTCTGCTACGCGGCCGAGGTCGATCCCGGACGGTTCGACGGCGGGAAGTAGCAGCGCGGCGGGCCGCGCAAGTCTGCGACTCAGCGTCGTTCTCAGCAGCCCACCGATCGTTCCTGGATTCGATCTCCGCCACGCTACGATCGAACAGTAGCCATGTGGACGCTCGTTTGCCTCGTGACGGCCGCGGTTCCCGGCGTCGTGGCCTGGTGGACCGGTCGCCGGCTTCTCGCTCGTCGCGACGATCCGGCGTTGCCCGAACGGATCGTGGCGAGGTCTCGCCGGCTCGTTCAGACGATGGCGGCCGCGATCGCGGTCATCCTCTTCGCCGGCTCGCCGTGGATGCTGGTGCTCCCCATCCTCGGTTTCTATGTCGGGGGCTTCCCCGCACACAAAGCGCTGCACGAAGAGCGCCGTGGCTTGCTCAGCTATCTGCTCGCGTCGGCCCGCTGGTGGCTCGCCGCGCTCGGCATCTGGACCCTGCTGGCTTTCACGCCCGCGATCATCCTGGCGGCCGGTCCGGCGCGGTGGCACATCGCGGCCCTGCTCGCGGTCGTGCTCGTCTCGTGGAACCTCGGCTACACGGAAATTCTGAGGCGAGTCCTCGGCGCCGGTCCGGTGGCGCGCGAAGATCTGGCTCCGCGCTTCGCGGCCATCGTGGCCGCGGCGCGAACAGCGGCGCCACGCGTGTTGCGATTCGGGTTTCGCGGCGGGCGCGTCGTCAACGCCTTCGCGCTGCCGTCCCGACGACGCGGGACCGTGCTCTTCGGCGATCAATTGCTCGAGCTCCTCGAGCCCGAGGAAGCCGCCGCCATCTTCGCGCACGAGGTGGCGCACCTCGAGCACTTCGATGGAAAGCGCCTGCTGCGCGCCCGCCTCACGATGTGGCTCATCATCGGGCTCACGGTCGCCGTCGTGCCACTCGCCGATCAGTGGGCGCTCGGCCTGTCGCGCGCTCTCGAGTCTGCCTGGGTCGTGGCGGTGGGCCTCGGCATCCTCATGATGGGCGCTGCCCGCCAGAAACACGAGGCCGACAGCGATTTGCGGGCCGTGGAGCTCTGCGGCGATCCGGAGGCGCTGGTCAGGGCCCTCGTGAAGCTCCACGCGCTGGCCCACATGCCGCGGCGCTGGGCCCTCGACTTCGAGCGCTATGCGTCGCATCCGAGTCTGGCCCGCCGTGTCCAGCTGATCCGTGCCGCCGTGCACACTCCGCCCGCACAGCTCGATCGACCGGTCGTCGTACCGGGCGCCGCGCCGGGCACGTTCGTCGTGCTCGACTCCGAGCGGGCCGAGTGGCTCGAAGGCGTCGCCGCCGGTACCGCACTAGACGTGTACGCGTTGCGCGAGCATGCCAGCCGGTCTCAGAGATGGCGGTACTCCGAGCTGATCGAGCTGCGCGTGCAGCCGGGCTCCGGCGACACAGTCTCACTGGTCGCGACGGAGCGGTCCGGGAGCACGCGGTCGATGGCGCTGCGCTCCGACGACGTGGCGATGGTGCAGAGCGCGCTCGACGTCGTCGACGTGCGCCTGGCGCAACGCCCGATGAGGGCGCCCATTCCCTCCCTGCTCGTGCGCGCGGTCGCGGCCGTCGCGATGCTCTCGGCATTTGTGGCCGGGAGCACGCTCAGCGTGTTCGTCGCCGGGTTGATCGCGATCGTCCGGCCCCACGTGGCGCCGCTGGCGGCTCTAGCTGCCGCGTCGATCGGCGCCGCGCTGCTGTCGGCGAGCCGGGGTGACTCGAGGGCGGAAGGACCTGCTCCTGCCACGATCTTGCTGGCACTGCTGGGCGCGGTCGCCCTGGCAGCGCTTCTGGTCCTGCGGCGCGGTCAAGCCAACGCCGGCGATCCACATCGCCGCATCGTCGGGCTGACCTCGGGCGCGCTGGCGGTCGTCGCCGTGGCATCAATGATCCCTCTGTTGTTCCGGAGCGACGCGCGACCGCTCGACCACTGGGGATTCATGATGACGGTCCCGAGCGTCTTCATCGCGGCGTCCGGCGCCGGCGGCGCACTGCTCGCGCGCGACCGCTGGTGGGCGCGCTGGACTGGGATCGGCCTCGTCGTCGTCGGCATCGTGCCGCTCGGGCTCGGCGCGGCATGGCCGAGCGTACGCTCGGCGATCCAGTGGCAACACGCCACTCCGATGCTCCTCTATCAGACTCAGCTCGAGCGCTACGGAACCGACCTGCGCAGCGCACCGTCGGGTCGACGCCTGGCGGTTCGGATCGTTCGTGGCGTACCCCGGGAGGCGCCGTGGACGTTTCGGATTCTCGGTGCGGCCAACGACCCGGTGGAGCTCGTGGCCGACGATCTGATGTTCCTCGATGACGAGCGGCTCGTGGTCCTGCGGCGCGAGGACACAGCGCTTCGGCTCGCGCTGTGGAGCGCCGGGGGCGCGGCAGCGCCCGCGTGGCGCGTGACGATTCCCGAGATGGCCGGCGCTCATCTTACGGTGGTGCCCGCGACGGGCGCCTGGACCGTCGTCGGCACCGAGCGCGAATCCGATGCTGCCGTCGTGTCGGTCGCCGGGGTCGTCGGAAGCCAGGAGACGCACGTGAAGCGGTGGGCGCCACCGTCGGAATCGGACGAGCGCTCGGCGTGGACCGTGACCGGCGGCGAGAGCGCATTCGAAGTGCGTACCCGGCTCCGCGCCGATTGGTACTGGCGCTGGCCGCTGGTTCCGACCTTCCTCGGCCGCATGCCGCTCGACTCCGAGATCTGGCACCGCGGCCCCGCGGGCGATCGTCGGGTCGCCGGCACCGCCGGCGTCATCCGGTGCATGCCGCCCGCCGACAAAACCGTCGTGTGCCTCGGCTACGGCACGACGGAGAGAATCGCGTGGGTGTTCAGAGACGGATCGCCGGAGGCCGGCCCACCGGCAATTCTTCCCGCCTCGATCTGGAAGGTCGGACTGTTCGAGAACCGTCTCGTGGCCACGACGTCGACCAATAGCGTCCTGATCCTCGACGCGGACGGACAGCGCGGCCTTCAGCTGAGGCTCGCGCCGGAAACGGGAAGATCCCTCGATGCGGTTCTTGCCGGCGGACGACTCGCGGTCCTGTCGAGCCGTCCGCCCGGGGGAGTCGTCAGCGTCTACGCGGTGCCGTGAGTCGCGTCACTCACGCGCCGGTCGCGCCTTGCGCGGCGGCTCAGCTCGGCGCGGCGCCCTGCGTGGCGACGTAGAGCGCGTAGAGCGACTGGCTGCCGCACATGAACAGCCGGTTGCGCTTGGGGCCGCCGAACGCGATGTTCGCGCACACCTCGGGCAGCCGGATGCGCCCGATGAGCTTGCCCTCCGGCGTCCACACGGTCACGCCGCTGTAGCCGAGCCCGCGCCCGCCCGGATTGCCGTTGCTCGACACCCAGACGTTGCCCTCGATGTCGCAGCGCGCGCCGTCGGGACCGCACTTGATGCCGTCGATCATGAAGTCGCTGAAGAGCTTCTGGCCCGACAGCTTATGGTCCGTACCGACGTCGAACACGTGCATGTCGCGCTTGCCGCCCGGGCCCTTGTCGCCGGGGCCGGGGCCCGTGCTGATCACGTAGAGCTTCTTGTAGTCAGGCGAGAAGGTCAGGCCGTTCGGGTTCGGCAGCTGCGCTTCGCTGACGACCTGATCGAGGCGCCCGCCGGGATCGACGCGATAGACCGCCGTGGGTAGCTCGCGCTTCAAGTTCGCGACCTCGGGCGGCTGTCCGAGTCGATGCTTGAAGAGGCCCGTCGGATTACTCGAGCCGCCGGGCGCATCGGGCGTGCCCTCGTAGAGCTGGCCGCCATACGGCGGATCGGTGAACCAATAGCTCCCGTCGGGATGCGGCACGATGTCGTTCGGCGAGTTGAGCCGCTTGCCCTGGTAGGAATCCGCGATGATCGTGATCGAGCCGTCGTGCTCGTAGCGGACCACACGCCGGGTCAGGTGCTCGCAAGAGAGCTGACGGCCCTGGAAGTCGAACGTGTTGCCGTTGCTGTTGTTCGACGGCATGCGGAACACCTTCACGCTGCCGTCGTCCTCGAGCCACCTGAGCTGCCGATTGTTCGGGATGTCGCTCCAGACGAGATAGCGGCCCTGCCCGCACCACGCCGGCCCCTCCGACCAGAGCGCGCCCGTCCACAGTCGCTTGATCGGCGTGTTGCCCTGCCGCAGGCGATTGAACGCCGGATCGATCGTGATCACGTCCGGATCGACGTACGTGTTCGGGTTCGCGTCGGGCGACCAGTCGCGCGGCGGCGTGGTGATCGTGCTCGCGGGCTCCGCCGGCTTCCCGGCCGGCGCCTGTGCCTTCACGGCGACGGGCGCGAGTGCCGCGGCTCCGGCGAGCACGCCGGCAGCGCTGACGAACTTGCGACGGGAAATGAGGCTATCGGTGTCGATGGCGCTCCTCCTTGAGCGGGCGGACAGGTCGCTGCTCGTGACGCCGCGCTCCACGACGAAACGGCGCTCCACGACGAAACCGTATCAGACGGGTTTTGCGTGGCCGTCAGGAATAGTGAAGGCGGATCGAGTCTGACGGCTCCTCGCGCCGAGCGCCAGAGCTCGGCGCGGGAGCCGTCGCGGGGCCGATCAGATGACGTCTTTGCTCTTGAGATCCTCGAGCTCGCCCGTGCTGATGCCGAGCCACTCGCTGTAGATCGCGGTGTTGTGCTCGCCGAGCAGCGGTGCGCGATCGACGGCGACGTGGGACTCGGACATCTTTACCGGCCAGCCGGGCAAGGTGAACTTGCCGCGCTTGGGATGGTCGACGGTGACGATCATCTCGCGCTTCTGCAGCGCGGGATCCTGCGTGATCTCCATCGTGTCGTAGACGGCGCCGGCCGGGACACCGGCATCGCCGAGGATCTGCATGACCTCGGCCTTTGTGCGGCTCTGGGTGAACTCGTTCAGGATGCGGTCCACCTCGTCGTGATGCTTCCAGCGGTTCTCCGGCGTGTTGAAGCGCTCGTCGCCGATCAGCTCGGCCCGGCCGATGGCCTTCAGCAGCCGGTCCCAGTGCCGGTTGCCGGCGCGGGTCGTATAGATGAAGCAGTAGTCGTTGAGGCCACCGCCCTTGCACTTGTAGAGACCGCTCGGCGCGGTCGTCCCGAGCGCGCTGCGGTTACCCGAGCGCACCGCCGCCTTGCCGCTGGCGGCCTGACGCGCGAAGGCGATGCGGCTGAAGTTGATCACGGCGTCCTGCATGGCCACCTTGATGTGCTGGCCGCGGCCGGTCCGCTCGCGCTGGTGCAGCGCGGC